>Ga0136637_1000091_pt1 | contig 14956 bp, 12 predicted proteins | sample AntDrymUQ8572106_2_FD_105497 | JGI IMG/M metagenome (GOLD analysis project Ga0136637, IMG submission 105497) | Polar desert sand microbial communities from Dry Valleys, Antarctica - metaG UQ857 (21.06) | ecosystem: Environmental > Terrestrial > Soil > Desert | place: Antarctica: Dry Valley... | reverse complement strand
GTGCCGCGGGCGTGGGCACACACGCACAAGCTGCACAAAGTCCCCAAACGCCAGCACCCACGGGCGATTTCGGGCTACGCGTGTGACCACCAACTGCGGAACTCGGGTCTTGAGACCGATGCCGAAGCGTCCGATCTTGCCGGCATCACGTCGCGAGCCGGAGAGCAGCGGGTAGGCCATCGCTACGACATCGTGGAGCCGCACCGGATCACCGTTGTGACGGATCAGCAGTTCGCTGCGACGGCCACGCTTTCTCCAGCCGAATCGGATGCTCGATGCGCCCTGATCCTGCGCGTTCTGCACGACCTCCTGAAGCCCGCGCGTTACTCGGTTGTGGACCTGTTCGGCGAGCATCTCGCCCGCCTGGACCATCTCGTCGACGAAGTATGCGAGTTCCAGTGTCTCTAGTGCTTCAAACGCGCTGGCTGCATGCTCGACCGGGACGTCGTCCTCGAAGCGCTCGCCAGCGATGAGCATCCGCTCGACGAGGTCGACGCCAGGCGTTCGCTCGCCCTCGAAAACGAGCCCCATGCGGAGACCACTGGTAGCCATCTGGACTGCCCAGTATCAACCACTTGGTCGCGGTGTTGTGACTCAAGGCCGTCAGAATCCAAATCGGATCGTCAAGCTACGAGCGGTGGGCACGCGGGCGCCCGGGATCGCCAACGACCGACGCCCGTCGTCTTGCGCCGTCGCAGATAGGGAGCCGTTATCCGCGGCAGACGGGCACCGCTTGACCACCTCCGTAGGAGCCAAGCGGCGATCAGCAGCGGCGGCGGCTCACCGCAAACTACGGAATGTCCAGCACTGCCGCAGCGAGTTTGGTGTGCCACTTGTTGTGGGGGGTGGCCAGGCTCAGCAGCAGGAACACCCGGGCGGGCTGCCCGAAGCCGATGTCGTCGAGGTCATAGAGACCGGGGCTCTGGCGAAGCAATCGGGGCCGCACGCGGTGGTCGGTCAGCTGCAGGTCCCATTGCATCGCGCCGCACTCGAACAGCACGCGCGGCTTGCCGTCAGCGGTCAGTTCGAAACCAAGCATCGAAGGCTCTACGAGGCACAGGGACTCCTCCATGCCCTCTTCGGCGACGTGATGCGGGACCGCCCTGCCCCGGTTGCCGAAGACGATCTCGCCGGGCTGCACGAGCGGATCGAGCAGTGGGGCGGCCTGAGCGGGTTCCATCGACGCCTCGACGGTCCAAGGCGTGCCGTCGACGAGTAGGTTCTCGGGCTGGGTTACGTCGCCGTCGGGGCCCTCGTGATGGAAGGTCACGACATCGAACTCCTGCGGGTAGCTCTCCAGCCCACAGTCGCTGAGGTCGATCGCTCCGGAGCCTCCCGACACCGGGCGGACAAGCCTGTGCTCGGACAGAGACAGCCCTGCGATGCACCTGCCTCCGGGCTTGCGCGAACTCGCGAGGACGAGCATACGTTCGGCGGGCATGAAGCGAGATTAGATATCGGTCGGGCGCGTTACAGATGCACCGCGTGGACGTCCGGCCAATGCTTGGAAAGATGCTCGATGACTAGGCGGCGATGGCACTGCTCGGGCGTCGCCTCGCTGCACAGCAACACCGTCGCCCGCTCAAAGCTGGCGAGATCAAGCTGTTCGACGACCCGCCGTTGGTCCATCAGTGCCATGAAGCGCTCCTCGTACTCCGACCATGGCATGTCGCCACGCCGCTTGTAGCTCTCGAGGATGTCCGCTGACGGGCACAGCAGCGGCTCGTGCTCGTAGTCGATGCCGGCGATCGTGTGCAGGAAGTACGGGAGGTCTCTTCCTTTGGCGAACCCGGCGAGCTGGGAGGTGGTGTTCAGGCGGACGTCCAGGACGCGCAGGATGCCGGCCTCGATCAGCCGAGTGAAGAAACCCTCTGCCGTCGACTTCGTAAAACCGATGCTGTAGATGTCCACGGCTGCTCCTCGTCGCCGAACAGGCCGGTCGTCGTGACGAACCCGGGCTCGACCTTCGAATGCCCGGAGCGTCGGATGTGCAGGATCTCGACTCCAGTGGGCCTCAGCACGCGCGCCACCAGAAGCCTGCGATGGCAGTGCTCGGGATTCTCCTCCGAGCACATCACGGCCACCCGCATGGTCTTCATCCCCTCGCGTAGGCGCCGTAGTCCCTCCTGGAACTGCTCGGTCGCGGCCACGAGGTCGTAGCGTACCCGGCCGTCGGAGGTGTAGAGGCTAGGGTCCTCCGGACGTCCGCCCAGTTCGGCGCCCAACCAGACGTACTGCACGCCCGCAGTTCCGAGGGTGTCCTTCAGCGCGTTCTGATCGAACCACGGTGCGTAGCGCGACCGCGGCCAAGACCGGACATCGGCGACCGCGTCGATGCGATGCTCGCGCAGGTTGGAGACGAACTCGTCCACCTCCGTGTTGGAGTGTCCGATGGTCCAGAGGGCGAGGATGTCAGACGGCATCGGCGGCGGCGTGGGCGACTGCTCGTCGCCACTCAACGTCTTCGAGTGTTCGCGTGAGGGTGTCGATGCAGTCGTCGACATCGCGATAGCGGATGAGCGTGCGCGCGCGGCTACGGTCCAGAAGCGCGGAAATGAAGGTGGCGGCCGGATGCGATTCGTGCTCAAGCGCAATAACGGGTCGGCCGGAGCAGACTGCGGTCGCGATCTCGGCGCCGACGATCTCTGACGGTGAGCTCACGTCAAAGACGCAGGCGTCGGCAGTGCGCAACGCCTCTAGTAGTCGCAGCTCGCCGCGAAGGTCGTCGTCTCCGTCGGCTCGGTGGAAGACGGTCCAACCGAGAGAGCGGATGGTGACCGTAATTTGCTCGCACAGCGCCTTGGCGGTCCCGTTGAGGTGCGTAAGGGGCGCCGAGACGTAGATCCATTCGCCTTCGTGCGGCTCGTTGATCGGGGCGTCGGCATCCATGGCGCAGAGTCTATGAGACGTTTCGGACCTGTCGTCGCGGCTGAGCGGGAGCACGCCGATTCGGTGACCGTTGACCCGCCTGACGCCGCCCTGGGAAAAACGCGTTTCGTGAAGGTCCTCCGCTTCCAGGCCTTAGCGCTCGCGTCTGAGTGCCGTAGTCCGACCGCGACCGTGGGCGCTACAGCGCGCGGGTTGAGGTCGACCGCTGGTGGGGGGATCGCCGTGCTGCGCCGACCCACCACGGCGTGACCGCGACTGCCCGCGGCTACCCCGGCGCGGCGATCGTGTCGTGTGGCTGGTTCGCACGTCGCAAGGCCGCGAAGTACTCGACGGACACGACGACGGCGCGCATCTGGCCGTGCCGGGTCAGAACGTACTTCTCCGAGTCGCCTCGCTCGAGATCGTCGACCATGCGATTGAGCTGTCGCATCGCGTCGCGAACGGTGCGCAGCTCCTGGTTTGAAACCTCGACTTTGCCCACGACAGCGCTCCTTCCCGAGCTCGACACGACGGCGCCGTGAGCGTAGAGGCGGCGGTGGACAACCCCGCGCGCCGACGGATATGTCACGGGTTCCGTCCGACCAGTTGACGATGATGCTCGGCATCCCGCATTCCCACACTCATGGAGGACCCATGACCCCCGCCGTTGCCGCTCCCATCGCTCCCGCTGAGGCGCTGCTCACGCTCGAGGCGTCGCTTGATCTCAGCGATGTGCGGATGAAGCTCGCAGACCCCGAAGAGGGCCATGGCGCCTCCCCAGTGCAGCTCGACGTGATGGAGGCCGAGTACCGCAAGTTCCTCGCGCTGCAGCTCGCTGACCCGGACGCCGCGATCGTGCCGTGCAAGCTCGTCGACGACATCTGGCACCAGCACATCCTCGACACCGCCGCCTACCGCGAGGACTGCGACGCCATATTCGGGCGCTTCCTTGACCACTACCCCTACTTCGGGATGCGCGGCGACGACGACGCGCAGGCGCTGCACGACGCCTACGCCGACACGATCGAGCGCTACCGCGACGCGTTCGGCGAGCCGCCGCCCGGCATTTGGATCTCCGCCGCCGCCGCCAGCTGCAAGCGCACCGCCTGTAAGCCGCAGAAATGCCGATAGCCGAAGCCCGTCACGAGCGCCGGCTCATCGCCGCGCCCCGACACACTCACGGTTGAGGGCCAGTTCGTGCTCGCAGAGCCGCAGCGCATCCGTAGCGTGAAGCCCAGCGAACTGCCGTGGCGCCACCGCGCCAAGCTCGCCTGGCGCCGCTACAGACGGCAGATCCACGAGCCCGCCGACTCCTGACTCCGCCGGGGTGCGCGCTCTTCGATGGTGGTACATGGGCGCGCAAACGTACGGGCGCCCCGAGATCGCGCCCGTCAGGGTCCTGCGCCGCATCACCGGCCGGCCCAAGCCCGTACGTAGCGTCACATGGGCGTGGATGCCGCGCGATCTACATGACGACGCCGCGATCCTGCGGCAGCTGATCGCGCTGACCTGCGCTGGCGAGCAACCCGCCCGCATCCCAGGTCCGGTGGGCTCGTGGCCCGCTCGGGATCAAGCTTCTCGATGACGGCGGCCACATCAATTACCAGACGATCGCCAATGATCTGCGCCCATTGCCGACGAGCTCGACGGGATTGCCCGCATCGACCGCCGTGACCGCGACCGGCACGACTGAGCCTAGGAGAGCATGAGCGCGGAGGCGCACCCGAGCAGCGACGGCCGCGACTCGGTCCTGCGTGTTCCGGAGGAGCGCACGGTGCTACCCGCCGTCGACCGCGCGATGCCGGTGCTCGAGACAATCGCCGCCGCAGTGACGCGCAAGCGCGGGCGCTTCAACGTGGTCGTGCTCGTGAGCGCCTCGACGGCGTCGGAATGACACTGGTCGCCGCGTGCATGCATCGCCGACCTCGGCGAGAAGGCGGAGCAGGAGACCCTGCAGGGCGAACTCGAGACGGCGATCACGCGTCTGCTGGGAGCAAGCTCCGCTCCGGCGGCCGCGCCGGCAGCCGGGCAGCGCGGCCATCGTCCGCGTGATCTGCCCGCGGACACCTCGCCGTAGGGTGGGCGAGCGCGCCTTGGCGCGCTGATGTGGCTTCGCGTGAGCGGCCCTTCAGGACCGCCGGGCTCGGCGCCTCCGCGGTGGCAGCTGCTGCTGGACCCCTGGCGAGTGCCGTGCGCCCGACCTCATGGCGGTGCCAGCCCTGCCTACAGCCGCGGATAACGCGCCGTTATCCGCGAGGTGGGTCGTAACGCGCGGAACGCCCGCCGAACGTGATCGCGACTACGAGCGGGTGCTCGGTGGCAGCGGCAGCCGAGCCGGTACCGTCCGCGGGTCCTGTCCGACGACGTGCGTTGTGGTGCTGACTGGTGCCTGCCGGCTTGCGGGCGGCACGTCCTGATGACAGCGTGTTGCTGATGCCACAACTCGGCGATCGCTTCGGGACCTTCAAGTCCGAGATCAGCGCGCTCGGAGACGCGGGCGCGTTGGAACTCAGCGATGTGCAAACGCCGACGTTCGAGCTGCAGCGTCGTCGGAACCTTGTCGTGTACTACGCGCCGGTGGATTGGCTTTGGCCGACGGCACGGATCGCCGTAGTCGGCATCACGCCGAGCGCGAACACTATGCTGCTCGCGCATCGCATTGCGGCCCGGTGTCTGGCCGATGGCCGCGGGTGTCACGCCGCTCTGCAGGCTGTCAAGCGCAGTGCTCTCTTCAGCGGCTTTCGCGCTTGCCTAATTGAGCGCCTCGACGCGCTCGGAGTCGCAGCCCATCTCGGCATGGAGTCCGCTTCCGGGTTGTTCGAGCAGCCCCACACGCGGCTGTTGCACGCGACCGCGGCCGTGCGTTACCCGACCTTCAATGGCAGCAGGAACTACGACGGGCAGTCACCAAGGCTCCTTGCCCGAGGCGGCATCCTGCGCCCCTACGTTTACGACGTGCTGGCGCCGGAGCTCGATCTTATTCCCGATGCACTCGTGGTCCCGCTCGGCGTCCGAGTCGATGAAGCGCTCGCGGCGCTGGCTAGCGACGAGCTGCTCGATCCCGCCCGCTGCTTGGTCGGCTTCCCACATCCCTCCGGCGCGAACGCGTCTGGCAGCAGGCAGTGGGAGCTCAATCGCGCTGGTCTGAAGCGCCAAGTGACTGAATGGTTTGCCGAGCATCCGGTCGAGCCGTCGTAGGGGCGAGCATGTTGCCTTCGGGAGCGCAAAGCGCGCGAGCACGCAGCGCAACCCGGTGCCCGGCTGAGCCATGGGCTGGTCAGCGAGGCACACGAGCGAGCTCACGGCCATGGGAGACCGGGTAGGGCGGCGCGGGCGTCGGTCACTGGCAGCGGCAACGTGAAGGCGACGCTCCGGCCGTACCGCGCCACACCATCTCCTTGATCGTGCAGCCGTGGCTGGCACTGAGTAGCTCCCACGCTCGGGCTAAGTTGGCGTCGATCCGGCCACACTCGGACCACCACGTATCCGGGAGTAACCGGCTGATCCTCGCTGGCATGACGACCTCGGGTAGCTCGTCGACGTCCTCCTGCGGGTGCGAGCCCGTGATGATCGCCACCCATGGCCGCAGGTGGAGCGGCGGCAGACGCCTAGGCGACGATTTCAGGGTCCCGGCGGTCTTCCTCAGGGTGCGCATACTCAGATCCAGCTCCTCCAATGCGAGGCATAGCTCCCACCGGGATGAGATCAGCCCATCGAGCGGCATTCCGGCGCCCGAGGCGTCTCTCCGCCAGCGCTCGAACAGCCCGTGCGCGCCACTCGCGTCTATCCACACGGGTGTCTCGCCGGGGCGGATCCGCAGGCGAGCGGTGTAGGCCATGAGCTGGCCGCAGGGACTGTCATCGACCTTGGGATGAGCGTGGGACAGGCGCATCGCGGCAGCGTAACGGGCCTGGTGGACCGTGCACCCACGCCCGGGCGAAGCCAGCCCGTGGGGTGGGCTGTGGCGCAGCAGCGCGGAGCGCGCAAGGTACCCGTCAGACCCGATGCGGTCGCGAGTAGCCCCGCGTGAGTAGCAGTTGTCGTCCGAGCGAAGCCTATGAACCCCGGGTGTCTTCGACCAGACCCAGTTGCTGCAAGATCGACACGGTCTTCGACACTTGCTCGTCGGATAGCTCCCAGCCCAGCCGCGCGGCAAGGTCAGGGATGTCGCTCTCGTCGATCTCGTCGTCGGAGTCGCTGATGATCAGGTACGTCTTGGCGGCAGAGGACAACATCTTCTGGTTGAGGTCTGGGATTGTCTTGCGGACCGCTGCGACCGCCCCGGCAATGCATTCCCAGTGTTCTGGAGCCTGTTCCTTGATCTGCGATACGCGGGCGCGGCCGTTGTCGGTGAGTGCGTACGTGTATCGAACGATTTCCGGGCCGCCGTTCCAGTCGGACATGCGGTCCGCGGTCTCGTGCAGCTCCCCAGCGATCGACGCGACACTCAGCGCATCATCGACTTTCGAGGAGTACGGCCCGTAGTAGTAGGCGCGGTGGCCCAGGGTGCTTCCGAGGCTGATGCTCGAGAAGTAGGCGAGCTTCTGCATGACTGTGCGCCCGCCAACGGTCCCGCCGGCGGCGTCGGCGATCAGCAACACCATGTCCCGGGTCGTCACGCCGCGCTTAGCTGATTCCACAGCTCCTCCTTTGCGCGTTCATCGAGGTCATCTTCCAAAGCGGGGGTGTATAGGTAGATCCAGGCGTGGTTTTCGCCGAGTTCGGAGCGGAAGATCTCGCTCTCGCTCTGCAACAAGCGAGCCTGCGCGTCGCCGCGTTGGATCATCACGTCCTTTGTTCGTACCGAGCCGGGATTGCGGTAGGTCGGGTTGGTCCGAGCATCCAGGTGCAGCGCCACGAGGTGTGGCGGCAGATCCAGCCGTTCGGCGACGGCGCTCTCCATCTGGGCGAGGACGTCTGGCGTCGTGATTTCTGAGTCCAGCAGGTCCGCGACCCGAGCGTCGCCGAGCTCATGTTTGTTGAGGTCCAGTCGCACCGCCACCGTTTGACGCAACAACCGACGATCGCGAATGCGCGCCCCGAGATCACCGGTCGCCGTCTTCGGGTCCGCCGCGCACAGCCGATCCAAGACCCGCCCGTCGAGCTGAGCCAAATACTTGTCAGCGAACTCTTGCGTGATGTCGGGACGACCGTTTGCAACCGGCACGGTGTACGCGCTCGGGTCGACGACGCCCTCTGCGATTGCCAACCGCAGCGCACGCGTGATCATGATGTCGGTTGAGAGCCGGGTCTTGTGGCCGTACACCTGACGGTGCATGTGATGGCGCGCCATCAACAGACCTTCGACCGCCCACAGGCCATCTGCATCGAATCCAAGCTGGGTTTGGGCGGAACGAGGCGCGATGACGCGGGCGGAGTCGATGACGCGCTCCAAGTCGTACTCGCCGTACTTCACACCCGCGAAGTAGGAGTCACGCAACAAGTAGTCGAGCTTGTCGGCATCTGTGGGTCCTGAGACGATGTCGCGTGCGACGGAGCGGGGGACCTCAAGTGCGACGATCGCGGCTGCGGCCTGGGAGAGATCCTCACCGAGCGCAGCCACGATAGTCGGATCGTTGCGGATCAGGTAGGCGGAGATCGCCTCGTGCACGCCGCGCACGCCGGCCAGGTCGTCAATGACTTGCTCGGAAACGTGGCTGAATGGCCCGTGGCCGACGTCGTGCAGCAGTGCGGCGGCGCGCACCACATGCGTTTCGTCGGGGTCCAGCTTGAGGCGACCCGTTAGCCGACCCGAGACATGGCAGACACCAATCGAGTGCTCGAAGCGCGTATGCACCGCGCCGGGGTACACCAGGTGCGTCATCGCTAGCTGGCGGATGCCGCGAAGCCGCTGAAATACCGGGGTATCCACCGCTGCCCACTCGTGAGGACTTAGCTCGATCATCCCGTGGATCGGGTCGCGAACGGTCGACGAGTTAGGCACGGAAACCATCTTCGAACATATGTTCGTGTCTCGGGCGGACGAGACCGCCACCGGACCTCGCTGAGCGGGGCTCTCGCACGTCAGCCGGTCAGACCGAGCGCCTCTGCGGCCGCGTCAGGTATCAGCAATCCCTGCTCGTTCAACTCATGGAGGGCGGTGCGCCATTTCTGCCCTCGCTGCTGAGCTTTGGCCGCTGAGGGGTGCTTTACGCCGTTCCACAGCCAACTCGCCCGTGCCAGACGCCGGTCGAGTTCCAGGCACCTCTCGGCAGGAGACAGTCCGGTCGCGTCCTTGGCGGATTCCACGCTCATGTGCATGTTGTGCTCAGCGGCGTGCCGCAAGCGATCGACCATCGCAGGGTGCTCGGAGCAGGTCGGGCACGAGCATCCGCACTCAGGTAGCCGACCACCCTCGAGCGCGACCTCGGTCGTGGCACCTGACAGGGACGCCACCAGCGACGGGAACTCGATGCGCACGGGGATCGGGCCAGGACCGCTGGCATCCTTGAGGTAATCCGGCGCCGAGAACCGCAGCAGCCGGCCAAGACCGATCTCTACGCCGCGCGCGCCGGCTGCCACCGCGATGTGACGCAAGTCGCCGGGCCGCGCGAGAATGACCGGTCCGCCTACGGTCTGTAGCGCGAGCATCAGCCTCACCGCGTCAACGATCATCTCAGCCGTTGCGTCCTCGTGCAGGCCGCTGAGGTGCAGCAGAAACGCATCCGGCCGCCGGGCGGCGAGTGCGCGCACCAGTAGCGCCTGCTCGCGGGGCCGGCGGAATCCGGTCAGATCTACACGCACCGGAGCGATCAACGGCCGAGGGCCGAATGCGTCGCGCGCGTCAATCGACAGCGCGAGAGCTCGGAGCGAGACCGCGAGCATCGGGTCGTCAATCCCGCGGATGTAGAAGTCGGCGCCGAAGATGAAGCCAGCACCCATGTCGAACTGGTGGCCCACGGCCTTGCGGACGATCTGGCGTAGGAGCTCCGTGTCGGAGAGCTCCTCGACCGAGTACGGCTCGGCGTCACGTCCTGGCGTGTAGTCAAGTGCCTGGAGGCTGACCGCAGTGCGGTATCCCGGAAACGTCGTCTTGTACAGCAGTGGGTCCGAGCCCAGCCCCACGGAACCCCCAGTGCTGTCGACACTTGGCGGACAGCCCTGACGGTCGCCTTCAGCTCCCCAAGGCCCACAGTCACACCCGATGGCCTGGCACCGGTTGCGATCGCCCGGTGAACCGCTTTCAGGTCTCGTGCTCCCGCTCGCACCAAGACCAGCGGTCGATCGTCGGAGCCGTCGCCAACTTTGAGCATCGGTGCGTCGTCGAATGGCACCTCGCCGTCGGCGAAGAGTCTGTCCACATTGCCAATGCGCCGGACGGCGCGGAGCTTCCGGCCCGGGCTCACCGTCGATGACCACGCTCCCGAGCCGCGTCGTGGGATCGTGAGCTTGCGTTGCCTTCGCTGTAACCGGCCGGACGGAAATTCGGCTGGCAGATCACCTGGAGCTCCCGACAGATCGGACTCAAGCGTCGTCCGCGCCACGCGCGACGAACCTCTCTCTCAGGGATGCTGAGCTCACGAGCATGTTGGACGGTTTCGCCGTCACATGCGGTCAAATTCGCCGTCATCTCCATCACCCGCAGCCGGTGTTGTTCCCGCAGCTTGAGCACGTGTAGCAGGACCCGGTTCGCTGCATCATGCCTCCGCACTGTGCGCAGGCGGGGCCGAGATCGAGGCCGCGCATGCGGGCGGGCATGACGGGTGGGGTGTCGGTCATGGCGTCGGCCGCGGCGCGGGTCGTCGCGGGCTCCGAGCCGGCGACCGTGCCCATCGGGCCGTGGGTCGCGGCCTTCGCACCACCGTTGCCGTGGCCGCCGTGGCCGTTCGCGGGGCCGGCGGTGTCCGACGAGGAGAACGACGTGCCGGCGTCCTCGGCCATCTTCCGCGCGCGCACCTCGGGGGTCATGATGCCGAGCTCCTCCTGGATGTCGGTGTCCAGGAAGCGTGACGCCAGCCAGCGCATGATGTAGTCGGGCATCGACTTGGCGAACGGGATCTCGGGGTTCTGCGTGATGCCCTCGGGCTCGAAGCGCATGTAGCTGAACTTCTCGACGAGCTTCTCCAGCGGCACGCCGTACTGCAGCGCGATGGAGATCGACGTCGCGAAGGAGTTCAGCAGCCCGCGCAGGGTCGAGCCCTCCTTGCCGATGTCGGTGAGGAAGATCTCGCCGAGCGTGCCGTCCTCGTACATGCCCGCGGTGATGTAGCCCTCGTGACCGGCGATCGAAAACTTGTGCGTGATCGACTGGCGCTCGCGTGGCATGCGGTTGCGCTTCGGGGCGACCTCGGCGAGCGTGGTCTCGCGCGCCCGCACGGCCGCCTGTGCGATCAGCTCATCGACCTGGTCCTGCGTGTACCCGTCCTCCACGGTGCCGTCGGCGGCCTTGCCCATCTGCGCATCGGTGCGCAGCGCCTGCGCCGTCTTCGAGCCGTCGCGGTAGATCGCCAGCGCCTTGACGCCACAGCGCCACGCCTGCACGTAGGCATCGGCGATGTCCTCGATCGACGCCTCATAAGGGAGGTTCACGGTCTTGGAGATCGCGCCGCTGATGAACGGCTGAACCGCGCCCATCATCTTGATGTGGCCCATGTGCGAGATCGCTCGCTCGCCAACCGCGACGTCGAAGATCGACAGGTGTTCGGCGGACAGGCCCGGCGCGCCGACGATCGTGGCGTGCTCGTCGATGTGCGCGGTGATCTGCTCGATCTGCTCCTCGGAGTACTTCAGCGTGCGAAGCGCCATCGGGATCGTCTGGTTGACGATCGTCATCTGGCCGCCGCCGACGAGCTCCTTGAACTTCACGAGCGAGAAGTCGGGCTCGACGCCCGTCGTATCGCAGTCCATGAGGAACGAGATCGTGTTGTGGCTGATGAACCCGTTGGCCACGTAGGTGACGTTGTCAGGGACCGAGAGGTCAAAGGTCGGCTGTTCATCCAGCAGCTCGGCGCTGGCGACCGCGTCGTAGAAGTAGCTCAGCAGGTGGTCCAGCTCGACGCTCGGAGCACGCTCGGCCAGCGCGGTCGCCGAGCGGCGGGAGACCGTACCGCTGCGGGCCAGTGACATCAGCATGGTCTTGCGCAGAGGGTCGTTGACGGGAGCCAGCTCGGCGACCAGCGCGCGTGTGACCGGGATGTGGTCGTAGCGAGCGGCCTGCGGATGCTCGGCCTCGAGCAGCGCCTCGTTCTTGCGGGAGGACATGAACCCGATCTCCGCGGCGAAGCGCATCCCGGTCGCCGCGTTGAGCAGACGCACGCGATGACACGGCGCTCCCCACTTGACGCGCGACCCGTCCATGCCCCGCGTCGTGACGAAGCCCAGCGCGAGCATCAGCGTCTGGACGTCGCGTGAGAACTCTTCGTTGGTTGTCGACCAGTACGCGTACCCATGGTTGGCGTTGCCGTCGGCCTCGAACAGGCCGCGCAGGAAGGCGGCGTAGACCTCGCGATCGTTGGAATGCAGGATCGCGTCAGGGATGTGCGGGCTCCAGCCCTTGCCGGTGTGCCCCTCGAACGGGCGGTGCTTGGCGAACCCGCAGGCATCCCACCAGATCGTCAGCGGCACGGAATGCAGCGCGAGCTCGGTGTAGCCGGTGCACGGAAGGGCGTGCGCCTCGAGGCCGAAGAGCTCGTCGGCGAGGTCGATGAGGCGATCGCGAACATCGTCGTCACCATCGGTGACGCAAAGGCGAATGCCCTTGGCATGCAGCGAGCCGTCGCCCATGAAGTAGCCGACCAGCTCGGCCAGATCCGCGGTCATCTTGCGCGGAACGCGTGCGAGATGGTCAGAGTTCCAGTGCAGGTCGCCCAGCGGCGGCAGCGCGACCGCTTGTGGCTCGCCGACGAGGGAGTTGAGCATCATCGGGACGCGGTCGCCCTCGGCCAGGTCGGCCATGCGCTTCCATACCCATCCACCTTCGGCGTCGACGACCTTGACGCGGTGCGTCGGGGTGCCCTGGATGCGGTAGCCGCGGGCGGTCTGAACCGAGACGACCTGCTCCATGCCATTGACGTAGAACTTCGTGGCGGCGCGCGGTCCGTCGTCGGTGGCGACCTGCACGTCGAGGTCCTGCCACTTGGATCCGTCGACATCTCCGAGGCTGCGCAGGCGCACAAGTCCGCGGCTGGTCGACACGAGCGAACCCTCCACCAGGCAGCCCGTGGGCGCGAGGACCGTCGCCTGCGCGTTGCGGTAGCCGTGAACCTCGCCCAGGGCGACCGTCTGCTGCCACACATCGCGTGCCGCGCTGAGCAGCGCCGTGTCCGGGCATGCCCGGTCGGGGATCGCGGCCGACGCGTCGCGGTGCATGCGCATGACGGCGTTGTGCGCCTCCGCGTTCTCGGAGTAGCGCTCGTACGGACCGATCGCCGCGGCGATCCGCGCCGACTCGCGGTAGGCGCGACCGGTCATCAGCGACGTGATCGCCGCGGCCGTGCCGCGGCCGGCGTCGGAGTCATAGGCCATGCTGTTTGACATGAGCAGCGCGCCGAGGTTCGCGTAGCCGAGGCCGAGCTGGCGGAAGGCCCGCGCGTTGACGCCAATCTGCTCGGTCGGGTAGCTGCAGGGGCCGACGAGGATCTCCTGCGCGAGCAGCATGATGTCGACCGTGTGCTCGAACGACGGGACGTCGAACGAGCCGTCGTCGCGGCGGAACTTCATGAGGTTCAGCGAGGCGAGGTTGCAGGCCGAGTCGTCGACGTGCATGTACTCGCTGTTGTGGACGACGGGGCATGGTCCGTCGATGCTCGCGCCGACTGCGAAGTTGTGCAGATCCTCGATCTCGAGGTCGTAGACCTCCACAGGCGTAACGTGCTCGATCTCGACGGCGACGATCATGCTCTCCGCGACGGTGAGCATGAGCTCCTGCGTCGCCGCACCACTTGAGGCGACCGCTTGGCACAGCGAGCGAACGGTGCGACCGCTGAGATCACGCGCTTGAGTCCACGATCCGTCGGTCGTCATGAACCGATGCTCCGGAGTGCAGGAGAAGCGCTCTCCGTGCTCCGTATGTATATGGCAGAGTTCCGTGGTGAGGCCGGAGGAGAAGGCTTGCGTGATCGGGGCGTGGACGTGCTCGCCGTCCGACCTCATGGCCGATACGAGCGGAAGCGGCTCGCAGCGTGCCGCTCGTCGCGCGAGTTCGGCAATCGCAATCGGTCCTTCGCTTGTCCGCACTGGCGTGTCACCCACGAAGCAGCACGGGTTGGACGCGTTGATGCGCCCCGACTTCGGGCACGTGTGCCACTGGTTGATCGTCGTGTCGTACTGCACGCCCGGATCGGCGCACTGCCACGCGGCGTCGGCGATCTCGCGCATGAGCGTGCGCGCGGGAATCGGATCGCCGATCGGCTGACCGGTGGAGCGGGCGATCAGGTGCCAGTCCTCGTCCTTCTCGACCGCGCGCATGAAGTCGTCGGTCAGGCGAACGGAGTTGTTGGCGTTCTGGTACTGGATCGAGCGGAAGCCCTCGCCGTCGATCGACATGTCGAAGCCGGCGTCGCGCAGGGCGTTGGCCTTCTTCTCCTCGCCGGCCTTGCACCAGATGAACTCGCGGATGTCCGGATGGTCGATGTCGAGCACGACCATCTTCGCCGCGCGGCGCGTCTTGCCGCCGGACTTGATCGTGCCCGCCCACGAGTCGGCGCCGCGCATGAAGGAGACCGGGCCCGATGCGGTGCCGCCCTTGCTCAGCGGCTCCATCGAACCGCGGATGTTCGACAGGTTGATGCCCGAGCCCGAGCCGCCGAGGAAGATCCTGCCTTCCTTGGTGTTCCAGTCGAGGATCGAGTCCATCGTGTCCTCGACGCTGAGGATGAAACAAGCACTGGCTTGAGGGCTCTCCTCGAAGCCGACGTTGAACCACACCGGCGAGTTGAAGGCCGCCACCTGGTGCACCAGGATGTAGGCGAGCTCGGTCTCGAAGCTGTCGCTGTCCTCGACGGTCGCGAAGTAGCCGCGCGAGCGTCCCCAGTCGGCGATCGTGCCGGCGACGCGGCCGATCATCTGCTTGACCGACGACTCGCGGGTCACGCTGCCCAGCTGGCCGCGGAAGTACTTCTGGGCGACGATGTTCGTCGCGTTCTGGCTC
>Ga0136637_1000088_pt1 | contig 15010 bp, 16 predicted proteins | sample AntDrymUQ8572106_2_FD_105497 | JGI IMG/M metagenome (GOLD analysis project Ga0136637, IMG submission 105497) | Polar desert sand microbial communities from Dry Valleys, Antarctica - metaG UQ857 (21.06) | ecosystem: Environmental > Terrestrial > Soil > Desert | place: Antarctica: Dry Valley... | reverse complement strand
TCCTCTGCCAACGCCGGTAGCGTCCCGATCGTGATCCTCGCGATCGACCAGGGCACGACCGGCACGACGTGCCTCGTCTTCGACGCCGACGCCCAGCTCGTCGGCCGCGCCTACCGCGAGTTCACCCAGCACTTCCCTCAGCAGGGCTGGGTCGAGCACGACGCCGCCGAGATCTGGGATGTCACGCAGGCGGTCGCGCTCGAGGCGCTCGACGATGCCGGCGTCGGCAGCAGAGAGCTGCAGGCGATCGGCATCACCAACCAGCGCGAGACCGTCTGCGTCTGGGATCCGCAGAGCGGCGAGCCGCTGCATCGCGCGCTCGTCTGGCAGGACCGTCGCACGTCAGCGCGCTGCGACGAGCTGCGCGAGGCCGGCCATGAAGCGCTTGTTCGCGAGCGCACTGGCCTCGTGCTCGACCCGTACTTCAGCGCGACGAAGATCGAGTGGCTGCTCGAGCACGTCGATGGACTGCGCGAGTGCGCGGTCGATGGCCGCGCGGCGTTCGGCACGATCGACTCCTGGCTCGTGTTCAAGCTCACCGGCGAGCATCTGACCGACGTCTCCAACGCGTCGCGCACGTCGCTGTACGACATCGGGCGCGGCGACTGGGACGACGAGCTGCTCACGCTCTTCGGCGACATCCCGCGCCGCGCGCTGGCGCAGGTGCGGCCGAGCATCGGCGAGTTCGCAACGCTGCGCGGCGATGCCCTGAAGGGCCACGACGGCACGCCGGTCAGCGGGATCGCGGGCGACCAGCAGGCCGCGCTCTACGGCCAGGGCTGCCTTGACCCGGGCCTCGGCAAGAACACCTACGGCACCGGCTCGTTCGTGCTGCTCAACGCAGGCGACAAGGCGCCGATCGCGCCGGAGGGGCTGCTCAGCACGATCGCGTGGGGTATCAACGAGCGCATCGTCTACGCGCTCGAGGCGGCGATCTTCGTCACGGGCGCTGCAGTGCAGTGGCTGCGCGACGGCCTCGGTGTCATCGAGCAGGCCTCTGACACCGAGGCGCTCGCCGCGTCGGTGGACTCAAACGGCGGCGTCTACTTCGTGCCCGCGCTGACCGGTCTGGGATCTCCGAACTGGGATCCCTACGCGCGCGGCACGATCGTCGGGCTCACGCGCGGCAGTACGCGCGCGCACCTCGCACGCGCGACGCTCGAGGCGATCGCCTACCAGACCGTCGATGCGCTGCAGGCGATGCAGCGCGCCGGCAGCCCTGCGCTCGACGAGCTGCGCGCAGACGGCGGCGCGACCGTCAACGGCTGGCTCATGCAGTTTCAGGCCGACGTGCTCGGCGTGCCCGTCGCGGTGGCCGAGATCGCCGAGACGACCGCGCTCGGCGCGGCGCTGATGGCCGGCGTCGGCGCCGGCATATGGACCCAGTCCGACGTCGCGCGGCGCGGGCGGGAGTGCGCGCGTTACGAGCCGCGCATGGACGAGGACGAGCGCGGTCTGCTGATCGACGAGTGGCGCCGTGCCGTCGCGTGTTCCCGTGGTTGGGCGCGGGGGTAAGGTTCTGAGATATGGCGAAGTTGAAGCGCAGCGAGCAGCTCGCCGCAATGGCCGACAGCGCCCTGCGCGACCCGCGGCCGGCTGAGTATTTCGACCGCTTTCACGAGCGCTCGCGCACGCGCGAGCCGGACGCCGCCTACGAGGCCGTCCGGATTCTCACGATGCTGTGGGCGTTCACCTTCTTCCGCGCGCGCTCGATCTCATCGGAGAAGGTGCCGCCGAGCGGCCCGCTGATCTTCGCGCCCAACCACGGCTCGTTCATGGACCACTTCTTCCTCGGTGCGTTCATCCGGCGCAAGGTGCGCTTCATGGCCAAGTCCCAGCTGTTCCAGCCGCCGGCGCAGTTCGTCTACTCGCACGGCGGCGTGTTTCCCGTGCGCCGCGGCCACCGCGACGACGAGGCGTTCATCACCGCCCGGACGATCCTCGACCACGGCGGTGCCGTCGCGATGTACTGCGAGGGCAGCCGCTCGCGCGACGGGAGCCTCAGCGAGCGGCCCAAGCCGGGCATCGGTCGGCTGGCGCTCGAGTCCGGCGTGCCGATCGTGCCCGTCGCGATCTACGGTTCCTCGCAGGTGCGCAACTGGCGCCGCGGTCAGTTTCCGAAGGTCACCCTGCAGTACGGCGACCCGATCCGATTCGAGCAGGTCGCCGACCCCACGCGCGACCAGCAGATGGCCGTCGCCGAACAGATCTTCGGCGAGATCCGAATGCTCTACTCGGGCCTCGAGACGCTCGGGCGCAAGGGCGTGCTTCAGCGCGTGCGCGAGCAGCGGCGACTCGAGCGGCGCGGCAAGAAGCGCACCGCGACGGCTCAGGGTGAGATCCAGGCTTAGCGGCCCACCAGGACGAGCTTGCGCACGCCGACGAGCGCCACCCGCACGACGACCAGCACTCGGCGCGGCTCGTGCAGCGCGATCGCAGCGAAGAACGGGCCGCGGGCAAGCCGGGCACGAGCCAGCAGCACTTCGACGCGCGCCTGCTCTGACAGCAGGCTTACCGGCAGACCGCGCGCGAACGCCAGGCCGTCGGCGAGCGCGCCGCCGACCGCCGGCGCGGCCACGGTGCGCGCGAAGGCATCAAAGCGTGGCTCGTACTGATCGCCCAGCGTGTGCGCGAGCGCGGGCCACGAAGCGCTCACCTCGTGCCCGCGCTTGCGCCGCAGCAACAGCGACGCGCGCGCGGCCTCCTCGGCGGCGAAGCCCTCGGGGAAGCCCTCGCCGCTGATCAGCGAGTGCAGCAGCCGTGCCTGCTGCCGCGCGTAGGTCGTGCGGTCAGCCGCCATCGTCCTGCCAGCGGCGATCGCCGCCACGGTGCGCCGCTGCTGCGATCGACTCGAGCTCGACGGCCAGGTTCCCCTCGGAGGGGAAGTCGTCGTCGCGCTCGAGCAGCAGACCGGGCGCATCGGTGATCGCGAACAGCTCTTCGACGAGCGCCAGCACGCCGGGCACCACGGGGTCGGAATGGGTGTCGTAGTAGACGCCGTCGCGATGCACGCCGCCGCCGACGTGCACATAGGCGATCCGCTCCAGCGGGAAGCGCGCAAGCATCTCGCGCGCGTCGTAGCCGTGGTTGTAGGCGTTGCCGTAGAGGTTCGATAGATCGAGCAGCAGCAGTGCGCCGGTTCGCTCGATCAGCTCACCGACGAACGTGGCCTCGTCCATCTCGGCGCCGGGCCATTCGACGAGCGTCGCCACGTGCTCGAGCGCGAGCGGTACCGGCAACGCCGCCTGGGCGATCGCAACGTTCTCGGTGAGGATGTCCAGCGCGTTCGCCGTGCGGGGCACGGGCAGGAGGTGCCCCGCCTCGCGCCCGTCGGCTCGCACGAACGCGATGTGCTCGCTGACGACGGGTGCCGCGAAGCGCTGCGCGACCGCCGCGAGATGCTCGAGGCGGCGCGCGTCGGGCCGTTCAGCGCCGCCGAGCGACAGGCGGATCCCGTGCGGGACGACCGCGAGGCCGCGCTCGCGCGCTGCGAGCAGCCCCGCCGGCGGCCGCTGCAGGTCGATGCTCTCGGCGATCGCCTCGACGAAACCGAGCTGCGGCCTGGCGGCCAGGCCGTCGATTTCCGGCCGCCAGCCGACACCCATGCCCAGCCGCTGGATCGTGCTGCGCGGGCTCATGAGCCACCCCCGCAGCCGCCGCCGCCGCAGCCGCCGCCTCCTCCTCCACCACCGCTGTCTGCGCTGCCTCCCCAGCCACCCCAGCCACCCCAGCCGCCCCCGCCGCCGCAGCCGTAGGTGCCGCCGCCGCCGCTGGACCAGCCCGACCCGCCCTCGCGCGGGACGCTCCAAGCCGATGCGATCGCGGGCTCCACGGCCCACAACGCCGCGCCGCCGAAGAGCGCGATGGCCAGCGGGAACTCCGCTCCCATACCCCCGCCCTCCAGGTCCTTGCGCTTGTTGCGCTGGCGTGACAGAAGTCCACGCCCGCGGGCGGTGGCCCACGGCTTCTGGCGCAACAGCCAGTAGGTCGCGCCGGCGACGGCGATCACAAGGATCGCCAGGTAGCCGATCGGCGCGTCGTTCGCCGTCCCTGCCCAGCTGGGGGCAGCGCCGAAGAGCACCAGCCCAACGCCCAGCAGCGACAGGCGCCGCAGCTTTGCGCTGACCTCGGGCCGGACCAAGAGGCCGGCGTCGGTGAGGCGCGAGGTCAGCCGCTTGATCGGCTCGCTGTCCTCGAGCTCGACGCGCAGCGTGGAGGTTCTGATGTCCGGCTCGCGCTCGACGGCCGTGTAGACCGCGCGCTCCAGACCGTCGGCAGCTTCGTCGAGCTCACCGCCGACGGCGAGCGTGCGAATGCCGCTGCCAGCATGTAGTGCGCCGTCCTTCTGCAGGCGCGCGGCCGCAGCGGTGATCGCCAGCTGCGGGCCGCCGTTGATCATGGCCAGCCTGTAGGCATCGAGGTCGACGCTGTCGGCGGAGGGCCGGGGCCCGAGCGCCCGCTGCCACTGCACGCGAATCGCCACGGCGATCGCTACGCCGAGCCCGGCGTAGAGCCAGAGAAATGTCGGGCCGCTCAGGCCCCAAGTTGTTCCAGTACTGATCATCGACCGCACCTCCTCTTCCCCGTATAGGAAACGAGCGTCTTCGAGGATGGGACGTGACGCGCCCGAGCGCTACGCGCGCCGATCCGCGTCCTTCGGGTGTCATGGCGACCGGGCACGCAGCGCATCCGACGTTGATCCGACGCTGGTCCGACGCTACGTTGGAAGCCATGGCCTCACGGACTCAAGAGCTAGCCACCGAGTTGAAGCAGGTCATCCGCCTCGCGTCGCGCGATCCCGAGGCGCTCGAGGGCGCGCTGCCGACGCTGTCGGCATTCGCCAGGGTCGTTGCAATGGACGATTCAAGCGAGGCGGCGCGCGTGCACTTCCTCCTGCACCGGCTTATCCCGGAGTACGCAACGCGGCTTCCCGCCGGACGCGACGGCCGCGCGATCAGGGAACTGCTGACCTGGGAGGACTCCGATGGCGACGTGCAGTCACTGACCACGCGCTATCACCTTGCGTCCGCGCATCTGGTCAACGCCGCCGACGACTTCGGCCGCCGCCAGGAGCCGCGGCTGCTGCTCGAATGCGCACGGCGCTTCATTGCCCTCGATCACGAGGACCGGCTTGAGACGGGCGCCGGGCCGGCTGACGCCTCGCCGCCGAACGCGCTCGTCGAGGACGCGGCGCTGAGCCCGCTGGCACCGCTGCTGTGGACCAAGGCCGAGCAGGATCATCAACGCCGGCTTGCCGCGATCCGCGGGGGCATCTTCAGCGTCTCCAACCAAGAGGAGGTGCTCGAACTACTGCTGACGATCACGCAGGTCGCCCAGCACAGCCTGCACGCTGTGGATCAGACCGATCTCGAGCGCTGGTTTGGCAACGCCCGGCTGCAGTACTACCTCGATGCTCAGCTCGATCGTGCTCGCGCCGACAAGATCAGTGTCGAGCGGCTGCGCTTCGTGCGCCGTGGCCAACTCGACGACGTGCGCCAGCGCAGCCTGTTGCGTGAGTTCATCCGCCTGCACGACGAGGCCGGTGCGACGTTGCTGCTCTGTCCGACCGAGGCCGCGCACGAGCTGCGGACGGGCTTTGACTCGCGCATGTTCATGGTGCTCGTCGATATCGAGACGACGCCGGCCTGCCTGACGGCTCAGCTGGGAGAGCTCGGCTACATCGAGCGCTCGCTCGTCTACCTGCGCGAGCTCGATCCGGTGCGCGCGCACTACGCCGACCTGCTGCGGATCAAGGAGCACGTCAGGCTCGGCCACTACAACGAGAGCATTCGCGAGCTGCTCGCTCGCCACGACGACCCGCAGCTGACCGACGCCGACCGCGTCACGCACGCTCCCTGGGGACCGCTCGCGCCACCGGTGCAGTAGATCCAGGCGCTACGGCGAGCGCGGCGGAAACGACGCGACCGTCAGCGAACGGACGCAGATCCGGCTGCCCGCGTCGAGCACCACGCCCAGCCCGACGATCGGCCCGTAGCCGACGATCAGCCGTATGCCGGTCGCCCCCGCCTCGAGGCGCAGGGGCGGGGTCAGCGTCCTGGGGATCCTGACGCCTCGGACGACCACGCCCTCCGGCTTGCCGGAAGCAAGGTTCGGCGCGGCAGTGCGGGCCATGTCAGCGAGGGCCAGAGCACGCGCGCGGTCACCGCCTGGGCCAGCAGCGTTGCGAGCGATGCCTCGAGGACATAGCGCGGGTCGAGGGCGACGAAGTCGATGCCCGGGTTGGGGGGGACCGTCCCGTTCAGTGTCAGCGGACCGGCCCCCTGGGTCCAGCCCGCAAACAGGTACTCCACCCACATCGTCTTGCTCGGCGCCGGCGCCTGGCTGATGTAGCGGTAGTAGCGCTCGCCGCTGATGATGACCACGTAGGCGATGCTCAGGCCCGCCAGACCGAGCCACATCACTCCGCGCGGTCAGCCGCCCGCGCCATGGACCACGGGGTCGCTCACCAGCCACGCCGGGGAGCGTACTCCTCCTCCTCGACGCGGCTTACCCCGCCCAGGGGACTTCGATCGAGTCCTCCTGCGGAGCGTCGCGCGCCACGACGTACTGCGCGCAATGGCTGTCGGAGGGGTTCTCGAGCAGGTGCGTCTCGCGCGGCGGAACGTAGACGAGGTCACCGGGCTCGAGTGTCAGCTCGTGCTCGAGCTCCTCGCCCCAGCGAACGTTCAGGCGGCCCGAAAGCATGTAGACCGCCGACTCGCAGCCGGCGTGGTAATGCGGCCGCGACTGGCTACCGGCGGGAACCCGGAAGACGCCCATATAGATGTTCGCGGCGCCGGCCGTCATCTGCGAGATCTCGGCCCCCCCGACCACACCACGCGGGACGACGTGATCGGGTTCGGGCTTGACCAACTTCATGGGGCAAGACTACTCCGAAACCAGAAGGTCGGAAAGCCGCAGTTTGTCGAATTACGGCAATTTCGACGTCTGGGGCCTTTATGTCGTCATGCCGGTGAACTGCCCGCCGGTGACGTTCAGCGTCTGGCCTGAAACGAAGTTCGACCACGGCGAGCACAAGAAGAAGACGCCGCCCGCCGCCTCCTGCGCGGTGCCCGGGCGGCCCAGCGGGATCACCATCGAGGCGAAACCGCGCAGTTGCTCGGGAATTCCGAGCTGCACCGTCTCGCCGCCGACGTGCATCGTGTTGCTCTCGTCCTTGGCCTGGGTCAGGCGCGTGTCGATGAAGCCGAACGCAACGGCGTTGACGTTGATCTTGAACTGGCCCCATTCCTTGGCCAGCGTCTTCGTCAGGCCGACGACGGCCGCCTTGCCGGCGGCGTAGTTGGCCTGCCCGGCGTTGCCCATCGTGCCCGAGATCGACGACACGTTGACGATCTTGCGAAAGACCTCGACGCCCTCCTCGCGCTCCTTCTTGGCGGGCTCGCGCAGGTGCGGCGCAGCTGCACGGCAGACGCGAAACGGGACGACCGTGTGGATGTCGAGCATCCGCTGGAACGCGTCGTCGCTCATCTTGTGCAGCGGCGCGTCGATCGTGTAACCGGCGTTGTTGACGATGATGTCGATCCGGCCCCAGCTGTCGATCGCTGTCTGCACGAGCTCGTCGGGGGCGCCGGGAGCGGTCAGGTCGCCGCCGTAGACCACGGTCTCACCGGCGATCTCCGTGGCGGTCTGCTCGGCGACGTCGGCGTCGAGATCGTTGATCAGAACGCTCGCGCCATGCTCGGACAGCAGCTCGGCTGTCGCGCGGCCGATGCCCCGCGCCGAGCCGGTGACGATCGCGACCTTTCCGTCCAGTACTCCCACGCCTGCGCTCCTTCGTCGGGCGCCGCACGATACCCGTCGCGCGGACTGGTTGACTGGCCAGTCGGTTGCCCGCCGTGCGCTTAGCCGGGCAGCTTGACGGTCTGGCTGACGGCGACCGAGGTCTCCCCGTCGGGCTGGGTGAGCACGACGCGAACGCGCGCCTTGGAGCCGCGCTGCAGGCCGATCGTGGCGCGGCTTCCGCGCCCCAGGCGCGCGCGGCGGATCGTCCACCAGCCGAAGCGCTCCTTGAGGTAGCGCTGCAGGTGCACCGTGCCGCCCGGCAGCGCCGGGCTGACAGCGACGCGGACGAGTTGGCGCCGGCGACCACGCGCGGCCGACACCGCCAGCGTGCGGGCCGGCACGACCTCGACGTGGACCGGCGCGCTGGCACTCGCCGCGACGACGGCGCGGTAGCGCGCCGATGCGTCGGCGCTGAGGCGCGCGCGGAACGTTCCATCGCCGAACGAGCCGCCGCCGGCGAAGGTGTAGCTGAAGCGCCCGTTGGGCCCCAGGCGGTCGGAGTCGAACAACGCGTCGCGCGAGGTGATCGTGTGCTCGCGAATCGACACGTTCTGCCACTCGCCACGGTCTCCGACGAGCACCGCGACGCGCGGCGGATCCACCACGATGGTGCGGATGACACCGTCGCGAGCGCGACGCGCCGCCTGAATATGCGGTGTTCCGCGGTGTCGCTACCGCTTCATCGCTTGTAGGTTGCAGTCGTGCCGAAGGTCTCAGTAGTCGGCCTGCTGTGCCGCACGTCGGACCGCGGTCCCGAGGCTGCGCAGGGTACCCGCGAGCTGGCGGACCTGCTCGACGCGCGCATCATCGGCTCGCCGGGCGAGCCGCGGGCATTCGGCTGGGAGGAAGATCTGCGTGACGCGCGCGGCTGCCTGCTCGAGGCGGGCGGGCAGGTCGACGATGCATTCGAGGCCGGCCGCGTGCCGATCCTGCTGGCGGGCGAGTGCTCTGTCGCGGTCGCGACCCTGCCGATCGTCGCGCGACGGCGCCCCGACGCGCACGTGCTGTGGCTCGACGCCCAAGCCGACTTCAACACCCCCGATACGACGCTCAGCGGCTATCTGGGCGGCATGTGCCTGGCCGGCGCCTGCGGGCTGTGGGAGACGGGCTTCGATCCGCCGCTCGATCCCGCGCGGGTGATCATGTACGGCGTGCGCGACGTCGAGGGCGGCGAGCGCGTGGCGTTGGACTTCAGCGGCGTGCATCGCATCGACGCCGCCGGTCAGCTTCAGGGCCTCGAGCTCTACGTGCACCTCGATCTCGGCGTACTCGATCCGACGGCGTTCCCCGCGGCCTACGCGGCGCGGGCGGGCCTCGCGCCGAGCGCCCTGCGCGAGTTTCTCACCGAGGTGGCGCGCACGTGCGAGATCGCCGGAGCCGAGATCACCTCCGCCGCGCCGGGCTACGCCGAGGTCGCCGCGCACGCGATCGCACCGCTGGTGGGCCGATGAGCGTCAGACCGGCAGCGAAGCGTGGCTGTCAAATGGCCGGCGCACGACGAAGTCCTGCCGGCTGTAGATCGCCATGCGCGTTCCGAAGATGTGATAGACGGGCTTGTCGAGCGTCGGCGCCAGCTCGGTGACGAACTCATAGACACCGGGGTGGCTGCCGTAGTCATCCCAGACGATCGTGCCGGTCGGGCTGAGCACCTGCAGCGCCCGCGCCGTGTCGCTCTTGACGTACTCGTAGGTGTGGCCGCCGTCGATGTAGATCAGATCGATCGTGCCGGCGTATGCAGAGAAGTCGAAGGTCGCCGAGTCGCCCCACAGCTGCGTGATCCGCTTCGCCTCGGGCGTGCCGCGGAAAGCCTCGCCGCAGGCCTCGCCCGGGCGGAAGAAGTGGTGGTCGTCGGAGCCCATCTCGAGCGCCACGTCGGCGGAGGTCGCGCTCAGCGGAACGTCGAGCGTGTAGACCTCGAGCTCGGGGTTGTTGCGCGCGACGGTCCACGAGGTGCGGCCGCGGTTGGTGCCGATCTCAAAGAACGTGCGCGCGTCCAGGCCCTGCGCGAGCGCGGCGATCAGCATGCCCTGGTGGTCCTCGACGTAGCCCTCGACGACGGCATCGACGAAGAACGGGACCTCGCGGCGTTCGATGTTCTGGACCGACTCGGCGGCGAACCGCTTGGCCACAGTCCAGGCATCGCGCACGACGTGGTGGCGCAGCTCGTCGGTTCGGCGCACGGCCCCGATCGCGACGCCGCGTGCCGTCGACAGGAGGATGCGCCGGTTGCGGGTGATGGTCGTTCGCAGCACGGTCCGAGCCTAGCTGTGCGCGGCTGGGGCGGGCTTGCGCCAGACGAACAGGTGGCCGTGGACCTCGCCCTGCAGGCCGAGCTCGCGGATCGCCTCGCTGACGCCGGGGTAGGCGTCGTCCTCCCAGTCGTGAAAGGCGATGACGCCGCCCGGTGCGAGTGCGCGCTCCCAGGTACGAAAGGTGGCGATCGTCTCCTCGCGCTCGTGCGACGAGTCGAGGAAGACCGCGTCGACGGGCGGCGGGTCGGCGGGACCGACGCCGCCCGGGCGGTCGTGCAAGTGCACCCGGGCTCGATCGCCGGCCGACAGCAGCGCGAGGTAGCGCTCGCGCTCGGGTGGGCCTTGACGTCCCAGCTGTGAACCTCGCGACCCGGCTGCGCGAGCGCCAGGCACGACGTCGTCCAGGCGGCAGCGGTGCCGATCTCGGCGACGCGCGGCGCGTCTCCGAGCGCGTTCAGCAGCTCGCGCAGTTCGGCCGGTCGGCAGGCGACGTCGATGCTCCACGTGTCGCCCGCTGCGCGCGCGGCGCGCAGCGCGCGCAGCCAGAAGCCGGCGACCGGGCGCGGCAGCTGTGCGAGGCTCGCGGACTGCAGCGCGAGCCGTCGCGTGCGCTGGACTGCCGAGCGGCGGTCGTCGGAGCGAAACAGGCCGAGGTAGCCGCGACTCACGGAGCGTCAGGCCGATCGCGCTGGAGCGCTGCATGGACGGCGTCGAGATCGCGGGGCGACGATGACGGGCCGTGAGTTGTCGATGCGCAGGCGCACGCGCGCGCGTCGTGAGTGGCCGCGCCTCAGCGTCAGCCGGACCTCGCGGCTTGCGAGCAGGGTGACGCGCTGCGCTTGCGCGACGCTGCTGCTCAGCAGCGAGGCGCCGGCACAGCCGAGCACGCCGGCGAGCAGGATCCTCGGGGCGATCATCGCGGGCCAGCGTATGAGATCGCACTCGACAGGCACGGCACACGCCAGACCGTGCCAATGTCCTGCGCCATGAGCGGCGCCCTGGATGCGATCAAGGTCCTCGATCTCAGCAGGCTGCTGCCCGGCGGTTTCTGCTCCCTGCTGCTCGCCGACCACGGCGCCGACGTCCTCAAGGTCGAGGACACGGGCACCGGCGACTACATCCGGTCCGCGCCCCCGTACTACGAGGGCGCGGACGACAGCGCCAAGTCGGCGCTGTTCCTCGCGCTGAACCGCAACAAGCGCTCGATCCGCGTGAACCTCAAGCAGCCCGAGGGCCGCGGCGTGCTGCTCGCACTCGTGCGCGAGCACGACGTGGTGCTCGACTCCTTCCGGCCCGGCGTGCTTGACCGCCTCGGCGTCGGCTACGACGCTATGCGCGCGGTCAACCCGCGGATCATCCTCTGCGCGATCACCGGCTACGGGCTCAACGGCCCGCTGCGCACGCGCCCCGGGCACGACATGAACTACCTCGCGCGGGCCGGCCTGCTCGGCCTGACCGGCGAGGCCGACGGCGCGCCGGTGCAGGCCGCGGGGCAGATCGCCGACATCGGCGGCGGTGCCCAGATGGCCGCGTTCGGCATCCTCGCCGCGCTGCGCGAGCGCGACCGCAGCGGTGAAGGTCAGGTTGTCGACATCTCAATGACCGATGGCGCGCTGTCGTGGCTCGCGCTCGTCGCGGCGGGCTATCTCGCCAACGGTGAGCTGCCCAAGCGCGGCATGCTCGATCTGGCGGGCGGCCTCGTCTGCTACCGGCCGTATGCCTGCGCGGACGGCTGGGTCACGCTCGGCGCCCCGGAGCCGAAGTTCTGGGCGGCGTGGTGTCGTGGCATCGAACGCGAGGACCTCATCGACAAGCAGTTCGCCAAGCCGGGCAGCGACACTGATGCCGAGCTTGAGACGATCTTCGCGGGGCGCACGCGGGCCGAGTGGGAGGCATTCGCCGCGGAGGTCGAGTGCTGCCTGGAGCCGGTGCTCGGCCTCGACGAGGCGCTGGACTCCGAGCTTGTCCGCGCCCGTGAGATGGTCAGCGAGCTCGACCAGCCGGGCGCGCAGCAGCCGGTGCGTCTGCTCGCCTCGCCGGTGAAGCTGTCGCGCACGCCCGCCGACTGCAATCGCCTGCCGGGCCCTGCGCTCGGCGAGCACACGGCCCAGGTGCTGCGCGCGGCCGGCTACGACGACGAGCAGATCGACGCGCTGCTGCGCAGCGGCGCCGTCGCCGGGCCGCCCGCCCACGCCGAGTGACGGTCAGTCCGGCCGGCGACGCTCGAAGTACAGCTGCTCGGCGCCCCACACATGGCGCAGCCCGAGCGCAGCGAAGCCGAGCTTTGCCAGCACGCGGCGCGAGCGGAAGTTCGTCGCGCGCGTGATCGCAACGACGCGCTGCATGTCGAGCGACCCGAACGCCTCGTCGAGCACCGCTTGCCCGACCTCGGTCGCATAGCCACGTCCCCAGAAGTCGACGCCGAATGCGTAGCCCAGCGCGATGTCCTTGCGATCCTCGGCCAGCGGAAAGAGGCCGGCCTCGCCGGCGAGCAGGCCCGACTCGCGCTCGACCACGGCCCAGAACGAGTAGCCGTCGACCGCCTGTTGGTTGATCGATCGTTCGACGGCGGCACGCGTGCCGGCGAGATCGCGCGGGCCGCCCAGCAGTCCCATCGCCTCGTGGTCGCCGTAGACGACGGCGTGCAGTTCGGTGACGTCGTCGGGGACGTACGAACGGAGAACCAGACGCTCCGTGACGATCGGCAGGGGCACGGAGGGGATGGTGACCACTATCGGTCGTCGCCGCTCAGCGAGCTCGAGGCCCGCTTCGTGCACGCGTAGAGGTCGTTGCGCAGCGGGCCGGCCGGTTGATCGAGCCCGAGCCGCGCGATCGTCGCTTCGGGCAGGCGATCGGCGCCATCGTGCAAGGCGACCTCGAAGCCGGCCGCGATCAGCCGATCGAGCAGGTCAGGGCCGTAGACGCGGACGTGGTCACGCTGCGAGAAACGGCGCAGGCGCTCATCCTCATCGGTCAGCGTGGGGTCCTCGTGTGTGGCTGCCATCTCGTAGTTGACCGGCGACTGCACGACCGCAAGACCGCCCGGGCGCAGAACGCGCTCGAGCTCGCGCATCGCGCGGCGGTCGTCTGGCACGTGCTCGAGGACGTGGCTGCAAAGCACGAGGTCAAATGCAGCGTCCGCGAAGGGCAGGTCGGTCAGGTCGGCCTGGACCGTCGCGCGCGGATCGTGCAGGTCGACGCTCGTGTAGTCCGTCCCGGGGAGCGCGCGCAAGCGCGGCTCCAGGCCGTGCTCAGGCGCGACGTGCAGGATGCGCAGGCCGGCGCGGCCGGCGATGCCCTCTTCGCACAGGTACCACCACAGCAGCCGCTGGCGCGGCAGCGAGCCGCAACGCGGGCACAGCACGGCCCAGCCCGGCCGCTGTTGCGTGAAGCGGCCGAACCGGCCACCGCACAGCCCGCATTCGACGCGGGCACCCGAATACCGGACTCGTAGAGCGAGCCCTCGCAACCCGCTCGGCAACGTGTGAGGCTTTCAGCGCTTGGTTCCGGCGCCCGCGGACTGCTCCCGGGCGCCGGATACCGAAACGGCGCTACTAGCCAGCGAGTTCCTTCTTGTCGGTACCGGAGACACGCTGAGCGATGATCGACGTGTTCGCCGCGCTCCACGGGGTGACCGACGAGCACTTCAGCACGATCGCCGCCGTGCCGCCCACGGTGCGGACGGTCTGCATGTAGGTCGTCGTCGGGGTCTGGCGGCCCCCAATCAGGATCAGCACCTCGGACTGGTCCTCGTCGCCGGCTGCGTCGAGCCTGCACGTGGCCGTGGCCGCGGCGAGAAACGGCTCGAGGAGGTCGATCGCCTTCGTCTGGGCGGCCAGCGTGGTCTTGGCCGAGATGACGTACGAACCGGCCGGAATCGACATCGAGGCGACCGTGATCACCTGGTTGGCGGGCTGGTTGAGCGGACCCACCTTGCGGACGCCCTCGCTTGCCGTCGTGCTCGTCGAGGCGCTGCCGCCGTCGATGCGCTTCAGCGTGGACTTCGAGAGATCGATCGTGCCGATCGTCTTGTTCTTGATGTCGGCGCTGGTGACGATGCCGTTCTTGATCTGGCTGCTCTTGGTGATCCTCGTGGCCGCGTATGCCGTTGCGCTGAGCGCGACGACCAATGCGATGAACGAGATCACGAGCGCCGGGCTGGGCGCGCGAAGCTTCCTGTGTCTCCCCTGCGTTGAGTGCTTGGAGTGCTTGGTCGTAACACCTATCGCCAGCGAGCGCGGTGGTGCTCCATCACCCCGAGCCCGCCGATCACGCGCCCGATCCCGGGCAGCGATCCGTCATACCTGCCGAATGGTTGACGATAGTCGCTTCGCAGGACGAGCAACAGGCCGTCATGACGGACGCGGACGCAGCGGGAGCGTGGACGTGCCGCCCATCCGAGTAGCATCCACAACGTTGACTGGCGAGTCAATCTGGTTACCCCGCTCGCCCCTTGCAATGCGTGCTGCTGCCGTCCAACTCACCGCCACCGCAGACTTCGATCGCAACCTCGAACGCGCCGATCGCCTGACGCGCGCGGCGGCGGCGGATGGTGCGCAGCTCATCGTGCTGCCGGAGAAATGGACCGCGCTCGGTCGCGGCGACGCGCTCGTCGCGGGCGCTCAGTCGCTCGACGGTCCGGCGATCACGTGGGCGCGCGCGATCGCGCGCGAGCTGCAGATCGATCTGGTGGCGGGGTCCTTCTCCGAGCGCGTCGGCGGCGAGGAGCGGCTGCGCAACACGTCCGTGCACGTCGGGCCCGACGGCGAGATCCACGCGAGCTATCGCAAGGTGCACCTGTTCGACGTCGTTCTCGAGGGCACGGTCTACTTCGAATCCGAGCACGAGCAGGCCGGCGACGAGCTCGTCGTCAGCACGACTGCGGACGGCGTCGAGCTCGGCCTGAGCATCTGCTACGACCTGCGCTTCCCCGAGCTGTACCGGATCCTCGC
>Ga0136637_1000087_pt1 | contig 15128 bp, 16 predicted proteins | sample AntDrymUQ8572106_2_FD_105497 | JGI IMG/M metagenome (GOLD analysis project Ga0136637, IMG submission 105497) | Polar desert sand microbial communities from Dry Valleys, Antarctica - metaG UQ857 (21.06) | ecosystem: Environmental > Terrestrial > Soil > Desert | place: Antarctica: Dry Valley... | reverse complement strand
TGATTTCTTATATGATAGCAAAGAAAATTTGTTTTTTGTGGAGATTTAAGATGAGATTTAAAATGAGAAAATTAATTCTCGCGTCCGCTTTTGTTTTCCTTCTAGCCTTTGTGAGTTTTGCCCAAACGCCGACTCCAACGCCGAAACTCGTTGCGGAAGACGACGATGTAGTAAAAATTTCGACCACGCTGATTCAAGTTGATGTAACCGTGACGGACAAGAACGGCAAAATTATTACTGACTTAAAACCTGAAGATTTCAAAATTTCCGAAAACGGCGAAAGACAGGAAATCACAAACTTTTCATTTGTTTCCGCAAGTTCCGAACCCGCGCAAATGCCTGTTAAATCCAAAGAAAATGAAAAACTTTCCAACGTTCCGCTTCCGCCCGTTCCGCTCAAGTCCGACCAAGTGCGCCGGACGATTGCGCTCGTCGTTGATGATTTAGGATTGTCTTTTGAGAGCGTTTATCAAGTTCGCCGCGCTTTGCGAAAATTCGTTGACGAGCAGATGCAGGCGAACGATTTAGTGGCAATTATTCGCACGGGCAGCGGAATGGGCGCGTTGCAGCAATTTACTACCGACAAACGCCAGCTTTATGCGGCAATCGAAAACGTCAAATGGAATTCGCTCGGACGCGGCGGGATAGGCGCATTTGCGCCGCTCGAAGCAACACCGCTCGAACAGTCGAAAGCCGCTGGAGGCACCACTGTGTCAGAGGAGGATTTGGAAGAAGAAAGAAAACGTCTGCAAGATTTTACCGATTTTCGGGAAGATATTTTTTCGGTCGGAACTTTGGGCGCGATAAATTTTATCGTCAAAGGAATGAACGATTTGCCGGGACGCAAATCAATTATGCTGTTTTCCGACGGTTTTGCCATCTGCTCGCCCGACAATCCGGACCGCTGCGCGAGAATCGTTGATTCGGTTCGAAAATTAACCGATTTATCAAACCGCGCCGCCGTTTCGATTTATTCGTTCGATGCCCGCGGACTTTTAACGACCGGAATAACGGCGCAGGATAATACGAGCGGCGTATCCGCCGAGCGAATTCAAAATTTGAGCAGCACGCGCTCGGGTGAAATTTTTGATAAACAAGAAGGCTTGGCTTATTTGGCAAGCGAAACCGGCGGGCGAACTTTTTTCAACTCCAACGACATCAATCGAGGTTTGGAAAAAGCCCTCGAAGACCAGAGAGGCTATTACCTAATCGGATATCAACCCGACAGTGATACGTTCGACGCGAAAACGCGACGGTTTAATAAACTAAAAATAGAAGTTAATCGGAAAGACGCAAACGTTCGTTATCGAAGCGGATTTTTCGGCGTAACTGACGAACAAATTAAAAAGCCGACGAATCAAACTGCCGCGCAGCAGATTTACACGGCTCTCAATTCACCGTTTGCCGCGAGCGGTATTGCTCTGCGCTTGAATACGCTTTTCGGCAATGACAAACAGCAAGGCTCGTTCGTGCGCTCGCTGCTGCACGTCAACGCCAAAGATTTGAAATTTGTTGACGAAGCCGGCGGCAAAAAAGCGGTGTTTGACGTGCTGGCGATTAGCTTTGGCGAGGACGGAGCGATGATTGACCAAATCGCCAAAACTTATACGATAAACGCCAAAGGTGACGCGTATCAAAAACTTTTAAACGAGGGTTTTGTCTATTACTTCACTTTTCCCGTTAAAAAGCCGGGCGCATATCAATATCGCGTGGCAATTCGAGATGGCGCGTCGGAAAAAATCGGCTCGGCAAATCAATTTATCGAAGTTCCGAATTTGAAACGAGCGAGATTGACGATTTCAGGAATTATTCTGGAAAATTTAACCGTCGCCCAGTGGCAAAAATTCGGCGACTCAGCCGAACAGACGACTTCATCAAGTAATTCGGCACCATATGAGACCAACTCAATGAGCGACACCGCGCTCAGAAAATTTAAACGCAACACGATTTTGCGTTACGGTTTTGAAGTTTATAATGCGAAACTTGACGCGTCGCAAAAATTGAATTTAACGACGCAGATAAGAATTTTCCGCGACGGCAAAATTATTTTTGAAGGCAAGAACGCGCCGTTTGAACTTCTTGAGCAAACTGATTTGCAGAGAGCTAAATCTGCCGGCGCATTAATTCTGGGAAAAGATATGGCGGCGGGCGATTACGTTTTGCAACTTATCGTTACCGACAATCTGGCGAAAGAAAAACGCCGCACGGGGACGCAATTCGTGCAGTTCGAGATTGTTAATTAACGAAACAAAAAAACCGTTCGATAGAATTTCAGACGGCTTTTGAGTTATATTATTCGTTCGATTACTTTGTGAAATAACTTAGCTTAGCGATTTTTGTGTAAACTCTTGAAATCTAAATGATGAATGGCGCCTTCAATCAATGCCGCCTTTAGATAATGAACAAATTTATCTTTTAGTATCAAGAAATCTTTTTAGCAGAAAGCAAATCTTGTAAAAAATAGTGTACGCGAGTATCAAACAGCGACGACTTCTATCTCGGAATCAATTTCGTCCTTAATCATATTTTCAATTGCCATCAGCGTTCCCGTCAAACTCGAAGGACAACTTCCGCACGCGCCTTGATAACGAATTTTCAAAGTTTTGTCTTCCAGATCGAGAATTTCCAGCCAGCCGCCGTCGCTGGCCAAATAAGGTCTGATTCTTTCATCAAGCAACTCGTTGATTTGTGCGATGACCGGATTATCGCTTGCCGCCGCGGCAATTGCGCCGCCGACTGCCGAAGCCGCCGAACCGTTTGTCGCTCCTCCGCCCACCGATTCCGCCGCGCGAATCGGAACTGCCAGAAGAGGCAAAATTTCGTCCCAATCGGCTTCGTCAGTTTTTTCGACCGTTATCATTTTGTCCATATAAAAAATCGAAACAACTTCGCCAACCTCAAATAAAGATTTGGCAAGCGCGTCCGTTTCGGCTTTCTCGGCAGAGTCAAATGAATGCGAAGTTCCGTGGCTGACGGCTTCCTTTAAAATGAATTTTACCGCGTTCGGATTCGGTGTTTCTTGTATATCTGCAATTTTTGGCATTTCTTTAAAGCTATTTGTATCTTAAAACGTAAAATTTTTAATCTTTACCTTTTAGTAAACATTATATCAAAATTGTTAGGATGTCACATTTGGCGGGCAAAAAAATGAATTAAAAAGGGTTAAAATTGGCTGGGACCAGATTAAAAAATGCGGAGAAAGTCAAATGCAACTCAAATGCTTTGAGCGCAAACAAATTACAAATCGGATAGTTGGATTAGGAAATAGAACAAGCGGCAAACGATATTCATTTGTCAATCTTAAAACTGACAACATTAAATATTATCAACTTGCCGCTTATCGCTGAAATCCAGTAAAAATCATTTACTCGGTAATATGAATATCATCGTGCCGATTAACTTTGCCGAACATAAAGAGTCCGCCAAAAACGATGGCTAAAAGAGCCATAATTATCCCGATGACGAGAGAAGTCGAGTTGTCATACTTTTGAAATGAATATAAAAAGTATCCAGCAGCCACGGCTGATATCAGAGCTAAAACTGCAAACAGCAAATCCTTCACAAAAATCACCTCCGTTATATTTAGAAAGGGTAAAACTTCCGAAGTTTCGCCAAGCCTTAGTTTTTGAAAAATCTATGCTTATACGATTATGCCTAAAACTTTCAAACTACTCAATTTGGAATGCAAGGTATAGTAACTCTATCCTTTTCAAAAGGCAAGGCTTTTTCGCCGATGCCGATATTATTTACCGACGGATTCAGAAAATATCGTTTAGCCGGCAGTTTCAAAAAGAGCTAAAATCTGTTTACCTTCGTTAGAGCGCGGGTCAATCGTGCGAACGTGCTTGCGCCCTTGCATTTCCCAAATCGCCGTTACGCTTCCTTCTTTTTCAACCGCGTGATATGAAATATCTTCCGTATTCTCGGCGGTCTCGTCTTTTGCAGCAGCAGTTTCGACGGTTGTATCAACCGTATTTTCCGTCGCTGCTACCGTTCCGTTTTCTGACATTATATTTTAAAAATTCTCCTTAAATTGTTTCTTTTAATAAATTGTTAATTGATAGACGAATTTTGACATATTAAACAAGAGTTTGTCGAGTTTGTCGAGTTTTCATTTTATAAGTTAAACTGACACATCTCATTTAGGAGTTAATAAATGGACGAAATTAGAGAACGGATTTGGACTGAAGACGAAGTTTTGAGTTTACCAACTGAACATGATAAATACGAAAGAAAAGCTGGAAAGATTTTTGACGGCAACTGGAAAGAATCTATTGCAAAAGAAATTTGTGCATTTGCTAATTCTTTTGGTGGTTATATCGCACTTGGTATTGAGGAAGACAGGAAAAATTTAACAATTTCAGTAGATGGAGTTGACACTCACAAAGGAAGGAACCTTTTAATGAATGGTTAGAAAAACAAATTCCCGACCTTTTATTTCCTGCTTTACAAAATTTTAGAGTTTTACCAGTTGACCAATCTCAGGTAAATTCCGAAATCCCAAAAGGAAAAAACTTATTTATAATTTCAGTTGGAGATAGCGAATTAGCACCACATCAAACTACTGATGATAGAAAAGGTTATTTCCATCGTTCTGGAAGCCGTTCTATTCCGGCACATCATATTTATCTTGAAGGTCTAAGAAATCGGAAAAACTTTCCTTCCTCAGAAGTTGTTCGTGCTTGGTTTGATACTTTTCTGAATGATTTGATTAAATTCATCGAACCAATAATTTCAAGTTTTGAAGATAAAAAAATCAATATCAGTATATCAAACTATGAGCCGCTTAAGTTAAATTTGGAATTACAATATGACACAAATATTTCGGGTCTTATGTTGCATAAGAATATGGAACAATTCCTTTTAACAAATGCAGAGATAAGCGAGCAATTCAAAAACTATGAAACTGTAAGGGAAGATTTGAATCTTAAAACAAACCTTTTGTCTAAAAAAATTTCCGAAAACAAATACTTTAGTCAAATTTTTTATACTACGTTTGGCAAAGAAGCCTTTAATGAACAATATGTATTTTATCCTCAGTTCGGAATAACCTTTGAAACTGCAGATAAAATATACGACCGCGTTTCTGAAATTACTGGTTTTAATATTGATGAGATAACCAAATCGACACTCAAAATTTCTACTTTCACCACAACGCAAATTTGCAATTGGAATTTTCATTCAGGAGATGGTAAGTTAGGCAAGTTTTGGGAAAAGTATAAAAAAATGTATCAGAGAGTAGAAGAAGATTTAGAGATTTTACAACTTGCAAGTGAATTAAATATCAACGTCGAAAACACAAAAAATCTTTTAAGTGGACTTCGTGAAGAATTAAAAAAGAAACGCCATGAGTTATCAATCAAATATGGCGTTCCTTATTCAAGAAGTTGAGTTTCAGCTCTTCCGTTTGAAATTCAATTCGTAAAACCAGAAATCATTATTCGGCTGGTCAATTTTCATCTCATCGGCTTTGCCCATTTTATCAATCGTAAAAGTTACGAATCCGCGCGGGAAATTATAAGCCACCGAAGGTCGCCATTTAATTTGAAAAGTGTCGTAATGCCAATGTTCTAAATCGGCGACAAAATTCGGCGACTGCACGAAGCGTAAAACTAATTTGCCGTTTTCTTCGGCGACTGCCGCGTCCCCGTAAAGCTGGTCAACGTAATTTCCGGCATAATCTTTCAACGGCAAACTCATTTTCGTATTCGCTACGCGCGAGGCTTCGATTTTTTTCGCTTCTTCGGCTTCGGCGGTTTTGCCGCGTTTCGTTCGCTCCGCAATTTCCGCGCTCCAATCGCGTTTCGGCACGCCGAGCATCGTGTCGAGAATTTTGTTTTGCATAATGGAATTAACAGGCGTTTCCGAGTTGGTCAAAACGACTAAACCCAAATTTTCCTCCGGTATCATCGCCGTCTGCGAAATCATTCCATCGAGTCCGCCGCCGTGTGAGACGACTTTGCGCCCGTGATAATCCCACAAAGACCATCCCAAACCGTAAGCGTTAAAATGGCGCGTCGGGTTAAATTCGCTTGCCGATTTACTGATTGGAAGCAGAACGGCAGGTTGGTGCATTTGCCACGATTGCGCTTCCGAGAAAATTTGCCTGCCCTCGAATTTTCCTCGTCCGAGTTGCAGACGCAGCCATTTAGCAACATCCGAAACGGAGGAATTAAGCCCGGCTGCCGCCGCCGCGCCGTCAACATTTCCGTAATGGACGACGCGAAGTCGTCCGCCCGATTCGTTGTGCGGCATCGCCACATTGTCGCCCGTTTTGAATTGCTTGATGCTCGTTTCCGTGTTCGTCATTCCGAGCGGCTGTAGAATTTTCTCCGAAACAAACTGCGCCCAAGTTTTACCCGAAACTTTCTCGACGATTCTGCCCGCCGCAATAAACATTAAATTTTGATAACCGAACTGGCTTCTGAAACTCGATTTCGGTTTGAGAAATCGGACGCGCCGCAAAATCTCATCTGCGCTGTAAGTCGTTTCATACCACAACAAATCACCGCTAAACGTATCGAGTCCGCTGCGATGCGAAACCAAATCTCGAACGGTTAGCTCGCTCGTTACATACGGATTGTAAAGTTGAAATTCGGGCAGATATTTGACAACTTTGTCGTCCCAACTCAACTTCTTTTCATCAATCAAAATCGCCAGACTCGCGGTTGTAAAAGCCTTTGAGTTCGAGGCGATGGCGAACAAAGTGTTTTCGTCAACCTTTTCCGGTTTGCCCAACTCGCGCACACCGTAACCTTTGGCGAAAACAACTTTATCGTCCTTAACAATCGCAACGGCGATTCCCGGCACGTTCCAATCTTGCCGCGTCTTTTCGGCATAAGCGTCAATCTCTTTGAGTTTGTCATCGAGCGATTGGGCAAAGACGAAAATGGGGAAAACGAGAAGTAATAAAAGCAAACTCGAACGAAGAAATCTATTTTTCATAATCAATCCTTCATCATTAAAAATTTTAGCTACAGAGTAGCATAAAACACAGTTTGATTGGCAGAATTTGTGGTATAGAATGATTGGTAAAAACGGAGAAAATTTTTATATAAAGATAAATTGTTAAGTTTACCGGTGTGGAAAAGATTCGATATTTAGACTTGCCAAATTGCATTCGCCTCTCGAACGGCGAGGTCGAGGTTATTGTTTCAACCGATGTGGGACCGCGAATTTTGCATTATTCGCTCGTTGGCGGCGAAAACATTTTCGGCTTGCACGCGGATGCAAAAGTCGAAACCGCGCTCGGAGAATTTAGGCCTTACGGCGGACATCGCCTTTGGATTGCGCCGGAGAATATGCCTAATTCTTACGCGCCCGACAATTCTCCGATTGAATATGAATTTAACGAAGCAAAAAATTCAATTCGCCTGATGCAAGCTGTCGAAAACGTTACCAAAACGCAAAAGGAAATCATCGTAACTCTGGACGAAACGGGAAGCGGCGTTTCAATAAACCATAAAATTTCTAATTGCGGTGCGGACATGATTGAGATTGCAGCGTGGGCGTTGACGATTATGCGCGGCGGCGGTGAAGCGTTGATTCCGAATGAGCCGTTTGCCGCTTACGGGGCGGAAACTTTGCTGCCGGTTAGAAATCTAACTTTGTGGTCTTACACGGATTTGTCGGATTCGCGCTGGCAGTTTGATAAAGATTTTATTCGTTTGCGCACCGGCGGCGAAAAAAGCGAGCCGCAGAAAATCGGCGTTTTGAACAAGCAAGGTTGGGCGGCTTACCAATTCAAAGATTTGCAGTTTATTAAACAATTCGATTTTATCAAAAACGCCGTTTATCCCGATATGAACTCGAACACCGAACTTTACACTGCCGGTGATTTTATCGAAATCGAATCGCTCGCGCCTCTGCAAAAAGTTGAACCGAATGAATCAACCGAACACGTTGAGCGTTGGAAACTCTCGAAAGGGTAAAGGCAAAAGGATAAAGGCGAAAGGAGAAACAAAATAAGGGAAAGAATAATTTGTATTTATTCTTTCCCCTTTAGTTTTCATTCATCAGACGAATTTGAACCGAGTAAGCCGCGCGGAACGAGCAAATCGCCGCTCTCGGGATCAATGATACCGTTATTTTCTTCTTCGATGCTCGTCGCTTGCGTGTAAATATCGCCGGCGATTTGGCGACGGTGCATTTCACGTTTGAATTCTCTGATGCGTTGGGCTTTTTCTTCGTTTGCGCCCGGTCCGCCGTAGTTAGTAAAGCCAAATCCGCCCCATTCGCTAATGACGAGCGGCGTTTGTCCGCGATAAAAATACGGGTCGCCGACAATCATCGGCTGCGCCGTTACGCCGTGCGTTTCTCCTTCAATCAAGCGGTCGAGAGCCGAAGTCCACGCGACAAAATCCGGCGTATAAACGTGCGCGGTTAAAATATGCGAACTGAGCCGACCGTTGCGCGAAACGTGATTCCAGCCGTCGTTGTCAACCACCAAAAGCTGCGGGTAATTTAAGCGCAGATAATCGAAAGTTTCGGAGATATAAAGGCGCGTTTCGATGCTCGTTTTAATATCTTCCACTCCCCAATCTTCGTTATACAAACTCAAAATCACGATTGACGGATGCGAAGCTATAAAGACAAGCATTCGCTGAAGCTCCGCCCGATGATTCGCACGGCTCGTTTGGCTTGAGCTATGCGGCGAGGGAACTTCAACCCACAGCATTAGACCGATTTCATCGGCAATATCATAAATGCGCGGGTCAATTCCGGCGATGTGAACACGCGCCAGATTACAGCCCAAACGCTTGATGGCGTAAAGATGCCGACGCATTTCGTCGAAGGTTGAAATGCCCGGTTGATAAAGAATACCGTCGAGATAAATTTGGTCATTATTGAGATACATACGCCGCCCGCGTGCGCCGATTTTGCGTATGCCGAAATTAGTTTCGATGCCGGTGACAGAACCGTCGGGAGCAATCAGTTCAGCTAACAGATGATAAAGATTCGGCGAGGTTGGTGACCAAAGTTCAGCATCCGGCAACTCAATCGGAACGCGTTGGCCGCGCTCGCCGGCTTCCAATTGAAAATTGAATTCCGCCGTTACCGGAAACGTTTCATCTTTGCTGTCGGTGGCTATGTTGCGCGGTTTAATGGATAAGCGCAGCCGGTATAAACCCACATCGTGAATGCGCGTCGTTAAATCAAATTCAACCAGACGGTTACGCAAACCACTGATAACGCCGAGCCGCGAGCGCAGACGGTTGCGCCCAACCGTTTCAATCCAGACGCTTCGCACCGCGCCCGAAATTGTCTGATACCAAATGCCGCCTTGCTTATACACGCGCGAAGCCTGTTTGCCGCGCGGAATATCAGCGTCAATCGTATCAACGACGCGAACGGTCAAGCGGTTAACCGGCTGCAGAAGCTCCGCCGGCAGCTCATAAGAAAATGAAGTATATTCGCCAAAGTGTGCTTTCTCGCCTTCGATGGTTTTAAGCAGTGAACCGTTGAGCCAAACGCGCGTTTCATAACCGCATGCGCCGAAAGTCAATTGTGTTATCGTGTTCGGTTGATTAGTCCAATCCTCAGGAACGCTGAATTCCCGTTCATACCACGCCACGACTTCATCATTTTCGTTATAAAGAAGCGACGCTTCAAAGGCGCTTTTAGCAACAGACAAATGCGATTCAATCGAGCCGGGAAACATAGCCGTCTCGGTATAATTGTGTTTTTTATACCAACGCTCCTTCCGCCCGCGATTCTGAACGTCGAATGCAAATTTCCACTCGCCGTCAAGCAATTCAAACGCCGTGCGGCGCAGAATCGAACGCGGCAGCGGATTGATTTTATCCGCGACAATTTGCGGTAAATCACGCTCGTCAATTTTTTGGTCTGGGTGGTTGATTGTCATACCTTCGCTTGCTGAAATTTCACTTGTAGTATTTTCTTGAGTTCGGAAAATCTAGAGTATTGTAGAGTAAAATTGTTAAATAAAGTAATACATGTTTCTAAAAAATTAAAAACATTTCGTATCTTTATAAATTTTTATTTATTTGAAAAAGAATCTGATACCGAAGCTGGTAACAGTTTAGAGTACTAAAATTAGTTGAGATTAAAACAGCATCGGTTGGCTGTAAATAATCACCGAAAAATTTATGAAATTTAGCGGGTGAGTTTTGAGTGTTTAAATAATTATTCAAACGAGAACTTTTTCCCGTCTGTCGCGTATCAGAATCACTCTCCACACTTTCAATTCAAAAAGGAACAATTGTGAAAATATGAAAAAACATACCGCGCTTTTAGCGTGCTTATTTGTATTAACCGTTTTAATTGATTTCGCCTCGGCGCAAACAAAAAGCGAAAGCAGTCCTCAATTGCGGAAGAAGACTTTCGAGAAAGTTTGGAAAACGGTTAACGAAAAATACTTCGACGCGAACTTCGGCGGCGTTGATTGGAAAGCCGCGCACGCCCGTTACGCGCCGCAAGTCACGCAGGTAAAATCGGATGCGGAATTTTACGAGTTGATGGAAAAAATGCTTAGCGAATTTAAAGTTTCACATCTCGAAATTCTCACGCCCGCTACCATCGCCCGACTCAGTGAGCCAGGCGCGACGACCGGATTAGTCCTCCGTGAAATCGAAAATCAAATCGTTATCGCGCGTCTATCGGAAAATTCTTCCGCCACGAAAGCCAATTTGAAGATGGGTTTTGTCGTCACGAAAATTAATGGCGAAACGTTGAAAAATCTTGCCGACGCAAAGAGAAAAGTTTATGGTCAGCCGAATACGGCGCTGCGCCTTTCCTATTTGGACGAACAGAACACGGAACGCGAAACGACGTTGGAAAGAATGCCTCTAAGCGACAATGACAAGCAAGATTTGGGCGGCGGGCTTCGTCTTTACGCGCATTTGGAATCGCGCCGTTTAGATGGAAACATCGGCTATCTGCATTTTACGAATTTTCTGGCGATTCTAAATCCGCGCATCCAGACGGCAGTCGAATCATTCAAAGACGCGAGCGGAATAATCATTGATTTGCGCGGCAACGGTGGCGGCGACGATTCGGTCGCGCTCAAAATAGCCAATATGCTGTTCGACAAAGAGACGCAGCTAATGATTACGAAAACGCGCAGAGGCGACGATTTTTATTACAAAGCGAAGCCGGCAAAAAATCCCTTTCTGGGACGAGTATCGATTATAGTTGACGAGACGAGCGGCTCGGCAAGCGAGCAAATTGCCGCCGGATTACAGGAAGCGAAACGCGCTTTCGTCGTCGGCAAAACCACGAAAGGCGCAGATTTGGATTCGACCAGCGTCGAACTTCCCGTTAAAGCTCTTTTTCTTTATCCATACGGACAGCCGCGAACGCCGAAAGGCATCGTCATCGAAGGTCGCGGCGTGATTCCCGACCGCGAAGTAAATTTAACGCGCAAGGATTTGTTGGCGGGAAGAGACGCACAGCTTGAAGCGGCGATTGATTACATCAGAAATGGTCAGCAATAAAGTTGAAAAATTCTGAGCCTGAAATTAATAGTGGTTTTAGTTCTAATAAGCTGACAAACGACGTGCCGCTTCGACAATTTCCGAAACTTGCGGCAAAAAATAATCTTCCATCTGCGGCGCAAACGGCACGGGCGCGTTAATCGAAGCGACGCGGATGACGGGCGCGTCGAGCCATTCAAACGCTTCTTCGGCGATAATGGCGGAAATCTCGCCGCCGATGCCGCCCGTCAAACTCGCTTCGTGCAGAACAAGACCGCGGTTTGTTTTCTTCACCGTATTTAATATCGCTTGTTTATCCATCGGCGCGAGCGTTCGCAAATCTATTACTTCGACTTGCAAATCGTCTTCTTTTTCTAAAATGTCGCTTGCGTCTAAAGCGTTCAAAACCTGTGCGCCGAACGTGATGATTGATAAATCTTTTCCTTCCCGCGCGATTCTGGCTTGGCCAATTTCGACGATGTAATCTTCGGTTGGTAATTCTTCGCGCAGACGCGGCAGGCGATAAAGTTTTTTGTGTTCAAAAAACAAAACCGGGTCCGGGTCGCGGATTGCCGCTTTAATTAAACCTTTCGCGTCGTAAGCCGTCGAAGGCTCGACCATTTTCAAGCCCGCCGTGTTGAGAAAAAACGATTCGGCGTTCAAAGAATGAAATGGTCCGCCGCGCACGCCTGAACCGCACGGACCACGAAACACGGCTTGAATCGAGCCGCAGCCGCGATAACGCGATTTCGCCGCGTAGTTCGTCAGCATATCGAAACCGCACGAGATAAAATCTATAAACTGAAATTCGGCAATAGGCTTCATTCCCATCAACGCCGCGCCGCACGCCGCGCCGACAATCGCTGCCTCCGAAATCGGAGTGTCAATCATCCGTTCCGCGCCGAATTCGTCAATAAAACCTTCGGTTAATTTAAATGCGCCGCCGTATGCGCCGATGTCTTCGCCGATGACGAACACGGTTTCGTCCTTCGTCATTTCTTCGTGAATGCCTTGCCTAATCGCTTCGATAAGCGTCAAGCCTTTTGCTTCTTGTTTTGCTGCTGTTGCCATTTATTCTTTGATTTCAATGTTTGTCTTTTGATTTGTCTTCACTTTAGGAATGCGTCATCATCGAACAATAAAACTATCGGGTCTGCTCCGCTTTGTTTAACCGCATCAACAACTTTCACAAAATCGCCATATTTAATCGAATCTGCGGTTTCGATGCCGACGACTTTGTAGACTTTACGATTCCCCGGTTCATACATTCCATTTTTTTCTCTCTGCAAAAAAATCTCAGCTAAGTACGATTTTAAGTAATCCATATCTGAAACGCTGCCCATATCCTCAGAATTATTGAACTTGATTTCGCCGCCTTCATCTACAGAAACGAACAAAAGATTTCTATCATATGGCAAGCCAGTAGGTAACGAACTTGGAATTTCTACTTGGGGAAACAAAAAATGCCGAAAACGCCAGTAATTTTCTTCTCTTGAAAGTTTTTCATTATAGAAAGGCGGAACTTTTACAATTATTATATTCTGCTCTGTTTGTTGATCTTTTGAACAGTTCAAAAGCAGAAAGCAGAAAATTATTAAAATGAATTTATGATTCATACAGACTGTTTTGAGTTATATATTGCTGAAAAGATTCAAATTTAGCTGTTTTGTTATTGATGAATTTTCTCCGCTTGCTTTTGAATAATCGGTAATAAACCGCGTAATGCCTGATTAACCGATTCAGAGTCAGTAAAAACCTCGGCTATGTCAGGCTCAAGCACAATTACATTTTTTCTATCCGCCACGCGGTCAACATATTTTCCGCGAACTCCGCCCGTGAAATCATATTCATCGAGCATTTCCGCTTCTTCATTTTGTTTCTTGTTCATATTTTCTTCTTTCGCTCGGCGTTGCCAATCTCGCGCTAATAATTCTGATTTTATCATCGCGGTCTGTGTGAACAACAACTAAATATCGTTGTTGGTTTGAAAATCCTGTAATGATAAAGCGATTTTCGTTTTGAGAATGCAATGGGTCTGGAACGGTCAGCGAAAGCGGGTCGGAGAAAATCGTTTCCGCTTCTTCAAATGAAACGCCGTGGTTTTTCAAATTCGCTCGCGCTTTCTCTGGATTCCATTCAAACAAATCGTCCATACCGGAAAAGGCAACAAATATAAATTTGCGAAACGCGAGAAGCATAAAAATTCCGCTTCGGTTATAATTTCGCTTCACTATTATTAAACGAATTACAGAGGAAGGTAAATCGGATGACGGAACTTTTTAATCAAGAGATTTTCAAGGACGAACACATCGTTGTAACAGGCGGCGGAACAGGTTTGGGCAGAGCGATGGCGATGCGGTTTGCCGAACTCGGCGCGAGCGTGACGATTTGCGGCAGACGCGAAGAGCCGCTTTTAGAGACGGCGAAAGAAATTAAAGATAACGGCGGGAAAGCGGAAGGAATTTCGTGCAATATCAAAGAATTTGAAGCGGTCGAGGCGATGGTTGCCGAAGCGGAAAATCGGCAGGGCAATGTTACCAAACTCGTCAACAATGCGGCGGGAAATTTTCTCGCGCCGACCGAACAACTTACGCCGAACGGTTTTGACGCGATTGTTAAAACGAATCTTTACGGCTCGTTTTATGCGACGCAAGCCTGCGGCAGACGCTGGATTGAGCGCAAATATAAAGGCGCGGTGATGTCAATTGTCACGACTTACGCCGAACACGGAAGCGCGTTTCTCGTGCCGTCGGCAGTTTCCAAAGCGGGAATCGTTGCGCTGATGAAGTCCTTAGCGGCGGAATGGGGCGTTTATGGCATTCGTCTGAACGCGATTGCGCCTGGACCTTTCCCGACCGAAGGCGCGAATTCGCGTCTGATGCCGGACGAGCGTCTGGCGGAGAAAATGTATAAATTGATTCCGCTGCAAAGAGTCGGCGAACACAACGAATTGGGCGATATGGCAGTTTTTCTGCTTTCAGATTTGAGTTCGTATTTAACCGGCGAAGTTATTTATCTCGACGGCGGCGCAAGTCTAACGAGCGCCGGACAATTTAATTTATTTACCGAACTGCCGCGTGCGCGAGTGATGCAGATGTTTGAGTCGTTGCGCCCGACGAAGAAGTAGGCAGTCGGCTATTGGCAGGAGGCAGGAAAGATTAGTGAAATCAAGTTGATCTTTTAATTACTACTGCCGACTGCCTACTAATAACGTCGTCGGCGTTCAAACCGATTTTCTTCCTGTGCAAATTGCTCAATCTCGCGGTTGAATTTGCCGCTGTCATCAAACAGCGGAAGCAGTTGCAGATTCGGCGCGAGAAATGCGGCGCGGAGTTCGACGGGGCGTGAACCGGCGCGGTTGATAACGCGAACCTTTGTGCCGCGCACTTCTTCAATCCAGCGCGCGAATTCCTCGGCGTTGCCGATGGTGGCTGATAGAAGCAGCAGGCGTATGCGCGGCGGCGATAAAATTATTGCTTCTTCCCAGACGTGACCGCGGTCTTCGTCCGCTAAATAATGGGCTTCGTCCAAAATTACAAAATCCGTATTGACTTGTTCGCCGCTTCTTAAAGAGTCGAAAAGCTGGTTACGGTAAATTTCCGTCGTGCCGACAATTAAAGGCGCATTCGCATTTTCCTTGCGGTCGCCGGTTAAAATTCCGACTCGTTCCGCGCCGAATTCTTGGGAAAATTC
>Ga0136637_1000086_pt1 | contig 15136 bp, 17 predicted proteins | sample AntDrymUQ8572106_2_FD_105497 | JGI IMG/M metagenome (GOLD analysis project Ga0136637, IMG submission 105497) | Polar desert sand microbial communities from Dry Valleys, Antarctica - metaG UQ857 (21.06) | ecosystem: Environmental > Terrestrial > Soil > Desert | place: Antarctica: Dry Valley... | reverse complement strand
CGACGAGGTGATGGCCGGCTGTGCCGACCCCGCTCGGCCTGGGGCTTGGATCGACGGAGACGTCAAGACGGCGTACCGACGACTGCACGACCTCGGGTGGGTGCACTCGGTGGAGGTATGGCGGGGCGGGATCCTCGCCGGCGGGCTGTACGGCGTGGCGGTCGGGGGCTTGTTCGCCGGTGAGTCGATGTTCCAGCGAGAGCGCGATGCGTCGAAGGCCGCGCTGATGGCGCTCGTCGAGGTGCTTCGTGACGGACACGACGGACGCCTGCTCGACGTGCAGTGGGCGACCGAGCACCTGACCAGCCTCGGAGTGATCGAGCTGGACCGCGACGACTACCTCGACCTGCTGCGGCGAGCCCTCGCACTGCCGTTGCCTGGGGTGTGGGCCTGACCCAGCGCCGGGGCCCAAGCCTTTCACCCGGGCCCAGTCAGGAGGCGTTGGCGCTCTTGGAGTCGCCGAACGCCCAGTCGGTGAAGCTGGAGGGCTGCTCGGACGCTGCCGGCTCGGGGGCGTAGACGGTCTGTCCGGTGACAGGGCCGGAAGGCAGCGGTGCGCTCGCCATCCGTCCGGCCGCGTGACCGCGGAAGTGCACCCCGGAGGCGCCCCGCAACCCGTCGACGAGCGCGTCGATGAACTCGTTGACGTCCTCGCGGACCATCCGGAAGGTGCCGGCGCAGGTGCCCTCGCGCCACATCGACAAGACCACGAGGTCTGTCTCGTGATGCCAGGTCAGCCGCATCGCCCGACCGTTGCCCCGGGCATCGAGGAAAACCTCACCTTGGGGACGTTCCGGGGCGGCGGACATCCCGACATGATGCCCCCGCGTCGACGTCTGTCGCAACCATTCCGTGATAATCGGTGCCGGAGCAGGCAGACTGGGCGCATGCCGGAGCTCCCCGAGGTCGAGGCGCTGTCGCATGACCTTGCCGCTCGCCTCACGGGGCGGGCGGTGGCGCGTCTTGACATCGTCGCGCTCGCCGCGCTGAAGACGTTCGACCCGGCACCGGGCGCGCTGTCCGGGCTGTTCGTCGACTCGGTGTCCCGCCATGGCAAGTTCCTGGACATCGCGGTCGACGACCTGCACCTCGTCGTCCACCTCGCCCGCGCGGGGTGGGTTCGCTGGCGAGATGAGCTGCCGGACACCCCGCCACGTCCGGGCAAGAACCCGCTGGCGGCGAGGCTGTGCCTCGACGACAGCTCCGGACTCGACTTCACCGAGGCGGGCACCCGCAAGAGCCTGGCGCTGTACGTCGTCCGGAGCCCAACCGACGTACCAGGCATCTCGCGGCTGGGGCCGGACCCGCTCGACGAGGAGTTCACGCTCGAGGCCCTCACAGCCATCCTGGCCGGCTCGGGGCGCACTCAGATCAAGGGCATCCTGCGCGACCAGTCGGTGATCGCCGGCATCGGCAACGCCTACTCGGACGAGATCCTGCACGTGGCGAAGATGTCCCCCTTCAAGCCCGCCGCGATGCCTGCCGAGGAGGTCGCCAGGCTGTACGACGCGATCGGCGCGACGTTGCGGGAGGCAGTCATGAGGTCGGACGGCCTCGCGGCCGCTGACCTCAAGCACGAGAAGAAGTCGGGTCTGCGGGTGCATGGGCGTGCCGGCGAGACGTGTCCGGTGTGCGGTGACACGGTCCGGGAGGTGTCGTTCGCAGACTCGGCGCTGCAGTACTGTCCGACCTGTCAGACCGGCGGCAGACCGCTCGCCGACCGCCGGTTGTCCCGCCTGCTCAGGTGAACCGGCGCGGCATGGCAGGCTACGGGGTATGAGCCAGCCGATCCCTGAGATCGACGTGTCTGCCGTCCCTGCCGAGCGGCCCGAGGGTCTCGTGGTCCTCGACGTACGCGAGGACGACGAGTGGCGCGCCGGCCACATCTCCGGCGCGGTCCACGTCCCGCTGATGCAGGTGCCGCAACGGGTGAGTGAGCTCCCGGCGGATCAGCAGGTCCTCGTCGTCTGCAGGGCGGGTGGACGGTCGGCGAAGGCGACGGCCCTGCTGCAGGCGCAGGGGTACGACGCCGTCAACCTGGCCGGCGGCATGCTCGCCTGGGAGCAGGCGCAGCGCCCGATGGTCTCCGACACCGAGTCCGCGCCAGAGGTGATCTGACGTCCCCGCGAGAGCTCATCGGCAGACCCGGGATCGTGGCCACGTTGTCACGACTCGTCGCGGTTGCCGCGCATCAGCTCGCGGTAAGTGGTGCGCCGAGACGTCTGCAGCAGGGTGCGTTCGTACCATCGCGCGCCCAGGCGGATCAGCAGCGCGGCGGCGGCGGCGGCGAGCAGCAGGGACACGGTCGGCTGCCACAGCGGTACGTCTCCGTCGACAAGGCGAGCGGGCATGGTCAGCGATGAGGCGATCGGCACGAAGGACGTGACCTCGATCATCTTGTCGCTGCCGGCGACCGCGATCAGGTAGGGCACGAGCAGCAGGGCCTGACCCGGCACGGTGGTGCTCTGCAGGTCCTCCTGGCGAGTCGCGAGCGAGCCGGCGACCGACCACAGGCTGGCCAGGGCGAGGAATCCGACGACGAAGAACGCAAGGAACCACAGGCCGGCCACGCCGACCGCTGGGATCGCGTCGAGGTCTCCCACGATGAGCAACGCGACTGCGGCAGTGAGCGCCACCGCGAGCACCTGGGCCAGCGCGAGGAAGCTGTTACCGAGGACTTTGCCCCAGAGCAGCGCGCGCAAGGGGACTGCGGCGGCGAGAATCTCGACGATCCGGTTCTCCTTCTCCACCACGACGCTCTGTGCGATCGCGATGCCGAAGCTGATCGCTGTCAGGAAGAACAGGAGTGCCATGGCGAACGCGATTCCACCGGCGGTGTCGCTCGACACCGGCCCGGACGTCGTCGTGTCCTCGCGCAGCGTCGAGCCGGCAGTGAGGTCTTCGACCGATGTGCCGGCCTCCTCGGCGTTCGCCTGGAGCGACGTCAGGGACAGCGCGCTCTGGGTTGCCGACGACAGCTCTGCCGGCACCTCGTCACGGCCGACGATCTCGAAGCCGTCGTCGGTGGGCAGCAGCGCCGCGTCCACTTGCTCGTCATCGACAGCCGCCCTGGCTGCAGCGACGTCATCGACCTCGCTGACCGTCACCTTCGCCTCGTCGTCTCCACTCTGTGCGCGGAGCTGGTCTTGAGTCACCTCGGCCAGGCTGGAGCCTGCCCGGTCGGTGACCGCGACGTCGTACGACGGCGGCCGGCCACCGAGGAGGCTGGTGAGGACGATGCTGCCGGCCACGACCAACAGCAGCACCCCAGTGCTGATCAGGAAGGTCTTGTCCCGCATCCGGGTGGTGACCTCACGGGCGGCGACAAGTCGCCACCAGGCCGTCGAGCCGCACACGCCACCGCCTCCCGGAAGATCTCGGCCAACGTAGGCGTTCGACGCCTCAGCTCACGCACGGTGCCACGGCCGAGCGCCTCGCGCAGCACGTCCTGCGCGGCCCCTGGACGGTCGACCTGGAACACCACGACCTGCTCCTCTCCGGCAGCCTCCTTGTCGAGGATGCGGACACCGTCGACCTCCCCGACCCACCCGAGGTCGACATGTCCAGCGATGTGCAGGGCGTACTCCTCGCGCTCGGTTCTGCGCAGCTCCTCGACGCTGCCGGCGGCGACGACACGTCCGTCGGACACGATGACGAGGTCGTCGCAGAGCCGCTCCACAAGCTCGAGCTGGTGGCTGGAGAAGAGCACCGGCACTCCGGCGTCGACCTGCTCGCGGAGCAGGTCGACCATCACCTCGACCGCCAGCGGGTCGAGGCCGCTGAACGGCTCGTCGAGCACCAGGGCCACCGGCTCATGCACGAGGGCGGCGGCGACCTGGACCCGCTGTTGGTTCCCGAGCGACAGCGTCTCCAGCATGTCGTCACCGTGGCCACCGAGCTCGAGCCGCTCCAGCAGCGTGTCAGAGCGGCGCCTGGCCTGGGTTCCGTCAGCCCCATGGAGCCGCGCGAGATAGCGCAGCTGCTCAGCAACCCGCATCTTCGGATACAGCCCGCGTTCCTCCGGCAGGTAGCCGAATGTGCGCCGCTGCTCCGCCGTCACCGGCTCTCCCTGCCAGCGCACCTGCCCGGCGTCGGGCGCCAAGACGCCCATGATGATGCGCATCGTCGTCGTCTTGCCGGCCCCGTTGGCGCCGACGAATCCGGTCAGGCCCCCCGGTCGTACGCCGAACGACACCTCATCCAGCGCCCGCGTGCTGCCGTAGTCACGGACGACATCGTCCACCTCGATACTGTTCTCCCTCGCCATGAAGGCCACCCTAAGTGCCGGCGGGGTCGCCGGCCCGATGAGTGGCAGCGCAAACCGGACCTCAGCGTCAGGTTTGCATCCAGTACCGGGGTACAGGTTTAGCCTGGTGGACATGACCGATCGCGAGATGTCTCCCCAGTTCCAACCACTCGAGTGCACGCTCCCCACGCAGGAGCAACCGCTGCGCGTCGCGGAGTTCGATGCGCTGTTCAGCTCCGCGTTGCGCCGTGTCGAACGGCGAGAGCATTCGGTCCTGCTGACGTTCGACACGGGCGCCGAGGTGGAGGCGACAGTTCGCGACCTCCTCGCACGAGAGATTCAGTGCTGCTCCTTCTTCACGTTTTCCGTGCGGATCGGCAACGGCGGGACAGTTGTCGAGGTCAGCGTCCCGGAAACCCATCTCGACATCCTCGACGGGCTCGTCTCCCGAGCGGCGTACCAGGCGGGCCTTGCGGCGTGACCGGCTGGTTGCGCAGCGGGGAGGTCGCCCAAGCCGCCTCGGTCAACGTGCAGACGCTGCGTTACTACGAGCGGCGCGGGCTGCTGCGGAAGCCGGATCGCTCACCGGGCGGGCACCGTGTCTACCCGCCGGAGACGGTGACGGTGCTGCGGGTGATCAAGGCGGCCCAGCGTCTCGGATTCACCCTCGACCAAGTTGCCGAACTCATCGAGGCGGGCCACCATCGCCACCGTGCCAGGTCCAGCAGTGTTCTGCAGGCACTGGCCACAGCCAAGCTCGCCGAGGTCGAGGCGAGGCTGGCTGACCTCGTCGTCATCCGCGACACACTGCGTGCCACTGTGGACGCCGGGTGCGACGACCTGAGTACGTGTGCAGTCAGTGACTGCTGTCCCGTGCCGTTCGCGGAGCTGGCGGCACTGCCAGTGCCTGGCTAGCCGCTGTGACATGACAACCTCAACAGACGGGACCGCCGACCTGCTGCCGACAGGCTCGACCGAGCTGTACGAGACGGCGCGGCGGAGCGACCGTTGAGACTTGGGAAAGCCGACATGCCCGGGGAGCTGGCCTTGAGCATGATCTCCTAGATCCCGAGCTGCTCCGAGGCGAGCCTCGCGCCGCGCTCGCGCGACGAGATCTTCCGGAACGCGATGTCCCGGGCGAAGTCCGGCGACCCGTGCTTGGGCTTCACGTCGATGCTGAACGGGCTGAAGCCACAGTCGTCGGTCGCACCCAGCTGGTCTGTCGGGATGTACCGGGCCGCGGTGACGAGTGCGTCCGCAACCTCCTCGGGCGTCTCCACCTTCGGGTTCAACGGGTCGATGACGCCGACGAAGGCGACCTGCTTCACGCCGTTCGCATCGGTGCGGATGTTGTCGCCGATGAGCTGGTAGACGCGCTCCTTGTCACCCTCGCTCGCAAGCTGGATGAGGAAGTAGCCGGCGTTCATCTGAAACATCGACGGCAGCAGCTCGGCGTAGTCGACCTCGCCGCTGTGGACAGAGTCGCAGTCGCCGCCGGGGCAGGTGTGGATCCCGATATTCCTCCGCTCCTCGGGTGTGAAGCGGTCGATGACCCGGTTGTTGAGCTCGATGAACGTCTGGAGCAGGTCTTCCCCGGTCCACGGGTTGCGGGCGTCCCTCTTGTTGGCGAGCCGGCCCTCCGTGAAGTCGATCGACACCCGCTGCGCGCCGGCCTCGAACGCCTTGCGGATGTCCTTCTCCGCCTCGTCGCACAGGTCCGCGAGGAACTGCTCACGGCTGTAGCCGTCGAGCTCGTCCTTCAGCGGATAGAGCAGGTAGAGCATCGACGGGGCGATCACTGCCTGCTTCATGGGCTTGGTGGCATACGGCTTGGACTGCGAGAACAGGTCCGCGGCGTAGGTCTTGTACCGAAACGGGCCGCCTGTGAGGCGCGGCAGCTGGCGGTGGTGGCCGTCATCGAAGATCGCGAAGTACTGGCCGTCCGCCGCCAGGTTGTCGGCGAGGCCGGTGCCGGCGAGGGTGTCCGTGAGGGGGTATGTCGCGAAGCTCGACGCGCGCTGCTCGCCGTCGGAGACTATCGCGGTACCTGTCGCCTCCATGCGCTCGATGGAGTCCCTGGCCGCAGCGTCCTGCTCGGCGGTCAGCTGCTGCTTCGTGATCTCACCCCTGTCGTACGACGCGATCGCCTCCTGCAGCTTCATGGGGCGGGGCAGCGAGCCGACGGGCTCGGTGAGGATGGGCATGACTCACTCCTATGGTCGAGGGACTGGGCTCCGGCTCTCGCGACACGCAGACTAGCACTCGATACGCCAGTCTAGGCTTTTCGCTAGACACCGTCCTACAGTGCTAGGCATGGACCCGATCCGAAACCCGTACGCACCTGGGGCGGGCCAGCGACCTCCAGAGCTCGCCGGTCGTGACCGAGAGCTGGAGCAGTTCGCCATCACCTTGGAGCGGGTCGCGGGCCGGCGGCCCGAGCGCTCGCTCGTGCTCTCCGGCCTTCGCGGCGTCGGCAAGACCGTGCTGCTCAACGCCCTGCGCAGCCTCGCAGTGCAGCGCGCATGGGGGACGGGCAAGCTCGAGGCTCGGCCCGACCAGAGCGTGCGCATCCCGGTCGCGCAGGCCCTGTACGCCGCCGTCCGCGACCTCGGACGTCGTCATCGCGACGAGGACAGGGTCGACGCTGCCGCTGCGGTCGTCAAGGCGTTCGCGCTGCGTACGCCGATGGCTGACCGCAAAGGCCATCGCTGGCAACCGCCGACAGACGTCCTTGCAGCCAGGGGGCGGGGCGACTCCGGCGATTTGGAGCTCGATCTCAGCGAAGTCTTCTGCGACGTCGCCGAGCTTGCCGCGGACCTTGGCGTCGGTGTCGCCGTCTTCGTCGACGAGATGCAAGACATCAACGCCGACGAGCTGTCTGCGCTGTGCGCCGCCTGCCATGAGGTCAGCCAGCAAGGCGCCCCACTCGTGGTCGTCGGGGCGGGGTTGCCGCACCTGCCGACGGCGCTGGCTGCCTCCAAGTCGTATGCCGAGCGGCTGTTCCACTACCGAGTCGTGGACCGGCTGCCGCGCCTCGAGGCCGACCGTGCCCTGCTGATCCCAGCGTCCACGGAGCGGGTGGGGTACGACGAGTGCGCCCTGGAGGAGCTGTATCGGATGACCGACGGTTATCCGTACTTCGTGCAGGCCTACGGCAAGGTCACCTGGGACGCAGCTGCCGACAGCCCGATCACCCTCGCTGACGTGGTCGAGGCGGCTCCGGTCGCGGAGGCCGACCTCGGAGTCGGGTTCTTCGGCTCGAGATTCGAGCGCGCGACTCCGGCCGAGCGCGACTACATGCGCGCCATCGCCGACCTGGGCGCCGACACGGACGACGGCTCGGTGCTGACCGCGGACGTGGCGCGAGCACTCGGGCGCAAGCCCTCGTCGCTGTCCCCGGCGCGCGATGGGCTGATCAAGAAGGGACTTGTCTTCGCAGAGGAACGAGGAGTCGTCCGTTTCACCGTCCCGCACTTCGGCAGGTTCCTCCGGACCCAACGAGACTGAGACGGCCTGGTCGTCGTTTTCCCGGCTGTCCTTGCCGCTGCCGCAGGACGATCGCACAGACGACCGCGGGGATGAGCAGGCTCGATGCCCCCACCTTCGGTACGCTCGCTACCGACACGAGTTGTGAGAGTCACGATTGGGGAACCTCATGCGATGTCCACGTTGTGGGCTGGACAGCCCATCCGGCACGCCGACCTGTGGACGGTGTGGACTTGCCTTGGCTCAGTTCGCCGGTCCTGGCGGGCCCTACGCCCAACAACCGCCGCCCACGGCTCCCGGACAGAGACCGCCTCACCCGGGCGGCCCCCAAGCGCCGTACCAGCCGCAGCCTGCTCCTGGACAGGGACCCGGAGGGGCTCACGGGCACGGCGCGCCCGGTCAGCAGCCTTACCCCGCACAGCCGGGACAGCCGGGTCAGCCATCAGCCGCACAGGGTGACCGTGACCACCAGACGACCGTGATCCGCCGAGGGGGCGAGCAGCCGCAGCATCCCGCGGGGCAGCAGTCGGGGTATCCCGGGTCTCAGGCACCGTCATACGGGAGCGCTCCCCAGCAGCCGTACTACCAGAGCAGCAACGTGACGCCCAGCGCTGCGTGGCCGGTCACGCTGCCCGGAAAGACCACGTTGGTGCGGTCAGGCGGGTTGGCGGCGATGGTCGCACTTGTCACAGGAGCACTCCTCGGACTCGCGTACGCCGGCTGGGCCTTCACGGCCCGCCGCGGTGTCTTCGCCGACTTCGCCGACGGCAACACTGTCAGTGGCGACGATGCCAAGTCGAGCGACACCATGGACACGATCTTCTTGATCGTGGCGGGGGTTGTCGCGCTGCTCGCACTGGGTCTGTGGATCTCCCGGATGGCGGCCAGGCGCACGAAGGGTGGAGCCCTCGACATCGGCGGGATCGCGCTGGCAGGGCTGGGGCTGGTCTCGGTCCTCGTCGGGCTCTATCTCGCGAGCACGATCGCCGACGCCGACGGTCAAGCCGCCCAGGGTGATAAGGGCGTCCTCGCGACGTTGGTGGTTGGAGGCGGGTTCGCTCTGCTCGCGGTCGGCCTCCTCATCGGTGTTTTCACAGTCCGCGGCCGCGTCACCGAGGACTCCCGGAGCCGGCAGCACAGCGCAGGTGCCGGTTATCAGACCTGGTAAGCACCCGGCCCTTCCTGCCGCGGTGAAGTGAGGCGAGATGGTCAAGCCACCAGGCTCGGAGCCGCGCCGCTCCCGGCGGACGGGGCCGACGCCGCTGACCCTGCGCGACCGACCACTCGTGATCGCCCATCGCGGTGCGAGTCAGGCGTTGCCCGAGCACACGCTCGGAGCGTATCGGCGAGCGCTCGAGCAGGGAGTCGACGGGCTGGAGTGTGACGTCAGGCTCACGTCCGACGGCCACCTCGTGTGCGTCCACGACCGACGAGTCGAACGCACCAGCAACGGCCGGGGCCCCGTCTCGACGCTGGCCCTTCATCAGCTGGAGGCGCTCGACTGGGCCACCTGGCGAAACCCGTGGCGCGATCTCGACGAGGATGCCCTCGACGACGACCCACTGGCGTCATTCGTCACCCTCGAACGCCTCCTCGACCTCGTCAAGGACTGGGGACAGCCGGTGGACCTGGCGATCGAGACCAAGCACCCCACGAGATACGCGGGTCTGGTCGAGCGCAGTCTGGTCGAGCTGCTCCACCGCTATGGCTGGGCGCGGACGAGACGTGGGGTGAGGTCACCTGTCCGGGTGATGAGCTTCTCCTGGATCAGCCTGCGTCGGTGCCTCGAGATGGCCCCCGGCCTCGAGATGGTCTACCTGATGGAGCGGGTCCCGCTGCGCTACCGCGACGGCACGCTGCCCCTCGGCGCAAGCGTCGCGGGGCCCAGCATGGAGATCGTCAGGGCTCATCCTGAGTACGTCGAAGCCGCCCACGCGGCGGGCCATGAGGTCCACGTGTGGGTGGCGAATGCCGCGACAGACATCGAGCTCTGCGCGGCCATAGGTGTCGACGCAGTCATCACCGACGACCCCGAAGGCGCGCTGAGACAGCTGACGGCGCGATCCACCCGCCTCAGGTAGGGCCGAGCTTCCCACGAGACAAGAGGACACATGAGCAGGAAGTCACGCACCGCGAAGCGGACCACCGCCGTCGAGGGTCAGGTCGCTCCGCGACAGCCCTGCCCGTGCGGTTCGGGCCGCCGCTACAAGGCGTGTCACGGCGGCTCCGACACCCCGACGCCGTACGTCGTGCGGAGCTTCGAGGGCCTTCCGGGAGAGTGCGACTGGGTCGCCATGCGCGAGTTCGTCCCGGCCGCCCTCGCCCCGGTGGCGCTTCGACCCGATGCGTATGACGGCGAGGCCAAGGGTCGGTCGGTGTCGGCCGCCACCTTGCTGCCGGGTCTGACGCCGGCCCTGACCCGTGACGACTCCCACATCTGGGTCGCAGTCCAGGTGACGCACCAGTCGGGTGACCCGAGCAGGGACGTCGCCGAGGCGTTGCGGCTGGCCTTGTCGAGCGCTCCCGGGGACAGCGTCGTGATGGGCTCGCTCCCGGGGCCCGGGCCCAGACTTCAGGACGTCGTCGATCCTGACAGCGACTTCGTCGTCGACGTCCTTGCCGGTTTCGACTTCTGGTTCGATGGCGTCGACGATGGTGACGGATCCAGGGCGGCGACCCTTGAGTCGCTCAACGCCTCCATCGACCCGACCAGCCGGCTCGAGTCCGTCCACGCGGCGTACTGGACCTCGGTCGGGACCAAGGAGCACCTGCGCTGGGTGCAGCCCCACGACGAGGAGCCGATGCTGACCGCGCTCGCTCGGCTGCACGCGGCTGGAGTCGACGACCTCGGTCCCGACACCCGGCTCGTCGGCTCGTTTCGCGCGCACGGGTTGCTCGTCCCGGTGTGGGATCTCCCCGTGGGTACGGGTGCGGCCGCGCTTGAGGAGCCGGCGGGGGCCTTCGCCGAGCGACTCGGGGAGGCCCTGGCGGTGACGGGGCCGCTCAGCGATGCTGAGCGCGCTGCCCGTAACGGCCTGGCGAACAGGCAGATCACCATCCGCTAGCGCCGCTAAGCCCAGGTGAGGCACGTCACCGGATTTTCTTCGGGCCAAGTCCACAGTTGGCTTGTGTGGCCCGGCTAAGTGGTTCTACACTCAACTAACACCCGGTCGTTGCTGTATCCCCCGTCAGTAACGGCCGGGTTCTCTATGCTCAGCGCCCCGGTCACGTCAGAGCGGGTCCCGCGAGATCGGGCAGGACATGCACCGCGGACCGCCTCGTCCCGATCCGAGCTCCGAGCCCGAGACTGCCACCACGTCGATCCCCGCGTCGGCGAGCCGTTCGTTCGTCTCGACGTTGCGTTCGTAGGCGACAGCGACGCGCGGCGATAGCGCCAGTGTGTTGTTGCCGTCGTCCCACTGCTCGCGCTCGGCTGTGACGGGGTCGAGCCCGGTGAAGATCTGGCGCAGCGTGTCGATGCCCATGGCCTTGGCGGCGGCGACAAGGAACGGCTCGCTGTCGGCGACGGACAGCTCGAGCAGCGATTCTTCCTCGTGCGGCTCAGCGCAGGTGATGGCGTATGCCCGCAACGAGTCGGCGACGTTCGGGTACATCACCATGGCGTCGACATCGACCATGGTGCAGACGGTGTCGAGATGCATGGTCGCGCGCTCCTGCGCGATGGGCACGGCCAGCACGGTGTGAGCCAGGTCGTTGGCGAAGGCTTGGCGAGCGAACCTCTCGACCCCAGCCGGCGTGGTGCGTTCACCGACGCCGACGGCGATGACACCCGGTGCGAGCAGCATCACGTCGCCACCCTCGACGTGCTCCCGCGCCCAGCCATGGATGCGTGAGGTGCCCTCGAAGCGAGGGTGGAACGTGTATATCAGCTCGGTCAGCTGTGTCTCGCGTGCCCGGGCCGGCATCGCCAGACTTGTCACGGCCACCATGTCGCGCACCCAGACCGACGAGTCCCGGGTGAAGAGCAGGTTGGGCAGCGGGTCGATGACGAAGTCGTGCGGGTCCAGGAGGCTGGTGACAAGACCGAAGCCGTCCCGAACCTCGTCGTTTCGCACGCCCGCGGTGATGGCTCCGGCCAGGCCGTGCGCGTCGAGCTCGCTCATCCACGTCCGCAGGTGTCGACGGAGCGTGTCGCCGAGACGCAGCGTGGCTGTCGCGTGGTCGATCGCGTGGTCGCGAGCCGCTGATGACGCCTCGAGGCTCTCGACCAACAACTCCATGAGGTAGAGCACCTCGACGTCACGGTCCCGGAGGGCGGCGGCGAACGCGTCGTGCTCGTCTTGCGCGCGGCTTACCCAGGGGATGCCGTCGAACAGCAGGCTGTCGTTGTTGCGTGGCGTCAGCCGTTTCAGCTCGGCACCGGGGCGATGGAGCAGCACCGTGCGGAGCTTGCCGACCTCACTGTCGGCTCCCGGACGAGCAGCCATACCCGAAGCCTAGTGCCGTCTGTGCGCGGGTCGCAGGTCAACCCGTCGCGACCTGGACGACTCCGACGACGGCGAACACCAGGCAGACACCGGCGGCGATGTAGTGCAGCAGGGACAACCTCATGTAGCGCAGCAACACCCTCCCGCCCAGCACCGCAAGACCCGAGACGGTCAGCAGCGCAACCCACGCGCCGACGAAGATCGACACCGGAGAGCCGTACTTGGCCACCAGGTTCAGAGTGAGGATCTGAGAGAGGTCGCCCCACTCAGCGGCGAAGAGCACCACGAAGGACGTCGCGACCACGTGCCACCCCTGCTGCTCCGCGCCGGCCTTCCGGGCGAACTCCGCCTCTTGTTCCCGCTCCTGCGCGTCTGCACGCGGGGCCGCTCGGAACAAGATGATGGCGCCGACGAGGAACATCGCCGTACTGACGGCTTGCACAACCCAGTCGGGCAGGAATGACACGGCATGGCCGGCGGTCACGGCTACGAGGCACTGAACGCCGAAGGCCAGTCCTACCCCGATCCAGACCGCGAGCGGCCGGTAGCGCGTGGACAGCACAAGTGCGGCCACGAACGTCTTGTCGGGGAGCTCGACGGGGAAGATCAGGCCAAAGCTCAGCAGGACCAGATGCCAGTCCATCGATCTCCCGTCCGCGTCGACTGCGATCAGACCGGCCAAGTTTAAGGGCTCGCGGTCAGCGACCGCCCCACCAGCGAGAGCCGGCCGCGACCGCGGCGGCGAGCACGGCCTTCACCGGCCGGTCGAGCTCACGAGCGGCGGCCGCGACGTCTTCGAACTCCGGCTGGACGTTGACCACCCGGCCCTCTGTGAGGGCCACCTTGACGCGGACCCGCTGCCCGTCCACCTCGACCTCGCGCATCTCACGGTCGAGCGCGTGCTTACCGACGAGGGACTCGCGCAGCCCGATCGCAGAAGTCTCCGCGTAGATCACCGAGCGGACGGCGGCAGCTCGCTCGACCGGGAGCAGGGCCGACAAGGTGTATGCCGGTCTGCCCTTCTTCATCAGGATCGGCGTCAGCCAGGCGTCGGACGCGCCCGCCTCGAGCAGGCGCTGCATCACGGCCGGCCACAGCCTCGGGTCGAGGTCGTCGACGTTCGTCTCGTACACGAGAGCCGGGGACTGCGTCTTCTCGGGCGGCCTGCCGATGAGGATGCGGACGACGTTCGGATGTGAGGGGAAGTCCTTGTCTCCAGCACCCGTGCCGATGTTGTCGACGGTCATCATCGGCTGGGCTCCCCAGACTGAGACCCAGTGGCTGAGCAGGGCTGCGCCGGTGGGCGTGCAGAGCTCCGCTGCTGCCGTTCCGGCGTACGTCGGCACTCCCTGGAGCAGGATGGCAACCGCCGGCGGAGGGATGCTGAGCTCCCCATGGTCGGTCGAGACGCTGCCTGATCCGACCGCGACCGGGCTGCAGTGCACCTGTTCCAGCCCGAGTGACACGAAGCCGGCGCACACGCCGACGATGTCGGCGATCGCGTCGAGGGTCCCGACCTCGTGGAAGTGGACCTCGTCGACCGAGATGCCATGCACCGCAGCCTCCGCGGCGCCAAGGAGATTGAAGACGCTGATCGCATGATTGCTTATCTCAGAGCTGAGACGGGCGTCGGAGATGAGCTCGACGACATCGCCGAGACCGCGGTGGGTGGTGGACTCCTGAGCTGCGACCTGTGCCTTGATCGCCGACAGGGTGCCGCGTTGAACCCTGATGAGGGAGAGGGTCGTGGGCTCGGGCGCGACGGAGTGAATCGCGCGCCGTACGAGCTGCTCGTCAGCTCCTGCGTCGAGCAGTGCGCCGAGCAGCATGTCCCCGCTCGCGCCGGACGCGGCGTCGATCCAGGCGATCATGGCGGCCCCTCGGGCCGGGTCTCCCCGGTTGTCTCGTGCGGGGCGGCGTTGCGAGCCACCCGGGCGGCGAACACCCCGGCCCCGAAGCCGTTGTCGATGTTCACGACCGTGACGCCCGGCGCGCAGGAGTTCAGCATGGCGAGGAGCGCCGCGAGTCCGTTGAACGACGCCCCATAGCCGACGCTGGTGGGCACGGCGACGAGGGGAACACCGGTGAGCCCTCCCACGACCGAGGGCAGGGCGCCCTCCATTCCTGCCACGACGACGAGGCAGTCCGCTGTCACCAGCTCGTCGCGGACGGCCATGACCCGATGCAGCCCGGCCACTCCGACATCGTTGATGAGCCGGGCTTCCGTCCCGAAGACGCGAGCCGTCAGTCCAGCCTCGTGAGCGACCGTGGCGTCTGAGGTGCCCGCCGAGATGACGAGGACGAGGCCGCGTGGCTCAGGCAGTGGTCCGAGGGTTGCCGCATGGGCAGTCTCGTCGGTCACGACGTCAGGCAGCTCGCGGGCAAGCCGAGTCAACGCCTCCGGCGAGAGACGGGTTGCCAGCACGGCGCGGTCTGGATGTGACTCGTGCAGCGAGCGGAGCAGCGAGACGACGTGGTCGGGGCTCTTGCCTTCGCCGTACACGACCTCCGGATCGCCTGTTCGGCGAGCCCGGTCCAGGTCGAGGCGGGCGTAGTCGAGGTCGAGGCTGGGGACGGGCTGTTCCGACGAAGCACCGTTGTCCGCCCCAGGGGAGTCGCTCATGGAGGCGAATCTAGTGGAGGCTCCACCGGGCTCTGCCTACGCTGTCCCCATGCCCGGTGTCCCGCCTGCCCGTTACGCCTACCTCGGCCCCGAGGGCACGTTCACCGAGGAAGCCCTGCGGTCGATCCCCGCCGCCGCGAAGGCGGAGCTCCTGCCGTGCAGTTCGGTCAGTACGGCGCTCGACGCGGTGCGAGCGGGTGACGCCGACGGCGCGGTGGTGCCGATCGAGAGCTCCGTCGAGGGTGCGGTAGCCGTGACGCTAGACGAGCTGTCCAGTGGAGACCCGTTGATGATCACCCGGGAGATGCACGTGGACGTGCGGTTCTCGTTGCT
>Ga0136637_1000084_pt1 | contig 15191 bp, 12 predicted proteins | sample AntDrymUQ8572106_2_FD_105497 | JGI IMG/M metagenome (GOLD analysis project Ga0136637, IMG submission 105497) | Polar desert sand microbial communities from Dry Valleys, Antarctica - metaG UQ857 (21.06) | ecosystem: Environmental > Terrestrial > Soil > Desert | place: Antarctica: Dry Valley... | reverse complement strand
CTGCGACCGAGGACAAGGTGCTGCCCGCGGTGCGCGCGGGCGCCGCCGGCTACCTGCTCAAGGACGTGCAGCCGGTCGAGCTCGTGCGCGCGATCCGGATGGTCGATCGTGGCGAAGCGCTGCGAAGTCGGGGTGGCTCGTCGACCCGGGCACCTCCGGCTGGAAGTGCCCGCGCAGGGCCGCCTTGTGCTCGTCAGGGTACGCCTCGAACCACTCCTCGAGCGCCTCCCGGATTCGTTGCCAGTGAACGCCGGCGGCACGGTTGTAGAAGGAGAACGAGTCCTCGTCGTAGCGCCGCGGCGAGCGATCGCTTCGGTCGATGTCGTCGAATAGCGTCACACCTCGACGATACGTCCCCGGAGTGCTGCGACGTGGCCCCGCCAGGCCCAGGCAGGTCGGCGGACCGCTCCCGCATCGGACGAGGAAGCCGACGTCGCCGTCAAGAAGGCACTCAAGCATTACCCCAACGAGGAGCCTCTGCTCGCGCTGCGGGCGGCGATCATCCGCGACGAACGAAACGCGCCGGCGCCACAGCCCGAAGAAGTCGTCTGACGGCCGCGCCCCCGGGACGGCGTGCACGAGGCCTCCCTGGTCGGCGTTGCTACAAGCAACGCCTCCTTCAGCGCCCTCAGTATGTCCCCCCTGCGCCGCCGCCGCGCGCAGCCGCGCGCGAGCGCGAGATGGACGCCCACCGGCGCAACCACGAACGAGCGGAGAAGCTGCGCGGTCAGGAGCGGCTCGCCCTGGAGGAGCTCGCTGGGGCGACCGACGCCCTCGCGAGCCTCACCGAAGCTCCCGGCGAGGCGGATCCGGCTGCCCAGCTCGCGGCCGCTCAGCAGGAGCTCAACGACATCGGCGCGCGGCTGCGAGAGGCGGCTGACGCGCGCCAGCGCGCTGACGAGCGTCCCCGACAGGCCGGGGAGCAACTCGCGCGCGCGAAGGCGGCCGCCGACATCGAGCGCGAACTCGTGGAGCGAGGCCCATCAGAGGCACAGGTCGCCCGCAGCCGGGAGCGCTGGCACGAACTGCGCGCCAACAAGGCCGACATCGAGGCCCAGCTCGCACACGACATCAAGCACCGCGACGCGCTCCTAGGCGCCGGCGACACCGAGGCCGGCGTCTGCCCCACCTGCCACCGCCCGCTAGAAGGCACGCTTGGCAACCTGGTCGCCGAGTTCGAGGTGGCCATCGCGGAGCGCGAGGCCGCGCTCAAGACCCGTACCGCCGAGATGGACGAGCAGGCGACGCTCGGCATCCAGCACAAGCCCGCCGCCGAGCGCGCCGTCCACCTTCGAGCGCAGCTCGAAGCCCTCGTCAACGTCGGTGACTGCAAGAGGCTTAAGGCCGCAGACGAGGAAGCTAAGGCCGCCACCCGACGCGCTGCCAACCAGGAACACGAGCTCGACACGAGCTACCGAGCGCTGTCCGGGCAGATTCCTCTGCTGCGCACAGCGGCCGAGCAATCGGTCACCGCCGGCCGCCTGCGCGCTGAGGCGCAGGAGCGCAAGGCGCGCGCCGTGCATCAGGCCGCCATGTACGCCGAGCAGCTTGCCGACGCGAGCCCGAACGGCTACGACCCTGCCGCGCACGCCGAGTTGAAGACCGATCTCACGCGCACTCAGGAGGCCGTCCGGCGCTGCGCGGTCCTGCGCGAGCACGCCGACGCCTTGCAGCTCATCGAGGGCCGGATCGCGGCCCAACAGCCGCTCGTCGACGAGCTGACCGAGGAGTTCAAGGATCTCACCGCCGCGGCCGCCGAGCTCGAGCCTGAGCCGGATGCGCACCCCAACACCGTCGCCGAGCATCGCCGACTGACCGCCGAGCTCGATGCCGTCCGCGGAGAGCTCGACGCTGCCCGCAAGCAGCTGTCGGTCGAGTCGCACGCAGTCAACGCCGCCCGGGCGCGACTGGAGGACGGGCGCAAGATGCTGCGGATGATCGCCCGCGAGCGCCGCGATCAGGAGCTTCTCGCCTCAATCGCCAAGGCGCTAGGCGACTACCGCGAGCACGCGTCCAAGCGCGCCCGGCCCTCGCTGGAGCGCGAGGCGTCCGAGCTCCTCAAGCAAGTGACCGGCCAGTACCCGATCATCGGCTGACCGAGGCCTACCTGCCTCAGATCGCGGACGGCGGCGAGTTCCATAAGATCGAGCGCTTCTCAGGCGGTGAGCAGGATCTCGCAGCTCTTTGCCTGCGCCTGGCGCTCTCACGCGTGCTCGCCCGCCAGCGGGGCGCCGAGCACGGCTTCGTGATCCTCGACGAGGTGTTCGGCAGCCAGGACGTCGAGCGCCGCCGCCGGCTGCTGGAGCAGCTGGGCAAGCTTGTTCAGGACGAGTTCCAGCAGATCTTCGTGATCTCCCACACCGACGACGTCATCGACCACTGCCGGCTGCACATCAAGGTCAAGCGCGAGAACGGGATCAGCATCGCCCAGGGGCCGACGACGCGGCCGTAACTCATCGACGTCCGCTGCGCGTTGGTCGAGACCGACGAACGACTCTTCGCACTAGACCGAAGCAGCACCACCGATCGCCGTCTCTGCGAGGTCGTCTATCTCGGCGAGCACGAGTTGAGGCGGCCGGTCAAGCCCGAGCGGTCGAACACGAAGCACCTTGTCTACGGAGCGCACAGGCAAGTCGCTCGCCGACCCGATCGCCGAGACGAGGATCCCCGTTCGAGGGCCGAACTCCAGCAGATAGGCGAGCAGCTGATATGCGTCACCACCGAGGTCCTGCTCGAGGTGCTTGAACTTCGCGTCCAGAACGCTGACCGTTGCGCCGGCATGCACGACGATGAAGTCGGGCACCAGGCCAAGCGTGCATTCGTCGTCGAGAGCGTGACCTGTCGGCTGTCGCACTAGCCGTGCATTGCGTTTTCGAAGCGCCTCACCCAGAGCGGTCTCGAGGAAGTCTTCGAAGACGCGATGCAGCTCGAACGCGAAAGTCACGGAGCGCGCGGCGCCGGCCCGGCTGCTTAGAGATGTGCTGCGGAGCACGAGGTCCGCGAGCACGAGCGCCGGCTCGTAATGCTGATTCAATCGCGTGATCGGAGGCGGCCGCAGAGAGCGGATGTCGGGCACCGCTGTAACTCCATCGAGAAGCGCGACGACGCGCCGTAGGCGAGCGCGCACAGTGGCCGCGACGAGAGGCAGGCGCGCCAGCAGCTGCGCGGCGGCGCGAAGCACACGATTCTCGAGGACGTCAAGGTCGTACTCCTCTCGCGTCACGAGAACCGGAATGGGCATGCCGCCGCGCGCCATCTGCTCGCCGAACCGAAGGCGCCCCCGAAGCACGGGTGTCCGCTCATCGAGTTGGTAGTAGCCCCGCAGCGGTCCCGCGCGAAGCGCTTGCTCGGCTGTCGCAACGAAGCCCCAGGCAATGGCGGCAAGCAGATCGGGAGCATTCGCGAATCGTGCGTAGCTCGTGCTCCAGCCGCGCGGATCGCGAGCGTACGTCAGCAGGAACATCACCTCGTGGACTGCAAGATGCGACGTCACATGAAGCTCCCAGCCCGGTCCGGCAGCGACCCCGGCGTACGTCAGGCCGCGGAGCCGATACTCGCCGGGCGCATGAGCGACCTCGACGCGCACGAGTCCGGTCGCCTGGAGATCGGCCGCCTCCTGCGCGCTGAGGCTGTATCCACGCACGCCCCAGGCCGGTACCGAGAAGGGACGAGTCACGGATCCGGCGGCGCGGGCCTCGCGGCGTCGGCCCGACGGGCCGCCTCCTCGCGAATCGCGTCGAGGCCGAACCGTTGTCCCACGATCACGCCGGTCCCATAGAATCGTTCGGCGAGCAGCGGCAGGATGTCGTACTCCCACACCATCTCGAGGGCCGGCGCCGCCTCTGTTTTCATGAAGTACGACGGCCCAATCGCGAGATCGCGGTCGCCGTCAGCCTCGATGAGCAGCGCGTTGAGCGTCTCGAGCAGAACGTGCGGCTCCGGTTCGAGCTCATGCCGGTCAAGCCATCGCTTCAGCAGCCCGCGCACCGGCTCTGCCTGAGGTGAGAGCTCAACGAAGGCAAATCGTCTCCGCAGCGCCGCGTCGAGGAGCGCGATCGAGCGGTCTGCGGTGTTCATCGTGCCGATGACGAAGAGGTTTGGTGGAAGCCGGAACGTCTCGTGGCTTGAGTACTGCAGCCTCAACGGCTCGTCGCGGTACTCGAGCAGGAAGTACAGCTCTCCGAGAATCTTGGGCAGGTTGCCGCGATTGATCTCGTCGATGATGAGCAGATGTGGTCGGTCCGGATTCGAGGCAGCGCGCGTGCTGAGTTCCCGCAGCGGTCCGGGCGTGAGCGCATACGTGAGGACACCATCCTCGGTCGTTGGGCGGTAGCCCTCGACGAAGTCCTCGTATGTGTAGGACGGATGGAACTGGACGAGCCTGACGTCCTGCGGGTCAAATGCATGGGAGGCGATCCGACGCGCCAGCCACGTCTTCCCGGTGCCCGGCGGGCCGTACAGAACGAGCTGGCGACGAGCTGCCAGCAGATCGATCCGCTGTTGCAGCCAGCCCTGGGGCATGAGGAGTTCGGACGCGAGTTCCGGGGTGATAGGGCGGAGAACGAGATCCGGCGGCGACAGCGGCGGTTCGATCACCGGCTCGAGCCCGCTCTGCGTAGGCATGGCGGTGGCGGCGATTCTCAGCGCGCCCACCAGCGCGCTCCACGAGCCAACCGTCCCGCCTCGCGCCGCGACGCGTACGGCGGCCTCGGGGAGCAGCTCGTTCCAGCCATCAGCCCAGCCGGCGATGCGCTGCAGGCTCTCGAGGAGCTCCGCGTCTGGAGGCGGAAACGTCGCATCTTGGGTGGCATTGGCACTGGCCGCGTCAGTGGTCAAAGCCGCGAGCGTGCGAGCGACGAGGTCGTCCCACTCCGGGCTTGCAGGGGCGTCCCACACTGGCCTCACCGCATCGTCATAAGGCTCTGCGATCGGTACGGGCAGCTGCGTGCGCAGGACCTCACGTACAGCCAGCAGCTTCCGATCCTCGTCCTCGACGGCAGCGACGAGCGGCGCTGTGGCGAATCGCTTCAGCAACTTTTCGCGGTGCCCGCGGGAGATCATCACGTCGAACTGCTCCGGGAAGCATGCGTGCAGTACCGCGTTGGCCTGCAGGCCGTCGGTACTCGTGCGCACCGCGCCCACCACGTCGCGGAACCGCCATGGATTCTCGAGCGCCCCTGTCTCGCGCACCTCCGTCTTGGCCTGCCGGGCAAGCTTGAGCAGAAAGCGGACGTACGCATCTCGATAGGACTTACCGGGTCCGTAGCTCGCGATCCCGCCATCGAGGATCTCCTCAAGCTGGTCGGGCAGCGTGACGCCATCCGGCAGCAGGTCGAGCAACGCTTCAAGATTCGCGCGCTTCGTCGCCGCGCCCGTATCGCGCTCGCAAAGGTATTCGACGTACACGATCTCCACGCCGAGCTGACGGACCACAGGTGGATGCGACTCCAACTGCGTGCGTAGCTTCTCGAAGAAGGTGCCTGTGCCCAGCAGATATGAACCGAGAGTCGTCTGCAGCGTGCCGAGGTTCTCCTCGGTCCAGACGGCGACATCAGAGAACAACGCGCCGTCAGCGATCAGGCAGGTGCGGCGCCACCCGGCAAAGAACTCGTAGATCTCCGGGCGGCACCACGAGGCTCTAGGCATGAAGGCGACGCTACCCGCTTCGCCCGGGGAGCGTGTCTTCGATCTTCTGGCCCCATCCTCTTGTCCACGTGGTTCGCACGGACTAGGTGCTCCTTGGGCACACGACTATCGGATCGAAACGTGCGACGTTGCCGGCGTTCGCAAGAGCCTTTTAGAGGTCTGCGTCCAAGCCACCTCGTGGATCGAAACCTCCGGCGGGCCCGCGAAGGCATCACCAGGGGGCCCACAGCTCGCCGAACTGCGGGCTGTGGAAGTGGTCGTACTGAGCGTGGGGGCCAATCCAGCGCTCGACGGTGGCGAACATGTTCGGCGTTTTGGACATCCCCGCTGACGTGGTAGCTCTCGCGGCCTTCCTCCGCGCGCGTGCGAGCCGCGTCTTGCCGGATGAGCTCAAGGCACCGATCGCGCTTGATCGACACTCTGACGAGATGGATACCCATCTGGCCGGTCATCGTCACCGCCGGCGACCTGCTTCAAAGCGAACTCCTCTGGGACTACGTCGAACAGAACGTGGAGGACCGCCTCAAGCAGCGGCAGGTACAAGCGCTGACGCTCGTCGACCTCGATGACTTCGAGCTCCTGGTGGGGTTCGTCGAGGGTGGCCTGTCGCTCGTCGATGTCCTCCGGCGGAAGTCCGAGTCCCCGTTCCGCAAGCTCGACCTCAACCAGGGAGGTCTCACGACCCAACCGCACCAGCGGGCCGTTACCCCCGGGCGCTCAGGCGGAAGATGTCTTCGAGGAGGTCCCGGAACGCATGGGCTTTGACCATCCCAGATACCGAAGGACCTCATCGACTAGCGTGTTCGCTGGGCGGAGCGGCGGCCGAGGACCGCCAGCCTTCGCAGCACGCCGACGCACTAGGCACGCGACGGCGTATCGCGCGCGCTCCTGCGCTTACGGGTCTGCTAATCGGTGTCGGGAGGCGCCCTCTCAGCGGCGCGCTCCGGCTCCGGCAAGGCGCGGTGCTGATGACCAAGGTCAGGGGCGTCCGTCGGCTTGTGGGGCCTGCGCAACCCCAGATGTTCTGCAGCGTGACACGTGGGACACAGCCGAACCGCCTGCCCCCACCAATGGCCTTGGTGGGTCTCGAGAAGAGTGTCGGCGTCATCGTCGACGAAATGTTTGGCGGGCTCGTATCCGCAGAACTGACAGCGGCCCCCCTTTCCGGCGCTCGGTGCTCTTTGGGGAGGACATTGCGGATAGTACGGATGGGATTGCTGCAGCACCCCGAGTTCGGCCTTGGCTCCTTCGTAGCCGTTTTTCTCGGGGTCTATTCGATCGCGCGCTGCGGCGAGCCGAGTTTCGAGAAAGTAGTACGGAGGCCGGTCGAACACCTTCGTCGCGAGTTCGACCGCGCGTTCGCTCGGGAGGTCGGTCCCTTTCGCGAGGTTGGCTAGGTGGGAGTGGCTGAGCCCGCGTCGTTCGGGGTCGCGCCGCGCGAACTCCTGCGCAAGCGCGCGGAAGGTTAGTTCGCGCTCGGTCATCAGGATCCGCAGGGCATCGCTAAACGGAAGGTCGGTGGTGGTTGCCTCGCGTTCGGGTTGGGGTGGGGGAGGTCGTCCCTCGACGAAGTAGTCGCGGCCTACGCCGAAGGCCTTCGCTATGAGGTCTAGGGCACGGTCATCTGGTGGTTCGAGGCCCTGAACGAGGTTGGCGATGCGCCGTGGGCTGAGGCCGTGACCCCGATCGTCGTGTTCGCGCGACATCGCGGCGAGACTCTGAAGGTCGGAACCGTGCTGCGCTATTAGAGCGCGCAGCGCATCAGCAAAGCGAAGATCAGTCGGTCCGGGCATCAGCGCGCGGCGCTCTCGGACTCTCGGCTGATCCGCGCCACCGCAGCTTGAGCGTAATCCCACAGCTCGTTATCGAGTGCGCGGTAAACGACCCGATTCCGGGGGCCTCTGCCCAAACGCTCCAAGCACCCGCATTTCTGGAGCAGGTCGACCTCCTCGTGGATCTGTTGCGCCGAAAGGCCGGTGCCGGACGCCAGACCGCTGGCTGTGAAGACCCCGGCGAGGCGGCGTGTGGCGATGTGCGCAGCGAGCTCAAGCCGGTAGCGCCGGCCCAAAAGCTGCTTTGACGCACGCTGCACCGCAGAGAAGCCCTCCTCGCGCTCAATCCAGTTCTCATCGTCGTCCGCGTTCATGGCTCAGGTATCAGCGATTTCCTTAGACCGAATCGCCATTAGGGCATCATGGCAAATGTATGGATCATGCTCAACCATGCAGCTCAAACAACAGCCGCACCGACACCGTTCCAGTTCCGCAGCACGACATGTCGCTGACCATCGGAGCCCATCTACCGGCTGCTTTGGGGCTAGATGCGACGCGCGGCCCCGACGCGCTACCACAAGCACCGAGGCACGACCCGGAAGCGTGAGCATGCCGCTACGCCTCGCAAGCCCACTTTGGCGGGCGGCGTGCAATCACATCCGAGCAACCCCGAAAGCGGCGGGATCCTCACAATGGCGTCAGAGTCCGAGCAGCAACCGGTCGCGACAACGTCGTCTCGCGTGCCGGACGGTGGCGCCGTGAGCCGCTACCGCTCAGTGGAAGCCGAGGCTTCCGCGACAGGGCCACCGCGCCGCAGGGCCCAGCACGCAAATGAGCCACGGCGCAAGGAGTTGCGCGCTCAGGCACGCGCGTCGGGCGAGCCGTGTGTGTTGATGCACGACCCGGACGCCGGCCTGCGGCTTGCGGATCTGACGGAGCTGTCGATAGCGCAGCCGGAGCGGCTTCTGCCGATCCGACTGCCCGACGTGCTCGACAGCGGCCGATCGTTTCGCGGATTGCAGTACCTCACGCGCTCCGGCGACCAGATCCTCTTCGAGAGCCGCCTTGAGTCGCGGGTGCTCAGTTGCCTGGATTTCGATCCAACGGTGGAAAGGATCTCTGCGCAGCCGCTGACGATCTACAACCTGGACGGCCGGCGCGGTGTCACGCCCGACTTCGCTTTGAAGCGCACGGACGGAAGCCGGTGGCTGATCGATGTCTGCCCGCGGGACCTGCAGTCAGCCAATGGGCCCCTCAGTCGCCAGACGCGGACTGCGCGGCTGTGCGAGATCGCCGGATGGGGCTATCTGGTCGTAGGCGACCCCGAACCGTGGCTCTGGCGTTTGGTTCGCCTCCTGCATCACTTCCACCGCCCCTCCGTCGGCGATGATCTGCACGCCGAGAATCTGCTTAGGGCTTGCGTGAACCCGGCGCCGTTCGGTCAGGTGGTCGAGGCGATAGATGCCCCCGAGGTGCTCGTCCGGCCACTGCTGTTGCACCTGTGCTGGTGGCAGCAGATCCTGTTTGTCGAGCCGGAAGCATCGCCTGATGACGACTCGCTGGTCGTGACAGCCGTCGAAGGCGGGAGGGCCCTGCCGTGGTGGACCGACGGCTGGACCGCCGAACCCGATGGAGAGTGGTGGTGATGACTGACAGAGACGCCGCTCTCGTCGGCGGGCTGGGGATCGGTGCGCTCATCCGCCATGACAGCCAGTCGTGGAGGATCGTCGAGCTCGAGGGGATGCAGGCCGTCCTGCTTGGAGTCTTCACCGAACGAACCAGGAACGTCGCGCTCGCTGAACTCGTGTACTCGCCCGGCTACCGGCTCATCGAGCCGGCGCAGCGATCGGGCCCACTGCGCTGCACGATGACGAAAGATGATGATGACCCGCGCGCCTGGCTTGCGTGGGAGGCGATTCCACGGCCCGCCCGGCTGGAAGCCGAGCGCCTAGAGCCGCATGTCCTCGAGATGCGCGACGGCTACCGAAGCGGCGAATCGATCTTCGCGGCAGCGGATGAGCCACGCCCTGGCTACGGACCCGAAACGTCCATTACCGAGCGCGTCGCGCTGAAGCACCGTGAACTCAAGGGCACGCCGCTTCAGCGTGGCCTCAGCACGTTATGGGCGTACCTCGCCGACTACGAGCGCTTCGGCACCATCGGACTTGTCGATCGGCGGCGTTGCGCAGCACCGTCCGCGGTCCGATCGATGGACCCTGGCTACCGCAGAGCGATACTCGACGTGCTTCAAGCGGGCGTCAACGACAGCAAGCGGGACTTCTGGTGGCTTCACCGACAGGTCCGCGGTCTGCTGCGGTCGCGCTTCGGCGACCGGCTGCCCGAGATCCCGAAGTTCGGCACGTTCGTTTCGCACGTCAAGCTGCTCGACATCGAGGGGGTAGCAAGCAACCTCCGGCGTAAGACCATCCATGGAAACCAGACACGTGTGGCTCATGCTTATCGAGCGGTTGAGAGCAGCCACGTCGGCGAACTGTTCGAGCTCGACGCCACGCCCACTGACCTCTTCACCCTCGACGAGAAGACGGGTGGCTGGACGCGCACCTGGATTCTTGGCGTCATCGACACGTGCGCGCGCAACGTTCGTGTACGGCTGCTGAGCCACCCAGCCACGGCACTAGACGCCGTGCTGTTGCTGTGCGACGCGATGCGCCCCATCCCGTTTAGCAACGGGCACCTGAGCAGCAGTGCCTGGCATCTCATGGGAGTCCCCGAAGAGCTTGTGTGCTTCGCGATCGAAGAGGAGGACCCATCGGCCGATCAGCCGATCCTGCATGCGCCGTTCTGCGCGATCGACGCGGTCACCACCGACCGGGCCTGGTTGACCGGCTCTCGCCTGCTGCGCGACGCGTGCCGGAAGTTCGGCATCACCCTCAACGTCGCGAGGAAGAAAAAGGGAAGCGACAAACCGCACATCGAGCGCTTCTTTCGCACGCTCCGGGAGTCCTTCCTGATGCGACTACCGGGCTACACAGGCCAAGACCTTCACAACCGCGGGGTCGACCCACATCTCCAAGCCGTGTACTTCCGAGGCGAACTCGAGCACGCGATCGAGCGCTGGATCGTCGGCATCTACGCCAATAGTCCGATCCGCGACCTTCGCGTCCCGCACATCGACGGGGACGTATCTCCCAACACCGCGTGGGCCGAAAGCGTGACGAGAACCGGATTTCTGCGCGTGCCGACTGAAAGCCGGGCGTGGCTTGAGCTGCTGCCGGCCGCTGGCGCGACGATCCAGCACTACGGCGTCGAAGCCCACGGATTGCCCTACGACGGCCCCTGCCTCGAAAAATGGCGAGGGATGCCATGCGAATACCCAGGCCACCTGAAAGGCAAATGGCCGCTGCGATACGACCCTCGAGAACTTCGCTACCTCTACTTCCGCGACCCCGTCTCCGGCGAATGGGGCCGCCTCACCCGCCGTAAGGCCCGCGACCCGAGCGAGCCGTTCGGCCAACGATCGGTACTCGCTGCCAAACACTGGGTGTCATCGACCGGCGGCGACGAACTGAACACCGAGGAGGTCTCCGCGGCCCTGGACCTGCTTCTCGATGACTTGGAGGCTGGCGCGCGCGTCGTCGGCAACGTCAGACGCGCCCTCGTCGACGGGGCACAGCGTGGCGAATCAGCTCGCCACGACCACGACGGGATGCGGTTCCCCGCAAAGACGTCGCTGCCCCCAACGAAGGCGGCGACCCGCATAGAGCCCGAATCCACCGCAGGTGCCTCCACTCACCGAGAGCCTGTGAGACCGTATGACTTCGACTGAAGCCAGCCTCGACGTCACCGAGTTGCTCGGCGACTTCGCACCACCGCTGTCGCTAAACACGAAGTCTGGCTGGCGCGCGTTCAGTCGCCAGCAGGCAGAGCCCCCGCCGGCGATGCTCAGCACGGCGCAGCGCGCAAGGATCACAGCAGCCGAACGGCACGTGTACGACCTACGCCGAATCAGCTACCACCTCGACGAGCCGTTTATTCGCCACGAGGCGCTGAACAATGCAATTGCGTTCTGCGTTCGTCGCATCGCCATGAACACCCGCAGCAAGCCCAACGCCCGGCGGGGCGTGCTGATCCTAGGTCCGGGCGGCACCGGCAAGACGCAGGCTCTCTGGGAAATCGCAAAGCAGACCGACAGGCACGTCATCTCGGGCATGACGCGGCGCCGCGAGCTCAACGACCTACTGCCGTCCGTCCTGATCAGTACCCCCGACCGCCCCCAGTTGCGACGCCCAGTCGTTGACACGATCCTCGAGTTTCTTGAGCACCCACTCCCCAAGAAGGTGCGAAGCACCGACGAGGTCATTCCGAGGCTCGCCGAACTCGTGATCGCGCTGCGAACCGTCGCGTACCTGTTCGATGATCTTGGATTCTTGCGAACGCAAGACCCAAAGAGCTCGGCGCCGAACGACTTCATGAAGCGTCTGATGAACGCGATACCGGTCACGCTGATCGGGACCGCGATCAACAACCCACGCTTCTCGATGCTGAGCGAAGGGGGATCTAAGGCCGACGACGCGTTTTCTCAGACGGGCCGGCGGTTTTCGGTTGTGTACCTCCCGCCATTCAAGCTCGTTCCGCTCGATGCTCGACAGCGCTGGACGAACCTTCTAGCCACGTACGAAGCATGGTTGCGACTCACAGACGCTCGTCCACGAGATCTCATCAAGCTCGACGAGTACCTGCATCAGCGCACCCAAGGACGTCTGATCAGCCTCACGAGCCTGCTATGCCAAGGCGCGGTCGAGGCGATAGAGGGCGGTGCCGAACGCATCACCCAGCCGCTGCTAGATGAGATCAAGATCGACGCGGCCGCTCAGGGCGTAACGCGATCGTCCAGCGATCGATGACGTCGCGGCTGAACGTCGTCCCGTTCCCCGAACCTCACGAGCAACTGCCGGCGTTCATCGCGCGAACCGCGCACCAAGGCGGCCTCGGGGTGCGAGACATCTACGCTGCCGCCGGGCTTGACTTCCGCGCGATCGACAACGCCGAGCTGTACGGGGTACGGCTCTCACGGGCAACCCGGTTGCGCCTTAGCGCCGCGACCGGCGTCAGCGAGGCTCGGCTCGACGCGATGACGCTCCAGACCATGGAACACCGCGCTTTGAGTCCGAACGCGTTCCGCGCCGATCTGCACGGCCATGTACCCGCTACCGAACGTGAATGGGCGTTCTACCGGCGAAGCCGCGCCTGCCCACAATGCCTCGCCCAAAACGGAGGAATCTGGCAGCAACATTGGCGACTTGGCGTCGTTTGCTGCTGCCCGGAGCATCGCACGCTGATGCTCGAGACCTGCCCAGGATGTGGGGCCTCGCTCGGCCACGGCAAAGGAAACGTCAAGTACAGCCTGCGCGGGCTCATGGCGACACGCCACCCATCGGCATGCGGCCTGCCGTCGAGCGACGGCCCGGGAGGCTGCTCATTTCGCCTGGATATCGAAGGTTCAGCGGCTGGCGTGGGATGCCGGCTGCCGACGCTCCGCGCACAGATGCGTGTGTTGCGCGCACTCAACGGAGGTCCGCCGCTATGCCATGGGCACGCCGTAACGAGCCTTGCCTACCTAAACGATCTACGCACTCTGCTGCGGGTGCTCGCCGCCGTTGGGCTCCCGGACATGCCCGCGTTGACGGACACCGAACGCCAAACGCTCAGCGACCACGGCCTCTTCGGCCGATCACTGCGGAAGCCGGTCCGCGCCGTAAGCTCGCGATTCGTGTCCTTTGCGGTACCACCCGTCGCGGTCCTCGCGGTCCTGCTGCCCATCGCCGCGGACATCGTCGAGAAAGCCGATTGCAGAGACGAAGCCGTACAGCTGCTGCGGCGATGCCGCGATGCGCACCCACAACAGCAACAACTTCGGCAACTGCAGACCGTCGGCCTTCAGAACGTCGCCCACCACGCGCTGAAGGACCGCGCGCGGATCACCTACCAGCTCCAGTTCAACGAATACCGAGCGCTCACAGATCGTGCGCGGCCGTATGGCTACTCCGCCGCGCACGTCCCGCCCCGGCTCAACGACGCGCTGTTCGAACCGTTCGCGACGCTGACAGCGCCCTTTCGATCCGCGAACGTGCGGCTTCTCGTACCCGTACTGCTTGTCATGCTGTGCCAGCATCGTCACTGGCAGCCAGCGATCAACGCCCTCGGCACCGAACAGCTCGTCAGCCCGACCTCGTGCGGCTACCTCCTGACCCAGCTGCGAAAGCACGAGCTGCTTGACGATGTGCTCAGCGCCGTTCACGCCATCGCAAGTCAGCTCGAACGTAACGGCGCGATCGACTACCACCGCCAGCGCCAGAAGCTCCAAGAGCTTGAACCCATCAGCGAGCGACGCTGGGGCGCGCTCGCTCGATCCGCGGGAATCAGAACCGGCCGAGACGGCACGCGCCGACTGGTCGCGTCAGCATGGCTTTGGCAGGAACTGACCCAGAGCGACCCACGGCTCGCGTCAACGTGGCGGCACCATCCACTCGAACACGCGCATCCACGCATCGTCGTGCTGATGAAGAACTTCGTCGCGGGCCCACTGCCGTACGTGCTCAACGACTTGCGCACACTCGCGCGCGAGATCGCGCTTCAGCACGACGTTCGCATCCCAAGCGGGCTACTGCTCGATCCAGCCCGAGAGCCGCCGCCTCACGACGCCGCAGAGGTCGCCAAGCGCCACAGGGTTGCGCCACCGGTCTCGCTTACAGCCGCGGACCGCCTCGAGCTGCAGCGACGTGCCGACAGCAGCGATCACAGAACGGCGAAGCGCGCGCGAATCGTGCTTCTGGCTAGCGACGGCGCCAGCAACAGCGAGATAGTCGATCAGATCGCTATGGGACGCGACCCCGTCAGCATGTGGCGCAGACGCTTCAACCAGCTAGGCCTTGATGGTCTGCGCGACAGGCGGACGAGCACCCGCCCGCCGCATGCACGGTCCACTGTCTCGTAGCAGCCGCGGCCGGCAAGGTCATCTTGTCATTCAGTCGTCATCGATTCCGTCGCTTCCGCTAAGCGAGGAGGAGCGCACGATCCGGCAGTTGCTACAGCCGTCTCGGTCGGCAGTGTTCTGCGAGCGGGTCATCCGGGACGTGGTTGCGCGCTGAGAGAACGAAGCCCGCCTGAAAGGTGAGGCGTTCACGCTCGGCCCGCTGAATCATCCACGCGTCGCTTGACGCGGCACACCTCGCCCTCGCCGTCATTGGTCATCACGGTGTCGTCGAGGAGCAGATCGTCGCGCCCCGACAGGACAGCCGCCACGGCCCTGACGTGTACCCAAGGCTGTCCCGATGCGTTGGGTTCGACAGCTCGCGCTCGTCGCGCAGCCGGCGGAGCGCGTTAGCGAAGCGAGTGCGCGGTGAGGGTCGGCGGGCGCCCCCGGGTCAGGTGCTCGGTAGGCCAGCCACTCCTAGTTTGCGCCGGCGCTTGCGCCGAGTCGGTCGCACCGCGATCTACAACGCTCGTCGAATCATGGCCCGGATCAGTGACGCCGGGCGTCGACCGCCTTCGCGGACGTCGGTCCTCAGCCGGACAGACGTTAATTGCCGGCGAATCGCTCTGAGAAAGTGCCTCATAAGGGCATAACCCCGGGCTGAATTCTGCCGTGACGTTCCTGCTGCGCGCTCCAAGATGCGCCCCGCGCCTACAGTTGCATGTCGTCGTCAAGCGCGAGGCGCAGGCGATCCGCCGGGAGCGTCAGAAGGCGGTGGCGTCGACTGACCTTGACCTCGACGGCCAGGTGGCCTGCGGGCCGTCGCCGGAGGAGCGGCT
>Ga0136637_1000083_pt1 | contig 15199 bp, 11 predicted proteins | sample AntDrymUQ8572106_2_FD_105497 | JGI IMG/M metagenome (GOLD analysis project Ga0136637, IMG submission 105497) | Polar desert sand microbial communities from Dry Valleys, Antarctica - metaG UQ857 (21.06) | ecosystem: Environmental > Terrestrial > Soil > Desert | place: Antarctica: Dry Valley... | reverse complement strand
GGGCGCATCGCGTGGCACCGGCACCCGCTTCACGCAGTCGGCGACGACGTCGATCGCAGCGCGCCTGGCGATTTGTGCCTCGGGCGTGAGGATCACCCGGTGGCAGAGCACTGGCCCCACGAGCTGCTGAACGTCGTCGGGCAGCACGTACTCCCGACCGGCCAGCGCCGCCACGGCCTTGGCCGAGCGAAGCAGCTGCAGGCTTGATCGCGGAGAGCCCCCGAGCCGCAACTCGGAGCTGCGACGGGTCGCCGCGACCAACTCGACCACGTAACTCGACACGGCGGGGGACACGAAGACCCCGGCCACTGCGGCGATGATGCTGCGTACCTCAGCGGCATTCGAGACCGGTCGAAGGTCCTCGAGGGGGTCGTGGTCGGCGTGCCCAGAGAGCATCGCCAGCTCTGCCCGGGTATCCGGGTAGCCCATCGACACCCGCGCGGTGAACCGGTCGCGCTGTGCCTCTGGTAGCGGGTAGGTGCCTTCCATCTCGATCGGGTTCTGGGTGGCCACGACCATGAACGGGCTCTCGAGGTAGTACGTCGTCCCGTCGACGGTGACCTGTCGCTCCTCCATGCACTCCAGGAGTGCCGACTGGGTCTTGGGAGAGGCTCGGTTGATCTCGTCGCCGACGACCAGGTTGGCGAACACCGCGCCGGGCTTGAATTCGAAGTCGCGGGTGTCCTGGTTGTAGACGCTGACTCCGGTCACGTCGCTGGGCAGCAGGTCCGGGGTGAACTGCAGCCGACGCACCGAACAGTCGATCGAGCGGGCCAACGCCTTGGCGAGCTTGGTCTTGCCGACCCCGGGGACGTCCTCGATCAACAGGTGTCCTTCGGCCAACATCACGACAAGGGCGAGTCGGACGATGTCGGGCTTGCCCTCGATCACCCGCTCGATGTTGGTCGCGATTCGAGCGGTGATCTCGCGTGCCTCGTCCAGCGGTAGCGCGCCCTGGCGGGCTCGGTGCGCGCCGTCGCTGGACGCCGGGCCACCTCGTTCATCGACGTCACTGTGTTTGACGACCTCGCTATGCGGGGCGGCTGTCACCGCAGCGTTCCTCCTACCTGCTCACCGGGATCGCCGGCGGGCATCTGGGTGCCGGCCAAGCGCGGCAGATGGTCTCAGGAGCCTACGTCGGGCTTCAGCGGATGTGTAGGCGTGTCGGAATGAACCGCCGCTCGGACTGTATTCGGATCAGATGACGCCAATGTGGGGCATTGTGGGTTAAGGTGGCGACCAGTGGAGCGCGGTGGTGATTCAACAGGGCGCGGGAGGAGGTGGGGCGGTGTTCTTCGGAACGCACGTGCTGCGCCTCGACGAAAAGGGCCGCCTGGCGCTGCCGTCCCGTTACCGCGACGAACTCTCCGAGGGCCTGGTGATCACCAAGGGCCAGGAACGCTGTCTGTTCGGATATCCGGCGGCCTACATGTCCCGCATCGCCGACTCCCTGGCCCACAGCTCAGCTCCCGGCGGCTCGCGCGCTGTCCGGGAGTACGAACGATTCCTGTTCGGCTCCGCCGACAACCCGACTCCGGACAAGGCCGGGCGGGTCGTCGTACGGCCGGAACTGCGTGACTACGCCGGGCTGGACCGCGACTGCGTCGTGGTCGGTGCCAACACCCGCTTCGAGATCTGGGAGTCGGCCGCCTGGGCGCGGTTCGTGGCCGATCGCGAGGACTCCTTCTCCGACCTGGAGGCCGAGGTGTTGCCTCGGGCAATCTGACTTGTTGCGCACCCCGAGTCCCGGCACACCTCGCCCCTCCGGTGAGGTCTCCTCCCGCACCGCACCGCCACCGCCCTGGCGCACCTTCCCCGGTGCCAGGTAGGAGGGCCGGCGGAGCGGGTGGGGACCTGACCGGAGGGCCGATCACGCAGAACGGTCCACTCGAGAGGAGGCAGATGAGCACCGACGACGCACTCTCCGCCGCGGAGGAGAGATGAGCACCGACGACGCACTCTCCGCCGCGGAGCAGAGATGAGCACCGATACCAGTCCCGGTCACGTACCGGTTCTGCTGTCCCGGGTCTGCGAGCTGCTGGCACCAGTCGCCGCGCGCCCGGCTGCCGTGCTTGTGGACGCCACCGTCGGACTAGGCGGTCACGCCCGCGCTCTGCTGGCGGCCCACCCCGGTCTCCGGGTCATCGGTCTCGACCGTGATGAAGCGGCCCTTCAGATCTCCCGGAACAGGCTCGCCGAGTACCGAGACCGAATCAGATTAGTGCACACCGGGTTCGATGCCCTCGGCGTTGTTCTGAAGGAGTTCGCCTCAACCGGCGTCGACGGCGTGCTGTTCGACCTGGGGGTTTCATCCATGCAGCTCGACCAGGGCGAGCGTGGCTTTTCCTACTCCCGCGACACCGGCTTGGACATGCGGATGGATACCACCGCCACGCTGACCGCGGAGCACGTCGTCAACAGCTACTCCCGAGGTGAGCTGACCCGGATCCTACGGGCCTACGGTGAGGAGCGCTTCGCCTCTCGAGTCGCCGCGGCCATCGTCCGCGAACGCGACCGCGCCCCGATCACCAGTTCGGTCGCCCTCGCCGAGCTGGTCCGTGCCGCCATCCCGGCCGCCACCCGGCGTACTGGCGGACATCCCGCCAAACGCACGTTCCAGGGCCTTCGGATCGAGGTCAACGGCGAACTCGCGGCCCTCGAGACCGCGCTTCCTGCGGCAATCGAGGCATTGCGAGCCGGGGGCCGTCTGGTAGCGATCAGCTACCACTCCTTGGAGGACCGGATCGTCAAGCGGGCCCTCGTACGGGCCACTCAGGACAGCACGCCGCTCGACCTGCCTGTACTGCTGCCGCAGGGCCGGCCGCGGCTGCGGATGCTGACTCGTGGAGCCGAGTTGCCTACCGCCGAGGAAGTGCAGAACAACCCTCGGGCGGCATCGGCCAAGATGCGTGCCGCCGAGCGGATGGACATCGAACGGGACGACATCGAACTCGAGGGTGGAGCAACGCCCCAGCGGACCCGGACAAGGGGTGCCGCCTGATGGCTGCCAGCGTGAGCGTCGAGACGATCCGCGCCGAGCCGAGTCGGAGTCGGCCGACACCCCGGACGCACCGGCCGGCGCTGCGCCTGCTTCCCGCGCCGACTCCGAGTCTGCGCCGGGGTCCGTTCATCGCGCTGGTGTTGACCCTGGTGATCATCGGCACCGTCGGCCTGCTCGTGCTGAACACCGTCATCGCCGCGGACTCTTTCCGAGTCGAACAGCTCATCCAGCGCAATGCTGAACTCGCCTTGACCGAGCAGGAGTTGCAGCGTCAGGTCGCCGAAGGGCTCTCGCCCGAGGCGTTGGCCGAGGCGGCGCGCGAACTCGGCATGGTTCCGGCTGGGCAGCCGGCCTTCGTCATAGTCGGGCCGGACGGCGCCATCGTCATCCAGGGCACCCCGGTTCCGGCGGGTGTTCGCTGACGTGGCGACCCCAGCGCGCCGACGTGCCCCCGGGACGGCCACGAGGGGTGTCGGCTCATCCCGAACGCAGCGGGTTTCACGTGGCGACCCGAACCGTCCAGCCCGTCGACCTGCGCCCGCCAGGCCGCGGCGGCCTCGGCGTCGACTGAAACTGGCCGGTGCGGACAAGCGACTTCGGGTAGCCGGCGCGGTGATGGCCGTACTGACTGCGGTGATCCTGGGTCGCCTGGTCCTGCTCCAGGGGCTCGACGGGACCGCGTATGCCGCCGCCGCCTCCGCCGATCGGCTCCGCGAGGACGTGCTGGCGGCCACTCGCGGGCAGATCCTCGACGCCAACGGCAACCCGATGGCCTACACGCTTTCGGCCCGCAAGATCTACGCCGACCCGTCCCTGATCGGTGACCCGGTCGCTGCGGCGACGATCTTGTCCGGGATGCTCGGAGCCCCGGTCAACCAACTCGTCGACAAGTTGCAGGCCGACAACCGTTACCAGGTTCTGGCCGAGAGGCTGGAGCCGTCGTTGGCCGCGCAGGTGATGAACCTCGGCATCGCCGGGATCGGGGTCGAGGTCCAGCCGTTGCGGATCTATCCGGCCGGGGCGGTCGGCGCACAGGTGGTCGGCTTCACCGGCGCTGACGGTTCGGGGTTGGCCGGCATCGAACAGGCCTACGACGAGCTGCTGACCGGCACCCCAGGCACCACGTCCTACGAGGTCGGCCGAAGCGGTGCGGTCATCCCTGCCGGGGGACGCACCGATCGACCGGCCGTCCCCGGGGGTTCGGTGCAGTTGACCATCGACCAGGACGTCCAGTTCCACCTCCAGCAACAGTTGGATGCCCAGTGCGCGGACGGCTCCACCGAGAACGCCCAGGGGGTGATCCTCGATGCGCACAGCGGTCGGGTACTCGCGATGGCGACCTGCCGCAGCTTCGACCCGAACACCGCCAGCGAGGCCGATCCGGACACACTCGGCAATGGGGCGATCTCCGGAATCCTCGAGTCCGGGTCGGTGGCCAAGGCAGTAACGCTCTCCGCGGCGATCGAGGAGGGGATCGTCACCCCGGACGACGTGCGGCTGACCCCTGACTCCATCACCGTCGGCAACACGACCGTGCGCGACGCTCATCCGCACAACCCGATCAACTACACGGTCACCGGCATCCTCGCCAAGTCCTCCAATGTCGGCACCATCGGCATCGCCCGAGAACTGGGTAACGAGCGCCTCGAGCAGTATCTCCGCGCGTTCGGCGTCGGCGAACCCACGGGCATCGAACTCCCGGGCGAGAGTCCAGGGATCCTCGTCCCGAACCAGGAATGGAGCATTGCTCAATCGATCAACGTCCCGATCGGCCAAGGCTTCGCACTGACCACGCTGCAGATGGCATCCATCTATCAGACGATCGCCAATGGTGGCGTTCGGATTCCGCCCCGGATCGTCGCCTCGACGACAGCAGCCGACGGCACCGTCACCGAATCTGCCCAGCCCGAAGGCGTACGGGTCATCAGCGAACAGACCGCTGCGACGATGGCCTACATGCTCGAAGCGGTCGTCGGCGAAGGTGGCACCGCGCTGAATGCGTCGATTGCCGGCTACCGGGTTGCCGGTAAGACCGGTACGGCGCAACGGCCGAATCCGGCATGCAGTTGCTATGCCGGCGGGGGCTTCTGGACCACCTTCGCCGGCTTCGCGCCGGCCGATGCCCCCCGCTACGTGATGTCGGTCATGCTGCAACGGCCGGACTCCGGCGTCCCAGCCGGCCCGGTCTTCAAGAACGTGATGACCTTCGTGCTGGCCCATGAGGCGGTGCCACCTACCGGGGCGGGCCGACCAGAGTTCATCCTGATCGTGTGACCGCCCGACCTGGCCCGGCAAAGCCGACGCTCCCGGGCGCTCGGTAACCTCGCCCCCCGTGGTCGTCCTTGCTCGTCCCACCCAGCTGCCGCCGGTTCCGTTGGCGGAACTGGCGGTTTTGGTGGACGCCCAGCCTGAGAAGAAGCCAGGATCGGTCGACATCTCCGGGGTGACGCTGCGCTCCATCGATGTCAGGCGCGGCGATCTGTTCGCCGCCCTGCCCGGAGCCAACACGCACGGAATCCGTTTCGCCGGCGCCGCCATCCAGGCCGGCGCAGCAGCCATCCTGACTGACCCGGCCGGGGGCGCCGCCATGTCAGACGTCGACCTGCCACTCCTGGTCGTGGCCGATCCGCGGGCGGTGCTGGGTCGGATAGCCGCCGCGGTATATGGCGACCCGAGCAGAGCCTTGTCGGTTCTCGGTGTGACCGGGACCAATGGCAAGACGACGACCTGCTACCTGCTCGAGGCTGCACTGGCCGCGGCCGGTCACAAAGCCGGACTGATCGGCACGATCGAGACCCGGATGCGCACGGGGGACAGGTGGATGTCGGTGCCGGCTCAACGCACGACGCCCGAAGCCCCCGATCTGCAGGCGACTCTCGCGCTGATGGCCGAGAACGGGGTCGAATCGGTCGCCATGGAGGTCTCCAGTCACGCACTGGCTCTGGACCGAGTCGCCGGTACCGCCTTCGATGTCGCCGGCTTCACCAATTTCAGCCAGGATCATCTGGACTTCCACGGTGACCTCGAGGCCTACTTCAGGGCCAAGGCTCTGCTCTTCGACGGCCGCGCGGCCCACGAGGTCGTGATGATCGATGAACAGTGGGGACGCAGGCTCGTTGGCCCGGACACGGTGACCGTGTCCGGCGTTGGATCGACGAAGGCCACGTGGCACAGCTCGGAGGTTTCGACGAAAGGTGGTCAGACTTCTTTCATCGCCCATGGTCCAGCTGGGCGCAGGCTGCCGGTGAGTTTGGGTCTGCCAGGGCATTTCAATGTCGCCAACGCACTCCTGGCGCTGGCGATGCTGAATTGCGCGGGAGTCGACGTCGAGGAAGCCGCACAAGGACTCACGGCCGCCCGGGTGCCTGGCCGGATGGAGGTCGTCGACGCGGGGCAGCCGTTCACAGCCCTGGTCGACTATGCACACACTCCAGCGGCTGTGGCAACCGTGCTCCAGGCACTGAGGCCGCTGACCGACGCAACCCTGGTCCTCGTCCTCGGTTGCGGGGGAGACCGCGACACCGGCAAGCGTCCGCTCATGGGTGAGGTCGCCGCGCGGGGCAGCGACGTACTGATCATCACCGATGACAACCCTCGCTCAGAGGACCCGGCCGCAATCCGGGCAGCAATGCGGGTGGGCGCAGAGAGGTTGTCGGCAGGCCAGTCAGGTGCGGTACTCGAGGTCGCGGGCCGTGCGGAGGCGATCGAGGCAGCCGTTGACCGGGCGCGGCCCGGCGACACCGTGGTGATCGCTGGAAAGGGGCACGAACAGGGGCAGGAAATCGACGGCGTCCTCACCCCCTTCGATGACCGCGAGCTGTTGCGGACCGCGCTGGCCGGTCATGGCTGGATCGGTGGCCCTGGACCGTGATCGCGGTGACGGTTGCCGAGCTGCTCACTGCCACCGACGGCCAGTGGCACCCGCCTGGGACCAGCAACAACGGCAGCGGCGAGCCAGCCGCGCTGTCGATCACTGGCGACGTGCAGATCGACTCGCGGTCATGTGGTCCGGGCGACGTCTTTGTCGCCTTGCCGGGAGAGCGCTCCGACGGACACGAGTTCGCTGCCGCGGCGCATCGAGCCGGCGCCGTCGCCGTGCTCGCGCTTCGCTCGATCCAGAACGTGCCCTGCGTCGTCGTCGCCGATCCACTGATCGCCCTCGCCCGTTTTGCAGCCGCCATCGTGGCTCGGGTACCCGAGCTGGTCATCATCGGTATCACCGGGTCGAGCGGCAAGACCTCGACCAAGGACCTGATCGGCGATCTTCTCTCCCGATGGGGTCCAACCGTGTGCCCGATCGGTTCCTACAACAACGACCTCGGCCTACCACTGACCATGCTGCGGGTCGATCAGCGGACCCGTTTCCTCGTACTGGAGATGGGTTCACGCGGTGTCGGCCACATTGCCCGCCTGACCGAGATCGCCCGGCCCGCGATCGGGGTGATCCTCAACATCGGTACCGCGCATCTCGGTGAGTTCGGCTCGATCGAGCTCGTGGCGCAGGCCAAGTCTGAACTCCTCGCCGCACTTCCACCCGCCGACGACGGCGGAGTCGCGATCCTCAACGCCGACGACGCCTCCAGCGGGTACCTGGCTGGCTGTACGGCTGCGCAGGTCTGGACCTTCGGCGCCGGCCCGGAAGCCGATGTCCGGTACGACGCCGTCGATGTGAGCGGCGGGGGTCGTCCACGGTTCCGACTGTCAGCCGGCGGCCATCAGGTCGAGGTCGCGCTCCAGTTGGTTGGCGCACATCAGGCGGCCAACGCGGCAGCGGCCAGCGCCGTCGCGTTGTCGACCGTCGCGCGGGCTCGACCTCCGGCCCGGATCGAGGTCGCTGCGACACACGAACGGTTAGTTGACATCGGACTCGGACTCGGCGCCGCACGGCCTCGGAGCGGCTTGCGGATGGAACTCAACGACCGTGCAGACGGGGTGAGCATCCTCAACGACGCGTACAACGCGAATCCCGAGTCGATGCGTGCCGCCCTGGATGCGCTGATCGCTGTCGCGGGCGGCGTCCGTCGTACCTGGGCGGTCCTGGGGGCGATGGGAGAACTTGGTGCCACTGCTCACGCCGAGCACGTAGCAGTAGGCAACGAGGTCAAACAGCGTGGGGTCGACCGGCTAGTCGCCGTGGGTGCCGATGCCGTGGGCATTTATGCTGGCGCCGCTGGTGAGCCAGCCCAAGAAGAGGGGTTCGTCCACGTGCCGGACATGAGCGCGGCGCTGCACTTGCTGCGTCGCCAGCTTCGTCCGGGTGACGTGGTCCTGGTCAAGGCCTCTCGTTACGTCGGGCTGGAACGGCTCGCCGATGCTCTGTTGGAAGGGACCGAACAGACATGAGATCGGTCCTGATCGCGGCGGTGATCGCGCTTGCCATCTCGATCCTGTTCACTCCGATCGCGATCCGCGGCCTGCAGCGCAGAGGGTTCGGCCAGGAGATCCGGGTGGACGGACCTCAGCACCACATGACCAAGAAGGGCACGCCCACGATGGGCGGTGCAGTGATCGTCTTGGCCAGCGTCGTCGGGTACTTCGGCGCCTATCTGTTCCTCATCGGCCAGGGCGGGCGCGGGCCGACGGCCAGCGGACTGCTGCTGATCTATCTGCTCGTCGGACTCGGGGTGGTCGGCTTTCTCGATGACTACATCTCGATCCGCAACCAGCGCAATCTCGGCCTGAACAAAACGGCCAAGCTGGTCGGACAAGTCGTGATCGGCGTCAGCTTCGCGGTCCTGGCGCTGCAGTTCCGCAACGCCAACGGGCTGACGCCTGGCTCGCCGGTGCTCTCCTTCGTCCGCGACATCGCTCCGCTGACGCTGGGCACGGTCGGCTTCGTCGCCTTTGCCCTGCTGCTGATCAGTGCTTTCTCCAACGCCGTCAATTTCACCGACGGTCTCGACGGCCTGGCCTCGGGTGCCTCGGTGATGGTGTTCGGCTCGTACCTGATCGTCTCCTTCTGGCAGTTCGGGCACGACTGCGCCCGCCTCCAGGAGGCCGGCTGCTACTCGGTGCGCGACGCGCTGGACATCACTCTGATCGCGGCGGCTGCGATGGGCGCCTGTTTTGGGTTCTTGTGGTGGAACGCCTCGCCAGCCCGAATCATCATGGGCGACACCGGATCTTTGTCCCTGGGCGGTCTCATGGCCGGCCTGGCGATCTTCACCCGCACCGAGTTGCTCCTCGTCGTCCTTGGTGGTCTGTTCGTCGTTGTCGCCATGTCGGTGACCATCCAGATCCTGGTCTTCCGGCTCGGCGGTGGCCGGCGAATCTTCCGGATGGCACCCATCCACCACCACTTCGAGTTGGCCGGGTGGACGGAGAACACCGTTGTGGTGCGCTTCTGGATCGTCACGGGTATGGCAGTGGCCTTCGGCCTGGGGCTGTTCTACGCCGATTGGCTCAGCCTCGCCGAGTTCGAGTGACCGGGCAGCGTGAACCCGGGCCGAACCAGCCCGGGCGCCCGTCCTCGTGGGCCGGTCGGCGGGTGCTCGTCCTCGGTGCGGGGGTGTCCGGCCTCGCAGCCATTCGTGCCCTGAGCCGGGCCGGAGCGCTTGTCACGTTGGCCGACGAGCGGACCGGCGTGCTGCCCGACGACTTGGCACTGCAGGACCCCGACCGTTTCCCGGCCGTTCGTGAGATCGGTATGCCGGACGAGGTGCCTCAGATGGACCTGGTCATCGCCACGCCGGGGGCGCCGCCCAGCCATCGGCTGCTGGTCTCCGCCGGTCAGGCCGGAATCGAGATCATCGGCGAGCCGGAGCTAGCTTGGCGGATGCGCGACCTGCGCGCGGCCGCTTGGCTGGTCGTGACCGGCACCAACGGCAAGACGACGACCGTCGGCATGCTGGAGTCGATCCTGGTGGCGGCCGGGATTGCCTGCATTGCCAGTGGCAACATCGGCCTGCCGCTGGTCGATGTGGTGACCGGACCGGTGCACTACGACGTCCTCGCGGTGGAACTGTCCAGCTTCCAGTTGCACAGATCTCCCTCGATCCGCGCCCACGCCGCGACCGTGCTCAACGTGGCTCCAGACCACCTCGACTGGCATGGTTCCATGCAGGCTTACGCGCAGGCCAAGAAGGTGGCCTTCGACCGGGCCGCGATCGCGGTGTTCAACCGCGATGACGAATGGTCGAGCCGCCTGGTCGACCGCCATCCACAGCCGATCGGGTTCACCCTCAACCAGCCGCCGCCAGGTGCGTTCGGGATAGCCGATGGAGCGCTCCTCGACCGAGCGTTCGGGACAGATACCGAGCTGGCCAGGGTCGAGGACCTACCCGTACCCGGTGAGCACAACGTTGCCAATGCCCTGGCCGCGGCAGCCCTGGCGCGCAGCGTCAACGTCCCAGCGGCAGCCGTGGCCGAGGGGCTGCGGGCATATCGCCCAGGACCGCACCGCAACGCCCTGATCGCAACTGTGGACGGTGTTGCGTACGTAGACGACTCCAAGGCGACCAACCCACACGCCGCCCGTGCCTCGCTGATGGCCTATTCCGAGGTCGTCTGGATCGCCGGCGGCTTGCTCAAAGGCGCCGAGGTCGACGACTTGGTGGTAGCGGTACGAGAGCGGCTGCACGCGGTCGTGCTTCTCGGCGCCGATCGAGCGGTGATCGCCCGAGCCCTGGCGCGACACGCGCCGGAGGTCCCGGTCGTGGAGGTCACCACCAACGACGATGGGGCCATGGTCGAGGTCGTCCGGGCCGCCGCTGCTGCGGCGCGCCCCGGCAGCACGGTGCTGTTGGCACCTGCTGCCGCCTCGATGGACATGTTCGTCAACTACACCGCCCGCGCCGAGGCCTTTGCAGGGGCCGTAGCAGATCTGTCTCGGGAGCAGTCGGGATGACGGTCGTCAGCTCTGGTCCCACGGCGCATGTGGTGACCCGACCGACCGGGAGGCCGGGTATCAGCGACCGGCCGATGACCTCGTTCCATCTGGTGCTCGCCGCCGGCGGAGCATTGCTGCTCATCGGTCTGATCATGGTCTTCTCGGCGACCAGCGTGGATTCGCTTCAGGAGAAGGGCTCGGTCTACGCGAGCTTCGGCACGCAGGTCGTCTTCGCCGTTCTCGGGCTGGTGGCGTTCTGGATCGCGCTGCGAATGCGACCGACCCTGCTCCGCCGGATGGCCGTCCCAGGGATGCTGATCGCGTTACTCCTGCTCGTGCTCGTGCTGATCCCGGGCATCGGCAAGGAGTATAACGAGGCTCGCCGCTGGTTCGAGATCGGGCCGCTCAGCCTGCAACCGTCGGAGCTGGCGAAGCTGGCCTTCGTGGTGTGGGGCGCGGATCTATTGGTCCGCAAGCGCAAACTGATCGACCGGTGGCGACACCTGCTCATTCCGCTCGTCCCCGCCGGAGCTCTGCTGGGCTTGCTGGTCCTGCTGCAGCCCAACCTCGGGACCGCGTTGGTCTTCTTCCTGATCCTTTTCTCCCTGTTGTGGTCGGTCGGAGCCCCGGCACGACTATTCGTGACGATGGCCACCGCGCTGGTGGCTTTGGTGGCCCTGATGATCGCCGCCGAGCCCTATCGCGCGGCCCGCCTGACCGGCTTCCTCGACCCGTTTGCCGACCCCGAAGGAGCGACTCTGCAGGCGGTCAACGGGCTGTATGCCCTGGCCACCGGCGGTTGGTGGGGGGTTGGTCTGGGCAACAGCCGGATGAAGTGGGGGCTGTTGCCAGAACAGGACAGCGACTTCATCTTCGCGATCATCGGTGAGGAGCTCGGCTTTGCCGGCTGCCTTCTCGTGCTTTCCCTGTACGGCCTGCTGGCCTATGCCGGCATCCGGGTCGCGCGGCGTACCAATGACGGCTTCATTCGGCTCGCCGCCGCCGCCATCACGGTCTGGCTGATCGGTCAGGCGCTGATCAATGTCGGGTACGTGGTCGGTCTGCTGCCGATCACCGGGTTGCCCCTGCCCCTGATCTCCTCGGGTGGTACGTCTCTGGTGCTGACCATGTTCTCGGTCGGCGTCCTGGCCGGTTTCGCCCGCCACGAACCCGCAGCAGTGGGTTATCTCAAGCGCCGTCGTCGGACGAGATGGGCACGGCTGATGGCGCCGGTCCCTCGCAGCACCAGTTCTGAGATCAAGCGTTTCGTGGCGCCCCGGCGCCGTCCACCACGCCGGACCGATGTTGCATCCACACGGTCGCGAACATGAGCCGGCGAATCGCGCTGGCCGGAGGAGGTACCGGCGGCCACATCGAACCGATGCTCGCCGTCGCCGACGCGCTGCGTTCGGGTGATCCCAACGGGAAGCTGATCTGCCTTGGGACCGCCCGAGGTCTGGAGGTCGATCTCGTTCCGGCCCGAGGCTATGAACTTGCGTTGATCCCACCGGTTCCGTTGCCGCGCAGGTTGACCCTCGATTTGTTGCTGGTACCGGGGCGGCTGTGGAACTCCGTGCGGGTTGCCGGCAAGATTCTGCGGGACACTCGAGCCGAGGTTCTGGTCGGCTTCGGTGGCTACGTCGCCCTCCCCGCCTACCTTGCGGCTCGCCGAGCGCGCATCCCAATCGTCGTGCACGAACAGAACGCCGTACCTGGCCTGGCCAACCGGATCGCGGCTCGGTTCGCCGACGTCGTGGCGGTTACCTTTCCCGGTACGCCGCTGCCCGCAGCCGAGATCGTCGGCATGCCCTTGCGACCGGAGATCACGAACCTCGACCGCGGGGCCGTGCAGGCTGGGGCCCGCGCCCACTTCGGACTGAGCGCGGACCTGCCGACGCTGCTCGTCTTCGGCGGCTCACAGGGAGCCAGCAGCCTCAACAACGCGGTTGCGCAGGCGGTGGCAGGACTGCAGTCCAAGGGCATCCAGATCCTGCATGCAGTGGGACCGAAGAACGTCGGCGCCCAGAACCCCGGCGGGACGGCACAGCTGCCGCCCTACGTCGTCCTGCCCTACCTCGAGCGGATGGACCTGGCCTACGCCGCGGCCGATCTCGCACTTTGCCGGTCGGGCGCGGTGACCTGTGCAGAGCTGTCCGCTGTGGGCCTGCCGGCTGTGTTCGTCCCGTTGCCCATCGGTAACGGTGAGCAGCGCCGCAACGCCGAGCCGGTGATCGAGGCCGGTGGAGGTCTGATGGTCGAGGACGCGGCCCTGACCGGGGACTTCTTGCTGGGCACAGTGGCCGATCTGCTGCTCGATGGCCTGCGGCTACGTGCGATGTCCATAGCCACGGCACGGTTCGGTCGTCGGGATGCAGCGCTCCGGTTGGCCGAGTTGGTCATGGGCGCAGCCAGATGAACGACGCCGCCAGATGACCGGCGCACAGCGATGAACCTGACCGCCTGGAGCGCGCCGACGCCCACGGCCGAATCTCTCGGCCGGGTCCATTTCGTGGGCATCGGGGGAGCCGGCATGAGCGGCATCGCCCGCATCCTGCTGGGCCGCGGCGCGCCGGTCTCGGGCAGCGACGCGAAGGAGTCTGCGGTCCTGTTGGCGCTGCGCGCCCTCGGCGCCCGGGTCAGCGTCGGTCATTCGGCGGACAATCTCGCCGACGCGGACACTGTGGTGTTCTCGACCGCTATCCGAGCGAACAACCCGGAACTGGTCGCCGCCCGCGAACGCGGCCTGCTCGTCCTGCCCCGGGGCGTGGCACTGGCCGCGGTACTGGCCGGGCGGCGCAGCGTCGCGGTCGCAGGTACGCACGGAAAGACCTCCACCACCTCCATGCTCACCGTCGCCCTGCAGGACTGCGGCGTGGACCCGTCTTTTGCGATCGGCGGCCACCTCAACGAGTCGGGGTCCAACGCCCACCACGGCAGCGGTGACCTGTTCATCGCCGAGGCCGACGAGAGCGACGGGTCCTTTCTGCTGCTCTCTCCATCTGCTGCGATCGTGACGAACATCGAGGCGGATCATCTCGACAACTGGACCGACCTGAGGGCGATCACGTCGGCCTTCGAACGGTTCGTCGCCACGATCCGCCCGGGGGGTTTCCTCGTGCTCTGCGCCGACGATCCGGGAGCCGCAAAACTCATCACGGCGGCACGGGAGTGCGGACTGCGGCTTCGCACATACGGCCGCGGAACAGATTCTCACCTGCAGCTCACCGACCTGCGCCACGATGCCGGTGGTACCGGCGGGATCACATATCAGGCGCTGCTAGACGGGGTACCCCTGGGACGCGTTGAGTTACACGTGCCGGGCGAGCACATGGCCCTGAACTCCGCCGGTGCCTTGCTGGCCGGGACCGAACTCGGTCTACCCGCGCAGGCGATGATCAATGGACTCGGCGTCTATGCCGGGGTGCACCGACGTTTCGAGCACCTGGGAACCATCGGTGGCATTCGCGTCTATGACGACTACGCACACCATCCCACCGAGATCACAGCCCAGCTCCGCGCCGCACGCTCGGTCGCCGGTGACGGGCGCCTGATCGTCGCCTTTCAACCGCACCTGTTCAGCCGTACGAGGGCATTCGCCGAGGAATTCGGCGCAGCTCTGGGCGCTGCCGATGCCGTCGTCGTGATGGCCGTCTTCCCATCCCGAGAAGATCCGATCCCCGGCGTCTCCGGCGCGATGGTCGCTGGGCACATTCCGCTGCCACGGGACCAGGTGCACTTCCAGCCGTCGTGGTTGCAGGTCGCGCCACTGCTGGCATCCCTTGCCCGACCCGGGGATCTGGTCCTCACTCTGGGCGCCGGGGACATCGCGATGATCGGCCGTGAGGTCCTGACGAGTCTGGCTGGTCACGGCATCCATGCCATGGCGCCGACCAAGATCATGCGATGACCCGGCGGCGACTGATCAGTGCTGGTGCGGTGGTGCTCGTCATTTCGGCTGCGCTCGGCTGGCTGGTGTTGTACTCGAGCGCACTCGGCGTGAACACCATCGAGGTCCGGGGCGCCCAGGTGCTGTCCACGGCAACGGTCACAGACGTGCTGGCAATTCAGCCGGGCACCCCGTTGGCCAGGGTCGACCTCGCCGCTGCCGAGGCCTCGCTGGAGAATGTCACCCAGATCGAGTCGGCCAGCGTGAGCCGGGACTGGCCGGGAACACTGGTGGTCCAGCTGATCGAACGTAGCCCGATTGCGGCCGTGGATGTCAACGGGACGACGTGGCTGCTCGACCGCTTCGGCGTCCTGTTCGCACAGGTCAGTGCCCTACCTCAGGGGATCGTGGTACTGCAGGTAGAGCGGCCCGGACCGGACGATCGCGCAACCTCGGCGGGAATCGAGGTGATTCAGGCGTTGGC
>Ga0136637_1000082_pt1 | contig 15308 bp, 16 predicted proteins | sample AntDrymUQ8572106_2_FD_105497 | JGI IMG/M metagenome (GOLD analysis project Ga0136637, IMG submission 105497) | Polar desert sand microbial communities from Dry Valleys, Antarctica - metaG UQ857 (21.06) | ecosystem: Environmental > Terrestrial > Soil > Desert | place: Antarctica: Dry Valley... | reverse complement strand
CAGCCGCGTGCCGCACTCAGGGCAGGGCGGCTCGAAGTCGCCGGCCTGCAGCGCCGCGACGCTGCGCGACCCCGGGCGGACGATGCCGTGCGCAGGGCAGAGGTAGCGGCCCTCGCCGTAGACGACCATGCTCGACGCCTGCACGACGCGGCCGCGAAAAGCTCGTCGCGCGAGCGCGCGCAGCAGGACGGCGGTGCCGAGGTCGTTGTGGCTGACGTAGTCGGCGATGTCGTCGAGATCGACGCCGAGGCCGACCATCGAGGCCTGATGGCAGACCGCGTCGACGCCATCGAGCGCCGCCTCGACGGTCGCGCCGTCGCGGACGTCGCCGGCGACGAGCTCGACGCCGGCTCTGGCCGTGGCCTCGCCCGCGCGCAGGTCGAGCACCCGCGCCTCGTGGCCGCCGGCGACGAGCGCGTCGACGACATGCGATCCGATGAACCCCGCGCCGCCGGTCACCAGCACGCGCATCGGCTTGCCGCTCACCACGGCGACCGCACCCCCGCCTGCAGCGCGATCGCCAGGGCGAGCTGCAGCGCGAGCCAGCGGCGCTGGTGCACCAGCGCCGCCGCCGCGAGCCCGATCCACGGGACGAAGATCAGCCAGATGCGCTCCGTCTCGCCGCGCGACAGACCGGAGAGATCCGCCGCCGCGACCGACATGAGCGCCGCGCCGACGACAAGCCAGACGCGCCGGTCTCGCAGCCGCGCCGCGCCGGCGGCGGCCGCGGGACCGACGGTCAGCGCGAAGGCGGCGAGTGAGATGAGCAGAAACGCCTCGTAGGGCCGTCGCGACGCGACGCCCTCGAAGTAGAGATCGCGGGTCGCGGCGAGCCCGGCCGGCCACCAGAAGCCGGCCAGCGCGAACGCCGCAGCCACCCCCGCCACGCCCGTCGCGATCGCAAGCAGCGCCCGCCAGGCGCGCCGCGCGATCGCAAGCACCAGCACGATGGCGCCCAGCGGGGCAATGCCGTAGGACAGCATCAGCGCGCCGCCGAGCACGATGCCGGCAGCGAGGCCGAGGACGAGTGCGCGGTGCCGCGCGTCCGAGTACAGCGCGAGCGCCGCCAGCGCGAGGCCGCAGGCAGCGACGCCGGAGAAGAGCGCGTCCGCCGACGTCGCGATCCAGACCGCCGCGGGTGTGAACGCCACGAACGGCGCGGCGCGCCGCGCCCAGCCCTCATCGGCGACCGCGCGCAGCGCGACGAGCGCCGCCGGAGCGGCCAGCGCACCGACGCCGATGACCAGCGCCGCCGCGACCTGCGCCCCGCCGAGGCCGACGCTGTCGAGCAGCCACAACACGAGCACCATGCCAGGTGGATGGCCCTTGACGTGGATCGGGTACGTCCCCAGGGCGCCAACGAAGCCGGTCAGGAAGCTGCCCGGGGACTCGACGCTCGGCACGGCCGCCAGATACTCGTAGCGGGTGCTCAACGGCGCGGCGATCGCGTCAAGACCCGCGCTCGCCGCGAGCGCCAGCGCCCACGCGACGCCCGCGGCCCACGTCGCAACGAGCAGCACCCTCCAGCGCAGGCGCGCTGCCAGCGGCGGCGCCCAGCGCACGGCCGCGACCGCCAGAACGATGGCCGGGACCAGCGCCAGATCGATGCGCAGGTCCAGCTCGCCGACGAGCGGCGGACTTGAGATGAGCACGAACCGATCGCGCGCGACGAGACTCGCGCCGAGCAGGTGACCGGCGATGACGACGCCGACCCAGAGCGTGGCGCCGGCCCAGCCCGAGGACGCAGCGAGCACTCGAGCACGCGAGAGGGAGAGCGTGGTGGCGGCCATCTCGTTTGAGGCTATGGGCTGCGCGCCCGCTCCGGACGCTTGCGAAGCCGTGTTCTGACACTCGTAATAGCGTCGTCGTAGCGTCCGCCGGGATGCCAGACGTCATCCTTCCGGTCCTCGACGAGGCGCAGGCGCTGCCAGCGGTGCTCGCTGCGATGCCGCCGGGCTACCACCCGATCGTCGTCGACAACGGCTCGCGCGACGGCTCCGCGCGGATCGCCGCGCAACTCGGGGCGCAGGTCATCGACGAGCCGCGTCGCGGCTTCGGATCGGCGTGCTTCGCCGGCCTGCGCGCGGCCACCGACCCCGTCGTCTGCTTCATGGACGCCGACGACTCGCTTGATCCACGCGAGCTGCCGCTCGTCGCCGCCGCGGTGCTCGCCGGCGACGCCGACCTCGTGCTGGGCGCCCGGCTCGCCGAGCGTGGCGCCTGGCCCGTGCACGCGCGGCTGGCCAATCGCGTGCTGGCGCTCGAGCTGCGCCGTCGTGCCGGCCTGCGGCTGACCGACCTGGGTCCGATGCGCGCCGCCCGCCGCGAGCCGCTGCTCGCGCTCGGCGTGCGCGATCGCGCGTGCGGCTGGCCGCTTGAGATGGTGCTGCTCGCGGCCGCGGCCGGCTGGCGCATCGACGAGGTCGATGTGCGCTACCGCGCCCGCGCCGGGCGCTCGAAGGTCACCGGCACGGTGCGCGGCACCGTGCGCGCGGCGCGGGACATGGCAGCCATTCTCGGATGACCCCGGCGCCGCAGGTTCTCGTCATCGCCAAGTCACCGGTCGCGGGGCGCAGCAAGACGCGCCTGTGCCCGCCCTGCACGCCCGTGCAGGCCGCGGCGCTGGCGCAGGCAGCGCTGCGCGACACGCTCGCCGCCGTCGCGGCGACGCCCGGAGTCGGCCGGCGGGTGCTCGTGCTCGAGGGGGCACCGGGCGCGTGGATCCCGGACCGCTTCGATGTCGTCGCCCAGCGTGGCGAGGGGCTCGCCGAGCGACTCGCCAACGCCTTCGCCGACTGCGGCGGCCCCTCGCTGCTCATCGGCATGGACACGCCGCAGCTCACGCCGTCGCTGCTGGTCGCGGGCGCACACGCGCTGCGCGGCGGCGCGCCGTCCGTGCTCGGCCTCGCCGCCGACGGCGGCTACTGGGCGATCGGTCTGCAGCGGCCGGATGCCGCGGTCTTCGACAACATCCCGATGAGCGCCGATGACACCGGTGCCGTCCAGCGCGCACGGCTCGACACGCTCGGCCTCGCGCCCGCGATGCTGCCGCTGCTGCGCGACGTTGATCGCATCGCCGATGCGGTCGCCGTCGCGGCGGCAGCGCCCGGCACGCTCTTTGCCGACGCGCTGCGCCAACTCGGCTTCGCGGCGATCGCGGATGGCCGTGTCGCCGAGGAACGTGCCGCGTGACTGCGCTCGCCGCCGTCGAGCTCTACGGGCGCGGGCTCGATGGTTCCGAAGCGCAGCTGCTGCTGCGCGATGACCGTGGCGGTGTGCGACCGCTCGCACTCGGGCGTTGGCTCGGCGCCGTGACGGCGGCGGACGACGAGGTGCTCGTGCGCGCTATTGAGCCGGTGCTCGACGTCGGCTGCGGCCCCGGGCGCCACGTGCTCGCGCTCGCCCGCCGTGGGCGCCTGGCGATCGGGATCGACATCTCCCCGGTCGCCGTGCGCGTCGCCCGTGCGCGCGGCGCGATGGTCGTCGAGGGTTGCGTCTTTGACCGCGTGCCCGGCGCGGGCAAATGGGGCAGTGCGCTGCTGCTCGACGGCAACATCGGGATCGGCGGCCGGCCCGCGCTGCTGCTGCGCCGCCTGGCCGCGCTGCTGGCTCCCGGTGGCCAGGTGCTGATCGAGCTCGAGCCGGAGGGCAGCGCCGGCAACGGCTCGCGCGCCCGCATCGAAGCGGCCGGCGGCGTCAGCGAGTGGTTCGCGTGGTGCAGCGTCGATGCCGGCGAGATCGCCTCGGTGGCGGCGCAGGCGGGGATGCTCGTGACCGAGCAGTGGGAGGTGCAGGGACGATGGTTCGCCTGCCTCGTCGCTCGGTAGGCGAGCGCCTGCGCCGCGGGCGCAGCATCGGCGACGTCTTCGAGGAGGAGCTGTCGTTCGCGCGCGTCGGTCCGCTCAAGGAGGGCACGGCTGATCTCCCCGAACCGCCCCGGCGTTCAGCAGACGAAGTGGGTCGCGCGGCTGGAGGTCGCATGAAGCGCAGCCGCGCCTTCTGGCCGATGACGATCGCCGGCCTGGCGTTGAGCGTCTACGGGCTCGTCGGGCTGCTGGGCGACACGGCGGTCGGCGACACGATGAGCTGGCTGACGTACTTCGCCGGCGGCCTGATCGTGCACGATCTCGTCTGGGCGCCGTTCGTCGCACTCGGCTCCGTGCTGCTGCTGCGCGTCGTCCCGATGCGCCTGAGGCCCGTGTTGCAGGGCACGCTGATCGTCACGGCGACCGTGCTGCTGGTCGCCTATCCGGCGGTCAGCGGCAAGGGGCGCCTCGCCAACAACCCATCGATCCTGCCGCTGGACTACCCGCGCAACCTGCTGATCGTGCTCGCCGCGGTGTGGGCGGTCGGGTGCATCCTGCTCGTACGCGCCGCCTTCGCGCCCCGGCGTTAGCCCGCAGCAGGCAGCGGGGACACTCATTGAGACCTGCATGGCGATCGAGGCGCGACATCTGCAGAGCTGGATCGGGACCGAGGTGCTCGACAGCGCCGGCGAGAAGCTCGGCAAGCTCGCCGACGTCTACTTCCGCGAGAGCGAGCCGATGGCGATCAGCATCCGCAGCGGCCTGGCCGGGCGCAAGCATCACGCGGCCGCCCTGCGCGGCGCGACGGTCAGCCGCGACAGCCTGCAGCTCGACGCCACCGCCGACTCACTGATCTCCACCCACGGAGACGGTCTCGGGGCCGAGGACCTGACGAAGCTCGCCGCCCATGACGACCGGTTGCACGGCCTGCAGCCCGAGGAGCTCGAGGGCTGGGGCGCGCGCGAAGAACGGCTCAAGGCGCAGGCCGAGGCACAGGCTGCCGCGGAGAAGCTCGATGCAGAGGCGCAGCGCCACGCGGCCGAGGAGGATGCCGCGACCTCGAGAGCGCGCGACGCCGGCGACGAAGCCGACGAGGCCCGTAGCGCGCGCGAGGAGGCCGAAGCGCGGGCGCAGCAGGCACACAAGGACGCCGAGCGGCCCGGCTGACGGCGCGCGGCTAGGCGCCGGGTGGCCGGCCCGCCACCGCGAACGCGGCCACCCGCGCCTGCGTCCACGCCTGCATCGCGGGGACCGTCTGCGCGTCGATGTTGTGGCTGACTGGTTGCGCACGCAACAAAAAAGTTCTATGCTGGTGTAGATCATGGCCATCACTTCGACCAATCCTGCGGTAGAGCTGCTTGATGGCCCGGAGCTGCGTGCCTGGCGCGGCTTGCTGCGCACGCACGCGGCGCTCTGCAAGGCGCTCGACGCCGAGCTCGAGGCCGCTCACGGTCTGCAGCTCAGCTCCTACGAGGTCCTCATGTACCTCGCCGACGCTGAGCAGGAGCGCATGCGAATGTGCGACCTGGCCTCCACGATCCTGCTCAGCCGCAGCGGTCTGACGCGGCTCGTCGATCGCCTCGCGCGCGAGGGCCTGCTCGAGCGCGTCGCCTGCTGCGATGACGCGCGCGGCGCCTTCGCCAAGCTGACACCGGCCGGCCGCGAGAAGCTCGCCCAGGCTCGCGTCACCCATCTCGCCGGCGTCCGGGCGATATTCCTCGACCGCTTCACGCCGGAAGAGCTCGACCGCATGGGCGAGTCCTGGGATCGGGTGCTGGTCGGGATCGGGTTCAGCTGCTGCTCCCCGCCAGCAAAGACTTGACAGAACCTCACACGGTCATCGCGAGCGATGACCTCCGGACGACGTCACACTGGGCGCATGAGCGCCCTGCAAATCACCCACAAGGACCCCGGTTCGAGGGCGCGGGCCGGGGTTCTCTCCACCGCCCACGGCGACGTGCGCACGCCGGGCTTCGTGCCGCTGGCGACCAAGGCGACGGTCAAGGGGCTCGAGCCGCGCGAGGTCGCGGCGCTCGGCTACGACATCATCCTGGGCAACACGTTCCACCTCTTCCTCGAGCCGGGCCACGAGCTGATCGCGCGCTTTGGCGGCCTGCACGACTTCATGGGCTGGCAGCACCCGATAGTCACGGACTCGGGCGGCTTTCAGGTCTTCTCGATGGGCCACGGAACGGTCGCCGATGAGATCAAGGGCCGCGCCCCCAGCGGATCGGACCGGCGCGGGCGCGTGCTGGAGATCGCCGAGGAAGGCGTGCGCTTTCGCTCCTACATCGATGGCTCGGAGCGCTTCATGGGCCCGGAGACGTCGATGGAGGTCCAGGCCGCGCTGGGCTCGGACATCGCGCTCGTCTTCGACGAATGCACGCCGCTGAACGTCGCGCGCGATTACACCGCCCGCTCGACCGAGCGCTCGCACCGCTGGCTGGATCGCTGCCTGACATGGCACGCCGAGCACGGCCCGTCCGAGCAGCTCGTCTACGGGATCGTGCAGGGCGGCGTGTACGAGGATATGCGCATCGAATCGGCGCAGCAGATCGCCGCGCGGCCCGTCGACGGCATCGCGATCGGCGGCTCGCTCGGCGCTGAGAAGGCACAGATGTACGAGGTCGTCGGCTGGGCGACCGCGCAACTGGACGAGGCGCGCCCTCACCACCTGCTCGGCATCGGCGACATCGACGACCTGATCCGTGGCGTCGAGCTCGGGATCGACACATTCGACTGCGCGATGCCGACGCGCCTGGGGCGCCACGGCGTCGCGATCGTGCCGGACCCCGAGACCCGCTGGCGCGTCGACCTGATCGGCGCGCGCTGGCGCGAGTCCGACGAGCCGATCATGGAAGGCTGCCCCTGCCCGGCCTGTGCCGCCGGCCATCCGCGCGGCTACCTCAGCTACCTCATGCGCAACCGCGAGCTGACGGGGGTGCGACTTCTGACGCTGCACAACCTCGCCTACATCGCGCGGCTGATGGCCGACCTGCGCGGGGCCATCGCCGCCGGGGCTCTGGCCGAGCGGGCGGCGGCGCTGAGGGCGGGGGAGGCCCCGACCGTCGCGGTGGCGCCCGCGGCCCGGGCTACCTAGCCTTCTGCCTGCGCCGCTGCATGTGACCCCGCCCCGACCCGCTGCTGACTAGCGCGTGTTGTCGTCGATCAGGCGGTTCATCTGATCGACGATCTCGCCCGTGGAGTCGCCGTCGATCGGCGACAGGCGGACCTCGCCGCTGCCGCTGAGGCTGCCGAGGCCGTAGGCGATGGCCGCCGCGGCGATCGCCGCGATGACGAAGCCGATGCCCCAGCGGCGAGCGTTGCTGCGCTGCGGTGGCTCCCCGCGCGAGCGTGCCGAGGCCTGCGGCTCGAACTCTTCCTGCGGTTCGTAGACCGGCGCCGGCGGGTGACGCGGCGCCTGCGGCTCCAGGCGCCGCGAGCCGGGCACGGCGCGCGTGGAAGCCGTCGGCTCGCGGCTTGCCAGCATCGACGTCGCAGCCGTCGGGTCGACGCCCTTGGGTGCGATGCCGCGGGCGCCGTCGTGCAGGGCCTTGCGCATCTCATCGGCGCTGTCATAGCGTCCCGCCGGGTCGATCGCGAGCGCGCGCTGGACCGTCGCTCCCAGCGCCGGGGGTACCTCTTGGGCGACCTCGTCCAGCCGCGCCGGATGCTCATTCTGCTGCATCAGCGCGAGCTCGGTCAGCGAGTTGGCGTCGTAGGGCAGGCGGCCTGCGATCAGCTGGTAGGTCACGACGCCGAGGCCGTAGAGATCGGCAGGCGGACCGACCTCTCCGCCGCTGGCCTGCTCCGGCGCGAGGTAGGCGGCGGTGCCAAGCACCGATCCGACCTGCGTGATCTGTGACGTCGGCTCGGCCATCGCCTTGGCGATCCCGAAGTCGGCGAGCTTCACCGCGCCGTCGTCGGAGCGCAGGATGTTGCCCGGCTTGACGTCGCGATGGACGACGCCCATGCGGTGTGCGTGGGCGAGGCCGCGGCAGGCCCCGTCGACGAGCTCGAGCGTGTCCGCGACGCTGAGGCGCATCTCCTCGCGCAGGATCTCCGCGCCCGAGCGGCCCTGGATGTACTCCATGACGATGTAGTGCCGGCCGCTGGCCTCGTCGAGGCCGAAGTCGAAGACCTGGACGATGTTGGGGTGCACGAGCCGCGCGGCCGACAGCGCCTCGCGGCGGAAGCGCGAGACGAACTGGCTGTCGTCGGCGAGGTGCTCGGCGAGGAGCTTGACGGCGACCTGGCGCTCCAGGCGGCGGTCGAGCGCGATCTGGACCGTCGACATGCCGCCGTAGCCCAGGCGGTCGCCGAGCTCGTAGCGGTTGGCAATGACGGCGTCGCTCATGGCGTCAGCTCCGGCGGGGTGCCTCCACCCGGATTGGCGGGCGGAGGCTCCACCGGCGGGGGCTCCACCGGCGGTGGCGGCGTCACCGTGGGCTCGGTCTGGGTGGGGGTCTGCGTCTGCGTCTGCGGCTGGGTCTGCGTCGGAGGCGGTTCGGTCTGGGTGTCGGTCGTCGAGGTCTGCGTCTGCTGGTCGTCGCGGTTCTCGTTGCACTCGCTCAGCGCCTTGGCCTTGAGGTCGTCATAGCCGTCGTCCAGGCGCTGGTGGAGCTGCGCGTCGACCGACGAGGGCAGCCCGTCGATGCGGGTGACGATCTGGCGCAGCTCGCGCGACAGCCTGTCGCACTTGGCGGAGTCGACCGTGCCGCGGATGTCCTCGAGCTGGCGCTTGATGTCCGACGCGTCACCGGCGGGGATGCCCCCCTTGGTCTTGCTGTCGGCGCACGCGGCGAGCCCGGCGGCGCCGGCGCCGAGCATGAGCGCCACGAGACATGGGAGCGAACGCCGCATCATCACTGACCGTACCCAAGGCGCTCGGCAAGAGAATCAGGAAGTCGCGCAGCGCGGATCGCGGCCGCGGCGCCGGCGATGTCGTACTCGACCCGCCGCCACTGTGCCCGCAGCTCGTCGAGGTCAAGCATCATCCAGGCGGCCCGCGAATCGCCGTCGCGCGGCTGTCCGACCGAGCCTGGGTTCAGCAGCCACTGGCCGGCGGCGATGTCCATGGCGTCACCGTCGCGGCGCGGCTCGCCCGAGGCGACATCGCCCTCGGGGCGCATGAACGACAGCGGCACGTGCGAATGGCCGATCAGCGCGATCCGCTGCGGCTGGGCGTCGAGGCACAGCTCGGCGAGCAACGCGCTGAGCACGTACTCCCAGACGGGATCGCGCGGGCTGGCGTGATAGAGGCCGATCGAGCTCTCCTCGCCCACGGGCCGCAGGGCCGACAGGAACTCGAGGTTCGCGGACGTGATCGTCTCCTGCGTCCAGCGGGCCGCGATCGCGGCTCCGGTGGAGAACTCGTCGAGGCCGATCTCACCGGTCACGCCCATGTCATGGTTGCCGGCCAGGCAGATCGCCGCGTGGCGGCGCGCCAACTCGACGCATGCGTCCGGCTCGGCCCCGTAGCCGACGAGATCGCCGAGGCACCACATCTCCTCCGCACCGGCGCTTTGCGCGTCGCCGAGCACCGCTTCGAAAGCGTGCCGGTTGCCGTGGATGTCGGAGAGGATCGCGACCTGCATCTCGTACAGTGAGACGGGTGGACCGGGGACGCCTCCGCTGGCCAGTGGCGCTTGTCGTCGCCGTGGTGGTTGCGGAGGTGGCGGTCGTGCTCCTGCGCCCGCGCGACGGCGTCATCGAGCCCGCTCATGTGCAACCCCAATCGTACTTCAGCGCATCGGAGATCGAGCGGGCACGTGACTACCAGCGCCCGCAGCTTGCGCTGTACGGGGCGATCCTGGCGGCGGAGCTGGGGCTGCTCGCGCTGCTCGTCGCACGTCCGCCGCGGCGTCTGCGCGGTCCGTTTCGCCGGCCGCTGCTGGCCGCCGCGATCGCCGGTGCCGCCCTGTCGGTCGCCATCTCGGCCGCGCCGCTGCCGCTGAAGGTCGTCGCACGCGAGCGCGCGCGTGACGTCGGCCTCGTCACGCAGTCCTGGGGCGGCTACGCGGCCGACCTCGCGAAATCCTGGGCGCTCGGAGCGCTCTTCGCGGCGCTCGGCGCCGCCGCCGCGCTCGGCCTGATCCGCCGCTTTCCGCGTGGCTGGTGGCTTCCGGGCTCGGTCGTCGTCGTCGCCTTCGGCGCCACCACCGTCTACGCCGGGCCCGTCGTGCTCGACCCGCTCTTCAACGATTTCAAGCGCGTGGCGCCGGGCCAGACGCGCGCCGACGTGCTCGAGCTCGCGCACGAGGCGGGCGTCGACGTGGGCGAGGTCTATGAGATCGACGCCAGCCGCCGCACGACGGCCGCCAACGCCTATGTCACCGGGCTCGGCCATACCAAGCGTGTCGTGCTCTACGACACGCTGCTCGAGAACTTCAAGCGCGACGAGCTGCGCCTCGTCGTGGCTCACGAGCTCGCGCACGTGCGCCACTCCGACATCCGCAACGCGCTGCTGTACCTCGTGATCGTGGCGCCCTTCGGCCTGCTTGCGGTGGCGCAGCTGACGCGCCGGATGGCGCCCGGCGAGGGCCTGAAGCCCGGCCCGGCGATGCTCCCGGCGCTGGCGCTCAGCGTCGCGATCGTCTCGACGACGCTGACGGTCGTCTCCAACCAGCTCAGCCGCGAGGTCGAGGCGCGGGCGGACTCCTACGCGCTGCGGCTGACCGACGACCCGCAATCGTTCGTCTCCTTCGAGCGCCGGATCGCGTTGCGCAACCTGGCCGACCCAGACCCGCCGGACTGGATCACGTTCCTGATGGCGACCCACCCGCCGATCGTCGAGCGGATCGGAGCGGGGGAGGCCTACCGGCGCGGCGAGCGGTAACCCGCCGCCGCGTCAGCGCTCGCCGAACTCGTCTTCGTCTTCTTCGACGCCGAACTCGGGCAGGTTCTTGATGCCCTCGCGCGTGCGGTACTTCGACCACGAGTCCTCGAGTGCATCGGCGAGCTCTCGCGCGAACTTCGGCGCCATGTTGACGCGGGTGACGACGACGCCGGGGATCTCGTCCTCGGCGACCTCGTGATCGACGCGCGCGAACGTGATCGTGAACTCGTAGTCCGAGAAGGAGACGTTCGCGAAGTTCGCGTAGTGGCCCGCCATGTCCTCTGGGGCAAAGTGAATGTTGATGTGGCGGTCTACGCCCTCGTCTTCAGCCATCGTCGAACTAGTATCGCAGCGGTGCGGATCATCGTCCTGGCGGTCGGGCGGCTGCGGTCGCCGTACCGCGATGACGTCGAGCACTACCTCAAGCTGCTGAGCCGCTACGCGCGTGTCGAGATGATCGAGGTGCGCGAGGAGGAGCGACTCGCCGCTCGCGTTCCACAGCGCGCGTTTGTCTCGCTCTTGGCCCGTGAAGGCAAGCAGCTGGACTCGATCGCTTTCAGCCGCTTCCTCGAGGATCGGCGCCAGGCCGGTCGCGACGTGTGCTTCGTCGTCGGCGGCCCGCTCGGCCTCGAGCTCGACGACGTCGATCACCGTTTCTCGCTTGGCGCGCTGACGCTGCCCCATCAGCTCGCACGCGTGGTGCTGCTCGAACAGCTCTACCGCGGCCACAAGATCCTCGCCGGCGAGCCCTACCACCACTAGGAGGACGAGGCCGGCCGAGCCGAGCATCTACGCTGGCGTTGTGGCCAGCCCGCTCTCAGATCTCCGCAGCGCCGTCGAAGAGGCATCCGTCGCCGTAGGCGATGGCAACGGCGGGGGCACCGTGGCACGCCCCACGCTCGAGCGCCCAAAGCAGGCGGGCTTCGGCGACTACGCCACCAACGCGGCGATGCTGCTGTCCAAGGCCGCCGGCGAGTCGCCCCGCGATGTGGCCGACCGCGTCGCCGCAGAGCTTGAGACGCGGCTCGGCGACGCGCTTGACCGCGTCGAGGTCGCCGGTCCGGGCTTTCTGAACCTGTTCCTGACGGACACCTGGTACGCCAATGCTCTTGCGGACGTGCTGGCCGCCGGGGATACCTTCGGTGGCGGCGGGGCCGATCCGGTGCTGAGCTACAACGTCGAGTTCGTCAGCGCGAACCCGACCGGCCCGATGACGGCCGCGGGGGGTCGCCACGCCGCCTACGGCGACGCGGTCGCGCGCCTGCTGGAGTTCCGCGGCCATGACGTGCACCGCGAGTACTACGTCAACGACTACGGCAGCCAGGTGCGCCGGCTTGGCGAGTCGATCCAGGCTCGTGCCCGCGGCGAGGAGCCGCCCGAGGGCGGCTATGAGGGGGACTATGTCCCGCGACTCGCGGAGCGGATCCCGAACGCTGCCTACGACGACCTCGAGGTCGTCGCCGAGCGCGGCGTGTGGCTGCTGCTCGATGACATCCGCAAGTCGATGCACGCGATGCGCATCGACTTCGACACCTGGTTCTCCGAGCGCTCGCTACACGTCGGCGAGCCGACCCAGGTGCAGCATGCATTCGCCGAGCTCGAACAGCGCGGGGAGACCTACCGCGACGATGGCGCGCTGTGGCTGCGCACGACTGCGCACGGCGACGACAAGGACCGCGTGCTGGAGCGCTCGACCGGCGAGCACACGTACTTCGCGTCGGACATCGCCTACCACCTCGACAAGCTCGAGCGCGGTTTCGACCGGCTGATCGACGTATGGGGCTCAGACCACCATGGCTACGTCCAGCGCATGAAGGCGATGCTCGCTGCGCTGGGCCGCGAGCCCGGCGCACTCGAGCTCGTGATCATGCAGTTCGTCAACATCATCGAGCGCGGCGAACGTACGCAAATCTCCAAGCGCCGCGGCGATTTCGTCACGCTCGACGACCTCATCGGGCGGATCGGCCCCGACGCCACGCGCTTTCTCATGCTGCAGCGCTCGCATGACACGACGGTCGACCTCGACCTCGATCTCGCTACCACACAATCCAGTCAGAACCCGGTCTACTACGTCCAGTACGCGCACGCGCGGATCGCGTCGATGCTGCGCAAGTCCGGGCGCGGGGAGCTGCAGACGGCGTTCGCCGATCCGGCCGGCGTCGCACACGAGCTCGAGCCCGCCGAGCGCGCGTTGATCGGCAAGCTGCTGGCGTTCCCCGAGGAGGTCGCCGAGGCCGAGGAGCGCCGTGCTCCGCACCGCATCGCTGCCTACGCGCTGGAGCTCGCGCAGGTCTATACCCGCTTCTACGACGACTGCCCGGTGCTCAAGGCCCCCGACGAGGTGCGCCCGTTTCGTCTGCGCCTGTCGGCCGTGTCGCAGCGCACTATCGCTCGGGCGCTGCAACTGCTGGGCGTCAGCGCCCCGCAGACGATGTAGAACCCGCGGCGGGGCTCAGCGCTCATAGCGCTCGAGTTCGTCGTCCAGACGGTTGGACTCCGCGTCGCTGAGGGCTGGGGCGTCGTCGTCGCCGATGCCCGCCGGCGAGCGCCTGCGCCAGCGCGGCAGCAGCACGACGAGACCGCCCGCCAGCAGCGCAACGAGTGCAAGCGGAACCGCGTAGGCGGTGATCGCGAAGCCTTTGCCTTCAGGCAGCGCGAGCACGTCCTCGCCGTACTCCGTGACAAGTGCGGCCTTGATCTGCTCCTTGCTGGCGCCCTTGGCGATCAGCCCGCGGATCAGGTCGCGCTGCTTGTCGGCTTGGACGCTCTCGGCGATGTTCAGCGGGATATTGCACGAGACGCACATGACCTCGTTTTCGATGTCGGGCAGCGACGGGCGCTGGGCGGCCGCGGTCGACGGCACGAGCAGCGCCACGACGAACGCGAGGAGGGCGCTCCTCCTCACCCGAGCGCCTCCCTCAATGCCGCGTCCATCCACTCCTGATCGATCGCCCCGCGCTGTACGGCTGCGATGCGCCCGCGCGCGTCGATGACGAACGTCTCGGGCAACTTCGTCGAGGCATAGTCACGCGCGAGCTTCGTGTCGACGTCCCGCAGGCTGGGATAACTGAGGTTGTACTCGCGGACGAACTCCAGCGAGTCCGGCGTCGAGTCGTCGCGGGTGACGCCGAGCACCGTTCCGGCCCCCTCGCGCATAAGGCGCTTCTGGGCGCGATCGAGCACGGGCGCCTCGAGCTTGCACGGGTCGCACCACGACGCCCAGAAGTTCAGCACGACGACCTTGCCGCGCAGGTCGGCGATCGAGCGCGTACCGCCTGCTCCGAGAACGGCCAGCTCGCGGCTGGGAGCCACGGGCCGCTCGCCGCGAGCGATGGCCTGCTCGATCGAGACGTCATCCTCGCGCGAGCCCAGGCCGTAGACGAGCAGCCCGATCAGGGCCGCCGCGGCGACTGCGGCGAGGACGGGAACGAGGACGCGCTTCATCGCATCCAGCGTAGAGAGGCGCGATCACGGCCGCGCACCCGCGCCCTACAATCGGCGGCGCTGCGGACGTAGCTCAGTTGGTAGAGCGTCGGCTTCCCAAGCCGAAGGTCGCGGGTTCGACCCCCGTCGTCCGCTTCGTCGGTAAAGACCTGCAAATCAGCAGGTTTCTGCTCCTGGCGAGCGCAAGAACATGTAGCTACTTATGCCAGGGAGTAGCGCGAGAGAGTACCGAACAAGGCTCGAAACGCCCTGATTAGGCGTAGCTACAGCCCGGCGCGATCGGCTCTGTAGCTGGCCGTAGGTACCCCTACCAAGTCCTGTCTGGGGTGCTCTTGGGTGGGTTCGGGCTGTAGTAGGGCTCTGTGCGTCGGGTACGCGTCGAACGCCGGTCAACCGGGAGTTGACATCTGGAGGTGCCAGGGACTACGGCGCTGGGTCGGCCAGATACACGATGAACGCGCCGACGAGAATGTATGGCGAGGTCGACGACAGACTGCGGTACCGGCGCAGACAGGGACTCTTTCCCGTGTGCATCCCCATCGTGTTACGGAGCGCCGCCGAGGTCTTTAACGCGGTAGGTGTCGAACAGACCGTCAACTCCGAGTTGACGACGTTGGCGCAGTCGCCAGCGTGCCGAGCGACGCGAGCATGAGCACGGCGGCGAAGATGAACGCAGCAGTTGGCGAAGCGACCGTGTAGAGCAGTCCAGCTACACCGCTGGCGATGACATTGCCGAACGCTTGGATACCGGCCAGCGCGCCGAAGGCTGAGCCCCGCAGTCCTTCGGGTGCGAGCGATGCGACTGCGGCGTGTTCGGCGGTCTCAACGCAGCCGATGCCGATCCCGGCCAGCACGAAGCATCCGGCCAGCACGAGGAGGCTCTCGTCTGTGAAGGCGAAGCCGACATAGGCGAGCCCGAAAGCTGCGACACCTCCCGCGAGCACGCGAACCATCCCGCGTCGATCGCCCAGCCGACCGGCGGGAACACTGGCCACCGTGGCGGCGAGGTTGTACGCGATATAGAGGGCGATGGCTACTTGGGCCGCGTCATCCAAGCCGTGGCCCGGCGTCAGTAGATCCGTCGCCCGCAGGATCAACAGCGTGGCGGCGACGTTGCCCAGGAGGTTGTCCCGTTCGCCGTGGAACTTCGCGGTGGCGATCCGGTGATCAGTGAGCGGTTGCGAGCGTAGCGGCGGCCGGCTCGGTCGCGGTGGTGGTGT
>Ga0136637_1000081_pt1 | contig 15365 bp, 14 predicted proteins | sample AntDrymUQ8572106_2_FD_105497 | JGI IMG/M metagenome (GOLD analysis project Ga0136637, IMG submission 105497) | Polar desert sand microbial communities from Dry Valleys, Antarctica - metaG UQ857 (21.06) | ecosystem: Environmental > Terrestrial > Soil > Desert | place: Antarctica: Dry Valley... | reverse complement strand
TCCCCGCCCGCATGCGGGGCCTCGACCTCGGACCGGCGTGCTCGCAGTGCGGCGGCATGATGCAGCGCACGGGCTCCTGCTACACGTGCTCGAGCTGCGGCAACAACACAGGGTGCGGGTGATGGTCGTGGCCGCCTCCCTGTCCGAACGATTGGCCATCTGAATGTCCAGCGGCTCCGGTCGGCGCGATCAGCCGGATGGGAGCCGTTGGATTGCGTGAGCCCGTTGGCGAACGGACGGACGCAGCGCATGCAGACTCACCGCGCGATGAGCGAGCCCGCAACGCGCGCACGGTGTCGGTGCACGCCTGCCACCCGGATGGATGGCGTTCCGTCGAGCACGGCGACTCGGTTCGGCTGCCAAGTCTCTGCCCCATCGAGGGCCGGAATAGACGGCAGCGATCGATTCCGTCCGTCGTACCCGCCAGCATCCACGTCCCCCAATAAAGCGACGAGCGCCCGGTTGCAGCCGCGCGCTCGTCCAAGCGAAGAGCCGGGGACCGGAGCCCTGGCCAGGGTGTGCGTTCCAGAGTCGCACTCTGGCACAGGCCTCAGACGGAATCGATCGCAATGACGATGAGGTGACCAGAGATGCATCACGTTGAAGCCGAGGACCCCGAGGAATGCCATAATCGGCGCCGTCCGCCGACGAGGCGTACGGCGCGAGCCCAAGTAGCATCGCCCGCAGATGATCGCCGTGGCCCGCGGTGGACCGCATGAGCGCCGCCGAGACCGCACCCGCGTGGCATGAGCAGCGCGATCTCGGCCGCGTGTTGCGCCGCCGGCAGGCGTGCGGGGTGCTGGGCCGACTCCTGGACCCGGCCACGCAACAGCTGACGCTCGTTGGAGCCTCGCTGACACGCGTCGACGTATATGGGGCGCTGGTTGTCCGCGCCGCCGGCGACATGCATCTCCGAGCTGACAGCAGTCACGTTGTCTCCGTGGTGGAACCGGCCAACGACGAGACGTGGGCCCTGCTGTGCGATCTGCTCGGACGTTCTGCTCTTCCTTCGCGCTGCTCGTGGGCGGGCACGCGTCCCATAGCCGCTCGCGGTTCACGGGTACTCGTACCGGTCACGGCGATCTCCGACGAAGAGGAGATCCAGATGGTCGTCGAGCTTGGCCTTCGACATGCCACGAGCGCCTTGGGCTATGGCGAGCGGGCGGCCCATGCCCTCCAGGAGGCGGCCGCCGTCTTCCTCCACAACGCGAGTGTGCACGCCGCGAGCAGCCCGATCTCGCCGCTGATCTGCGCGTCGCTCGAGGCTCAGGGCAACGACCTGCAGGTGGCGGTTCTCGACCTCGGTGCTGATCGGCCTGCGGCGGGAAGCGGCGAGCGTGCGCTGCGGGCGGCCGTGCAGAGCAGTCCGAGCGCCGTCGGTTCGCTGCGCAGCTTGGTGGCGCCGCGGCGCGGCGGTCTGCAGGTTTCTGTGCGTCTCGCGTGGGGAACCGGCCGGGCGAGCATTCGCAGTGGCGGATCGTGGCGCTACAGCGATGGCGGCTACTTTCCCGGGTTCGTCGCGGGGCTTGAGATCCACCGGTAGCAGCCTGGGTTCCGGGGCATCCCGTTGGATACCCGTCCATTCGTGTAGCGCAATCCCCGCATATACGGCTATGTTTCACCCATGTCACTGAACATCACGAGATACGATCTCGTTCGGCACGGTCGAGTCCTCGCCACGCGGCCGAAGGGGCGCGAGGCGGCGCGCGCTGCAGCGGAGCAGCTGTCGGACTCTTCCGGCATGCTGCTCAATTTCTACGAGGTCGATGTCGCGTCGCCGCCCTTCTTGGACGAGATCGTTCAGGCGCTGCGCGCGGTGTTGATGTCGGGCGACAAGCGCTGGCTGCTGGTCACGGGCTACAACGAGGACGTCGGCGAGAGCCTTGAGATGGTGCTCGCCCGCCACAAGATGGCGCTGGCGTCTGTGGCGTCTGTCCAAGACGATGAGCTCAAGCTGCTCGGTGGCTCCTCGCAGCTCGCCGAGACCCTGCGAGAAGCGCAGCGCATGGGGACCTTCACGGCTCCTGACTTGGCCGACCGACTCAAGATAAAGTTGCCCGCGCTGCACCAGCGCCTCAACGCCCTGACCGAGTCGGGTGCGCTCGGACGCGAGGATGATCCAACCGCGACGCGAGGCAAGCGCGGCATCTACAGCGTGCCCTCTCCGGAGGAAATCGCAGAGGCAGCCGCCGAGCCGCCCGCTGGGCGGGTGGAGGCGGTTACTCCGGCGTAGAACCTGCGGTAGTGCGCGGCGATGACCGACTCCTCGCCGTGTCATGTCCAGGCGATGGGACTCGCTCGTCGCGGGGCAGCGCGCTCCTCTCGAGCCCATGCGGCCTCCCGCGCTGCGACACCCATCAGGACCGACACCGCGTCTGCGCGATGTCGACCCGACGATCCGGCTCGGAATATCTACTCCGAAGCGTGCTGCTATACTTCAGTGAAGTTGCTGAACTAACGATAGGAGCTGCTTCCAATGACCCCTTCCACCTCTTCTTCTGCCGACGTTCACGAGCCCGAGAAGCCCGACGATCGCAAGGCGCATCCCGTCGATGTCCACATCAACGAGCGCCCCGTTCAGCTGCCCGACCGCACTGTCACCGGTGCGCAGATCAAGCGGGCGGCTATCGAACAGGGCGTTCCAATCCAGCCCGACTTCGTGCTGGTTGAGGAGCTCGGGAATGACCGCACCAAGGTGATCGGCGACGCCGACAACGTGCGCGTGAACAAACACTCGCGCTTCTTGGCCAACGACGGCGACGACAACTCGTAGGCATGACGATCGCCCCTGCAGTCGCCCACGCGCTGGTCGAGCTCGAGCAAGCGTTCCCGGATCATGCGATCCAGAGCCGCCCGGACTCCCAGGGCGGAGTCTGGGTGATCATCGAGGACATACCGCTGGGACCGGCCTTCGTTCCGGCTGTCAGCTGGATTGGGTTCGCGATCTCGGCCCTGTACCCACGTGCGGATGTGTACCCGCACTATGTCTGCCCGCAGCTGTCGCGCGGCGATGGTGCTCCGTTGGCCACCCCGCTGAACGCGGGGCACGTCATGCCGGGGTTCGAACGTACTGCAGTGATGGTCTCACGACGTTCCAACCGTTGGGATCCTGTTCGCGACACGGCCGCCCTGAAGCTGCATCGCGTTCTGCTCTGGTTCGATGAGCAGGCGCCTGGTCAACAGGTTGCCGCATGACCCGGCCACCTTTCGTTGAGATCACCGGGGACACGGCCGCGCGTGTCGGGGAGGTAGACGCCCCTGCGCTGCAGCTCGTCATCGACGAGAGCATCTGGCAACGTCTGCAGGCCCACCTGTTTCCAGGCGACGGCGAGGAGCACGCCGCAGTCTTGGCTGCCGGCGTCGTGCAGACCGCCCGGGGTGGGCGGCTTCTGGCCCGCGAGCTCTTCCTGGCGCGTGACGGTGTCGACTTTGTGGCGGCGCGACGCGCGCACCGGCGGCTGACGCCGGCGTTCGTCAACGACATGATCCGCCGCTGCCGCGATGAGGGTCTTACCTACCTCGCCATCCACAACCACGGCCACGGTGACGCAGTCGGTTTTTCCTCGATCGATCTCGCTTCACACGAGCGTGGCTATCCGGCGTTGCTGGATATCGCGCGGGGGCAGCCGGTCGGCGCGCTGGTGCTCGCGACGGAGGCCCTCGCCGGCGACATCTGGACGCCGGACGGCTGTCGGCATCCGATTGGGGAGACTGTCGTTCTGGGTCGCAACATGCGGCGCATGTATCCAACGCCATCGGCCGTACCGCGAGCGGCATCGGCCATTTACGATCGCCAAGCTCGGATCTACGGCGACGCAGGCCAAGCGTTGCTCTCCCGCCTCAAAGTGGGCGTGATCGGCGCCGGCGGCGTGGGTCTGCCGATCGTGTCCGCGATGGCTCGGCTGGGCGTGGGCCACCTGGTGGTGATCGATTCAGAACGAGTGGAGCTCTCCAACGTTCCGCGCCTGCCCGAGAGCACGCGTCGCGATGCGAAAGCGCTCCTGACCGCGTCGGATCGCCCTCATTGGACGCAACGCCTGGGAAGGCGGCTGGCCACCCCCAAGGTGGAGCTGGCGCGACGCGTCGCTCAACGCGCCCGTCGCGACATCACGATCGACACGCTGCGCGGGGACGTCAGCGATCCCGCCGCGGCAGCGATGCTGATCGACTGCGACTACGTGTTCCTCGCCGCCGACACTCACCTGGCCCGCGCCGTGTTCAACGCGTTGGTCTTCGGCTTTCTCATCCCCGGCGTACAGGTGGGCAGCAAGGTGGAGGTCGCTGCCGGCGGCGCAGTTGCCGACATCTTCTCGGTGGTCAGACCCGTAACGCCAGCAAGCGGCTGCCTTTGGTGCAACGGCTTCATCAGCCCGGCGCGGCTGACCGACGAACTACTGCCCGAGACGGTGCGCGAGGCACAGCGCTACCTCCCGCTCGACGACGCGCCAGCCCCCAGCGTCATCACGCTCAACGGAATAGGCGTCGCCCAGGCCACCAACCATTTCCTGCTCGCAGTGACGGGACTCCTGCGCGACTCGGGGTCATCCGGCGACTATCGTCGCTTTGAGGCCCGGTCCGAGCGGCTACGGACGGAGATCCCCCGTCGCGACGAAGGATGCCCCGAATGCGGCCTCGGAACCGCGAGCCTGCGAGCGCGCGGCGCGGTGCACAGGCTGCCGCTACGGAACGCTTGACCGGCTGTGGCGGGCGGTCACGGGCAGCAACGGTAGACGAGCCAGCGCCCGTTCTGCTCGATGAACATCGTCCGGCGGCTGCCGTCGGCAAGGCTCTCCGGATCGGGCCTTGGGCGCCAGGTGACCACGGCACCGTCAGGGCCCGCGTCGGGGCTCACCGTCAGTGGCGGTAGCGGACGAACTCGATCGCGGCGACGCCCCGGGGTGCCTTCGACACCGGCTTGCTCAGTTCGGCGTCGCTGTCGCGAATCGCCCTTGTGCACGGCGGCAGCGTCGACGGATCGCCGAAGCCGCGGACGTTGCGCCCGACCTTCGACGTTACGTAGCGGCACGGGTCGTCTTGGCTGGCGGGGTTCAGAGCTTTCTGGAAGGCGGTCGCAACGCGAGTGATCTCGATCCTGTCGGTGCGCTGTTTGCGCGCCTGCACGGCCTTGGCCGCCGCCTTACGCTGCTACTCGCGGTCGGAGATCTGCCTGACGGCCTTGGCATAGTCGCCGTCGCCGGCGGACCCAGCCGTCGGGTGAGGACGCCCTGGTCTTGTGGGAGGGTGAGCTCGAGTGTGTCGCCGTCAAGGCGGCCGTTCACCCGGTTGGCCTGCGTTCCGATCAGTAGCCACCGGCTGGCGACGACGAGCTTATGTTGGATCAGCTACTCAATAGGCACCTCCAACTCTGGGCACACCCGCTCGGGCGGTTGAAGGCGTTCTCGCCAAGGCGTGGGTCTTGTTGGCCGCTCTCAGGCGGATGACGTCGCACCGAGGCGGCCTGTGGAGTACGCCTCGATCAGGTCGTGACAGCAGAACCCCGCAACCAGACGTCTTCCTTTTGGCCACCGGAAACCTGTCCGTCCGGACCAAATGCGAACATGTGTTCGTATGCTGCTGGATCACCTCCAGAACTCCCGCGATGTGGACAACTGGCGCGAGAATGAGCCATTGTTTAGCGTGCCTGCACCGGTGGCGAAGAAACAGACCATTGAGGTACGGGATCCGCTCCACGTATTCGTGAAACTCAGCGCGGCTGAGCTACCCGTCCTCAACTGCCGCGCGTTTCAGCGGCTGCGCCACATCCACCAGCTGGCGATGTCGTATCTGGTCTATCCCGGCGCGACGCACCGACGATTCGAGCACTCGCTCGGGGTGATGGAGCTTGGGACACGGATCTTCGATGTCGTCATCGACGCCGAGCATCTCACCGACGAGGTGCGCGACATCGTGCCCACGGACCCCTTCGACCGCGAGTACTGGCGCCGTGTCCTGCGCGTCGCCGCCCTCTGCCACGACACCGGGCATCTCCCGTTCTCGCACGCCGCGGAAAGGGAGTTGCTCCCCGAGGGCGCCGACCACGAGACCCTGACCGAACAGATCGTCAGAAGCGGGGAGATGCAGGCCGTCTGGCAGGAGATGAAGCTCGACCCGAGCGACATCGTGCTGCTCGCGGTCGAGCCTGAAGACGTCGGCGTGTTGCCGCCCTGGCAGGCGATCCTCAATGAGATCATCACCGGCGCTTCGTTCGGCGCCGATCGCATGGACTACCTGCTGCGCGATTCGCTACACGTCGGCGTCGCCTACGGCCGCTTCGACCATTTCAGGCTCATCGACACGCTGCGCATCCTGCCGCCCGCGCCGGTCGACGCGGGACAGATCGACGAGCAGAACGCGCGCGACCCAGAGCCGCAGCTGGGCATCGAGGTCGGCGGACTGGAGTCAGCCGAGGCGCTCGTCCTGGCCCGCTACTTCATGTTCTCGCAGGTCTACCTGCACCGGGTTCGGCGCATCTACGACATCCATCTCAAGGACTTCCTCCAGGCGTGGCTGCCCGACGGACGGTTCTCGCTCGACATCGACACCCACATCGCCACCACAGACAACGAGGTGCTCGCCGCGATGCAAACGGCAGCGCATGACCGTGGGCATCCTGGTCATATCCACGCGCGACGCATCGTCTATCGCGAGCACTTCAAGGTGCTCTACGCCCCCACTCCGGACGAGCTCGCAGCCAATGACGAGGCCGCCCATCAGGTCTATGCCGCCGCGGTTGACCGCTACGGGGAAGACAGCGTGCGCTTCGATCGCTACACCAAGGGCGCCGGCTCGGCCGAGTTCCCGGTGCTCCAAGCCAACGGCAAGGCGGGTTCCTCAACCAGCGTGTCCGGGGTGCTTGCGAAAGTACCCGAGGCATCCACACACCACGTGTTCGTCGCGCGCGAAGCGTTCGACGATGCGCGAAAGTGGGTGGACGCCAACCTCGCGAGCCTGACCGAGCCTCGCGCCGAGGAGGTAGACGACCCCGACGATGGAAAGGAGGGCTCATGACGCCTAGCCGCGTTTCGCTGCTTCTCGCGGTGCTCACCGACAAGATGCGCGCCCACGACAGTTGGGCGGGAGAGACCCACCTTCAGAAGGCCGTCTACTTCCTGCAGACGATGCTGGGCGTGCCGACCGGCTTCAAGTTCACGCTCTACAAGTACGGGCCCTTCTCGTTCGATTTGCGCGACAAGCTCACGGAGATGCGTGCGAGCGGCCAATTGGAGATGCTCGTGCAGCCAGCGCCGTACGGCCCTCAGCTCGACACCGGCCCCGGCGCCGACCAGTTGCGCAACCGCTTCCCCAAGACCTTGCGTACGTACGACAGACAGTTGGAGTACATCGCCACCCGCCTCGGTGGCCTTGGTGTCGGAGCGCTGGAACGGCTTGCGACCGCATTGCTCGTCACCGACGAGGCCCCCGACGCGACGGTCGAAGAACGGGCCGAGCAGCTCAATGCCTATAAGCCACACGTGAGCCTTGACGCGGCAGGCCGGGCGGTCGAGCAGGTCGATGAGATGCTCGAAGAGGCTCGTGGACTCGGCATCACCGCCGCGCATTAGACCCGGCCGGGTCGGCCGGGAGGTCGACCCGGCGGCCGAAGCCAGATGCGCTCGTACCGCAGACGGTGCGGGACCCATCGTGTGACGTCCGGGGCCATCGTCAAGCTGCTGGGCATCACGATCCCTGCCATCGTCCAAGGTGGATGGGATGAGAGTCCGCTCTGGGAAGGGCATGAGCCACTTCGTTCCCGGCTTAGCTGGATGTACGGGTTACCTTCTCGCGGCGCTGCCGACACACCGCTCGACGCCGTGGCCAAGACGCTCGCGCGAGGTGGCGACGACGCGCAGCTCGTGGTCCTTCAGGCGCATTGCGATCCCATCCGGCGCGTGCTCCTCGAGGCCTGGCGCAATCAGCAGCTCCCGATCAAGCGCTCCCCGGCGTTCCGTCGGCTCGGCGCATCGATGTCGCTCCGAAATGCGCTGACCCGGCGACCCCGCACAGCATCCTGCCCGCCCTGCTGGCCTACGCGCCGGCGTTCCGGAACCTCCAGGAAGTCCGCGGGGCAGACGCGCTCATGACCCTGTCGGCGTCTCCGTGGCGGGTGCGGCATCGAGCACGATCGTACGCGTGTTCACGATGAATCCCGCTCGCCAGACAGCGGCGTTGCTTACGTCACGACGCGCGACAATCGCGGGGGATGGCCGAGTGGGTCGGTCGAGGAGATCGACTCCAGCTAGGGCAGGTGCTCGTCCTCGCCGCGGGTGACGCCCGCCGGCCAGGCCCGGTCCCAGGAAGTGAGTCGACCATGGCGGGTTAATCTCGCGAACGGACGCATGCTTGGGCGCGAAGCTCGTCGTGCTCGGCGATGTAGACAACGAAGTCGTCGGTCGGGGTCAGCAGGCCGGTCCAATCGTGGCGGGCGAGCAGCCCGGCGGCGGCGGTGAAGACGATGCGACGTGGGTCACCCGGCTGGCGCATCGCCGCCTCGCGGTGAAGGAACGCGTCGTAGTCAGAGTCGAGGAGATCCGCGTCCATGTGGTACAGCCGGCCAGGCCCGCTCTCAGGCTCCGGGCCCCACAGCCTGCAGGCGAAGTCGGAGGCGTCGAGGCCGGCCGCCAGCCAGCGGCGGCGATCGGACTGCAGGCCGAAGCACGGCGTGAGATGGAGCCCGCACTGGTCGACGTAGACGAGCATGAGCGAGAAGACCTCGGTTAGGGGGTCGACGCCCGCACGCTGCACGACCGCGACGACGAGGTCGCGGAAGGCGGCGGCGCCCGCCGCGAGGACGGCGGGCCACGGCTCGGCGCTGCGCTCCCAGACGATCCCGCGGTCGCCGGCTATCCGCAGCGGGCCGCGCTCGTCGTGCGCCACTGTCAGCGTCCCGCCCGTGTCCTCGCGCCGACCTCCATCGCCACGAGGCACTCCTCGATCTCGACGATCCGGCCCTGGTCGTCATACGTGTAACGCTCCTCGCCCTTCTCTTCGCCTTCGTAGACGGTGCGCAGCGGACGGCCGTGGGCGTCGAGCTCGGCGCGCAGCATCGTGAACTCCACCTCGAGCCACATCTCGATGCTCGCGCCGTGGGCCAGTGCGGCTTCGACGTAGCTGCCGTTGGTCGGCTCTGGTGCGCTGACCCGTAGCGGCGTCTGCGCGCGCCGACGCAGACCCCGAACGTGTCGCGCACGAAGCGCTGGACGTCACGGTCATCGGCGGGCTGCTGGACCCACTCACCGGCCGTGACGCACGGATCGCCGCCGCGCAGCGCGACGCCGACGCCGACGCCGCCCAGGCGCAGCAGGACGAGACCGAGCACCTGCGCGGCGAAGCCAAGGCGCTCGTCGTCGATCGCACCGACGATCACCGCCGCGCCCAAGCCGCCACCGAGCTCGCTGCGCAGACGACGAAGCTCGCCGAGAGCGAAGAGCAACTCGACGCGTTGGAGCAGACGCGAGACAACGCGGCCGCCGCGCATGAAGGAGCCGAGGACGCCGCGCGCGAGCTCGATGTGCAGCTGCGCGGGCTGAAGGCGGCACGCGCAAGCGCGCAGGAAGATCGCGACGAGGCCACCGCAGATCTGGCGGCGCACGACACGCAGGTCAGCGAGACGCAGGCAGCCCTTGGCGTCGCCGAGCGCGATGTCGTCAGCGCATCACAGAACTGGCCGAACGGCGAGGAAGCCGCGCGCGAGCGCTGCGCCGAAGACCCGCGCGACGAGGGCCGCCTGCGCAATGTGGCCAACGAGACGCTGCACGAGTCGCTCGTGGCCGTCGGGCTGCCGCACGGCGCCGAGGACGAAGCGCCCAGCGACGAGCTGATCGCCGCGCTGCGTCGCCGCCGCGCCGACGAGAACACGCCGTTTCCCGTCGTCGCCGGACCGCTGCGGGCCTACCTGGATGAGCGTTCAGACCACGACACCGTGCTCCGCGCGCATCGAGGCCGAGCGCACGCAGACGCGCGAGGCGCTCGACGAAGCGGACTCGGAGTGCAGCGAGATGCGCGCAAGCCTGGACCGCATCCAGGAAGCCATCCAACGCCAGGTCGAAGGCACGATCAACGGGATCTCCGAGCAGTTCAACGAGCTCGATCGCGAGGGCGGCGGCTACGGCGCCTGCCTGCGCCTGGACATGCAGCCGCCCGTCGACGCCAGCGACACCTGGCGCTGGTCGGTCACGCCGATGTGGAAGCGCGCGCCGCGTGGACCGATGGTCGCCTACAACGCGCCGACGAACTCCGCGCAGGACAAGATCTACACCGTCAACCTGGTGCTCGCCGCACTGCTCGGCGTCGGCAACTCGGAGGGCAAAGTGCTGATCCTCGACGAGCTCGGCAACTCGCTGGACTTCGAGCACCGCCGCAGCGTGCTCTCAGCGATCGCGCAGACCGCGCAGCGTCGCGGCATCACAGTGCTCGGCACCTGCCAAGACGACATCGTTGGCCACGCCGCGGACTTCGCCGCCGAGATCGTGTTCTTCGAGTACTCCTCCGACCGCGACATCCTCAACCGGCCCGTGCGGCTGTTCGGCTTCGACCCAGAGCGCGAGCGCGTCGAGCGAACCTACGACGCGCTGCTACGAGGCCGGCCGGTTGTCTAGGCCGACGACGACGCGCAGCACCGCTGCCTGCGTGGTCGTGGACATAGGCGGCGTCGGGAGCGGAGGGCGATGACGACGCAAGCAAGCGCGACGACGCAGCAAACCGGCGCGAGCGTCGCCACCGGCAACGGCGACCGCTTCAACGAGGTCGAGCTGCGCGGCGTGCCCGAGGGCCTCCGCGCACGCGTCCGCCGCCAGCTGCGCGAAGACGCTGGCGGGCGCGCCGTCGAGGTGCACGATCCCAAGGGGCGGCGCAAGCTCGAACGCGTCTACCTCTTCTGCGATGAGCCCGACCCGACGATCAAGCCCACCGAGCGCGACCTGACGTTCCTGCTGGGCGGCGAGCGCCGCGCCTGGGGCACCGTCGTCGGCCGCTACGGCGACGAGCAACGAGCCTGGAAGCGTGCCTGCGAGCTGGCCCGACACGGTGCCGTGGAGATCGAATGCGAGGTCGTCGGGCTGACGCTGGCGCCACCGATCTGCTGGCGGCTGACCACGCCCTGGGTGCGGCGTCGCAAGCAGCGCAGCGCCCGGCGCACCAACGAACGAGCCGACTGGGCGGCACGGGCTCAGGCCGCTGCCGCGACGCTGTCGCCGCTGTATCCGCAGCTGGCGCACGCGCTTGAGACAGAGATCGGGCCTGTCGTGCGCGAAGTGCTCGTGCGCGCGGCCGAGAACCTGCTGGCCGGCGTCTCCAGCGCCGGGCCGCGCGCCTTCTCTCAGCGGCACTTCAGCGCGACCAAGAAGCGCGACGACGTCGGCCGCATCCTGGCCCGCTGCGAGGTCGAGCTCGCGGCGCAGATCGAGCTCGGAGTTCTCCGGGCGGGGCGCACCGGCCTGAGCGGACCCATCGAGCTGCACAGTCTGGAAGGAGTGCTGCGCTTCAGCGGCATCCGCGGGCCGACTGACGTGCGCCTGGACCAACCCGGCCTGAGCCTGACCTGCCACAGCGACACCGCTGCTGGTCATCGAGAACCGCCAGGCCGCCGAGACGGTGAGCGACCGCTTCCCGGACCGGGGCGTGTTCGGGACCGCGAGCTTCATGAGCAGCGAGGGGCTCGACGCGCTAGCTCAGCTGGTCGGTCAGGTCGCGCGGGTGATCGCCTGCCCGGACGCCGACCTCGGTGGCGTGCGGATAGCCGAGCAGATCCTCTCGGTCGCCCCGGCCGCCGAGCTCGTGGACATCGGCGCCTACCCGCACGACAGACGCCAGCCGTGGAAGCCCGATTCGACGAGCGCGGTCGGCCTGCGCGCTGCCTGCACAGGGCCAGCGGGCACGCTGGCGCAGGCCTGCCTTAATCGTGGCTTTCCTGTCGAGCAGGAGCTCGCCGCGGTCGACGCGCTTGTAGACCTGTTGGCCTGAGCGGCGCAGGCTGCGCCCCAACGTGCCTGGTCAAGACGAACGCCTCGCCACCCGTTCTCAAACCCAACACGACCAAGCCCTCGAACTGCTCCAACTCGGCGGCCGCGTCGCACCGCGCACCGCCAGCACGACCATGAAAGGAGAGCAGTCCCCACGGCAGTGCGCGGCACGCGCCAGCGCAGCCCGGGATCGCGCTCGGGCTCGGCTCGCCGAGCGTCAACCCAGGAGCCTGCTCTGGACAACGCCCGAGCGTGCCACCCTTGGGGAGGTGCCATTGACCGCTGCACAACAGGCCGCGATCGCCGCGTCGCTTCGCATATCAGGGTTCGAGTCCGTGGCCGCCACGCCGGTTGTGAGCGTGGGACACGTCCCTGTTGTCGCGCGTCAATGGCGAGCGGCCGTAGAGGACTCAGCGATCACGAAGACCTGGGCGACGCTGGCCGCGGCCACTCGACGCACGGCACAGCTGCTCGGTAGCGAGCCGCGCCAGCTGGGCGCCGCGCTGCCCAACACCCTGACGGCGATCACCGAAGCGCTCGCGGCGTTCGGGCGGGCCGTCGAGGAGCTGAACTGGTTCACCCCTCCGGCCGACGACAGGCTCGGCGACGAGCTGGCGGCCATCGGCGAGACCGTGTCGTCGCTGCGCACGGAGATCGCGACGCTCTTGAATGACGCGAGCTCAGACGGGCTCGCCTCGCATCTGGACGCAGGCGACGCGCATGCGGCCGCGATCGAGGCCCTAGGGGGGTCCGCGGACGATGACGAAATCGCGCCGTGGTCGATGCTTCGCACGCTGTTCGCGCTGCCCGCGACCTGGGACGACGCGCCGCCGGAGCTCGATCTGCATGCGCTGCGGGCAGCGACGGCGCTCTCGCAGGCCGACCTGGACGCACTTAGCCTGCGACTGAGCGCGCACTTGCTGCCGGCCCAGCCACAGTGGGCGCCGCACGCGACCGGGGCGCTGCTTGGCGTGTTGCTCTGCGAACGCCCGCTCATCGCGCATCGCGGCGCGCGCTCGACGCAGGAGCTGCTGCACGACTCGCTTGCGCGCGACAGGCCGTCGGCCACACAAGCACTCGCGGACTACAAGACAGGCGGCGAGCTGCGCGTCGCCTCGCACAAGGAGCTGATCGCCCAGCTTGCGGCCCTCGAAGCCGCACGAGCCGCCGGTGACCCCGAGAGCGCGGCGCTCGCGGTCGCTCGTCTGTACGCAGCAGTGGCCGAGGGGCCGGTGACACGAGCTGCGGAGCTCGTGCTGGGGCTGCTCGGCGCGCCGCTGGTCGCCGACGTGACGCTGGCGACCGTGCGCGACCAGCTGGCCACGCACGATGAGGTCGTTGTCGCGCGTGATCTGGCCGCCGCGATCGAGCCGGATTGGCGCAATGCCGTCGACCACCGGCAGGTCTTCTGGGACGCCGGCAGACAGGAGCTTTGTCTGCGAGGCGACGCGGTCGACCAGACCGAAGTCTTCCGTCGCCAGGCGGCGGGCTACTCCGCCGCGTACGGCGTCGAGCTCAGCATCGCCGTGGCCATGACCGGCGATCGGCCGCTGCTGGACGCGGTCGAGCGTCTGCGGCCCGTGCACTCAAACCGCGTTCTCGTCGAGCATCGCGTTGGTCAGAACTTGGCCGCGCACAACGCGCCGACGCAGCTACGCAGCGTGGGGCGGCGGCTGGTCGTCGGTCCGCTGGAACGCGAGCAGCTCGTGCCCGCGCTTGGAGCTCTCGTGTCAAGCATCGACGACCTACGCACGACCGAAGCGATCGAGCTTCATTTGACCGGTTGCCAGCCGCTGCTAGTCACGCCTGACGTGCTCCGGCGCGCACGGCGGCTGCGCGAACGCGACGAGCGAAATGAGCTGTGGCTTAGCGCGGACTCGATGCTGCCCGCGTTCGTTGGCGGTCTGATGGCGCTGGGCGTAGAGCCGCGAGAAGCGCTTGAGCAGGTCGCCGAGAAGGCGCTGCGGAGCGTGACCGTTGACGTGGAAGCGGGCAAGTCTAAGCGGGCTATGGCTCGCCAGCTGGCCAGGACCGCTGCTCGCGCGGAATGCGTCATCCGTGAGGCGCGCATGGTCTGCGGCGAGACATCGCCAGCGACGGTCGAGGTGCTGGCCGCGCTGCGGGAGCTTGGACAACGCGCGCAGGAGTACAGCCGCCGTCCCGGGCCCGTGCTCGACGCGATGTTGGCCGCCGTCGAACGCCTCGAACAGCTCAGCGAGCAGTTGCCGTTGCAGGCGCTGCCCTGGTTCGACGAGCCGAAGCCAGAGACGGATGACCAACCGTCGGCGGCCTGAAGAGCCGCCGGCCGGTCTAAGCGACAGGGCCCGCTCGGGCGGGGTCAGAGATTCCGGCGCTGAGCACTGCGCGCGTCGCCGTGCCACCGACGAGATCGCAGAGTGCGGACGCGAGCGCTGCCTGGTCGTCGAGCAGCGGCTCGATGGTCAGCCACGCGCAGCGCACGGACCGGCGCCCGACGAGCTGGCGGATCGCCGTCGTCTTGCCCGCCCCCGCAGGTGCCGCCACCACCGCCAGCGGATGAGCGGATACAAGGCGGTCGAGCCGGCCGCTGACGCGCGGCCGCGCGAGGACCGCGATCGGCGTCTGCGGAGACGGGCTCATCGTCGGATGTTCGCGCTTCATGATGCGCTGCGCCCCGCAGACTGCATCGGGAAGCCGTCCGCGTTGAACTCACTGAACTTCTCATGTCGCATCCGCTGAAACTTCCGTGACGCTTCACAGGTGAGAACGAAGATCGTGCCCGCAGCGGCCTAGCGCGCTGCAGCTTCAGCGAGTCGCGCGCCACGAGTTCAGGGAAGCGCCACCCGAAATTCAGCGGTGGCGCTTCTGCTTTTCGGTTGCGCACATCAGAGCTGCAGTGCGGCGCTCATCTCAGCTCAGCGGCTGTAACCCGACCTGCAGCAGTGTCGTGAGCGCCGACAGACCCCACGGTCAGTGAAGGAACGACACGTTTACGAGACGGACTACAACGCCCTGTCGACCGGCCGAAGTCAGCTCCACGGGCCCAGCGGTCCAATCCAGGCGGCGAGAACCTGGGCGTCGACATACCATCTGCTGCCGACTGGTTTCCTTTGCGCGATGGGCATGTACACAGACGGCGCTCACACGCTCAGTCGCGTCGTCGAAGGGTGGCAGGCCGAGACCCCGAGGCCGGTCAAGCCGCGCCGGTGCGCATAACACAGCTTGCGCGCCAGGACCGTGGGTCCGCGACAGCCGCTGCGACGGACTGCTGACCGACGTAATCTGCTGCACGTGTCGGCCCGGTTCGTGTTGCCTCCCCATGCCGCCTGGCGTCACCGCGAGTCGCGCGACGGCTTTGAGGTCGTGTTCTTCCACCAGCACGAGGCGGGCCTGCGCGTGGAGGGGCACAGCGCCGCCGTCGAGTGCGGG
>Ga0136637_1000077_pt1 | contig 15527 bp, 13 predicted proteins | sample AntDrymUQ8572106_2_FD_105497 | JGI IMG/M metagenome (GOLD analysis project Ga0136637, IMG submission 105497) | Polar desert sand microbial communities from Dry Valleys, Antarctica - metaG UQ857 (21.06) | ecosystem: Environmental > Terrestrial > Soil > Desert | place: Antarctica: Dry Valley... | reverse complement strand
GCATCTCGTCGATCAGGCTCCCGAAGCAGCAGCTCGGTGACGCTCGAGCCCGTCCACCAAGAGCTCCAGCCCGGACAGGTTGTTCGGCTCGGGCCAGCAGACGAGCTCGTCGACGCCCACGGCCTCCCACGCGGCGATCGCCGTCGCGACCGCCTCGGCCCCGCCCTGCACGACCCGGGTCTGTTCCGCTGCCGAACCGCTCACCGCGATCCGGAACCCGACGGTCGTCCTCAGGGTCGCCAGGTCACGACCGACCGACGCGCAGGCAGCGGCGAGGTCCGCGGCGGCTTCGTGGTAGGCCGGCCCGGGAACGCCGTACCAGGCGATGTTCCACGCGTCGGCATGAGCGGCGGTGAGCCGCATCATGCGTGGCCGGCGCGCGGCGACCAGGAGCTCCGGCGCGACCCGGCCCTCGCGGGCGCGGACGGGTGCGGACGCGGTCCGGTAGTAGCGCCCGTCGCTCGTCGAGCGGCCGTCGCGCAGCATGGCCGCAACGATGTCCAGCTGCTCGGCGAACCGGTCGATCCTCTCGTCGAAGGCCAGGCCGAACGCGTCGAACTCCGGCCGGTGCCACCCGCACCCCAGCCCGAGCACGAGCCGGTCCCCACTGATCTCCTGGAACGTGTCCGCCATCCGGGCGAGCACGCCGGGGTCCCGGAACGCTGCGCAGAGCACGAGTGCACCCAGCCGGACGCGGTCCGTCGCGCCGGCCAGCGCGGTGAGGAGCGTCCATGCCTCCCACGGCGACTCGGCTGCCTCGTCTGGACCACCGGAGAGCAAGTGGTCGTAGACCCAGACGCTGTCGAGCCCCGCGGTCTCGGCCGCGACGGCGAGCGCCCTGATCTCAGCCCAGCGCTGCGGCACGCCCGGCTGCAGCTCGTCCCCCATCGGCAGGATCAGACCGACCTTCATCACCGTGCTCCTCCTCGCCCGGACGGCTCCGGCCAAGTCTGTCCCACCCCCGTGCCGCTCCGCGCCTTCCGCTCGTTGATCAGTCGACGAGACCGGGAGCGGGAGTCGCGCGGACGGGTGACAATGACCGAATGACCGACCTCCCCCGCCGCGCCGTCACCAGGACGGCGAAGCTGGCCAGCCTGCCGATCGGCATGGCCGGCCGGGTGACGCTCGGGCTGGGTCGCCGGATCGGCGGGCGGCCTGCGGAGGCGGTCGCTGCCGAGATCCAGCGCCAGACCGCGGACCAGCTCTTCCGTGTGCTCGGCGAGCTCAAGGGCGGGGCGATGAAGTTTGGCCAGGCGCTCTCGGTGCTCGAGGCGGCGCTACCGGAGGACCTCGCCGCGCCGTACCGCGCCACGCTCACGAAGCTCCAGGAGGCAGCGCCACCGCTCCCGAGCGCGCGGGTCCACGCCGTGCTCGCGGCCCAGCTCGGCTCGGACTGGCGCGACCTGTTCGAGTCGTTCGACGACGTCACCCCGGCCGCGGCCGCCTCGATCGGCCAGGTGCACCACGCGGTCTGGTCCGACGGGACCGATGTCGCGGTGAAGATCCAGTACCCCGGCGCCGGGAAGGCGCTGCTCGGCGACTTCAACCAGCTGGCCCGACTCGGCCGGGTGCTGGCGCCGCTCGCCCCTGGCCTGGAGATCCGTCCGATCCTGGACGAGCTCCGCGACCGGATCACCGAGGAGCTCGACTACCGGCTCGAGGCCGACTCCCAGTCCGGGTTCGCGCTCACGTACGACGGCGACCCCGACATCCTCGTCCCGAAGGTCGTGCACGGGACCGACCAGGTCCTCGTCACCGAGTGGATCGAGGGCACGCCGCTGTCCAAGGTGATCGCGGACGGGACTCGCGAGGAGCGCAACCACGCCGGGATGATGTACGCCCGATTCCTGTTCTCCGGTCCCGAGCGGGCCGGCATGCTGCACGCCGATCCGCACCCGGGCAACTACCGGATCATGCCCGACGGGAGGCTCGGGGTGCTCGACTTCGGTGCCGTGAACCGGCTGCCTGACGGGCTACCCAGCTCCATCGGGCGGCTGCTGACCCTCGCCGCCCACGGCGACGCAGACACGCTCGAGGACGGGTTGCGCGAGGAGGGCTTCATCCGAGCTGGCATCGATATCGAACCAGGGGACCTCCTGGACTACCTCGCGCCGTTCGTCGAGCCGTTGCAGCACGAGTCATTCCACTTCACCCGGGAGTGGATGCGCGGACAGGCCCAGCGCATCGGTGATCCGCGCTCCCAGGCGTACTGGCTCGGCGTACGGCTGAACGTGCCGCCGTCCTATCTCCTGATCCACCGGGTGTGGCTGGGCGGGCTCGCCGTCCTGTGCCAGCTCGACGCCGAGGGCGCGTTCGGCGCCGAGCTCGCCCGCTGGGTCCCCGGCTTCCGCCAGGACGACTGAACTGACCCGCGGCCGGTGGGTGGCATCACGCCAACCACCGTTCGGCACGGGGTCACCCCGGGCCAAGAGGTCTGGCACGGGGTGGCCCCGTGCCAGCACGGGTCGGGCGTGGTGCACGGTCACGGTCGGGCGAGTTGGCTCACCCGATGCGCGCGTTGGCGCGGCGGGCCTGGGCGGCGAGCGCCGAGGCTCGCCGCTCCAGCCGCTGGGCGCGGGCCATGCGGCCGGCGAGAGCAGCCCGGCGGGCAGCACTGCGCAGGTCGTTGCCATGGGCGCGCGCGAGGTCCTCGTTCAGGACAAACATCGCAGGTCTCCTGTCATGTACATGGTGGTCTGGGTGGGGGACGGACCGGCCAGGTGGTCGTGCCCGTACGTGGGCGTGCTCGTCGGTGCGATCAATTCGGTCTCCTCGTGTGATCGTGCGGGTGATGGTGGTCAGGCAGCCGCGATGTCGACCTTGCGGGGGCGACCACGTGGACGCTTGCGCGGGACGACGACGCCACGGACGAAGACCTCACCACCCCAGACACCCCAGGGCTCCTGCCGCTCGATCGCGCCGGCCAGGCACTGGGCCAGCACCGGGCAGTCGGCGCAGAGCGACTTCGCGTACTCGACGTCCTCGGGACGCTCGGCGAAGAACAGCTCAGGGTCATAGCGTCGGCACGGGAGCTGGTCCCCGAAGCGCTCAAAGGTCTCGACGAGTGCAGCGAGCTGCATCTGACTCACCTCCTCTCCTGTCTCGATCTGGGTCGTACGGGGGTCGAACCGGCGGGATCAGACCCGTTCGCCGCCGGAGAGCGATCCGGACAAACAGCAAGGCCGCGGATCCCGTGTCGGGTTCCGCGGCCTGAGGAGGCGTGGCTGGTGTTCGCCTACAAAGGCGGACTCCACCCGTGGGAACCCGAGCGAGCGCTGGTGGTCATGCCACCCGTACCGAGGACGGAGATCTCCCCCGGAGCGAAGCTGTTGGTGGACGCGATGACACGCACCCGAAGTGCGCACAGCGAGGCGGCCACATCACCGTGGGTGCGGGCGTACACGTTCGTGGTGATCTTCACGGGCCACCTCCTCTCAGGCGCTCGGATTGCGCGGCGCAGGCACGTCGTGTGCCCGGCTCGCAGAGCGTACGGGCGCCGCAGGACGTGCCGCAAACGATTAAACCGGCCCGTTGTCGATCTGTGACCTTCTACGCACCGAGCTCGGCGCCGCGGGCCTCGTCGGTGCAGAGGTCGAGCACCTCGGAGCCGTACTTCGCGATCTTGGCCGCGCCGATCCCGGAGATCTTGGAGAGGTCCGCCGCCGATGCCGGCACGGCCTCGGCGACGGCGACCAGAGTGGCATCGGTGAACACGCAGTACGCCGGCAGCGCCTGCTCCTTCGCGCGCGCCGACCGCCACGTGCGAAGGCGCTCGAGCAGCTCCTCGTCGTAGGTCGGCGGGCACGTATCGCACCGCCCGATCTTGCGTTCGGCACCCGTCCGCAGTCCCCGTCCGCACCCGCGGCACTGCGCCACCTTGATCGGCGCGCGCGATCGCTTCGTGGCCCGCCCGGGCGGATCGTCCGCGGGCTCGGCGGGGGTCGTCGGGCGAAGCCCGTCGAGGAAGCGGGAGGGCCGGCGGGTGTTGCGCCCGCTGGGCGAGCGGCTGCGAGCCCAGGTGAGCGAGAGGACGCGCCGGGCCCGGGTGGCCCCGACGTAGAGCAGTCGACGCTCCTCCTCCACCTGCTCCTCCCCCTCGGCATGGACCAGGGGCACGGTCCCGTCGGCGAGGCCGACGAGAAACACCGCGTCCCACTCGAGGCCCTTCGCCGCATGCAACGTCGCCAGCGTCACGCCCTCGGCCGCCGGCGCGTGCTGGGCGCTCGCACGGGACTCGAGCTCGGCGACGAGGTCGGTGAGCGTTGCCGCCGGGTCCCGGGCGGAGAGGTCGTCGGCGAGGGAGACGACGGCGGCGAGAGATTCCCAGCGCGCGCGGACCGCTCCGCCCCCCGACGGCGGTGCTGCGGCCCAGCCGGCCGAGGCGAGGACCGCCCGGACCTGGTCGGGAAGCAGTGCAGCCGCGCCGTCGGAGGCCGCGGCCGGGTCCGAGCCGTCCCGCTCGGCCCGGGCGGCCCCCCGGAGCAGGGTCGAGGCCTGCTTGACCTCCGCCCGGTCGAAGAACCGCTCGAGCCCGCGGACGACGTAGGGCACGCCAGCAGTGCCCAGCGCCTGCTCGTAGGACTCCGACTGGGCGTTGATCCGGAACAGCACCGCCACGTCGCGCGGCGCGGTGCCGGCGGCGATCAAGGCCCCGATCGCGGCCGTGACGCCGTCGGCCTCGGCCGGTTCGTCGGCGTACTCGGCGAACGTCGGGGCCGGGCCCGGTCCCACCTCCGAGCGCAACCGCAGCCGCGCCCTGGCGATCGGTCCCCGGGCAGCGGCGAGCAGCCCGTTCGCCAGCTCGACCACCTGGTCGGTCGAGCGGTAGTCACGCTCCAGCCGGATCAGCCGTGCCTGGGGGAACCAAAGACGGAACCCGACCAGGTGGTCCGGGCTCGCGCCGGCGAACGAGTAGATCGTCTGGCTCGGGTCGCCGACGACGCAGAGCTCCTGGCGTCGACCGAGCCAGAGCTCGAGCAGCCGCTGCTGCAAGAGGTTGACGTCCTGGTACTCGTCCACGACGAAGTGGTGGTACTGGGCCTGCACCTGCTCGGCCACGAGAAGCGAGTCCTCGAGCATCGCGACCGTGAGCAGCAGCACGTCCTCGAAGTCGATCAGGCCGCGCTTGGCGGTCACCTGTCCGTACGACGCGTAGACGCGGCCGACGACCTCGGGTGCGTGGCCGGCCACCGCCCGGCCGGCGGACGTGGCCCGAGCGGCATACTCATCCGGTGAGATCCGGCTCACCTTGGCCCACTCGATCTCCGACGCCAGGTCGCGGACGACGCTGGCGTCGGGGCGGATCCGGTGCCGGCTCGCCGCCTCGGCGATCAGCGGGGCCTTGGACTCGACCATGCGCGGGAACTCGCCGCCCACGGTCTGCGGCCAGAAGAATCGGAGCTGGCGCAGCGCCGCGGAGTGGAAGGTCCGGGCCTGCACGCCGTCGGCGCCGAGCCGGCGGAGCCGACCGCGCATCTCGCCGGCCGCGCGCGTCGTGAACGTGACCGCGAGCACCCGTTGGGGTACGTACACGCCGCTCTGGACGCCGTGGGCGATGCGATGGGTGATCGCGCGGGTCTTGCCGGTCCCGGCGCCGGCAAGCACGCAGACCGGGCCGCGCAACGCCTCGGCGACCTCGCGCTGCTCCGGGTCGAGCCCGGCCAGCGCGTCGGACCCGGGCAGTGGGTCGAGCCGGGGAGGACGGGGATCGGCGCCGGTCAGGGAAATGGTGAGCTCCGGCACGGGGTTATCCTCGCAGCCGGCGCCGACAGCCGGGCCGCAAGTCCACAGGGAGACCGATGACGACCGCGACCGCCGCCGTGACGATGTACAGCACACCCTGGTGCGGCTACTGCAAGCGGCTCAAGCGGCAGATGCTCGATGCCGGGATCGCGTTCGACGAGATCGACATCGAGCAGGAGCCGGCTGCCGCGCAGGTGGTCGAGGAGGCCAACCACGGCAACCAGACGGTTCCGACGCTGGTCTTCGCCGACGGCACTGCGTTGACCAACCCGTCGCTCGCACAGATCACCGATCGGCTCGCCACGCTCGGCTCGTAGCCGCAGATGCCGATGCTGCACCGCACCACTGCCGGACCGCTCGGCCTCCTCGAGTCGTACGAGCCTGGCCGGTCAACGGTGTTCGCAGCGCCGGACCGTACGGTTCTCGCGCTGGGCAACCGGCTCGGTTCTGACGTCGCGACCGCACAGAGCGATCTTGTCGCCCAGGTGGAGTCATTCCTCGATCGCGGCGAGATGCACATGGTGCTCGCGGCGATCCCGTTCGACCCGGACCGACCGGCGGCGCTGGTGCTGCCCGAGTCCGTCGAGGTCGTGCCCGGACGCCGCGGCCAGCACCCCGATGACGGTCGAGGGGTGCGCGAGCATCGGGCGCCGGCGGGGGTGATCGCGGCGGTGAACGGAGATCGCTGGCAGCTGGGCCGCCTCCCCTCGCGCGAGACCTACGCCGCAAGCGTCTCCGAGTCGCTGCTGCGGATCGAGCGTGGCGAGCTGGCCAAGATCGTGCTCGCCCGCTCGATCGACCTCACCGGCGGGGGACCGGTCGACGCGGCCGCGATCTTGCGCCGCCTGGCCGTGCGCGACCCGGGCGCGTACGCGTACGCGATCGGGCTGCCGTCTGACGACGGTCTCCCGCGCGAGCTCGTCGGTGCCAGCCCGGAGCTCTTGGTGCAGCGCGTGGGCCGCCGGGTCGTGGCTCCAGCGATCGCCGGCTCGGCGGAGCGGTCGACCGACCCGGTCCTCGACGCGCGCCGAGGCGGGGACCTGCTCACCTCGGTCAAGGATCTCGCCGAGCACGCGTTCGTGGACGACGCGGTCCGGGCGTCGCTGACGCCGTACTGCCGCGACCTCGTCGGGTCAGCGAACCCGCGACTCATCGCGACCGCGACGATGTGGCATCTGCAGACCGAGGTCAGCGGCGAGCTGCTCGACCCGGGTACGTCCTCCCTCCAGCTCGCGCTCGCACTGCACCCGACGCCAGCGGTGTGCGGGGTCCCGACGGCGACTGCGCGGGCCGCGATCGGTGAGCTGGAGGGCTTCGACCGCGACTTCTACGCCGGAGTCGTCGGCTGGTGCGACCGCGACGGCGACGGCGAGTGGGTCGTCGCGATCAGGTGCGCCGAGGTGCGACCGGAGTCGCTGCGTCTCTACGCCGGCGCCGGCGTCGTGGCCGGCTCTGTCCCGACCGCCGAGGTGGCCGAGACCGCGGCGAAGTTCCGCACGCTGCTCGAGGCGATGGGCCTCGACGACGTCGCCTGATCCGCTCGGCTCAGCCGGGTGCCCCGGGCAGCGGACCGCCGAACCACGCTTCGATGAGGCGACGCGCGATCGACGCCGAGCCAGGGAAGGCCAGCTTCCCGCTACCGACCTGCTCGACGACGTCGTCGCGGCTCCACCACCGGGCCTCGGAGATCTCGGCCCCGTCGACCTGGATGTCGGTCGTCGTCGCGGTCGCGAAGAAGCCGAGCATGAGGCTGGACGGGAACGGCCAGGGCTGGCTGCCGGCGTAGCGGGTGGTCGCGATCTCGATCCCGACCTCCTCGCGCACCTCACGCGCCAGCGCCTGCTCGAGCGACTCCCCCGGCTCGACGAACCCGGCGAGGGTGGAGAACCGGTCGGCCGGCCAGGCCGGGTGCCGACCGAGCAGGCAGCGGTCCTGCTCGTCGGTGATCAGCACGATGATCGCCGGGTCGGTCCGCGGGAAGTGCATGCTCCCGTCGTCCGGGCACTGACGGACATGCCCGGCCGCCGCGATCGTGGTCCGAGTCCCGCAGCGCGCGCAGCAGGGATGCGCGGCGTGCCAGTTCACGAGCGCGATCGCGTGCACGACCAGCCCGGCCTCGTCGTCCGGAAGGAGCGGTCCGAGCTCACGCAGGCCGGCCGCACGAGCGTCCGGGGGGTGTGCACCGGCGACCGCGAACCACGCTCGACCGTCAACGTCGGCACCGAGCAGAAGACGGTCGGCGCTTTCGTCGACGTCGGCCGGCGGCATCCATCGCACGGAGGCGCCGTCCGCCCCGACCGCGACACTTCCGTCGTCGACGACGAGGACGAGGGTCTGGGGCGCCCGCCACGCTGCCGCCAACCATGTGTCGTCGTCGCGACGCTCGGCCGCGCGGTCGATCCTCCCGCGGCTCAGCGCCAGGCTGCCCCTCAGGTGCGGCTCGTCGGCTCGCCCGGAGATCGACACTCCTCGCACCTTAGCTGGCGGCTGCTCACGCCTCCGGCGACCGCCGTTACGCCGTCACGACGGGCTCGTGATCTCCCGACCCAGAACGACATGGACCGGGTGAGGTCGTCGACCGCGAGGAGCGGAGTCACCGTGGCGGACGAGTCCGGGAAGGTCGGAAGTTCTTCGGTCATCTCGGGCCGACCTCAGTCGTAGCGGCGGATCGTGCGGACGTTGAGCGCCACCATGAGCACGCCGAGCACGGCGACGACGGCAAAGCCCCGGCCGATCGGCGCCCAGGACAGATCCTCGAGGATGAGGGAGCGCAGCCCTTCCATGATGTAGGTGACCGGGTTGTACGTCGACGCGATCTCCATGGGCCTGGTCAGCAGGTCGCGCGGGACGAAGTTCGGGGTCAGGAAGAGCAGCGGGAAGAACACCAGCCCGCCGGAGTTCGTCGCGGCGGCGCTGCGGGTCTTGAGTGCGATCAGCTGCATGAAGCCAGCGAAGACGACCGCCCACGACGCGGTCAGCAGGATCAGCAGCAGGAAGCCGATCGGCCCACTCGCGATCGAGATGCCGAACGGCAGCGCCAGCAGCACGATCGCGGTGGTGATCGCGACGCTCTTCGCCGCTTCGGCGGCCAGCCGCCCGAGCACGATGGCGGTCCGCGACACCGGCGCGGCGCGCAGCTTGTCGAAGTAGCCGCCCTCGATGTCCTCGACGAGGTAGAGCGCAGCGCTGCCGAAGGACGCCGCCAGCAGGATCGAGCTGGGCAGCTGGAACGCCGCGTAGTTCTGGCCCTCGAGGAACGGGGTCGACCCGGTCGGGAAGATCTTGCCGGCCTGACCGACGTTCACGACGAGGAAGAACAGCGGGATGAACAGCGTCGGGAGGAGCGCCTCTGGCGTCCGCCACGCCTCTCGGAGCGCACGCTGGCCGAGCACCATCGCATGGGTCATCCCTGCACCTCCTGAACCTCTCCGGCGGTCCGTTCCCGCGTGCGTCCGGTCACGTCCAGGAACACCTCGTCCAGGGTCGGCTCGGTCGCCAGCCCGCGGCGCTCACGCAGCTCGGCCTTGAGGTCCGCGGGCGTGCCCTCCCGGACGATGAGGCCGTCGTCGATGATCGCGAGGCGGTCGCAGAGCTGGTCGGCCTCCTCGAGGTACTGCGTCGTGAGGAAGATCGTCGTGCCACGGCCGTTGATGCGACGCAGCTCCTCCCACACCGTGAGCCGGCTGGCCGGGTCGAGCCCCGTCGTCGGCTCGTCGAGGAAGAGAACCTCCGGCTCGTGCACGAGTGCCGACGCCAGGTCGAGCCGGCGCTTCATGCCACCCGAGTAGCCCTTGATCCGGCGGTCGGCGGCCTCGACGAGGTCGACGAGCTCGAGCAGCTCCTGGGCCCGGCCTGCTGCCTGCGTCCGCGAGCTGCCGAACAGCCGGGCCTGGAGGATGACCAGCTCGCGACCGGTCTGGCGCGCGTCGAGCCCGGCTTCCTGCAACGCGACCCCGATCTTCCGGCGCGCTCCGTCCGGATCGGCGGCCACGTCGATCCCGGCGACGCGCGCCGAGCCGGACGTGATCGACATCAGGGTCGTGAGCATCCGGACAGTGGTCGACTTGCCGGCCCCGTTCGGACCGAGGAACCCGAAGACCTCCCCTGCCTCGACCGTCAGATCTACGCCGCGCACGGCCTCGACCGCGCCACCGCGGCCGCTGTAGTGCTTGACCAGCTGTTCCGCCTCCACCGCGAGTGCCATGCCGGCGAGCGTACGGCGGGCCACCGACACCCTCGCCGTGCCCGCGGCCGCGCCGTGACAGCGCCCCGGGTCGCCGTTCACCCGGCCGTGCGCACCCGGGTGACCGTGGTGCCGGCCGCGCTGGTCGGCGCCCCGGCGGGCTGCAGCGCGCGTCGGAGCGTCGGGATCGCAGCGCAGAGCGCACGGATCAGCGGCTGGTCGCGGTCGCCGGAGTGGTAGACCATCCGGACGTCCATCCGGGTGGCTCGGATCCGAGCCCGGAAGGCCACGAGCTGCTCGGTGCCCAGCGCCGAGGCGAACATGCACACGGGCCCGATCGCGACGAACCCCAGGTGGGTCGCGAGCTCACCCGGGACCTGGCCCGGCGCGACGTGGACGATGTCCTGGTCGGGTGCGTACGCCCTGAGATCGGCGATGATCTCCTCGGAAGTCGGTCCGAAGGCATGCACTGCGATCGGACCGGCCCTGGCGATCTGGGCGATCGTGGCCGGCTCGCCGCCCCTGCGCCGCCCGGCCCGTACGAGCGGGTGCTGCTTGTGCGCCACCGCGACCACCGGGCTGCGGACGATGTGGCGCGAGTCGATCACCGCCGGAGCGGCCCGGTGCGTGATGAAGCCCACATGAGCCTGGCCGTCGAGGATCGCCGAGATCACGTCCGGGCTGTGCGCGTCCCACGTCCGGAGGTCGACGCGCAGCCCGCGGACGGCGGCCAGCACGCCGGGCACGATCGTCGACACCAGCCCGGCCGGTGCGGCCAGGCCGAGTCGTTGCCGGCCCTCGACCGTACGGACCGCCTGCCCCGCCTCGGCCAGCAGCGCGAGCGTCCTCCGGGCGTAGCGAACCAGCTCCTCGCCCGCAGGAGTCAGCGAGGTGCCGCGGGCTGCCCGGACGAACAACGGAGCGCCGAGACGCCGCTCCAGCGTGGCCATCCGGGCGCTGACCGACGGCTGCGCCACCCGCAGCATCGTTGCCGCGGCGCTGAAGCTGCCGGTCTCGGCGACGAGCACGACAGTGCGAAGATCAACGACGTCCAGATCAGCCATAGTCTGAGCCTATGGGTTTGTCTCATGGATGGACGGCTACCCGAGCTCGCGGTCATGACGCAGGCTCGATCAGGTGTACCGACGCATCCTCCACAACCGTTCCTGCAACCTGATCCTCCTCGGAGAGGGCGCCGCATCGCTCGGGGAGCGCTCGCTGTTCATGATCATCCTCTGGCTGCTGCTCGACGCCGGATCGCTCTGGCTCGCGGTCGCGCTCGCTGCTGCCACAGCCCTGCCGTCCCTCATCGTCAGCGCCGTCGGACCACGCCTGCTCGACGCCGCAGCCGACCTCAGGATCCTCGTCGGGCTCGACCTCCTGTGCGCGCTGGCAATCGCTGCGCTCTCGCTCGGCGTCGACCACGTGCCGCTCGGTGGGGTGCTCGGCGTCGGCCTGGTGCTGGGACTGCGCGGCATCGTGGCTCGATCCAACCTGCATGCGCTGGTGCCCTCGCTCGTCGCGCCACGCGAGGCCGGCGCCGTGATCGGACTGCTCGATCTGGTCGATCGGCTGGCGATGGTGGCCGGGCCCGGCGCCGCCGCGCTCCTCCTGCACGTCCTCGCGCCACCACAGCTCGTCCTCGTCGCCGCGGCGGCGTTCGGGCTCTCCGCGGTCGCGTTGCTCCTGCTCCGTCGCCAGCTCGGCCCGGGTCCGGACCGGAGTGCGGCACGCACCGAGCGACCGGCCAGCGGACCCTCAGGTCGGTGCGCAACGCTGCGCCGCCGGCCTCACCTCGCGTACGGGATCGCCATCCGCACGCTCGGCGCTGTGCTGTGGCCGACGATCACACTCGGGATGCCGCTGTTCGTCGCTCGGGATCTGGCGCTGCCGATGACCGCGTACGGGACCGTGCTCGGCTGCTACGCCGTGGCGAGCATCGCCGGCAACGTCCTGGGCGTGTGGCTGGCAGCGCGCACGACTCTGCGGCGGCTCTGCGGGACGGCGTGGGCGCTCACCGGCCTGTCGTTCGTGGCGTTGTCCGCGACGACGTCGCTCGCTTGGCTCGCCATCGCGTACGCCGTGGCCGGGTTGGCCATGCCGGTCGGGATCCTGGCGATCAGCACCACGATCGCGGGACTGGACGGCGAGGCCGCGCGCGCGGACCTGTACGCGACCCAGCGCACGCTGATGGATGTCGGCAACCTCGCTGGTGTCGTCGTCGCCGGGTTTGCGCTCGGCATCGGCGCAGGCGCGGCGATCGGTATGGCCGGCGGCGCGCTCGTGCTCGGAGTCGTGGCGGTGCTCGGCGGATGGGTGCGCTCCGATCGGTCGCGGGCCTACCGCGCAGCGGCGAGCAGTGCTTCGAGCCCAGCCCGGTCGGGGAGGCCCGGCGGCCAGACGATGGCGCCGTCACGGACGTAGGCGAAGGCAGCACCCACCGAGCCAACGTCGCAACCGGCGATCTCCGCCCAGGCGAGCCGGTAGATCGCCAGCTGGAGCGGGTCGGCGTCGTGGGCGCGGTTGGTCTTCCAGTCGACGACCTCGTAGCCGTGCCCGGTGGCCCCGTCTTCGGTGCGATACACCGCGTCGATCCGACCCCGGACGACCCGGCCACCGAGGACCAGTGAGAACGGCACCTCGAGCCGATGCGGAACCCGATCCGCGTACGGGCCGCGCTCGAAGGCGACTTGCAGCGCCGCCAGGTCGTCATCGTCGGTGATCGCGGAGTCAGCCGACCCCGGCAGCTCGTCGGGTGCCAGGAGTGGCTGCTGCGCGTAGCGCGCCTCGACCCAGGCATGGAAGCGCGTGCCTCGGCGGGCTGCCGGCTGCGGCGCACGCGGCATCGGCCGGGCCAGCTCACCGGCCAGCCCGTCCGGATCGACCCCCAGTGCGAGCACCTGGGACGCCGACAGCGCGGCCGGCAGGGTGACGTCGTGCGCATGCGCTGACGACGCCTGGACCAGCTCGGCCAGCAGCAGCTCGAGGTCGTGGTCCCAGCCGTCGACGAGCTCTCGCTCGATGTCGGTCAAGAGCTCGTCGTCGACCAGCCCCCCGTCGACCAGCCCCCCGTCGGGCCCGGCCATCGCCGCCCGCACCGCCGCGGCCGACTCCTGCCGTGCCTGGAGCCGGTCCGGGTGGAGCTTGGCCGGCCACGGCACCTCGACCGTTCCGAGGTTGGCGATGACCGGGTTGGTGTCGTCGTCAGCCGGCTCGGCGGCACTCACGACGACCTCGCCGTGACCAGCAACGCATTGGGCGTGCACGACCTGGAAGAACTCCGACGGGCCACGCCTGGTCTTCTGGGTCGGCCCCCACCAGGACGTGGTCGCGACCAGGAGCCGGCGGGCGCGGGTGATCGCCACGTACCCGAGCCGCCGCTCCTCCAGCGCGTCCTCGACCTTGAGCTCGGCCGCGTACGCCGTGAGGTCAAGGTTCGTCCAGTCGGCGACCTCGGGCATCCGGTCCGCGTCGCCGCGCAGCGACACCGGCATGACCTGGGCAGCCTGTGTGTAGCGGCTGCGGCCGCGGGTGGACGGGAAGACGCTCTTGGTGAGCTCGGGCAGGACGACGACGTCCCACTCGAGCCCCTTGGCCCGGTGGACGCTCATGAGCTTGACGCTGTCGCCGAACGTCGGCGTCGGCAGGTCGAGGCCGCCATCCTCCTGCTCGGCGGCAACGAGGTAGGCGAGGAACGAGCCCAGCGTCGACTCGCCGTCGAGATCGCGGAAGCCGGCGGCGACGTCCACGAGCGCCGCGAGGGCGTCTCGCTGCGCCGTACCGCGCGCCGCCTGGGCGACCGCCGCCTCGACGTCGAGCCCGGTCGTGACGATCACTCGGTCGACCAGGTCGACCAGCGCCTCGCCCTGCTGCGACCGCAAGTCGTCGATCTCCGCGGCCAGCCGAGCGAATCGCTCTCGTGCCGCCGAGGAGTACGGCAGGTCACCTGGGTCCTCGACCGCGTCGAGCAAGGAGACGAGCTCAGCCGGGTCACCGTCGGCGACTGCCTTGTCGAGCGCGCGCGCCAGCGCCTGCTCGCCGTCGTCGTCGCGCGGTCGCTCGACGTCGACATGCGCGATCGCCGCCGCCCGCTGGCCGAGCAGGCGGAGGTCGCGCGGACCGATCCGCCAGCGCGGCCCGGCCAGGATGCGCACCATCGCCGGGTTCGCGGTCGGGTCGTGCACGGCCTGCAGCACCGCCACGACGTCGGCGACGCCGGGCAGCGTGAGCAGGCCCCGCAGCCCGACGACCTCCACCGGGACGCCGGCGGCGGTGAGCCGCTCGTACAACGGAGCGATCACCACGTTCTGCCGGACCAGGACCGCGATCTCACCCCAAGACGGCGCGGTGTCGTCACGGGCGCGCTGCACCTGTTCCACGACGAAGTCGAGCTCCTCGGCGGCGGTTGGAAGGACGCCGCAGCGAACCCAGCCCTGCTCGGGATCGACCTCGGCAGGGACGCGGAGCGGCTGGACGGCGGGGTGCTGGTCGCGGAGCTCGGTGGCGATCGTGTTCGCGAGTTCGAGGAGGCGTCCGCCGCTGCGGTAGCTCACCGGCAGTGCGTACGCCGCCGCAGCCGAGCCGTCCGCACGGGCGAAGTGGACGCCGAAGTCGTCGATGTTCGCGACCGATGCCCCGCGCCACCCGTAGATCGCCTGGAACGGGTCGCCCACGGCCGTCACCGGGTGCCCGTTGCCGAACAGCCGGGTGAGCAGGACCCGTTGCGCGACCGATGTGTCCTGGTACTCGTCGAGCAGCACGACCTTGAAGTCGTCCCGGTACGTGGCGACGACCTCCGGTCGCTCGGAGACGATGCGGGCGGCCAGCGCGATCTGGTCGTCGAAGTCGACGAGGTCGCGGTCGCGCTTGGCTCGGGTGTACGCCTCGACGAGCCGGGTGAGCTCGAGCCGCTGCCGGGCGGTGGAGGCGACCTTGCTGACGTTCTGGGTCTGCTTCGCGGCCCGGTCGACCGAGGCGATGATCTCGAGGTCGCGGGCCCGGAGCTGGTCGAGCGTCACGAGGTGCTCGGCCAGCTCGCCCGCGAGGTCGAGCAGGCGCTCGGCGATGAAGTCTGGACCGACCTCGAGCGCGGTGAAATCGCCCTCCACCTCCCGCATCGCCCGCATCGCGAGCATGAACCGCGTGGCCTGGGTGATCAACCGCGAGTCGGGCTCGACCCCGACACGCAGGCCGTGGTCGCGCACGATCCGGCCGGCGAAGGCGTGGTACGTCGAGACCGTCGGCTCGGCGTCGGCGGGCAGATGGCCCGCCGACGCCGAGTGGCCCGGCAACTGGTCCGGTCCGCCGGGATGCGCGGACGGTGGGGTGACGCCGGCCGCGTCGAGCCAACCCCGGACCCGCGAGCCGAGCTCGGCCGCTGCCTTGTTGGTGAACGTGAGCCCGAGCACACACTCGGCCGGAACCTGCCCCGAGCCGACCAGCCACACGACGCGTGCAGCCATGAGCGTGGTCTTGCCCGACCCGGCGCCGGCCACCACCAGGCCCGGCCCCAGCGGCGCCGTGGCGGCCAGCAGCTGGTCGTCGTCGAGCCGGCGGGGCAGCACGCGCTGGAGGTCCTCCGGCGTCTCGAGCGCGGCCCGTG
>Ga0136637_1000076_pt1 | contig 15541 bp, 20 predicted proteins | sample AntDrymUQ8572106_2_FD_105497 | JGI IMG/M metagenome (GOLD analysis project Ga0136637, IMG submission 105497) | Polar desert sand microbial communities from Dry Valleys, Antarctica - metaG UQ857 (21.06) | ecosystem: Environmental > Terrestrial > Soil > Desert | place: Antarctica: Dry Valley... | reverse complement strand
GCTCGCTTGGAGAGGTCTATCTCCTCGGGGTGGGTGAGCAGAACTCCGCGCCCGATGTGGGAGAGGTACTTCGCCAGCAACTCCGGCGTATCTCCCTCGCGCTCCACCCCCTTCCTGTCCGTTCGCTGCTTCTCTAAATTAGTAGCCACCTTACCCTCCCAACCAGACATGAGATTGTGAAAAACCAGTTTCAAAAACTATTCTTGTTATTACCTCCGCGGCACCATTTCCAAACCCTCGATTCCGCCGCGCTCTCCGGTGTTATTCATCTCTACCGCACCGATATATACGTTACGGATGGGGGAAAAGTTTCGATCATCGGATCCTGGCCCGGCGATTTTGGCAAGAAGCCCAAAAGACCGTCTCCGAGGTTATAATGACAGGATGGATATACCATCCCGGATACCGGATGAGATCCACGGCAGATTGCCGGAGATACTGGCTTCGTGGCGCGAGGCTCGCAGCGAAATCCTGGATGACGATGCGTATGCGAACCTCCTCGGCGGCATCGAACGCCTCATGGTGGTCTTCACCGATTTCCTGCGTAGCGCGGATACCGTGGAGACGTTTACCCGGGGAGGGGAGGTCCGCGGCCTGGTCGGTGAGATCGCCGGTTACCAGCACGAGTTGGGGCGGGAGTCGGTCGGGGTCATGGAGGACTTCGCCGCGCTCAGGCGCTCGGTCTGGCGCGCCGTGGAGACGAGCGTAGATCTCTCCGCCTTCGACGGAGGCGATGTCGCCAGGTTCTTCACGAAGCTGATGCAGGCCGCCGACTGGGTGACGGAGGCCGGACTGGAAGCCTTCGATGCCATCGCGCGCGCCGATATGGAGGAGGCCCTGGGCCGGGCCTCCGCGACCGACTTGCTCACCGGGCTTCCGGATAGGGATCTCTTCAGCCGCCTGCTCTTGCCGCAAGCGGTTGCGTCGCGCGAGACCTTCTCCATCGTCGTCTTCGACGTGGCGAGGTTCTCGGAGACCGTGGACGCCGGAGACGTCGCGTGGGCTCGGGAGGCTCTGCGCGGGCTAGCGGATGCCGTTCGGGCCTCTGTGTCAGAAGATGCTGTGTGCGCCAAGTTCCGCGACGGCGAAGTTTGCGCCATACTGCCAGGCGAGGGAAGCGAAGCCGCCTACGCGGTCGCGGAGCGGGTTCTCGAACTCATCGCCAGGGAGCATGGGGAGTCCCACTTCGAGGTGGACGTGGGGATTGCGGAGTACCCGGCCAACGGCCATGACGCCGGAGGGCTGCTGACCGAAACTCTCAAGGCGCTCAAGATGGCGAAGCGCGTCGGTGGCAGCGGCATAGTCATCGCCCGGTAGTCTGGAGGAGTGGTGATCGCGATCATGAACAGGCTGCCGGTCAAGGAGGGAGCCGCGGACGAGGTCGTCCGGCGGTTCGCCGATAGCCGCGGGTACGTTCAGGACTTTCCCGGTTTCGTCTCGATGGAGGTGCTTCGTTCCGAGGGCGGAGACGAGGTACTCGTCATCACTCGCTGGCGCGACAGGGAAGCCTTCGATGGGTGGGTCGGTAGCGAGGAGTTTTCCAAAGCCCACGGAAGGGGCGGGGGAGCAAGCCTGTTATCCGGGCATCCGAAGATGACCTCGTATGAAGTCGCGGTCGAGCGCGAACCCGGCGGGGATTCACCGGGTCCGGATCAGGCGCCTTCTGCGAGCTCGTAGGGCGGGGCGGTCGAGGCTCCGGGTTCGTATTCACCCTTGCCCAAGACCGCGAAAACGAAGGCGAAGAGAAAGATCATGATCAGCACCATGATCCCCATCGCTATCCGTTCGCGCAACTCGTCTCCTCTCTTACGTGGAATTTCGACGCCATTCTAGCGCAGCGGCGAACACGGCGCGTCGTCCCCGCGCGGGGCCGGACGACGGTAAGGTATAATGTAGCAGCATGTAGCAGCAACGTTTCAGGGAAGGTTCCAAAGATCATAGACTTCGCGGACTTCGGTGGAACAGGTAGTGGCGATGGAAGTTGACCCTTACCTCCAGGATTATCGGGATCTTCAGGAGAAGGAATGCCGGGAGCTTCTGGACCTCCTGGCCGGCATGGGCATTGCTACCGCGGACAGAGTCTATCGTCCGGGGGATGCGATCTACCGCGAGGGCGAGTATGGGGACGCTCTCTACGTGCTCATCTCCGGCGTGCTGAAGCTTTTCCGACCGTACTCGGGGAGCAAGGAGGCCACGCTTCGGCTGTTGAGGCCGTGGGATATCTTCGGGCACCTGGCTTTCGAGGGCGAGACCAAGCAGCGCGCCTATGCCGAAGCCGTCACCGAATGCCGGGTGACGAAAGTGCCGAAGGTGTTCGTCGAGCGAGCCGTGCGCCAGGAACCTCAGGTGGCGTTCAAGATCATGACGCTCCTCGAACTCCGGCTGGTGCAGTACGAGGAGCTGGTGAAATGCCTGCTTCCGCGCGAGACGGAGGTGCGCCTCGCCAACCTTTTGCCTATCCTCGCCCGTAAGTTCGGAGAGCGAGAGGATGGCGCCCGTTCCGTCACCATAGACCTGCGCCTGACCCACCAGGACCTCGCCGCGATGGTCGCCTCTACCCGTGAGTCAGTCACCAAAGTCCTCAACGACATGCGCTCCCGCGATTTCATAGGGATCGAGACCGGACGAATAACCCTCAAGAACCCTCGCGCCCTGACGGAACTCAGCCGGCCTTAAGGAACCCGCCGTCCGGCGCCGGGAGCGGATGATGGTTCGGCGATCCACGCCTTCTGCGGAGAAATCTGAAGACCGAGGCTCGAACCGATATCATCTATCGCGTGCTGGAGCTTCTACAGGCAATAATTCTGGGGATCGTACAGGGGCTGACGGAGTTCCTGCCGGTCTCCAGTTCCGGGCACCTTTTGCTGGGGCAGTACTTTCTGGGCGTGGATGAGAGCAAGTTCGGGCTTCCGTTCGACGCGGCCATACAGTCGGGCACACTGCTGGCCGTCGTCTCGTTTTTCTGGAAGGATTTTCTGGGAATGGCACGAGCCTTCATTCGTTCCCGGCGCGGCTTGGACTTCGAGGACACGGATCAGCGCATGGCCTATATGATCCTGGCCGCCACCATCCCGGCTGGGGTTGTGGGGTTCGCGTTCGAGGATTTCTTCGCCAACAGCGTGCGCTCGCCGTGGGTCGTGGTCTTCAATTTGGTGTTGGTGGGCGCGCTGTTCATCGTGGCGGAGGCGGTTGGGCGCAAGAGTCGGCTGACCTCGAAGTTGGGCTTCCTGGGCGCAATCGCCATCGGGTTCGCCCAGGCTACCGCGCTCGTGCCCGGCGTCTCCCGCTCCGGGGCGACGATCACGATGGGGCTATTCGTGGGGCTCAGGCGGGACGAGGCGGCCCGGTTCTCGTTTCTGATGAGCGTCCCCATAATCGCTGTAGCCTCGGGGTTCACCCTGATCGAGGCTATCCGGGCGGGGATGGACGCGAACGAGGCGATGATCTTCGCGGTCGGCATCGTGGTCTCGGCCATCGTAGGGTACTTCGCCATAAAGTTCCTCCTCACGTACCTCGCCAACCATAGCCTCCGGATCTTCGCCTACTACCGCTTCGGACTCGCCGCCGTGGTCGCGGTCACGCTGCTTTTCCTCTGAGTGGGGCTTTGAACGCGCCCACGGGTTCTGGTAACCTGCCGGGGATCATGGGTATCACGACGATGGCAGCCCGGCGATTTACGAGGGAGGAGCGCGCCTGAGAGTGGGCCGCGTTTCTCCGCATCGGAACCTCGCAATCGAAAAACATCACGGGAGGCTGCGGAAGCCATGACTTTTCTGGAGGCGCCACGCTATCGTTCAGTTACCGCAAAGGAGAGCCATCATGTTCGCTGAGGACCGCGAGGGAGCGAGCGGGATGGACGGCATCCGGGACGGCATAGACGCGGTGGACGCGGAGATAGTTCGTCTCCTCGACCGGAGGGCGCGGCTGGCGCGGCGTGTCGGGGAGTTCAAGCGCGAACGAGGACTCGACGCTTATGTCCCCGCTCGTGAACGCAAGGTTCTCGACCGGGTGGCGAGCCTGAGCGAGGGGGACTTCCCGAAGCGCGGTCTCGAAGCCGTCTTCCGAGAGATCATCTCCTGCTCCATCTCCCTTGAGGAAAGCCTGAAGATAGCGTACCTCGGGCCCGAAGCGACGTTCACTCACGAGGCTGCCCGCCGCTCTTTCGGCAGCAGCGTTGACCTGGAACCGCAGCCGACTGTGGCCGAGGTCTTCGCCCGCGTGGAGCGCGGGGAGGCCCAGCATGGCGTGGTCCCAGTCGAGAACTCGATGGAGGGGACCGTCACCCACACCCTGGACGAGTTGATGAACAGCCCGCTTAAGGTATGCGGTGAGATCTACCTCTCCGTCTCCCAGAACTTGTTGTCGAAGATGGCGGATCTCCGCAACGTCACGGCGGTCTATTCGCATCCGATGGCTCTGGCCCAGGCTGGGACATGGCTGCGCCGCGAGGCGCCGGGGGCGAGGCTCGAGGAGGTCGAGTCCACGGCGGAGGCGGCGCGGCGGGCCGGCGAGGAACCGGGGGTGGCGGCGGTTGGGAGCGTGTTGGCGGCGGAGGCGCACGGCCTTACGATCCTTGCGCGCAACATTCAGGACGCCCGCGCGAACGCGACGCGCTTCATCGTGCTCGGGCGGGCGTGGGCCGGTCGCACGGGGAAGGACAAGACGAGCCTGGTCTTCGTCTTCAAAGACCGTCCTGGCGGCTTGAGGGACGCGCTTTCGGCGTTCTCGGACGAGGGGATCAACCTGACCCGCATCGAGAGCCGCCCGAGCCGGCGTCAGGCGTGGACCTACGTGTTCTTCGTGGACTTCCAGGGACATCCCGAGGACGAGCGGGTGAAGCACGCGCTCGAGAAACTGGGCGAACGTTGCACGTACGTCGGCCTAATCGGAGCCTACCCCGAAGTCCCCAACGAGGTCACCGGGTAACCGGAGGTCACCGGAGGCCGTGGATTTCAAGACCGCCGCCAGAGAGGTGCTGCGGGAGGTTGGACATCCCCTCCACTACACGGACATAACCGAGATAGCCATTCAGTCCGGGTACCTTGAAAGCGCAGGCCGCACGCCACACAACACCATGCGCGCCCGTATCTCGGTGGACGTCAGGGACAACCCCGAAAGCCTTTTCGCTCAGACAGCCCCCGGCGTCTACGGGCTAAAGGCGGAGCTTTGATCGCCGGAAAGATGCTGTATATTGAAGGTTCGAAGACACTCTTTTTCATGGACATCCGGGAGGTGTGATGGTCGAATTAGTGGACAGGACCGTGATCGGCGCGGCGTGGAAAGTAAAGAACCTCGAAGACCACGACCGGCGTCTGGAGCGGGCGGCGCGGTGGATAGACGAGCTTTCGCGGGAGCATGAGACGGCTGCGCTCGTGATCTATGAGGCAGCCCTCATGAAGAGCGGACGTCCCGTCAAGGAGGTGCGCGAGACCGTCCGACGCTTCGGGGACAAGTGGCAGGACGAGGAGGAACCTCTCACCATCCCGAGGGTCAGCGGCATCATGAACGTCGATGGCGATGACTGGTTCTTCGGGGACGACACGCTGCGGGTGATGACCGGACAGCTCCTCGGGCAGTTCCAGCACCGGGTCGCGCAGTACAACTACGTGGACGAGCGCGAAGTCCTCAAGCGCTGGGCCAACTCCCACGACACCCGTCTCTTCATCCGGCGCCGCATCTATGAGACAGAGCCGGTGGTCGGGGTGATCTCCGGTTTCGGCCTGCCGTTGGTGCAGTATCTTCGCGTGGCCGCCGGGGCAAATACGCTCGTGCCTTCAGAGAACATGGCGTGGGCGCTGGAATCCCTGGGTTTCGGGTCGAGCGCCGATGAGTACGAGACGCTGGGGCGGGCCGAGAGCCTGGCGCTCCACCTCGATCTCCCAGCGCCCATCGTGGGGGAGATGCTCGAAGATATCGCCCGCGACGGGCTCACGGATTTCCCGGAGCCTCCCGAGCTAGCCACCGAGGATGAGGGAGAAGAAACGGCGTCCGATGAAGCGCTGAAGCCCGCGCCCGGAGACCGTAAGGCGCGGCGTAGCGCGAGGGAGGATCCGAGGAAGGGTGACGAGCCCACGCGAGTTCAGGACCCTCAGCCCCGCGACGCGCCCGGCGTGGCGGAGGAGGCGGGAGGCAAAAAGGATCCCGCCTCCCCCGAGACCGGGCGAGGCGAGGCTCCCGGCGAGGTGCGCGATGGGGACGAGGGATGAGGATGCTTCGGGGCTGAAGGCATCGGTTCGAGGTGATACACTACCGTCTGGTTTAAGCAATAATTCGTCCCATTACAGGTGTAAAGATGCCGCGTAGATCAGAGGGTCCAGACACTCCCGAAAGATACGAGCAAGGAGCAACACGAGCAATGGCCGAATCTAAAAAGCGCATCGCGCTCAAGCCGCACATGAAGCAGATCCGGGAGTGGGTGGATCAGGGCAAGGCGGACGATTGGATCGCCGACGCCCTCGGCACCAGCGCATCGAGCGTCCAGTCCTTCCGGTCCAGAAACGACATCTATCGCCGCGAGCGGAGCAGGAGCGAGCCCGAGAGCGTCTTCGAGGGTGTCCTCGACCACGGCGAGCGCGACGGCTGGGGATTGTGGTTCGATCCATCCGTGGCCGAAGACCCGACGTGGAAAGAGCACTGGGCCAGCGTCGAGGCGGTGGTCGTGAAGATCGCCGAGGACTCGATAGTGCTGGAGGCCGATGCAGACGACGGCTCCCAGGACGGTTCAGCCCCCGCGTTCGCGCTCTCCGGGACCATCAGACCATCTGAGCCCGCTGCCTCGGATGGCTCCGCCGCTAACTCGGATGGCTCCCCCGATGGCGTGGATGGCGAGTCCGACGGGCCCGATGGGTCTGATGGCTCTGCTGCGCCCAGGGAAAGAGGGCGCGTGAAGTGGTTTGACTCCGACAAGGGATATGGATTCCTGGTGCGGCCCACCGGGGAGGACCTCTTCGTGCATAACTCCGAGGTCAAGGGGGATCCATCCTCGCTGGAGCAGGGCGGCGAGGTCGAATACGAGGTCGGTCGCAACGACCGGGGCGCCAACGCCCGCAGTGTCCGCCTCCTGGGCTAACCGCCTCGTTCGGGAGTCGGGAAAAAGAAATACGACTCCCGAAGCACAAACGTAGCGAAGACTGCATAGCCGCTGGGCTACCCGGTCGCATGCTCGCCTTCATGCTTCTTTGCCATTGCTTCACGCATCTCCCGTTCGGTGACCGCCTCTCACCGAGTCGAACATCATGGCCGCGATATTCGGAGGTCTTTCGGGAGCGATCCCCGACGTGTCCCCGAGAAGGGCCGAAGTTGGCCCCTTCTTATTCCACGGTGGACGCGCCGGGCTTCTGGTCTTTCGGGAGATGGTCTGTGGACGCCAGTTCCAGCAGACGGGGCGGGCCGTGCATGTCCCATTCGAGGCGCGTGATCGAAGCGTTCGCCGCCCGCGTGTTGTCGGGGAACACATCAGGGCCGAACCGGTCCCTGAGGAAAGCCCGCATAACGCCCCCATGCGAGACGGCGACGATCCGCGAACCGGAGGGATGCTGGGCGGTGATGTCCGAGATGGATCCCTCGAAGCGGGCCAGGATCTCCTCGTCCGTCTCGGCGTCTGCCATTGTCCAGCGTTCCTCTTCGGGGAGGCTGAGGAATTTCCTAGCGAACTCAGGGTTTTCGGCTTCATAATCTGCCCACGCCTGGCCCTGGAGCACGCCTCCGTGCCGTTCCGTCATGCCCTCGATGGGTATGATCTTCGCCGTAAAACCTGCTTCGCGGGCGATGATTTCGGCTGTCTCGAAGGCGCGGGAGAGTGGGCTGGCGTACATGGCATCGAACGTCTCGCCGGATAGTGCGAGGCCCGCATAGCGCGCCTGTCGCTGTCCTTCGCCGGAGAGCGGGTAATCCAGTTGGCCTTGCCAGACGCCGCTCGCATTCGCGGTGGACTGGCCGTGCCGGATGAGGATTATCTCTCGTACGTCGCGCACGAAAGTAGAGGGTAGTCCATGTTCGCGCTTTCGGCAAATCCTGGAGGATGCTAGAATTTCGCGGTCGCATGGATTCAATGCTGTGGGGAGACACTGAATGTTTCAACAAGACGATTCGCGCGCGGCTATGGAGAAGAGATCCGGAGCCATAAAAATCGAACGGGACGCCCAGCGTCCGACAGCGATCCTTCGGGTTGCCAACGAACTGGAGATGCGTGGAGGCGAGATCGTGGAGCTCTTCAAGGAGGTCCGCTCCGCCACCCGGCAGGTCGTGATCCCTATTCACCTGCGCCAGGATGACGAAGACTTCTTCATCGAGGTGGAGACCGGAGCGTGGGATGAGGCCGCGAGCGAGCGCGTGATTGGAGCGGTCTCCGCAATGCGCGCCACCCTCGGCCCGGAGGCGAATCTGGAACTGGTAAGCGCGTACCCCATTCCGCGAGAGACCTCCTTCTTCTTCGAGCATTTTCCGGCCGCCCTGCTCCAACTGGACCTTTTCGAGGCGGACCCGGCGGAGCCGGAGGCGTGCGCGGAGTTGTTCCGGGAGACGGCCGGGCGTCACTGGGACGTTGACCTCGGCTACGGCCCCGAAGGATTGCCGCTGGCCGAAGAACTCTTGCGGGCCGCCCTGAGCGGTGAGACTGAACGCCGGGCCCCGATCCTGGATGGGCTGGTACACGGCCTGGGCTGCTACGTGGGCGAGGTCATCCGGCGTGGCAACGGAGGCCGGGGCTCGTGGCAGCGTCCGGAGGACTGGGGCGAGGACCGGGTATTAGAGTTCTCGGACATCTCGCTGGACCCCGTGGGGAAGGCTCGCGCCTTCCTGGAGCGGGGCGACGAAGACTCCATCGCCTACTACGCGGAGTACGTCAGCAGGGAGATAGGGAAGCATGCCGAAGCGGAAAAATAACGCTCCGGCAACTACCCGTAACCGTTACGCGAACCGGCGGCGCAACTCGCGGACTATGTGAGTCGAGTCAACGAGAACCTCTTCGCCGATGGTCATGATCGGGATGGACCGCTGCCCGGAGAGCTGTATGACTTCTCCCCGCCCGTCAGCATCCGCGTCGACCTGCTCGTAGTCCAGGTTCAGCCGGTCGAGCTCTTTCTTGACCCTCCGACAATAAGGGCAGTAATCTCCCGTGTAGAGCTTGATGGTCTCTTCTTGCTGCTGCGATACGTCCACGCGCTATCACCTTATCCGTTGATGTAAAGAATACGTCGAAACATATGGATTATACCGCACACGCCGGGAACTTCAGGCGGTCAGGGTCTCTAGCCGACCTCCACCACGATCTCGACCTCCACGGAAGCGTTCAGGGGTAGTTCGGCGACACCGACAGCAGAGCGGGCGTGCAGCCCCGATTCTCCGAATACATCGCCGAGCAATTCCGAGGCGCCGTTCAGGACCTCCGGCTGGCCGTTGAAACCGGGCGCCGAGGCTACGTAGCCCGTGACCTTCACGATGCGGGAAATGCCGTTCAGGCCGCCTGCTTCAGCGGAAACGGCGGCGAGGGCGTTCAGGGCGCAGATCCTGGCGGCCTCTTTAGCGTCGTCCACGGAGACGGTGTCGCCGACCTTGCCGGTGAAGGCGAGGTTTCCGTCCTTGAGAGGGAGTTGTCCGGCGGTGAAGATCAGGTTCCCCGAACGGGTGGCCGGGACGTATGAACCGGCTGGCGTGGCGACGGGCGGCAGTTCGTGGCCGAGGTCTCGGAGCCGGGAGGTGGGAGAGTCCGCTGCCATCTAGTTCAGTGCCCCTTCGTACTCGCTCGGGTCGTAGAGGAGTGGGTAGTCTTCAGCCAACCTTTCGCCTGCGGTGACTTCGCCAACGATCACTGTGTGGTCGCCGGCCCGCATGGTGTCGAGGACCCGGCAGTCGAGGTAGGCGAGGCAATCGAGCAGGTGCGGGGAGCCGCTCGGGGTGAGGCCGTATGGGACGCCGAGGAACTTGTCCGCGTACTCGCCGCTGGTCTCCCCGAAGTGGGTCGCTACGTCTACCTGATCGTCGCGCAGGACGCTCAGGGAGAAGGTGGCGCTCTGCATGATGTGGTCGTGGGTATAGCGGTCCTCGCGCACGGAGATGGCGAGGCACGGTGGTTTCTCTGAGACCTGTGTCACCCAGGCCGCCGTCATGCCGCTCGTCTCGCGGCCGCGGCGGGTAGCGAGGATGTATACACCGTGGGTCAGATAACGAAGAGAGCTCTGTACTGAGCTGCGATCCTGCGGGTCCCGCTCCAACGCGCTTTCCCTCCTGTCTCGGGTACGGGTATTCTATCAACTGCGGGTATACTGCTGTCCATGCCGTATGGGATGAGCGTTTGGAGAAGTGCTTGAGCTTCGCGCTCGTTGGCTTCGGGATCTTTCAAGCCATCCTGTACCTGCTGTTCGTCCGGGCCGTGGATCTGTACGAGCGCGAGCCACTGCGGTACGTCGTGCCGGTGTTCGTGTGGGGCTTCACCGTCGCGGTCGGCATCTCGCTTGTCTTCAACACCCTCGCATCCATGACTTTGAGCGCGATGGCCGGCGCGCAGACGGCGAATTTGATCACCGCTGTAGTTGTCGCGCCCGTCGTCGAGGAGAGCGCAAAGGGACTCGCCCTCATTATAATCTTCGCCATCGCCTACTCGTTGTCCCGTCGCCGCGGCGAGGTCGAGTTCTCCGGCGTGATGGACGGCATCGTCTACGGTTCGGCTGTCGGATTTGGGTTCGCCATCGCAGAAGACCTCCTTTATTATGCTCAGTTTGGGGCAGAGACCTTCGTGGTGCGGCGGGTATTCGGCGGGTTCGCGCACGCTGCTTTCACCTCGCTCACGGGGATCGGGATAGGTTTGATCACCTGGGTCCGCTACGGCGCGTTGAAGGTGATACTGCCTATCCTGGGCCTGCTCGCAGCCATGACGCTGCATTCCCTGTTCAACCTGACCGCGACCCTGTTCGGGCCGCTCGCCTACGTCGTGATGTTCCTCGTGCTGCTCATCTACGCCGGCCTCATAATCGCGTGGCTGGCCGTCGAGCGCCGGACCATCCGCACCGAACTCAGAGACGAGGTGCGTGACGGCACCATAAGCCCGGAAGAGTACGAGATACTGCCGACTTATTTCCGGCGAACCGGCTACTACCTCGGCCTCCTCTTCTCTGGGCGTTTGTCCACCTGGAGCCGGGCCCACAGGCTGCACCGAGCCGCCGTGGACCTGGCCTTCACCAAGCGGCTCACCCGCAATAGTCACGCCGCGCCCCAGGATATCCGCGCCCAGAGACTCAGGGGACGCATACGTGAGACCAGGGCAATCGCCTCCCCCGCGAAACCCTGACTCCCCCGCGGAAAGCCTCCGGATTACTGTTGGCCGGCGGACAGAGCCGTCGAATGGGACGCGACAAATTATCCCTGAAGGTAGGCGGCGTGCCCTTGATCCGCCGTGTCCATGACGTACTGGCATCCAGGTGCGATGAAGTCGCCGCCGCAGTTGGGGTGGACTATGCGCCAGGCATGGAAAATGTCCGCCGCGTCTCTGATCTCCGACCGGGAAGAGGACCGCTGGCGGGCATGGAGGCTGGCATGGAGGCCGCCAGCTACCCGCTAATCTTCGTGGTGGCGGGCGATATGCCGTTCGTGCCGGGGGACCTCATTGAGTTCTTGCTTGGACGGGTCGCCGCCGGGGCCTCCGCCGCCGTGCCCATGCGCCGCGGCAGGCGGCATCCCCTGTGCGCAGCCTATGATCGCCGGATCCTGCCGGTGGTCTCCTCGGCCCTCGACGAGGGGATCGGGGCGGTTCGGGTTCTCCTGGAAATCCTCGACGGCGTGGAGTACGTGGACGAGGATTTGCGGCGGTTCGGAGATCCGGACGTCTTCCTGATGAACGTCAACTCACCGGAAGACCTCGAACGCGCCCGGTCGGCGTCCCGCGGAGGCCAGGCATGAACATGCGAAGATCAAAAGGCATTCTCCGCGACCTCGCCCGTCTCGTGGCCGTGTATCGGGGCCGTCCTTCAGAGTCGTTCACGGAGGATGGAAAGACCGCTCCGAGGGTGGCGGTGATCCTGGGGGCGCAGGTGCTATCCGGTGGCAGGCCCAGCCGGACGCTCGATGCCCGCGCGCGGCACGCGGCGGGGCTGTACGCGGACGGGGACCTGGATCTCCTGATACCGACCGGCGGGCTCGGGGAGCATCCGCCGAGCGAGGCTGAGGTCATGGCGCAAATACTCCGGGCGGAAGGAGTCCCGGAAGACGCTATCTTGCAGGAGGATGCGGCCACGAGTACGTGGGACTCGGCGGTGCTGGTGTCAGCCCTGCTGCGGCGGCGGGGGATGGGGGAGGCGCGGGCCATCACGGACCCGTTGCACTGCGTGAGGACCGTCGCGGCGTTTCGGGAGGAGGGGCTCGAACTGCGGGCGGAGCCGGTTTACTGTAGTCCCATGTGGCGCGAGGCGTGGCCGCGCCGTGGTCAGCTAATTCGGGAGGCTGGAGCGTTGATATGGTACAGGATGAGGCACGGGGTAGGGGCGCGCTCCCGGCGATAGCCGTCGGGGTACTCGCGGTATCGGCGGCGGCCATCATGATCCGGCTTTCAGAAGCGCCCGCGCTCGCCGTCGCCTTCTGGCGCTGCGCCCTGGGGGTCGTGGTCCTTTTGCCTCCGGCTCTTGCGCGGAGGGAGAAGTTTCCGACGGGTAAGACGCTTTACGTTGGCATCGCCTCGGGGGTGGCGCTTGGCGCGCATTTCGGGTTCTGGATAGCCTCCCTCGACTATACGAGCGTCGCGGCGAGCGTGGTGCTTGTCAGCAATACGCCGGTCTTCGTGGCGATCCTGGCTTATTTGCTATTCGGGGAGAGGACTTCGCCGTTGTCGTTAGCCGGTATTCTGGTCGCGCTGGCGGGGACGGCGGTGATTGCGCGGGATGGCTCCGCGGGGTCGGCGGCTACTTTCGGAAATGTGCTGGCGATCCTGGGCGCTCTCACGTTTACGGTATACGTCCTCGTTGGACGCGCCCAGCGTTCGGCGGCGGAGCCGGTCGGTGTCTTGCCGTACTCCATCGTCCTTTATTCGGCGGCCGCGGTCTCGCTTCTGCCTGCCGCGCTTATCTCGGGAGATAGCCTCTGGGGCTACTCCGGGGAGACGTGGTTCTGGCTGTGGGCGATAACGCTCGGGCCTCAGATCCTGGGCCACACCGTCTTCAACTGGGCTTTGGGCTACGTCGAGGCCGCTGTGGTCTCGGGTGCTGTGCTGGCCGAGCCCGTGATCGCTTCGATTCTCGCCTGGCTGATCCTGGCCGAAAAGCCCGGCGTCTCCACGGTATTCGGCGGTACTGTCGTCCTGATCGGGCTGTCCCTGTTGCTCCGTGGACGCCGGAATCCCCCGCCATCCGAGCCGGTGGGAGAGCCGGGGATCGTGAGTCGAGAGTAGTGATGCTCGAATGAGGCTTGCGACTCGCCGTGCTTCCGCATCCTCGATTCTCGAAGTGGACCGCGAGTCTCTCACAATCCGGCCTCGCGGTATGTTGTATTCTGGCCGCGAGGATCATTTCGAGGCGCGAGAGGAGGATTTTGGGACCGCTTAGGACGGGATTTCGGTATGGGATAGTGGCTGTGCTGGTGGCGCTGGCGGCGGACCAGCGTTTCCTGTTCGTCAGCCCGACGGGGACGCCGGATTGGATCCTCACGGCAATCGAGGAGTACCGCACGCAGCTCGCCCTGGCGACTTTCATCTTCCTCGGCATCCTCGCCGCCATCCGCATGAGGCCGGATCGCCTTGAGGAAGGAGTCCCGTACCGCGCTCTGCTGCTGCGCGACGGCGCACTCGCCGCCACCGTGGTCGCCTTCATGGTCGGAGCGGCGCTCTTCGTGCTCACCGCTCTGAACGCGACCGTGTTCGCCGAGACGATCAGAGATTACGCAACCGACGCCGCCCCGAGCATCGTAGCCTACAACGAGAAGGTTGCAGACCGGCTCGACGACCCGCCCCCTGTCCCTGGCGTCGCTGAGATAGAGCGAGGTCTCCAACCTCCGGCACTCGGCGATCTGGGGCGCTCCATCGCCAACTTCGTGTTGCGCGCGCTCTTGATCGGAACCGCCGGCGCCATAGTTGGCCTGCTGCGGGGCCGCGCCGGTTCGGATCTCGATTCCCCCGTTTCCGACTCGTCCGGCGGGAAATCCCAGAACCCTCGATGAACCTCCGCTCCCGCCAGGTTGCAGCGGCGCTCCTCCTGGATGCGCTTATCGGCGAGCCGCCAGCGAGGCTGCATCCGGTCGTCTGGATGGGAACAGCCATCTCGCTCGCTGAGCGAAGAGCCCTCGCCCGGAAGAGCCCGAGAGGACGCATGATCTCTGGTTTAGTCCTCGCCTTCGCGCTCCCCGTTTTCGTCTTCACCGTGGCCGGAGCCGCGATCCGCCTGACGCCAAAGCCGCTCCAGTGGCTGCCCGAAACCGTCCTCCTGTCCAGCGCGCTGTCCATGCGCGGCCTTGCCCACGCCGCAACGGCGGTCGAACGCGAACTGGAGCGAGGCGACCTGAAGACCGCACGGACGCAAATCGGAGAGATGGTGGGACGGGACACGGAGGCTCTGTCTGAAGAAGCAGTCGCACGGGCCGCGGTCGAATCGGTCGCTGAAAACACGAGCGATGGCGTCGTCGCGCCCATGCTGTACGGGCTGCTGTTCGGGGCGCCCGGCGCGCTCGCATACAAAGCCATCAACACCCTGGATTCGATGGTCGGCTACCGCGAAGCTCCCTATGCCGAGCTTGGCCGAGCCTCCGCCCGCCTCGACGACCTCGCTAACCTCGTCCCGGCCCGCATGACGGCCCTCGCCGCCGCGATAGCCTCCGGTCATCCCGCCGCCACCCTTTTGTCCGCCCGCCGTTATGGCCCTCTCACCAGCAGCCCCAACGCCGGATGGGCCGAGGCCGCATTCGCCGGTGCCCTCGGCCTGCGACTCGGCGGCGCGAACACCTACGGCGGCGTGGCGCGCGAAGGCCCCGTGCTAGGCGATGGCCGGAGACCTCGCCCGGAAGACATACGGCGCGCGGTCTCGCTCATGCGCCGCCTCTGCATCCTCTTCGCGGGAGTGATGCTTGTATCCGGGAGGCTTTTTCGTGGCTGAGGGGTGGGCGAATCACGCCGGAGGACGCCACCACGGAGCGCACGGGGAACGCGCGTCCCGTTCGCTGACTCTCTCCGGCAACTTCCTGGACTTCAGCCAGAACGTGAACCCGCTGGGGCCTCCGGACAGGGCACTCGAAGCCGCCCGGCGGGCCGTCACGGAAGAGTCAGGAAGCTATCCGGCACTCGATTACCCCGATCTGCGCGACGCGCTCGCGCATTATTTGATGGTTCCCGCGGCGACCGTCCTGCCAACCAACGGCGGAGCCGAGGCCCTCTTCCTCGCCGCCCGCGCCGCCGCCGGGAATCCGGGCCGGAAGGCTCTCATTCTGGAGCCTACTTTCTCCGAATACGCAGCCGCCTCCCGGACAGCGGGCCTGGAGCCTGTACACCGAATTTCCCGTCGTCCCGAAGACGGCTTCGCCTTCGACCCAACCGTCCTCGACGACCTGGAAGATGTCGCCGCCGTGTTTCTGT
>Ga0136637_1000075_pt1 | contig 15678 bp, 13 predicted proteins | sample AntDrymUQ8572106_2_FD_105497 | JGI IMG/M metagenome (GOLD analysis project Ga0136637, IMG submission 105497) | Polar desert sand microbial communities from Dry Valleys, Antarctica - metaG UQ857 (21.06) | ecosystem: Environmental > Terrestrial > Soil > Desert | place: Antarctica: Dry Valley... | reverse complement strand
GCGGCGCTGACCGGACGCATCGGCGGTTCGCAGCAGCCCACCGCGCAGGGCGTGCCGTCGGTGCCGCAGCCGGCCGCGGGCACGTCGGAGAGTCGCCGCGGCGCGGTGCCGCGCACGTGCTCGATCACCAGGCGCGCGAAGCGGGGCCCCGTAGTGGTTCATCCAGACCTTCGAACCCGAACTCAACCCACTCCAACATCAAGTCCGCGACCTGCTCGACGTCCCCACCAGCAGCTACCCCTCCTGACCCACCATCCCGCATGGGGCCGATATTGCCGCCGAGAAGTGCGGAACGTCAGATAGTCGTGACCCTGCCGTTGATCAGCCGGCCGGTGTGTCTGCCCGTGTTGGCTCGGCTGGTGGTCAAGAACACCACCTCGTCCTCGCGGCTGTGGCGGGCCCGACGCATGGTCGAAGACCTGGCCCGCGCGCTGCCTGACCGCACGATCCATGTGGTGGGCGACGCCGCCTACGCCTCACGCGAGCTGCGCGCCCTGCCCGACCGGGTCACCTGGACCACCCGACTGCGCCGCGACGCCGCGCTGTTCGAGCCCGCGCCGCCGCGCACCGGCAGACGCGGCCGGCCGCGGGTCAAAGGGCGCCCGGCTGGCGTCGCTGTCCACGCTGGCGAGCACCCTGACATTCACTCCAGACCACGGTGTCCCGATACGGGACCACCACCACCGTGCACACCGCGACCATCACCTGTCTGTGGTACTCGGTGTTCGGCTCCCGTCCGGTGCGGGTCGTGCTGCTGCGCGAGCCCGGCCACAGCGGCTACCATCTGGCCTTAGGTGTCCACCGACACCACCGCCAGCCCCGCGCAGATCGTCGACGTTACGCCGCCCGCTGGTCGATCGAGGTCGCCATCGAATCGAAGACGCCAAACAACTCTTAGAGCGTGTTGGGAAAGTGATCATTGCCAGGGTTTGCGGCCGGGTGCGGGGGCCAGCCGGCGGGTCATCAGGCCGATCATGGCCCACTTGACCCAGGCTTCGGAGTGCTCGGGGAGGCGTTCGTAGTCACGTGCCAGACGGCGGTGCGCGGTCAGCCAGGACAAGGTGCGCTCCACCACCCAACGCCGGGGCAGGACGGCGAAGCCGCGTTGCCCTTCGGGTTTGCGCACGACGTGCACGACGATGCGCAGCAGTCGGCGGGCGAAGGCGACCAGCCGTCCGGCGTAGCCGCCGTCGGCGAAGATCAGTGCGAGGGAGGGCATCGCCATCTTCGCCCGGTCCAGCACTCGGCGTCCGCCGTCGCGGTCCTGCACGCTGGCAGCGGTGACCAGGACCACCACCAGCCCGAGGGTGTCGACCACGATGTGACACATCCGGGGAGTTGATCTTCTTTCCTGCGTCATACCCCCGGCTATCAGCGCCGACGGTGTCCGCGCCCTTGACTGACTGGGAGTCCACCACCCCGGCCGAGGCCATCGGGTCTCGCCCGGCCTCGTCGCGCACTCCCGTCGCGGAGTCGATCGTGGATGCGGTCCACGGTGCCGTTGGCCTTCCACGTGGCGAAGTAGTCATAGGTCGTCGCCCAGGGGGGAAGATCACCGGGTAACTGCCGCCAGGAACACCCCGCCCGGGCCATGTATCGCGTTGACGATCTCGCGGCGCGGATGTGTGAGCGGACGCCCCCACCCCTGCCGCCGCGTTCCGGAGGCAGCAGGGGCTCCACCAGCTCCCACTGCGCGTCGGTCAGGTCCGAGTCATAGCCGCGTCGGCCAGCATGATCACACTTCGACAAGATCCCCGGGAGGACACACCGTCACCGATCAACTTTCCCGACACGTTCTTACAACGAACAGGCCGAGAACCGCTGGATGCTCTCTTCCGCGGAGCGCTTCGCCGGCGCCCGCCGCATGCCGATCGTGGCCGAGGTGCAGGAGTTCATCTTCTCCCCGCAGTGCGTGGACCTGTTCGAAGTGGTCAGCACCGAGTTCCTCTGCGCCCATGGCAAGGGGCTCAAGACGATCGCCCCCGCGGCCGGGTTCTCCTGGCACGACCCCGACGCCGGCGGGGAGAACTCGATGCACAGGTACCGTGACGCGGTGGGGCTGAACGGCGGTGCGCCGGATCCCGCACAGTGCGAGCGGCTGCTCACCTACAACCCCGACGATGTGCACGCCACCCCGCCCTGCGCCAGTGGACGAGCTCCGAGCGGGTGTGTCAGGTGCCCTACGCCGACGATCTCTGACGGCTGTTACATTGGTGAGACAGCCGATGAGCTACTTCCACAGTGGACGATCAATGTTCCGGCATCCGGGTTGGCCGGCTTCGCTGCAGCACGGCCGGGTCGGGTTGCGCCCGTTACGACTGCGGGACGCCAGGCTGTGGAGCCGGCTGCGCTTGCGCAATCGCGAGCCGATCATGGTCGGGGAGTTCCGCTCACCTCTTCCCTACAAGCTGGAAAACTCGACGCCCCTGCATTTCCTCTCGACCATCTATGTTCTTTGGCTCGCTCGCCGTGGCCGGATCCTGCCATGGGTGATCACGTACGACGGCAGATTCGTGGGTCGCCTCAACGTGTTCCGCGTCGTGCGGGGCGAAGGCGGTTCGGCGGAGATCGGGGGCTGGGTTGACAGCACAGTGAATGGACGCGGGATCTACACCACCGCGCGGGTCCTGGCGACGGACCACTGCTTTACCCAGGTGGGCTTGGGACGTATCTATTCGCATGTTCATTCGGACAACGTTGCTAGCCTGCGGGTGAACGCGAAGGTCGGATTCCGCGAAGAGCAGAGGTTCGGGCGCAAAGAAGGCGATGGTGTGGAGCGGGAGTGGCGGCGGCTGGCCATTTCCGCCGCGGACTACCCGGATGGTCAGGTTCGCCGATTGCTCCCGCCTTCGTGAGCTTTCTGGCCGTCTGGGGCGGGGCGCGCGAGCCAACGGTGCACCGGAAGCGCCAGGATCACGCCGGCCAGGGCCAGGTGAACGGCGGCAAACAGGACGGCCTGTGCCACGGTCGGCGGGTGGCCGAAGAAGACACCGATGTGTGAGGCCCAGCTGAGCGTGTCCGGTCGGCTACCCGCCCAGGGGGCCATGGCCCAGAACGACAGATCGTTCAAGCCCGAGATCACGATCACGACCCCGGCGAGCCCGGCCTTGAGCACCGACACCGTGTCCGCTCCGCCCATCCGGTAGGCGAAGAGCGCGAAAAGTACAGTGAATGAGTTCACTAACAGCGTGAACTGATAGAATTGTGCGAATCCCGAGCTGCCTTGGTCGACGTAGGTCAGCACCCGCAGAGCGTACGCCGAGTCTAGATAACCCATGTAGCACAGGTATCCGAGCACGATGAGCCCCCCGGCCCACCGGGAGCGCCGGGGAAAGAGCGCGATCGTAATCGCTGCGAATACCAGCGGGCTGAGCTTGAACAGTAGTTCGCCGATGTTGTCGATGGTCCGGTCCGGCGCGCGGATCACCATGATCATCAGGATGGGCGCCGTGCCGAGCAACGCCGGTATCACCCACAGCCAGTTCCGTCGATACATGAGCACCCCTCGTAGTTTATTCGGCATCCGTCGGCTTCTCGGTCCAGAACGGCCCCAGCGCAAGCGCATCCATGCCGGTCTTGAGGTAGCAGCGGACCGCATCACCGGGCGTGCAGACCATCGGCTCGTCGTTGTCGTTGAATGACGTGTTCATCACCATGGGTACGCCGGTGAGCTCATCAAAGTCCTTGATCAACTGCCAGTAGAGCGGATTATTCTGCTGGGACACGGTCTGCAGCCGGCCCGTCCCGTCCACGTGAGTGATGGCCGGCACGACGTCGCGTTTGTCTTTCAGCACATCGAAGACGAGCAGCATCACCGCCGAGTCATGCCCGCCGTCGGCAAAGAACTCCCCGGCCCGTTCGGCCAGACAGGATGGGGCGAACGGGCGGAACGGCTCGCGGTGCTTGACCTTCAAGTTCATCCGTGCCCTTGACTCCGGAGCCCGCGGGTCCGCCAGGATCGACCGGTTTCCCAGCGCCCGTGGCCCGCATTCCATGCGGCCCTGGAACCATCCGACGATCTTCCCTGCGGCCACCTGGGCCGCGGTGTGCCGGGTAATGTAGTCGAACCGCTGGTATTCCAGCCCGGCCTCCTTGAGAGCGACCTCCATGTCGGCCTCGGTGAACTGGGGTCCGGTGAAGATGTAGTCCGTCGTGGGCCGGGCCAGGCCGAGCTTGGCGACGCTGGTGTACAGCGCGGCACCCAACGAGGAGCCGTCGTCGGCCGCAGCGGGTTGGGCGAAGAACTCCTCGAATGGCGTCTCCAACGAGATCCGGCCATTCATCACGCTGTTGAGGGCGACGCCACCAGCCATGCACAGCTTGGTGAGTCCGGTCTTCTCGTGCAGCCAGCGGGCCAGGTGCAGGCCGGTCTCCTCCAGGGTGACTTGTAATGCGTAGGCGATGTCGGCGTAGTGCTGCGGCATCGGATTGCTGGCAGTGATCTTGGTCGGCGGCCGGGCCGGGCCGAAGGTGTCCAAGAACTTCTTCGACACCGTGTGCTTGCCGGTGCGGTGGTGGCTGAACCAGCTCAGGTCCAGCTCGTAGTGGCCGTCCGGGCCAAGGTGGACGAGCTGTTTGAACTGCTCGACGTAGGTCTCCGTGCCGTACGGCGCCAGCCCCATCACCTTGCCCTCGTCCCTGGTCGGCAGGAAACCCAGGTAGCTGGTAACGCAGGCGTAAAGCGCGCCGAGGGAATGCGGGAACTTCACCCGCCGCACGTCGTGGATACGGTTGCCTTGGCCCACGGCCAGGTAGGTCGACGTCCCATCACTGCCGATGCCGTCGAGGGTGAGTATCGCCGAATCCTCAAACGGCGAGAGGAAGAAGGCGCTGGCCGCGTGGGCGTGGTGGTGGTCGATCATGTGGAGCTTGAATCTGGTGGATCCGGTGTAGCCGAGGGCTTCGACCAGCCGCTTGCCCAACGTGAAATGTCGCTTGACCTGGAACAGCACGGCGCCGCCCACATGGAAGTCCTCGACCCCGCCCCCGCCCTCCCGGATGGTGCGGATCACGCCGCGCGCTCGCCCACCCTGGTCGCCCTTGGTGTTGCGGAACGCGTCGAGGGTATCCGGAAAGTACCGCACGAAATGCCGCAGCGCCTGGCGCAGTTGGGCCGGGCCCTGCCAGAAGTAGGCGACGTGGTCCACCTCGCCCAGCGTGATTCCCGCCTGGTCCAAACAGTACTGGATCGCCTGGGCCGGGAAGGAGGCATCGTGCTTGATCCGGCTGAACCGTTCCTGCTCGGCGAAGGCCACCATCGTGCCGTCTCGAACGAGAGCCGCTGCCGTGTCGTGGTGCCCGCTGAGGCCAAGGACGTACATGGGGTTCTCCCTATGAGGCTGTGACATCGTTGGTTGCGGAATCGGCGTAGTGCCGGTGCAGGCCATACCCGGTAGCGGCGGCGTTTCCGGCGAGTGCGAGCACCAAGGCGGCCATTGCGCCCACGGTTCCGAAGAAGGGCACCAGCAGGGCGGCCACCGCGGCCGTGACGGCCAGCCCGGCGAGGGCGCCGAGGGACGTGACGGTTAGCGCACGGGTGTCGGTGTTCTCCAGCAGGGTCACCGCGTAGCTGAGCGTGGCGAACAGCAGCATCTCAGCCAGTGCACCGAACGCCAGCAGTGCGACCACCGGTGGCCGGGGGAGCCCGGCCACCGCGGGCCCGAGCATGGCGAGGATTAGGATGGCCCCGCACAGCACGGCGCCCCGCAGGATCCGGCGGAGCAGCCGGGCGGCCTGCTTCCGGCCACCAGCGGCACCGCAGCCGCGTAACCGCATGGCGATCCGGGGTTGCATGAGCCGCAGCAGAGCCAGCACGACCGCGAGGGCGAGTCCGGTCGCGACCAGGGTGAGATATAAGACGGTGCTCTCCTCGGTGCGCCCGGACAGGGCAAGGACCGCGAAGCAGGTGGCAACCGACAGCGCGGCCAGCAGTTCGGTCAGTCCCAACATCCACACATTGCGCAGAACCAGGCCGCTGATCCGGCGCCGGGTTCGACCGCCGGGGCCCACCCACCAGTCCCGTGGCAACGCCAGGAGCTGGCAGATCACCACCGCCAGGCCAGCCGTGGCGTTCGCGAGCAGGTACTGGATCGGCCTCAGTTCCTGCAGCCAGATCACCGCAGTGAGGGCGCAGATGACGCCCCCGAGGAGCAGGTAGCCTGCGGCGTCGTTGACCGGCCGGCCGCACAGTCTCTGCAGGCTCGTGGAGACCAGCAGCAGACCGGTCGTGCTGACGGACAGTCCAGCGGCCGGGTAAAGGGCCACATCCGAGCCGGGCGCGAGGGTGCAGGCGGCGATGAGGGCCAGCAGCGAGCAGGCTGCCGGAGCCGCCCCGAGCAGCACCAGCCGCCGTACCAGATCGGCGGTCAGTCGCCGGCTGCGCGGCACCAGCTTCAGGCTCGCCTTTTCCACGCCCATAACCAGGAACAGCAGCCAGCCGCACAGGCCGGTGGCGCTGGCGTACCGGCTGTAGTCAGCCGGTCCCCACACCGACAGCAACGCCACCACGGGCAGGTAGCTGCTCCCTCGGAAGGCGGCCCGCCCGGCCAGCAGCATGGCGACGTTCCGGCCGGTAAGGGGTGCGGTGTGGACCGAGGCGAGAGTCATCGTTGCGGATCCACCTGGACGTCTAGAGCCGCCTGGAGCTCGTGCGCCAGCGCGCGCAGGTCGGCCATTGGGCCGCCGGCCAAGACGAGATAGCCGAGTTTGTTCGCGGCTTCGGTGTATGGCCGCACCTGCTGGCCCGGCTCGACGAAGAGCCGCAGTTCACGCACGTGCGGGTGGCCGGCCACCTCGGGCATGCCGCCAAGGGCGACCAGCCGGCCAGCTGCCGGTGCGGTCAGGATGTGCAGCAGCACGGGCTCGGGATCGCCAGGCGCCACCCGCATCGGCTCTCCGGTGGCAGCGGCAATGGATGCGGCCAGGGTGTCCACCTGGTAGGCGTACGTGACCAGTTCGGCCATGCCGTTGCCACCGACCCGGGCGCCCATCTCGATCAGGTGCGGCTCCCCATCCGCATCCACGATGAGATCCAGGTTAAGTGGTCCACGCTGATAGTCGAGCTCCGTGCACAATGCGGCGAGCATCTTCTCCAGCCGCCCCAAGGTGTCCGCGGGTAACGCTGCGGGCATCGCGTGGGAGGTGGTGATGAAGTGTGGCAAGTGGGTGATTGTGCGGTCGGTCACCGTGATCAGTACCGGCTCGCCTTCATCGATCACCGCTTCGACGGTGTGGCTGGCGCCGCCGACGTACTCCTCGATAATGACCCGCGCGGACCGGGAGTGCCTGGCGGCGTCACGCACGGCAGTGTCCACTGAGGATGAATCGGGGCAGAGTATGACGCCCCGGCTGCCGGTGCCGTCCACCGGCTTCACCAGCACCGGAAACTTCAGGGTCTTGGCGGCCCGCAAAACCAGGAGTGCTGCGCCGGGACCGTTGCGAACTGTGTCCCAGGGAATGCTGCGATACGCCGGAAAGCCCAGCCGGGCGCAGACCGCACGGAAGTAAGCCTTGTCCACCGACGCGCGGACAGCCTTGGGGGAAATGCTGCCCATCAGGTGCCAGTGCCGGTTCAGCCAAGCCTGCGCGGGCAGCGCGGCGTCGCTGGCCGGGGCGAGTACACCGGCGATGTCGGCGCGGCCCGCTAACGCCGCGGCGATCCCGTCGGGGTCGCGGGTGGACAGCGGCAGGTATTCGTCGGCGAGCCGGACGGCCGGTGCGCTGCGCTGGTAGTCCACGCAGATCGTGCGGTAGCCGAGTTCGCGGGCCCGGACGTAGGTCGGGACCGCGCCGTCGGCCGCACCGAGGATCACGAGGCTGCGCATAGCTGCTGTCCTTCCGCGATCAGCGTTTTGACCGGGGTGGTGGGGTAAAGCAGGTCTGCCGGGTCGACGGGGATGCTGGCCTCGCGGATGTAGAACAGGGCCGGCCGAGTCTGCGCGTCGGCGATCAGCACCAGGTAGCGCACCAGCACGGCGGTCCCGATCAGCGCGACCATTTGCGCGGCCAGACTCACCACAACGGCCTGCAGGGCCGATAGCCAGCCGGCGAGCGCAGCCAGCACCGTCAGCCCCGCCATTCCGGCGGCCAGCAGTGCGAGCCCCGCCGCACCGGTCGCCATCCGGCGCGAGAAGCCGAAGTACAGCTCGAACGCGTGGGCCACCAGCCGGCTGAACCGGAACTTGGATCGGCCCCGCCGGCGGGCTCGGTGCTCGACCTGCACGGTGGTGTATCGGTTGGTCAGCCTGGGCACGGTGGCCAGGAAGTAGGGCGTACCCAGCCTCAGGTCCACCACCCGGCGGGCCAGTTCGGCGCGGACCAGCCGGAATGTGGTCGCTCTGGTGGGCAGTTCGATCCGGAGCAGCCTGCGGGCGAGCAGGTGATACGCCGTCGCACACCACCGCCTCCACGCAGGGTCATCTCGGGTGATCCGGGTGCCAAACACCGCGTCGTACCCTTGCTGTGCCGCCGCCACCAACGCGTGCGCCTGCGACGGGGGGAACTGTAGATCGGCGTCCAGGTGCAGTACCCAGGGCTGGTTCGCATAGCGGTAGCCGGCCGAGAACGCCGCCTCGAATCCGAAGTTGCGGGAGAACGAGATGTACCGCACCCGGGGGTCGGTGGCGGCCAACCGGCGCAACTGCGCCAAGGTCTCGTCGGTGCTTCCGTCATCGACGAACAGCACCTCCAGGTCGTAGCCCGCGAGTTCGCGCAGGATCTCGTCATACGCGGGGCCAACGTTGTCTGCTTCATTGAAGCAGGGGACCACGGCGGTCAGCGCGAAACCGTCGCTGGCATTGAGTGGTATCGACATCGTCGGCTCACGACGCTCGTGGCAAGACAATCAGCCCCGCTTCTCCCGGCACCATCCAGTGCACGCCGCGGTGCTCGATGAACCAGTCCACGGTGCGGGTCATGCCTTCGCGCAGCGGCAGCAGGCTGTCCGGCTCGACTCCTACCGAACGCAGCGTCTCGGAGTCGGCGCGCACTGCCGTACCCGCCTCCTCGCCCGGCCGCATCGGCAGAGCGACGATCGGTACCCGTTCGTAACCCCGCTGCTCGCACACGTCGATGATCAGCTCGGCCACCGCGCGGATCGACGTGGACTCTGCCGGTCCTACCTCGACCACGTGGTCGAGGATCTTGCCCTGCGCCGCGATCTCCAGGGCCGAAACCAGTCCGCGGGCCACGTCGCCCACCCAGACCATGTCGGATATCTGGTTGCCGCCGCCGTACAGCTCGACCGGCATGCCGGACAGTGCCCGGCAGACCACCGCGGGCGTGATCTTGCGGACCTTGCCGGAGCCGAACGGCGCCGCGGCCAGCTGCCTCGGGCCGTAGGCATTCACGACGCGAACATTGTTGACCCGGGTGCCGCGGTCCGCGTTGAACATCCGGACGAAGCGCTCCACCGCCGTCTTGGAGATCGAGTAGCTGTTGTTCATCCAGTGGTTGCCAACGCAGATGTACACGCCGGGCAAGTCGTGCTGGGCGACGGCCTCGAGGAAGTTCAGGCCACCGATCATGTTGGTCTCGGCCGCGGGCCGCGGGTTCTGAATGGTTTCCTGGGTCCCGAGGACGGCTGCCAGGTGGATGATGCCGTCGCAGTGCGCGGCTAACTCCACCATCGCGGTAGCGTCGCGGATGTCACCCAGCATCACTTCCCAACCGGGGTCGTGAGTACGACTCCGGTGGTCGAACACCACCGGTTCGTTACCTCGGGCCACAAGTTCTTCGCAGACGTAGGTTCCGATAAAGCCGTTACCGCCTGTTACCCCGACCTTCATGTGCGGACTCCTTCGTCATGGCAGGGGTAGGCAGAGCACACCTGGAGTGGTCTAGCTGGTGAAGTCATGCGATGACCTGCATGGATACCAAGATCACCGATGTGATCATCCTGGGAATCACGTAGATAAAGAGCGATTGAGACCGCCCCTGCGTACACCAGGGGTGGGTCCGCGAGCTGTTAGCTGCATCACAGACCGGGGTGGGGAGGACCCCGGCCCGAGCCCGTACTGTGACCGGCGCTGGGAAGGGCGCTGGACCTGGTTGTGCTTCGGGCGTATCTATCGCCGGCCACGGCGTATCTATCCATCGCCGGCCACGGCGTATCCTCGGTGCCCCACTCAGGGGAACTGGCGCCCGCGGCGGATGAGACTGCGCCGGGAGGGTGGAAGGGCAGATGCGTGGTCGTACGGCGCTAGGACTCCGTTTCAGCGAGAAGAGATGGCTGGCGGCGTACCGGCGAGTGATCCGGCAGGTGTTCCGGACGGTGCCGTTCTACCGCGAGCGGTGGGCGCTAGTGAGCCGCGACCCGGTGCTGGCCGACGAGGTGCAGCGCCGGCGGCACGACCTGGTGCCGCTGGCCGGTGGCGCGTTCGCGGTCAACCCCTACCGCGGTCTTGGCCCGGTGGTCAGCCTGACCGGCCGGTTATCCGCGGGTGCATTGCTGGCCGTGGTGACCGATCTGCCGCCAATCGGCCCGGTACCGGGACTAGCGGCTCGGACCCGGCTGCGCTGCCTGCCGCCGGCGGGCTTTCCGGCCAACCCGTTCGACCGGCGCTTCATCCGGACTGCCGAGCTGATCTCCCGGCTGGCCAGCGGAGAGCGGGTCGCGGTGCTGGGTCCGGAGATCGAGCTGGACAGGCTGGTGGACGTGGCGTCGGCTGCGGCTACGCCGTCGCTTCTCCCGCTGTACTCCGCCCGGGAACAGGTGCCGGCCCACACCCAACCTGGTGCGGTACTGCGGGACTGGCTGCTTGGTTACCTGGGCGCGTTCTGCGACTGTGGCCGTTGGCACCTGGACTGGCGTCGTGTGTACGCCGCGGACACCGAGCACGGGGTGGCGTTCACCATCTTGCCCCAAGCCTCGCCGCGCCTGGTCGACGTCCTGCTTGCGCCGGGCCTGCGCATGCGAGTGGAGCGCTGTGCCGAGCACGGTACCCCGGTGCTTGCGCCGGTGGCCGGGAACACCTGAACTGGTGATGGCCGTGCAGATAGACGTGTTGGATCCCCGCCAGCACTCCGAACCGCCGTACTGGGAGGCGCTTCGAATCCGCGCCGGGTTACGCGCCGACTGGTCCTATGAACTGCTTCGGATTGCGGCCTGGTGCTCCCCCGTGCCGCTGTTGCTGACCGTGTTGCGGGACAGCGCCGAAGCAGTGGGGCTCATCTGTGCGTCCTGGACCGGTGTGCCGGCCCACCACGGGAAGTATGTTGCCCCCCGGGGCCGGCCCTGGCTGGGTGCCCTGTACGTCGAGTCACCCGGCACCAGTGCGGTGCCGGGCTGGTGGTTCGCCGAGCGATTGTCGCTGACCGAGCGGACCGAGCTGTGCTGGGACTACCTGCACGGCATGCGCCGGGAATTGGGGCCACGCTGCCGCGGCGTCGTCTGGCGGCATGCCGCCGCCGCGGATCTGCCGGTGTTGCGCGGCAAGCGGCGGGGGTTGCTGCGGTCCACCTCCTCGATCGCGGTGCTGCCGCTGGCGTGGCCGACTCCCGAGCAGTGGCTCGCGTCGCTGTCCCGGAGCCGTCGCAACGACCTGCGCCGGCAGCGCCGCCACGTCGACGCCGACCCGGACCTGTCGGTGTGCGTCGGGCCGGGCGGCGACCTGGACCCGGGTCAGGTCGCCCGGCTGCTGCGGGCGAACGAGGCCAAGTACGCCGACCGGCACGCAGGTCTGCCCATCACCACCTCGATGGTCACGGCGCTGCTCGGCAGGGACGACGTGGTGACGGTGCGATACATCGATCATGCCGGCCGGCTGCTGGGGTTCGGCGCCGTGCTCGACCACCCCACTGCGCCGGTGTCCCGGCACTGGGCGGGTGTAGCGGTCGAGCACGGCGGCCGGCGGCACCTCTACTTCGACATGTATCTGCGCGTGATCGAATGGGCGATGCAGACCGGTCGTAAGGAGATCAACTTCGGCAGGGCGAAGCTGGACATTAAGCGGGACCTCGGCTGCGAGCTCCAATCCCGCTACAGCGTCGCCGTACCCTGCTGGTGATGCGGCGGTGGCAGCGGCGATCACCCTGGACGTGGTGGATCCCAGGTCCGACCCGGAGCCGGCGTACTGGGCGCAGTGGCGGGCCAGCAGTGGCATGTGGGCCAACTGGTCCTATCAGGCGCTGCGGGTGGATGCGTGGACCGGCCGGGGGCCGCTGGTGCTGTGCGTGTTGCGCAGCGGCGCAGAGATTCTCGGCGTGGTGTCGGCCTACATCTCCGGTCTGCCGCTGCGGCGCACCAGCTATATCTCCGCTGGACGCCGGCAGCTTGGCCTGGTTGACGTGCGGGCCCCACACAGCACCGCCCAGCAGGGCTGGTGGTTCGACTCACGGTTATCGGTAGCCGAGCAGGCCGAGCTGTGCCGGGTCTATGTCCGGGCGATGCGGCGCGAGCTGGGGTGGCGGGTGTGGGCAGTGGCCTGGCGGCATGCCCGCACGGTGGACTTGCCGATGTTCGCTGGCAGGCGAACCCTGGTCCGGCGCACCCCGGCGCTGCCCGTGATCGATCTGCCGTTCGGCACGTCCGACGACTGGCTGGCCTCGCTGTCCCGCAGCCGGCGAACCGACCTGCGGCGGCAGTTCCGGCGCGTGGCGGAGCACCCCGACGTCCACTTCCAGTTCGGCCGGTCGGCGGACTTGGTGGGTGTGGAGGAGTTCGCCAGGTTGCTGAGCGAGAACCTGGCGAAGTATCGCCGGGGACACCGGGGGCGCCGCCCGCACTTCTCGGCCGCGTGGCTGGAGGCGGTCTTCCGGGTGGGCGGCACGCTGTCTGTCACCTATCGAGATCACACCGGCCGCCTGCTCGCCGCGTCGATCGCCCTGGACCACCCCAGCCTTCCGGTCTTGTCGGCATGGGGGGCGGTGCCCGCCGGCGCTGGGGGCTTCCCACACCTGTACTTCGATATGTACGGCCAGTTGATCCGGTGGGCACTGGACACCCACAAGGGCGGCCTCATTCTGGGGCATAGCCAGGTCGAGGTGAAGACCGGTCTAGGCGCACAACTGGTTCCGGAGCATCTCGTGCTGACCGGCCTGCGGTGACGTGCTACGGCCGGTAGTCGGAGACCAGGAACCGTCCCTTGCCCCGCGCGGTAATCTCCAGTTGCTCGCCCGGCTCGAACGTGATCGGGAGTTTTCTCCCGGCAGTGGAGAACAACCACTTTTCGGCGTATGCCGACAGCTCGACGAAAGGGCGCTCGTCGCGCGGATCAGCAACCAGGTAAACCGTGATCTTCCCGGCAGCGTCCTGGCGGACCATGCACTCGGCTACTCCGGGCGTGCGAGTCGCCATGGCCAGGAATGGCCCGACGTACATGCGCTCTCCGTCGGGCAGCACGATGTAGTCATCGGCTCGCCCCCGGGTCAGGTCAAGCCGGCGGAAAGTGCGGCCGCAGGTACAGGGATCGCAGTGGCGGATCGCGCGGTCATCGAGCAGGTAGCGCGGCAGCGGCATGGCTCGTTCCCGGTACGGCGTGACCACAACGCGCCCCTCCACGCCGTCCGGCACTAGCTGCCCGGCTTCATCGACCACCTCGACGTAGACGCGGTCCTCGGCGATGTGAAGTTGGTGCCCGGGACACTCGTAGGCGATGTGCAGCGCTTCTTCGGCGGAGTACTCGTTGAAGATGGGCACCCCGAAGCCCTCGGTGAGCTGGGCGCGGATCTCCGCAGTGAGCAACTCCGACTCTGTGAACACCACCTTGAGACCGGTACGCAGTTGGGTGAGCTGGGCATCGGTGAGGCTGCGTAGCAGATCCCGCAGCATCACCGGGTAGCCGATGATCGCCTGGACGGGGCTGCTGAGCAGGCGCGCCACTCGTTCCTGGGGGGGCAGAGCCATCAGGATCTGGTCTCGACGGAACATTTTGAACCGCTCGTGCCAGGTGACCGAGACGTATCCCTCCTTGAAGTGGACCAGGCGGTGCCACGGCCGGTAGCGCCCGGTGGCGAAGAATCGACGCACATTCGCAGCTCGGTCGTGGGCATAGTTGTGTTTCAGGTCATGCCGGACCTCTAATACCTGGCTGGTCGTGCCACTTGTCCGGCCGAGATGACAGTCGCCGGCGCTAAAATCCGGTGAGTGGAAGTTTGCTACCCCGGACTCCAGCACACGCGCCTTCGTGAGAAGGGGAAGCTGGGTGAGGTCGGCGAGTTCTTTGATGGTGGCGAGGTATCGCTCGTCCCGGTAGGCGGGCACGTTGCGACGCGCGTAGTCCAGCATCGCGGTGATCCCAGCTGTCATCTGGCCGTCCAGTTTGTCCCTGCTGGCATACTGTGCGCGTAATATGAGGGGGATCGCGGTGACCGGTCTCAGGATCGACATCGAGTTTCTGCGGCTTCGCATACCGTCTCCTGATCTCAGCTCCTCCGGAGGGGGTCCGCCCCCGTGGCGGTCAATACCAGCCACTCTATGGCAGAGCGCAGCTGTCGGTGCCGCCACTTTAGTCTGGCGCGGTGGACTCTTCGTTGCTGCTCGATGCGGGTGTCGTCATGCGGTGCCGTCGGCGGGTGCACCCGGAGCACGCCCCACCGCCCGGAGTGGGTGAGAAGTCGTCGGCACCGGACCACGGTGTGCCACGATTCTGGCATCAACCCGGCGCGGAGTGGGAGGCCTCATGTTCGTCCGTCGGATCGCGGTGATCGACTCCGGGTACGTGGGTCTGACCACGGGGGCGTGCCTGGCGTCGTTGGGACATCGGGTGGTGTGCGCCGATCTGGACGATGCCAAGGGGCGCGGCTGCCCCGGGGAGGTCTCGATCCTGGAACCGGGACTGCCCGAGCTGGTGGCGGAGGGGCTAGCGGCGGGGCGTCTGCGGTTCGTGGTGGGCGCCGCCGCGGCGGTCGGCCACGCGCCGGACGCCCGCCAGCGCGGGGATGGTCAAATACGCAGCGAACTGCTTCCTGGCGATGAAGCTGTCCTATGTCAACGCCGTCGCCGAGCTGTGCGAGCGACTCGGGGCTGACGTGCTCGATGTCACCGAGGGCATCGGCCACGACCGGCGGATCGGGCACGCGTTCCTCCCCCCGGCCCGGGCCGGGCTGGGCTGGGCTGGGGCGGATCGTGCCTGCCCAAGGGCACCCACGCGCTGCTCAAGGTCTGCGCTGGCGCCGACTTCGACTTCCCGCTGCTGCAGGCCAGCCTGGACACCAACACCCGGCAGCAAGCCAGAATGGTGGACAAGGTCCGCGACGCCGTCGGTTGCTGCCTGCCCGGAGCTGCCCGGAGCGCGGATGGGGCTGCTCGGCTTGACCTTCAAAGCCGGCACCGACGACCTCCATGTTCCCGGTGAGCCTTTCACCCAACCAAAGACCGTGGACCGCCCGCACTCGAAGTGAGGGGACACCGGGTGGGTGTCTGTGGGTGGCAGTTCGGACACGGCCGAGTTCGCGGTGTCGACGATCCGCCGGTGGTGGACCGAGGTGGGCGCGGCGGCGTATCCCGAGGCCACCACGTTGTTGGTCACCGCCGACTCAGGAGGATCGAACAGCTCCCGGGGCCGGTTGTGGAAACGAGAGCTCGCGACCTTCGCGAAAGATGCCGACCTCGACGTTGTCGTATGCCATTTCCCACCCGGCACGTCGAAGTGGAACAAGATCGAGCATCGTCTGTTCAGCCACATCTCCATGAACTGGCGCGGTCGTGTCCTGGAGAGCCGAGAGGTAGTGGTGAACCTG
>Ga0136637_1000073_pt1 | contig 15700 bp, 12 predicted proteins | sample AntDrymUQ8572106_2_FD_105497 | JGI IMG/M metagenome (GOLD analysis project Ga0136637, IMG submission 105497) | Polar desert sand microbial communities from Dry Valleys, Antarctica - metaG UQ857 (21.06) | ecosystem: Environmental > Terrestrial > Soil > Desert | place: Antarctica: Dry Valley... | reverse complement strand
GAAAGCGACGCCGGCGGCGACGGTCCACCACAGGCCGTGCTTGCTGGTGCCCACACCTCCGACACGGAGCCGCCAGAGCGTCAGCAGGCCCAGGAGCGCCGCACCGATCCACATACGCCAGAACGACAGCACCGCCCCGGAGACCGACGAAGCGGCGACGAGGACGGGGCCACTGCTGAACAGCACGACGCCGATGCTGAGCATCAACAGGGGCCGGTCGTCGAGAGCGGCAACGACCCGCCGCCGCCGGCTTCCGACTCCGGTCACCGAGCCGACTCTGGTCAAGCCCGAGCCGACGTCGTCTCGTGACCCGGGTCCAGCACCTTGCCCGGGTTGAGCAGGCCCATCGGGTCGAAGATGCCGCGGATCTGGCGGTGGATCGCCGTCGCGGTCGGGCCCAGCTCACGCTCGAGCCAGTGCCGCTTCAAGATGCCGACCCCGTGCTCGCCGGTGATGGTGCCGCCGAGCCGCAGGCCGAGCTCCATCACCGCGTCGAACGCACGGACCGCTCGCAGCTCCCCATCGGGATGGTCACGGTCGACGATCACCGTGGGGTGCATGTTCCCGTCGCCGACGTGTCCCGGGCAGGCGATGACGACGTCCATGTCGCGGGCGATCTGCTCGATGCCGCGCAGCAGCTCCGGCAGCCGTGGGCGGGGTACGGCGACGTCGTCGACCAGCTTGGAGCCGAGCATCTCCAGACCGACGTTGACCAGCCGCCTCGCCTCCAGGAGCATGCTGGACTCCTCGGCGTCGGACGCCTCGGCCACCTCGAGGGCACCTTCGTCGGCGCAGATCTTGGCGATCTTGCGGACATCGGCAGTGGCGAGCTCTCCGCGGTCGGACTGGGCAAGGAGCAGCCCTCCGACGTCCTCGGGCAGGCCCATGTCGCGGTAGCTCTGGATCGCCCGCACACTCGTCCGGTCGATGAACTCGAGCAACGACGGCCGCATTCCCGACGCCATCACCGCAGCGGCAGCCCGCAGGGCATCCTCGCCGCTCTGGAACATGGCCGCGCCGGTCAGCGCGGCCTCCGGCGCCGGACGCAGGGCCAAGGTCACCTCGGTGACGACCCCCAGCGTCCCCTCGGAGCCGACGAGCAGGTGCGTCAGGTCGTAGCCGGCCACGCCCTTCGCGGTACGGCGCCCGGTGCGCAGCACCTCACCGGTGCCGAGCACGACTTCGAGCCCACGCACGAAGTCAGCCGTCACGCCGTACTTCACGCAGCACAGACCACCGGCGTTCGTCGCCACGTTTCCCCCGATCGTGGACTGCTCCCACGACGACGGGTCCGGCGGGTAGAAGAGCCCCTTCTCGGCCACGGCTCGCGAGAAGGCGGCGTTGACCACACCGGGCTGCACCACCGCGACCTGCTCGTCGACGTCGATCTCGAGGATCTGGTCCATGCGCTCCAGGGAGAGCAGGACGCAGCCGTCGACGGCGTTGGCCCCGCCGGACAGTCCGGTCCGTGCGCCCTGCGTCACGACCGGGACGCCGAACCGGCGAGCCGCCCAGATCACCTGCCGTACCTGCTCGGTGCTCGTCGGCCGCACCAGCAGGCGCGCCGTACCGGCCGGACAGAATGTCGCGTGGTCGTAGCGGTGGCTCTCCAGGATGTCGGGGTCGGCGAGCACCGCCTTGGCCCCCAGCCGCTCCTGTAGATGTTCGACCAGCGGGTCGGCCGGCGTCATGACGGGTCACCTTTCTGTTCCGCGGCGAGCAGCCGCAGCACCATCTCGGCGCGGCGCACCCGTTCACGCCCCAGCGCCTCGGCGGTGCCGGCGAGGTGCTGGCCGACCGGATAGATGTTCGGCGCGTTGCGGACGCCCATCTTGAGGTAGACCGGCGCGGCGATCCGGACGACGTCGGGAACGTCGTAGAACCGCACGCTGCCGCCCTGGTCGTCGGGTACCTCGACGTACATGTCGATCGGTGCGGTGGTTGCCGCGCGGATCTCGCCGAGGGTGCTGAGGTCCAGGTCGGTGGACACGTTGAGGCTGGTGGCTCCCGCCTGCTCGTAGATCGCCGCAGTGGGCCCGTTGGGCAGGGGCATCAGCACCGAGGTCTTGAGCACCAGGTCCGCGGGCAGCCGACCCTCGCTCTTGAGCCGGTCGAGCAGCTGGAGCACGCCGAGGTCGCCGACCAGGAGGCTGTTGACGCCGAGGTCGACGGCCCGGAAGGCGTCCACCAGCGACGCCGCCACGGCGCGCCCGCCGCGGGCGACCCCGCCGACCGCGGCGGACACCTTGGCCTGGCCACCGGTGTCCCAGGCGCCGCGAGGCCCGAGGAACAGGCAGACCTCGATGTCGTACTCGTGACCCAGCCTCACCATCTCGACGATCTCGGCGTCGGTCAGCATCATCACGCCGCTGCCCTGGGAGATGCGGTGGATCCTGACCCCGCGCTGCGACGCCTCGTCGATGACGGCGGCCATCACCCGGGGACCTTCGCAGCTGGGGATCTCGATCCGCCACGCGTCACCGTCCGGGAACCGACCGGCGGCGTCCTCGGGAAGGCCGAGCACCGGGTGCCCGAGCTCCTCCAGCACACGGCGGGATTCCTGCAGATTCATGTGTTTCCTCGTGAAAGATCGCCCCTGTGCGGGCACGGTCGCTGGTATCGGATGCGGCCGGGTCAGCCGATGTCTGCCCGGGTCACCTCGCCGTTCACACGACGGCTCAGCCCGAACGTGTTCTTGTCGCGCAGCACCTCGGGCAGAAGCTCGCTGGGCGTGTCCTGGAAGCAGACCGGACGCTGGAAGCGCCGAGCCGCCGTGGTGCCCACGCTGGTGTGGACTGAGCCGACGGTCGCCGGGAACGGGCCACCGTGCTGCATCGCCCAGGCGACCGCCACACCGGTCGGCCATCCGTTCCAGATCACTCGGCCCGCACGGTCCTGCAGCAGCGGCAACAGCTTCGCCGCATCGGCGTGGTCCTGCTCGGTGCCCTGGATCGTCGCGGTCAGGTTACCGCCGAACGCGGCCGCCGCGGCGTACAGCTCGTCCGTGTCGGCGTACTCCACGATGATCGACACGGGGCCGAAGCACTCCTCGAGGATGCGGTCGGCGTCCTCGAGCAACTGCGGGACCGTGGTCTTCAGCAGGGACGCGGATGCCTGTCCGTCGGACTCCTCACCGGTCACGAGGGCGGTCAGCCCGGACACCTCGCGCAGCGCCTGGAGGCCCTGCGTGTAGCCCTGGTGGATCCGCTCGTTGAGCATCGGGGCTCCGGCGACGCCCTCGGCGGCGGCCACGAGCTGCTCCTCGAGTCCGTGATTCGCTGGCAGGAACAGCAGGCCGGGCTTGGTGCAGAACTGTCCCACGCCCAGCGTGTAGGAGCCCACGAATCCGGTGGCGATGTCGGAGCCGCGCTCCTGCACCGCACCGGGGAGCACGAACGTCGGGTTGAGGCTGCCCAGCTCGCCGTAGAACGGGATCGGCTCGGGCCGCGTCACCGCGATCTCGTGCAGGGCCAGCCCGCCGGCCACCGAGCCGGTGAACCCGCTGGCCTTGACCCGCGGGTCACGCAACGCGTCGATGCCGGCCTGCTGGCCGTGAACCACTGCGAGGGTGCCCTCGGGCGCACCGGCGTCGCGCAGCGCGGCCGCCATCACCTCGGCGACCGCGTCTGAGAGACGGGGATGTCCAGGGTGGCTCTTGACGACCACGGGGCAACCGGCGGCCAGCGCCGAGGCCGTGTCACCACCGCAGACACTGAACGCGAACGGGAAGTTGCTGGCGGCGAAGACCAGCACGGGACCGAGCGGGACGAGCACGCGCCGCAGGTCCGGGCGCGGCACCGGTGATGCACCGGGGTCAGCGGTGTCGATGATCAGCTCGAGCAGCGCGCCGTCCACCAAGGCGTCGGCGAAGAGCCGGAGCTGCCCGGAGCTGCGTGCCACCTCACCGCGCAGTCGTGCCTCCGGCAGCCCGGACTCCTGCTGCGCCAGGGGAACCAGCTCGTCGGCGGCCGCGTCGAGCGCGTCGGCGGCGGCGTTGATCCAGGCGGCGCGTTCCCTCGGGAGCGTGGCCGCCAGCACCGGCGCCGCGGCGGTGGCGCGCTCCAGGACGGCGGTCAGCTGCTCGGGTGTCGTGTCGGTGACGGTCTCGATGTGCGTGGTGTTCATCGTTCTCCTTCAGCGCTCGTTCTCGGGGGCGGCGTCGTTGAGCCAGGCGAACGGCTCCTTGCCCACCGCCACGGTGTTGACCAGGCGACCGACCTCGTCGATCTCGATCTCGACGACGTCGCCGGGCCGCAGGGCGAAGTCCAGCTCCGGCACGATGCCCGTTCCGGTGGCCAGCGCAGCACCGTCGGGGAAGTCGTTCGCCCGGCAGAGGTAGTCGACGAGCTCGCTCAGGGGCCGGGCCAGCTGACGGGTCGAGGTCTCGCCGGTGAACGCCTCGGTGCCGTCGCGTCGTACGACCAGCCGGATCGCCAGGTCGGTGGCGTCGGCCACCTCCCAGGCCGGACGGATCCCGGACGCGATGGCGCAGCCACCGGCGAAGACCTTGGCCTGGGGGATGTAGAGCGGGTTCTCACCCTCGATGGAGCGGGAGCTCATGTCGTTGCAGACGGTGTATCCCACCAGTGAGCCATGGGCGTTGACGACGAGCGTGAGCTCGGGCTCGGGTACGTCGTGTCCGGAGTCCGCCCGGATGCCGACGGGCTCCCCGTCGGTGGTGAGGCGCCAGGCCGGTGACTTCAAGAAGAGCTCGGGCCGCTCGGCGGAGTAGACCTTGTCGTAGACGGACTGTTCGCTGCTCTCCTCCATCCGCGCACCCTTGGAACGCTCATAGGTCACGCCGGCGCACCATACTTCTGCCCGGCCGTCGAGCGGCGGCAGGAGCCGTAGCGACTCGACGGGGACCGACTCGTCCGAGGCTGCCGCGGACTCGATGGTGGCGCGGAGCTCGTCGTACGGCAGCGCGAGCAGCTCCGCCATCGACGTCACCGCGTCGACCGGGGTGACGGCGTCCTCGCGCCGGATCCCTACGCGCGGTGGCTGACCTGGAGCTCGGTAGCGAACAAGATGCATAGAACGGGTCTACCTCTCTGGTGCTGGGTGTCGGTCGGACGTGCGGGGGTGACTCACATGGAGGTGCCGAGGAGTCCCCGGGTGATCTGGAAGCCGACGTCGCCGGTCCGGAAGACACGGGGGACGTGCTCGCCGGACGCCACCGAGACCAGCACATCCACCAGGCCACGGGCCTGGTGGTCGCTGCTCCCGCTGAGCAGTGCGTCGAGGTCATCCCCGTACCGCTCGGCGGTGGCCGCGTCCGCGGTCACCTGCACGACCGGCAGCAGGCGCTGTCCGGACACGGTGCCATCCGAGACGTGGGTCAGGAGCACCTGCGCGCCGCTGGCACCCAGGCCGCTCGCCGTCTCGGTCCAGTCGGTCGTCGGCGCGCGCATCACGTGCCAACCGGGGGCCCGCAGCCGCTGGCCGTGGGCGACCGTCGGCTCCACGGTGTCCGTGGACCCGAACGCGTGCAGCCGGAACGACTCCTCGGCAATCAAGGCCCCAGAGCGCGACAGGATCACGCTGCCACCGCTGGTGACCACCCACCCCCCTACCTCGGCGAAGGCGCGGGCGGTCTCCGCGCTGAGGTCTCCCCGCGCCTCGAGGGCGATCGTGAGGTCTCCCAGCCCGCTCGGGACTCGCTCCAGGACGCCGAGCGCGGCGGCGGTCTCGTCGAACCACTCCCGGACGCGTCCGGACACGGCCTCGATGCCGCCGTCGCGCTGGATGCTGGCCCACCCGAAGCGGGCCGGGTCGAGTCCGTCCTCGACCATGCGGGCACGGAAGTAGTCGTTGTGGGTCTTCTCGCAGCCGTGCTCGAGCAGCAACGCCATCCGGACGTTGGGGTGCGCGAGGTAGCTGGTCATCATCCGCGCGTAGGTGTTCTCGGCTGCGCCACCGGTGACACCGCATCCCTCGGTGTGCGGGAGGGCGACGGTCCGCGTGGCCTTCTCCTGGTGCCACCCCTGCCGTGCCGCTTCGTCGGCCAGGCGAAGGGCGATCTGCCCCGAGCACAGGCTCGTGGGGAGGACGAGGGCGAGCTGCTCGGGACTCCGCCGACCGTCGATCTCGTACATCGCGAAGGTCGTGGTCGCGTCGGGCGGCGGTGGCAGGTGCGTCGAGACCAGGAGTGGCAGGCCCGGGAGGTCGGCGTCACGCTCGTCGAACGGCAGCTCGTCGAAGGGCCTGGTCACCCGGCCGTCGATGCTGATGGCGATGCCCTCGCGCGGCCTGGTCTGCTTCCAGTCACGCCAGATCGACACCTGGCTGTGGCCCGCGTTCTCACCGGCCGACCGTGCCCCGGACGCCGTCTCCACGGCGAGGTCGAACGTCTCAGCGGTGAGCTCGGCCATCGGCGTGCCCTCGAGGTACCGGCCCGCGTCGACGTCCATCTCGTTCTTCAGCAGCTCGTACCGACGGCTGGTGGTCACGAACTTTAGGGTCGGGACGAACGGGAAGTTGGTGATCGAGCCGTTTCCGGTCGTGAAGAACACCAGGTTGCAGCCGGACGCCACCTGGCCAGCGATCGACTCGAGGTCGTTGCCGGGACTGTCCATGAACGTGTAGCCCGGCCCGGGAAGCAGCTCGCCGTAGTCGATGACATGGTCCAGGCGGACGTCGCGGTCGAGCTTGCGTGCGGCTCCGACCGACTTGAGCACGATGTTGTAGAGCCCGCGGTAGACGTTGCCACCCGAGGGGTTGCCCTCGGCGGTGTGACCGTGCCAGCTGACGCGTTCTTTGAACGACTCGACGGTGCGCAGGAACTTGCGGGCCGCCTCGACGCTGCGGACGTTCTTCAAAACGTAGCCCTCGGCACCGATCAGCTCGTCGGTCTCCGCGAGGACGGCGGCGCCGCCGTGCCTGATCACCTCCGCACCGACGGCCCCGGCGAGCGGGTTCGCCGTGATGCCGGAGAAGGCGTCGGACCCACCGCACTGCAGCGCTACCTTGAGCTGAGAGAGCGGCTGCTCGGTGCGCCGCTGTGCCGCGACCACGGGAACCCAGGGCTCGACGATCTGCGCGGCCTGCGCCAAGTCGTCGGTGAAGCCTCCGGTGCGGGTGAAGAAGGCGTGCGGAACGGTGATCGGCGGGTAGCCGGAGTCCTCCATGAACGTCACGACGTCGGTCGCGCGCACCGCGTCGCGTGCCTCGTCGACCACGAGGACCGCTCCGACGTTCGGGTGGACCAGGTAGCCCGCCAGCGCGGTGAGCAGGAAGGTCAGGTTGTTGGGCCGCTTATCCTCACCGGCCTCGGTGTGCGCGACCGGCACGATCCCGTCGAACTCCGGATGCGGCTGCTCGGACATCCGTCGTGCGAGCTCGGTGACGAAGGCGGCACTGCGCGACGTGACACCCAGGATGACCACGTGGTTGCGGGTCCCGGCGGTGCCGTTCTCGCGGGGGTAGCCCAGGAACGTCCGCGGTCGCTCCACCAGCGCCACCTGGTCACCGAGGTGCAGCGTCGTCTCATCGAGACGGTAGGGGTCGAGCGGCTCGTTGGTGGCGGTGTGCTCGTCGGGAAGGTTGTCCACGCCCCGGGCCCGCAGCGCGGCGAGGCTGGTCGGCGTACATACGTAGTTTCCAGGGACCAGGTCGCCATGGGCCCGGGCGAACGGCGTCGACCAGGACAGCAACGCCTGGCCGTCTGCCACCGGGTCGACCACGATCCGGTGGCCCTCGAGCACGCCGTGGCGCAGGACGATCTCGCCGGCGTCGGAGGTGAGCGTGGTGCCGGCGGGTAGGTCGCGGGAGACGATAGCAACATTGTCGCCGGGCTCCGGCCTGACGGCGACGCTGGACAGGTCCAACACAGTCGGCATGGTCATGTTTGCTCCTCGGCGGATGCTCGGGCGGAAAGACATCCGCGCACAGGATCGGTCAAAGACCGACAGAAATCCGATACGATCCACCATAGCCGCTCACGGCCCGAGTTGCACAGCCCACCGTGTGCCCCGAACTGGAGGTCGTCATGCCGGAACTGTCCGCCGCGGAGCTGGGCCTCCCGCGGCGCCATGTGCTCTCCGACGAGGTGCATGAGCGGATCAAGGCGATGCTGATGGACCATGCGATCGCGCCCGGAGCCCGGATCTCCATCGACGGGCTGGCGCGCCAGCTCGGCGTCTCCCCCACCCCCGTGCGCGAGGCGCTGGCTCGGCTGGAGTCCGAGCAGCTCGCGGTGAAGTCCCCGCTCAAGGGCTACCGTGCGACCGAGCTGCTGACTCTCCAGGAGTTCGACGACCTCTTCCAGTTCCGTCGCCTGATCGAGCCGTGGGCGGCACGGAACGCCGCCCAGCGGATCGACGACGAGGGTCGTCGGGCCCTGCGCGCGGAGCTCTGCTCGGTCACCCCTCCCAAGAAGGCGACGTACGGCAGCTACAAAGCGTTGACCGCGCACGACTCGCGGTTCCACTCGATGGTGGCCCGCCTCTCCGGGAGCGAGCAGGTGCGGGTCGCCCTGGAGCGCACCCACTGCCACCTGCACATCTTCCGGCTGTACTACACGCGGGAGACCGGGCCGGACACGCTCGCCGAGCACCGCGCCATCGCCGACGCGATCATCGCCGGGGACGCCGAGGCCGCCGAGGCCGCGATGGTGAGCCACATCGAAACCGCGATGCTGCAGCGTCTCCGTCAGGTCTACGACCAGGACTGAGCTGCCGACCAGGAGGAGCCCGCGTGACCGTCACTCCGAACCGGACCGTCTCGAGGACCGCTACGAGCTGCTGCAGGGTGAGGTGCACCTGACCGGGCTACAGGCACTCGTGCGGGTGCCCCTCGACCAGCACCGGCAGGACCGGCGTAACGGCCTGCGCACCGCCACCCTCGTCTCCGGTTACGAAGGGTCGCCCCTGGGTGGGTTCTACCTGGAGCTCAGCCGTCGTCAGTAGCTCCTCGGTGAGCACGACGTGGTGGTCCGCCCGGGCGTCAACGAGGAGCTCGCCGCCAAGGCGGTGCAGGGATCACAGCTGGCACCCCCGGCTCGTGCGCGACCTCAAGGAGCAGTTCGGCGACGAGATCCGCTACTCCTTCGCGCTCCACCCGCCGGTGCTCCGTGCACTGGGGATGAAACGGAAGATAGCCCTCGGTGCCTGGTTCCGGCCCGGCTTCCGGCTCCTCTACGCGATGCGGCACCTGCGCGGCACCAGGCTGGACCCGTTCGGTCGTGCCACCGTCCGGGTCACGGAACGCGCACTCATCGAGGAGTACACCGCAGCGGTGACGAGGCAGTGGGCCGGCTGGGTCCAGGCAACAGCGACCTGGTCGCCGAGATCGCCGGGCTGCCGGACCTGGTCCGGGGATACGAGCACATCAAGCTCGCCAACGTCGCCGCCTTCCGGCGACAGCTCACGGCGCTCGAGAAGGATCTCCGACCTGCCGGAACCGGTGCCGGGAGCGTCGACGAACCGGTCGGCCGACTGACGTCAGAGCGCCGACCGGCACAGGCGTCGTGGTTCAGTTGCCCCGGTCGACGTACGGGATGGTCTGCGGGCCCTCCGGCAGCACACAGACCCGGGCGTCCGGCCCGGCGGTCTCCAGCGCCTGCCGCACCGTCGCCGCGATGTCGGCGGTCTGCTCCATGTGGGCGAGCGCGAGCGCGTGGTCGGACAGGTATGAGGTGTGCATCACCACACGAGCCGTGCACTGCACCTTGGCCTGGACCTGCACCTGCCACTGGTCGGGGACCGTCTCGGGCCGGCTCTCGATGGCGTCGAGAAGCGCCCGCGGCGAGTCCGCGGACTCGAGCACCTCCCGGTAGGACCCGTGGTTGGGAAACCCGTCGCGGCACTCGGCGGCGCACAGGATCGTGCCGCCTGGCTTCACGACCGTCGCGCCGGCCGACATGCCCTTGACCGCCTGGTAGAGGTTCTGGTCGAGCGGGTAGCCCGAGTTGGTCGTGACCACGACGTCGAAGAGATCCGGCACCGGGCACATCGCGAGCCGCTGGGCGGCTTCCCGTGCCGCACTGTGCATGGTGAAGAGCTCGCCGGCGTACGCCTCGACGATCTTCTGCTCCCGGTTGAGCACGACATCGAAGGCGAAGTCGACCTTGCCGACGGCCGCCACCACCGCGCGTACGTCGTCGTGCACCGGATTGCCCTCGCACACCGCCCACGTGGCGTTGGGATGGCCGATCCGGCGTGCGTCATGGAGGGTCAGCACGGTCTCGAGCCCCGCCAGTCCTGGCGCCACCATCTTCGGCCCACCGCTGAAGCCGGCGAAGAAGTGCGGCTCCACGAAACCCGTGGTGATCCGGACGTCTGCCTCGACCCAGTGCCGGTTGAGCCAGACCGGAACACCGTCGCCGTGCTTGCCCATCCACACCAGCGAGGTGTCGTCGCGTGCGTCATGGTTGATCACACGGACCGTGTCGACGACGTCGTCGCCGACCATGGCGCGGATCTCCGCCTCGGTGTTGCCGCGGTGGGTGCCGGTGGCGACCAGGATGCAGATGTCGTCCCGGTCGACGATCCCGTCGAGCTCGTCGAGCACGGCCGGGATCATCAGGTCCCGCGGTTGGGCTCGGGTGCCGTCGCACATGGAGATCACGACCCGTTGCCCGGGACGCACGACGTCGCGCAGCGGCGGCCCGCTCACCGGATCGCGCAGCCTCTCACGGAGCAACGCCGCCGGGTCCGCGACTCCAGGGGTGTACCTCGGCTCCACGACGGTGGTCCGCTCCGTCGGCAGCTCGACGTCGAGCCCGGTGTCGCCGTACGCCAGATGCACCTGCATTGATCTCCACCCTCTTCATCGCGCCGGACGGGTTCAGCTCCAGGGGTGGAGCGCTCCTTGGTCGTCGAATGCCATAGGCACCGGCTCGCCGACGACCGACAGCCTGTCGTTGGCCTCGATCTCGTCACGCATGGACTCGGAGACCAGGAGCTGCTCGAGGTCCAGGGTGCTGCCCATCCGCACGACTCGGGCCTGGTCGAGGTCGGCACGGCCGCACGTCACGATGGCGGCGGCGATCGCGCTCCGGTCGGTCGGCATCGCCATCGGGATCTGCCCGCGCTGCGGTCCGCCGAGCCCGGAGGTCATCGCGTTGATGTAGGCGCTGCGAAGGTCGATCTTCTCCAGGATGCGGAACGGGATGAAGTCCGCGAGGCCGACACCGATCGCGTTGCCGTGGGATGCCTCGCTCACGTCGAGCACCGCGATGTTGGTGATCCGTGGCCGCTCGAACTCGGCGCTGCCGCGGATCATCATCCGGCCGATCACGTTGGTGTCCATGCCTGAACCGGACATGTTCTTGCCCATCACGTCGATGACCGCCACGTCCATGTCGTCGAAGGGCAGCGTCGCCATCAGCTGCTTGGCCTCGACCAGCAGGCGCGCCTCGCCGGGCCCCGCGATGTCGTCGGGCTCGACGAACGTGATGCTGGCCGCGCGGTCGTAGGCGTTCTCGACGATCGCCAGGCCGCCGAGGATCTTCCCCGTCTCGATCAGGCGGCGGGCCACGGCCGGGATCCATCGCCCGAGGTTGCTCGGTCCGTAGAGGTGGATGCCCTCGGCACCGCGCTGCTTGCCCAGCCCGACGGCGACGATCTTGCCGAGGCCGCTCTCCAGTTCACCCTTGAAGTCGGTGTGAGCCTTGATCCGGTTGATGGCGATGATCCCGTCGGCCTCCGCGGCGTTCGCGTCCAGATGTGCCGTGGGCCCTCCGTCGACCCGGCCCAGGTCCACGGTCTCCATGGTGGCCTTGATCGGCATGCCGAGGAACTCCTCGGTCATCCCGAGGCTCCGGAGCATGTCGATCTGCCCCTCGGCGGTCGCACCGCCGTGCGAGCCCATCGCCGGCACCACGAACGGCTCGGCGCCGACCGAGCGGAGCCGCTCCCCCGCCGCCCGCACGACCTCGGGCTTGTCGTGGATGCCGCGACTGCCCGCCGTGAGGGCGATCCGCATCCCAGGGGTGATCCTGCTCCGCAGCGGTTCGAGCGCCTGCTGGGTGGCCGCGGCGACGTCGGACACCTGGGGCGCCTCGAACTTCTGCCGCACGGGCACCATGGTCGGGAACGGGGCGTCGTAGTGCAGGTCACGGACCGCCTCGAACGGCCCTAGATCACGGGTGGATGCGCTCATGTCAGTTCCTTCGCTCGAGTACGTCGATCTTATGCACGACCATGTCGGGGACCGATCGACGCACGTCAGGCCGCATCGGCGCCCGGTAGGCAGGCCACGCCGGCGTCTTGGAGGAGACGGTCCGCGAGAAACATCACCGGCTTGCCGCCGGGCGTGATGACGACACGCTCAGGTGTCGCCGCCATCCGCCCGACGGACTGCAGGTGCGCAGAGACCGCCTCACGGAGCTCCATGATCCCGGGCGAGGTGACGTACGTGGTCAGGCCCGCGTCGAAGCGACTGCTCGACGGCAGCGACGACGTGGGGGAGTCGCGAAGCCCGGTTCGCCGATCTCGAGATGGATCACCCGGCGTCCGGCCCTCTCGAGCGCGACCGCCTTCCCGAGCACCTCGAACGCCAACTCCGTTCCGAGTCGCGACATCCGGTTAGCCAGCCTCATCGAGCTCCGCCCACGTCGTCCTCCGTCATTGCTTCGGGGTCATCGTCCCCGGGTCAGCCGATCTCGAGCCCGAACACCGTGAGCAGTGTGTAGATGCCCAGGAACCCGATCGCGAGGCTGCTGACGACGAGCCAGATGTTGAACCCCTTGCCGCCCTTCACCCGCGGGTCGGTCTCGGTCTTGCGGAGATACCAGACGGAGATCACCACGGCGACTAGGAAGACACCCGTCATCACACCGCCGATCTGCACCATCACGACCGGGGACTGGATGTAGAGGTACGCGGTCGCCCACAGGATCGGCTGGATCACCGTGAAGACGCGCACCCAGTTGCGGCGGGCCTTCGGGTCCTTCCACTCGAACACACCCGCCAAGGAGAGCAGGTTGGCCCACATCCGCGACCAGCTCGGGAGCGCTACCCACATGGTCGAGCCCAGCACCGCGATCGCACCGACCAGGAACAGGGTCCCTGCCCAGGCACCGAGCGTGTCGGTGTAGATCCTCTGCAGCGTGCTGATCATATCGTTGCCCTCGGGCTCCAGCCCCTGGGGGTGAAGGACCGCCGCACCCATGAGGTAGAAGGCCAGCGTGCCGAACGTGTAGATCACCCACGAGATCGCCGCGTCCTTCTGCATCACCCTGATCCAGCCGTTCGCACGGTCGACCCACTCCTGGGAACCGTCGTTGGGTCCGGTCCAGCGGGCGTAGCCCTTCTCGACGCACCAGTACGTGTAGTAGGTGACCTCATCGGCTCCGACTCCGGTGATGCCGAACATGGCCAGCGCGGCACCCAGCGCCCCGACCGGGATGAGGAACGTGAGGCCCGAGGCCAGGTCGCCGCCGCTGTAGGCGAACGGGGTCAGCGGCAGGCCCAGCGCGATCAGGATCGTGACTATGGAGAAGACCACCACGAGCGCGACGGCGACGCGCTCGATCAGCGCGTACTTGCTCGACCACAGCAAAGCGATGCTCAAAACCATCAGGAAGAGCGTCCAGAAGGTCAGCGACCCGGTGCTCAGCGGCTCACCGAAGATCGGCAGCAGGAGGCTCGATGCCGCTGCCACACCACCGATGATGCCGCCGAGCTGCAGCACCTTGCTGAGCGCGAGCAGCACCCAGAGGAGGTTCACCCACCCCAGACGGCCCACCTTGGGGGGCACCCGGTTGTAGCCGGTCAGCGCCGGCTCACCCGTGACGATCGTCCAGCGCGCAAGCTCGATCTGGATGGCCACCTTGACCAGGGTGCTGAAGATGACCAGCCACAGCAGGACGAAGCCGACCTGGGCCCCGAGCGCGGTGGTGGCGATCAGCTCGCCGGAACCCACGATGGAGGCACTGAGGATCAGGCCAGGTCCCAGATACTTGAAGCTCTTCCGCCAGCCGACAGGAGGTTCTTTGATGCCGTCGGCGGTGAGGGTGTACGGATCGGGTGGTGCGACGTCTGTGACAGCCATGACTAGTCCTCTGTTAGGCCGGATAATCTTTGATGCCGACCGGGCGAGCCGATCGTAGACGATCCAAACTGTGACTGCCGACACACAGCGATGTCAAGGGAGACGCGCACGTGGCGGACCAACTGCACCCTCAGTAGGTAGCCCTGCCACCCGACAGGTCGAACGTGAAGCCCGTGGTGAAGCTCGCGGCCGGGGACAGCACCCAGCCGGCCATATCAGCCACTTCACCGAGCGTGCCGCACCGACGCATCGGGATCCGGGACGTCATGTACTCGACCTGCTCGGACGGTAGCTGCGCCACCATCGGGGTCTCGATGACCGCAGGGGCGATGGCGTTGACGGTGATCCCGTCCTCGGCGTACTCCTTGCCCTGCGTCTTGACGAGACCGATCAGCCCGGCCTTGCTGGCAGAGTAGGCCGCCATCCCGGCGTTCCCCTCCTTGCCCGAGATCGAGGCGATGTGCACGATCCGCCCGTACCCCTGTTCGAGCATGGCGGGCAGCACGGCACGGCCGACGATGAACGCACCCTGCAGGTTCACCCAGACCACCCGCTCGAAATCGTCCAGCGCGACCTCGTGGCTACGGATCCCTGTCTCGCCGGTGACACCGGCGCAGTTCAGCAGCCCGTGGACACCACCCCACCGCTCCAGCACCTTTGACACCGACGCGACGACCGCGGCGTCGTCGGTCACGTCCGCCGGAGTCGCGAGCACCTCGGCGCCGTCCGCGCCGAGCTCATCGGCGATCACGGCGACTGCACCAGGATCCCGGTCCATCAGCGCGACGTGCGCACCCTTGTCCACGAGCCACCGTGCGCAGGCACGGCCGATGCCGGAGGCCGCGCCGGTCACGAGGAAGACGTGGCCCTCGACCGAGGTGCCTGTATGGCCTGGGCGGAACGGTGCGGGCACGCGCGATCCCCTTGTCGTTGGTGTTCGGTCAGCTGTGGGCGGCCCGGGGTCGGCGGTCGTCAGCCGAGCCCGGTGACGGCGTGCGGCCGGTACGGCGCCTCGAGCCGCTCGCACTCCTCGGCGGTGAGCTCGAGGTCCAGCGCGGCGACGGCGTCCTGGAGGTGGTGCGGCTTGGTCGCGCCGATGATCGGCGCGGTCACCGTGGGCTGCCGCGCCACCCAGGCGAGGGCGATCTGCGCCGCGCTGACCCCGCGGTCTCCGGCGATGTCCATGACCGCCTCGACGATCCTGCGGTCCTCGTCGGCGTACAGGTTCTTGCCCACCTCGTCGGTCTCGGTGCGTGACGTGGTCTCGCCCCACGGGCGGGTGAGCCTGCCCCGCGCCAAGGGGCTCCACGGGATCACACCCACGCCCTGGTCGAGGCAGAACGGCAGCATCTCCCGTTCCTCCTCGCGGTAGAGCAGATTGTAGTGCGGCTGCATCGAGACGAACCTGGTCCACCCGTTGACCTCGGCGGAGTGCTGAGCCTTCGCGAACTGCCACGTGTACATCGACGAGGCTCCGATGTAGCGGGCCTTGCCGGCCCGGACCACGTCGTGGAGCGCCTCCATGGTCTCCTCCACCGGCACTCGAGAGTCCCACCGGTGTATCTGGTAGAGGTCGACGTAGTCGGTGCCGAGCCTCCGGAGGCTGTGGTCGATCTCGGTGAGGATCGCCTTGCGGGACAGGCCGCCGCCGTTGGGGCCGGGTCGCATGCGGCCGTGCACCTTGGTGGCGATGACGATCTCGTCG
>Ga0136637_1000071_pt1 | contig 15765 bp, 13 predicted proteins | sample AntDrymUQ8572106_2_FD_105497 | JGI IMG/M metagenome (GOLD analysis project Ga0136637, IMG submission 105497) | Polar desert sand microbial communities from Dry Valleys, Antarctica - metaG UQ857 (21.06) | ecosystem: Environmental > Terrestrial > Soil > Desert | place: Antarctica: Dry Valley... | reverse complement strand
GAGGGTGTGTCGAAGTTCGACGCCTCCTGGGCCGAGCTCGGCGACACCGTGAAGAACGAGCTGGACAAGGCGGCCAGGTGACCGACTGGAGCACCGCCGCGAGCACCGGCGACGTCTCCTACCGGTTGGTCTTCGGCTACCGCGACGAGCAGGAGTATGCCTCGGCGGTGCACGAGCTGGTCGATGACGGGGTCGCCACCAGGATGACCGCACGGGACGCCACCCTCTGGGGACCAGAGGCTGAGGACGAGGCCGGCAAACGGTTGTCGTGGGTCGGACTTGCGGAGTCCTCGCGCCCGCTCGTCGGGGAGATCGACGCGCTGCGCACCGAGCTGGGCGGCCGCGGCTTCGACCACGTCGTGCTGTGCGGCATGGGCGGGTCGTCCCTCGCCCCGGAGGTCATCTGCAACACCGCCGGGGTCGAGCTGACGGTCCTGGACTCCTCCCATCCCGACTACGTCTCGCGAGCCGTCGCCGACCGGCTCGAGCGGACGGTCGTCGTGGTCTCCAGCAAGTCCGGCGGCACTGTCGAGACCGACAGCCAGAAGCGCACGTACGAGAAGGCGTTCGCCGACATCGGGCACGACCCCGCGGACCACATCGTCGTGGTGACCGACCCCGGCTCGCCGCTGGACGAGTCTGCGCGCGAGGCGGGCTACCGGGTCTTCAACGCCGACCCCGAGGTCGGCGGCCGCTACTCGGCGCTGACCGCCTTCGGCCTGGTCCCCAGCGGGTTGGCCGGTGCCGACATCGCTGGTCTTCTCGACGAGGCCTCGGCGATCGCGCCCGCTCTCGCCGCCGACTCGGTGGACAACCCCGCACTGCGTCTCGGCGCCATCTTGGGCCTGGCCAACCGGCACGGCGCCGACAAGGTCGCGCTGACCGATGCCGGCTCCGGCCCCGTCGGTCTCGGTGACTGGATCGAGCAGCTTGTCGCGGAGTCGACCGGCAAGCACGGTTCGGGGATCCTTCCGGTGGTCGTGCCGACCCCGGAGTCCCCCAACTTCGACCCCAACACCGCCGACGTGGTGCTGGTGACGTCGGGAAACGAGTTCGTGTTCGACTCGCTGTCCCCCAGCTCACGGTTCGGGGCGTCCGTGGACGCGCCGCTGGGAGCGGCACTGCTGCTGTGGGAGTACGCCGTCCCGGTCGCCGGGCGCATGATCGGCATCAACCCCTTCGACCAGCCCGACGTCGAGAGCGCCAAGCAGGCCGCTCGCGACATGCTCGGTGGCGACCAGGAGCCGCCGGAGCCGGACCTGACCGACGGCACCGTCGCGGTGTACGCGACCCCGGGGCTGCTGGGATCGGACACCAAGGGGCTCCAGGGTGCCCTCACTGCTCTTCTCGACCAGCTGGACCCTGACACCGGCTACCTGGCCGTGCATGCCTACCTGGACCGCGTGCGCGACGCGTCCCTGGCGCAGGTGCGAGAGACCCTCGCCGCGCGTACCGGCCGCCCGACCACGTTCGGCTGGGGACCCCGCTTCCTGCACTCGACCGGGCAGTACCACAAGGGCGGACCCGCCACCGGCGTGTTCCTGCAGATCACCGGAGAGCCGGCCGCTGACCTGCAGGTGCCGGGACGGCCGTTCACCTTCGGACAGTTCATCGCGGCGCAAGCGGTCGGGGACGGTGCCGTACTGGCCGATCACGGCCGCCCGGTGCTGCGCCTGCACCTCGGCGACCGCGACGCGGACCTCGGGCGCCTGGAGGGCCTGCTGCGGTGACGTCGACGCGCCACAACCCGCTCCGCGACCCGCAGGACCGCCGGCTGCCGTTGATTGCCGGACCCTGCAGCCTGGTCATCTTCGGCGTCACCGGCGACCTGGCCCGCAAGAAGCTGATTCCGGCGGTGTACGACCTCGCCAACCGCGGCCTGCTGCCCCCCGGGTTTTCGCTGATCGGGTTCGCCCGCCGTGACTGGGAGGACCAGGACTTCGCCGACATCGTCTACGAGTCGGCTCGGGTCCACGCGCGGACGCCGTTCCGCGAGGAGGTGTGGGACCAGCTCGCCGCCGGGATGAGGTTCGTCCCCGGGTCGTTCGACGACGACCAGGCGTTCGAGCAGCTCGCCCGTACGATCAGCGAGCTCGACGTCGCGCGCGGCACCGGCGGCAACCACGCGTTCTACCTATCGATCCCGCCGACGTTCTTCCCCGACGTGGTCGACCAGCTCCGCAAGCACGGCCTGGCCGAGGCCGCCGGCGCCTGGCGGCGCGTCGTGATCGAGAAGCCGTTCGGGCACGACCTGCACAGTGCCAAGGAGCTCAACGCGATCGTCTCGGAGGTCTTTCTCCGCGAGTCGGTGTTCCGCATCGACCACTACCTGGGCAAGGAGACGGTGCAGAACATCTTGGCGTTCCGGTTCGCCAACGGCATGTTCGAGCCGATCTGGAACTCCCACTACGTCGACCACGTGCAGATCACGATGGCGGAGGACATCGGCATCGGTGGGAGGGCGGGATACTACGACGACATCGGCGCCGCCCGGGACGTGATCCAGAACCACCTGCTCCAGCTGTTGGCGTTGGTGGCGATGGAGGAGCCGGTCTCCTTCAATGCCTACAGCCTGCGGATCGAGAAGCAGAAGATCCTGGCCAACGCACACCCACCGGAGCGGCTGGACCTGCACACCGCGCGTGGGCAGTACGCCGCGGGCTGGGCCGGTGGGGAGAAGGTCGGCGGCTACCTGCAGGAGCAGGACATCGCGAGCAGCTCCACTACTGAGACGTACGCGGCGATCCGCCTGGACATCGAGACGCGCCGGTGGGCGGGAGTGCCGTTCTACCTGCGCACCGGCAAACGGCTCGGGCGCCGGGTGACCGAGGTGGCCGTCGTCTTCAAGCGCGCACCGCACCAGCCGTTCTCCAAGACCGCTACCGAGGAGCTCGGCGAGAACGCCCTGGTGATGCGGATCCAGCCCGATGAGGGAGTGACGCTGCGCTTCGGCGCGAAGGTGCCGGGGACGGCGATGGAGATCCGCGACGTCAACATGGACTTCGCCTACGGCGGCGCGTTCGTCGAGTCGAGTCCCGAGGCGTACGAGCGGCTGATCCTCGACGTGCTCCTCGGCGACCCGCCGCTGTTCCCCCAGCACGAGGAGGTGGAGCTCGCGTGGGAGATCCTCGACCCGATCATGAAGTTCTGGGCGGGCCACGGAAAGCCCGAGAGCTACCCGTCCGGCGGCTGGGGACCGGCATCGGCCGATGAGATGCTGGCCCGCGACGGACGCGTGTGGCGGCGGCCGTGAGGGTCGTGGCCGCCGGCACGCGCGGGAGACTGGTCGGCAGATGAAGATCGACCTGACCGACACCAACGCCAGCGAGGTGTCCGCGGCGATGGTCAGAGCGCGCCGCGCCGTCGGCAGCCCCGCGATGGGCATGGTGTTGACCCTCGTCGTCGTCACCGACGAGGCGACGTACTACGACGCGATGAAGGCGGCGTCGGCGATCTCCAGCGAACACCCCGCCCGTGTGCTCGGGGTCATCCGTCGGTCCGCGCGTGGCAGCTCTGAGCTTAATGCACAGGTACGGATCGGCAACAACTCCTCTGGTGAGGCGGTGCTCCTGCGGCTCAACGGCGAGGTGACCAGGCACGCCGAGTCGGTCGTGCTGCCCCTGTTGCTGCCCGACTCCCCCGTCGTCGTCTGGTGGCCCGGGGCAGCTCCGCAGAATCCCGCGGAGGACCCTCTCGGCGCGCTTGGCCAGCGCCGGCTCACCGACGCGGCGGCTGCCGCCCGCAACAAGGCCGGCGCACTGCACCGAGTCGCGCGCAACTACGCCGCCGGCGACAGCGACTTCGCGTGGACGCGCCTGACGGCGTGGCGGGCGCTGCTTGCCGCCGCCCTCGACCAGGTGGAGGTCAACATCATCGACGGCCTCGTCGCCGCCGAGAGGGGTAACCCGAGTGCTGAGCTTCTCGGGGCCTGGCTCGAGGACAGGTTAGGTGTCCCCGTCGAGCGCAAGCTCTCGCACGGGCCCGGAATCACCGAGGCACGGCTGACGACGGACCGTGGCACGATCTCCATCACCCGCCGCAACGGGACCTCCGGCGTCTTCAGCATCCCCGGAGAGGTGGACCGGCCGGTGGCGCTCAAGCGTCGCAGCCTTCCCGAGCTGTTGTCCGAGGACCTGCGCAGGTTGGACGAGGACGACGTATACGCCGCGACGATCAGGCATCTCCTCGATCGTGCCAAGCCACCTGGACGCCGTACCCCGGCCAAGAAGGGCACGAAGAAGACCGCACCGAAGAAGGTCACACCGAAGAAGGCGACGTGAGCGACCTCAGCCTCGTCATCGAGGCCGATGCCTCTGCCGTCGCTGCGACAGTGGCCAACCGGCTGGTCGAACGCCTGTGCGCTCTCCAGGCCGAGGGCCAGGTGCCGTCGCTCGTGCTGACCGGCGGCACGATCGCCGACCAGGTACACCGTGAGCTCGCCCAGGCAGGTGGCGACCTCGATTGGTCCCGGGTCGAGCTCTGGTGGGGCGACGAGCGCTTCGTGCCGCGCGACGACCCCGACCGCAACGAGGGCCAGGCACGTACGACGTTCCTCGACCAGGTCGGCGTCGACCCGGCGCGGGTCCATCCCATGCCGGCGTCGGACCAGGTGCCCGACATCGCCGCGGCTGCTGCGTCCTACGCCGAAGAGCTTGCCCGCCACACCGCCGACTCCGGCGACGATGCCGTCTTCGACATCGTCATGCTGGGCATCGGACCCGACGGCCACGTCGCCTCGCTGTTTCCCGGGCACGCCAATGTGCACGTCAAGGGGCGTGCGGTGGTCGCCGAGACGTCCTCTCCCAAGCCGCCGCCGGCACGGTTGTCCATGACCTACGACGTGCTCAACCGCGGCTCCGAGCTGTGGGTCCTCGCCGCGGGCGAGGGCAAGGCCGAAGCGGTCGCACGGGCGCTCGGTGGCGGCCCGGTCGACCAGACGCCGGCGGCAGGGGTGCGGGGGCTGGACAGGACGATCTGGTTTCTCGACACCGCTGCGGCACGCCAGCTCTAGGCCACTGTCGGGCCAAGCCTCAGAAGACGATGTCGCCGCGCTTGCGGCGGTCCCGCAGCGACTTGAGCGCCTCGGTGAGGATCTCTGCCGCCTCGGTGTCGGAGCGACGCTCCTTGACGTAGGCGAGATGTGTCTTGTAGGGCTCGATCCGGGGCGCCGTGAGCAGGTTGTGCTGGTCCTTGCTGGCCGGGACTCCGCACCGGGGACAGTCCCACGACTCAGGTGCGTTGGCCTCGACGGCGAACTGGAGGACCGTCTCGTGCGCGTTGGCGCAGAAGTACGTCACCAGCTGCCGCGGCGCGGACTCGCCGCGCTCGGCCTCGCCCATCGGTCCCGAACCGACGCGACTACCGCGAATCGCACTGCCTCCCATCAGGACGTCACCTTCAGCAGCAGCCCGAGGGCGACGATGCACACCGCCCAGATGACCGCGATGCCCACCGTGATGCGGTCGAGGTTGCGCTCGGCAACCGACGAGCCACCGAGACCGCTGGAGACGCCGCCGCCAAACATGTCGGACAGTCCGCCACCGCGGCCCTTGTGCATGAGCACCAGGACGGTGAGGAGCACGCTCGTCAGGACGAGCAGAGCCGAGAACGCGATAATGATCACGGAGACGAAGCCTTACTTGTGGATTGCACCGGACAGGTCCGGCAGGTCATAGAACCGGCAGATGCCGGCGAACTCGTCCGCTTGCAGACTTGCGCCACCGACCAAGGCGCCGTCGACGTCCGACTGCGCCATGATCGAGGCGATGTTCGCCGCCTTCACCGATCCGCCATACAGGATACGCACCGACTCGGCGGCGTGTGCGGACCAGGTCTCAGCCACCCGCCCGCGGATCGCTGCGCACACCTCTTGCGCGTCCTGCGGCGTCGCCACCTCCCCGGTGCCGATCGCCCAGACGGGCTCGTACGCAACCACCAGGCCGGCGACCTGGTCCGGCGTCGTCCCCACCAGCGAGCCGTCGACCTGGGCAAGAGTGTGGGACACGTGGTCACCGGACTGGCGAACTTCCAGACCCTCCCCGACGCAGACGATGGGTGTCATCCCCGCTTCGAGGACGCGGTGCGCCTTGGCGTTGACCGTCGCGTCGGACTCACCGTGGTGCTCACGCCGCTCGGAGTGGCCGACGATCACGTACGAGCACCCGAGCTTGGCCAGCATCGCGGCGGAGATCTCGCCGGTGTAGGCGCCACCGTCGTGCACCGAGACGTCCTGGCCGCCGTACCTGAGCTCGAGCCGGTCACCGTCGATGAGCGTCTGGACCGAGCGGATGTCGGTGAAGGGCGGGATGAGCGCCACCTCTGCCTTGGCGAACTCGTGCTTCTTGTCCTGCAGCGTCCAGGTGAGCTTCTGGACGAGGACGACGGCCTCCTGGTGGTTGAGGTTGGACTTCCAGTTGCCCGCCATCAGCGGGAGTCGGGTCGCCATCGCCTCAGCCCGCCAAGATCTCAAGGCCGGGCAAGGACTTGCCTTCGAGATACTCCAGGCTGGCGCCCCCGCCGGTGGAGATGTGCCCGAAAGACTCATCGCTCAGACCGAAGGCACGCACCGCCGCCGCTGAGTCGCCCCCGCCGACCACCGACAGTCCGTCGACCTCGGTGAGCGCTTCGGCCACCTGCTTGGTGCCGGCCGCGAAGGCAGCCAGCTCGAAGACACCCATCGGTCCGTTCCAGAACACCGTCCGCGAACCGCGGATCACCTCGGCGAACGCTGCCGCCGACTCTGGCCCGATGTCCAGACCCATCTGGTCGCTGGGCATCGCGTCGACGGCGACCGTGGTCGGCGTCGCGTCGTCGGACAGCTCCGGTGCGACGACGACGTCGGTCGGCAGCACCAGACGTACGCCCTGCTCCACAGCACGTGCGGCATGACCACGTACCGTGTCGAACTGGTTGTCCTCGAGCAGCGAGGTGCCGACCTCGTGACCTTGCGCGGCCAGGAAGGTGAACATCATGCCCCCGCCGATCAGGAGTGCGTCGGCTTTGTCGAGCAGGTTGTCGATCACGCCCAGCTTGTCCGAGACCTTGGAGCCACCGAGCACGACGGTGTAGGGGCGCTCGGTCTGCCCGGTCAGTCGCTGCAGCACCTCGACCTCGGCCGCCACCAGACCTCCGACCGCGGCGGGAAGGATAGTCGCGATCTCATAGACGCTGGCCTGCTTGCGGTGCACGACTCCGAATCCGTCCGAGACGAAGACGTCCGCGAGGGCAGCGAGTCGCGCCGCGAAGTCACGGCGCTCGGATTCGTCCTTGCTGGTCTCTCCTGGCTCGAAGCGGACGTTTTCCAGCACGGCCACCTGCCCGTCCTCGAGCCCGTCGACGGTCGCCTTGGCCGAGTCGCCGACAGTGTCGGCCGCGAACGCCACCGGCGCCCCGAGCAGCTGTCCGAGGCGGGCCGCGACCGGCGCCAGGGAGTACGCCGGGTCCGGCCGACCGTCGGGGCGGCCCAGGTGCGCCACGACGATCACCCGCGCTCCCGCGTCGCGCAGTCGGGTGATCGTCGGGACGCTCGCGCGTATGCGGCCGTCGTCGGCGATCGTGACACCGTCCAACGGGACGTTGAGGTCGCTGCGTACGAGCACCCGCCGGCCGGCGAGGTCGCCTAGGTCGTCGATCGTCTTCACGGTCAGAGCGAGCCGCCGACGAGGGTGACGACGTCGACCAGTCGGTTGGAGTAACCCCACTCGTTGTCGTACCAGCCGACCACCTTGACCTGGTCACCGATCACCTTTGTCAGCCCGGAGTCGAAGATGCACGACGCTGGGTTGGTCACGATGTCGCTGGAGACGATCGGGTCCTCGGTGTACTCCAAGTAGCGCCCGAGAGGACCGTCAGCCGCGGCCTTGACGGCGGCGTTGACCTCGTCCACCGATGTCTCGCGACCGGCTGTGATCGTCAGGTCCGTCGCGGAACCGGTCGGGACGGGGACGCGCAGGGCGTACCCGTCGAGCTTGCCCTTGAGCTCGGGCAGGACGAGGCCGATCGCCTTGGCCGCGCCGGTCGAGGTGGGGACGATGTTGAGGGCGGCGGCGCGGGCTCGTCGCAGGTCCTTGTGCGGGCCGTCCTGCAGGTTCTGGTCCGCGGTGTAGGCGTGGATGGTGGTCATCAAGCCGCGGACGATGCCGAACTCGTCGTTGAGGACCTTGGCCATCGGCGCCAGGCAGTTGGTCGTGCAGGAGGCGTTGGAGATGATGTGGTGCGACGACGCGTCGTAGTCGCCGTCGTTGACGCCCATGACGACGGTGAAGTCGTCGTTGCTGGCAGGGGCGGAGATGATGACCTTCTTGGCGCCGGCAGTCAGGTGTGCCTCGGCCTTGGCGCCGTCGGTGAAGAACCCGGTCGACTCGACGACGACGTCGACGCCGAGGTCGTCCCACGGCAGGTTGGCGGGGTCGCGCTCGGCGAGCGAGTGCACGACCGTGTCGCCCACCCGGATTCCTTTGTCGCTCACCGAGACCGGCCTGTCGAAACGTCCGAGGACCGAGTCGTACTTCAGCAGGTGGGCCTGGGTCTCGAAGTCCACGAGGTCGTTGAAGGCGACGATCTCGACGTCGGCGTCGGAGGCCTCCACGGCCCGGAAGAAGTTGCGGCCGATCCGGCCGAAACCGTTGATCCCTACGCGCACGGTCACGGGGTCTCTCCTCGGTTGGCGAACCCGAGATCGCGGACGCGATCTCAGAACACTCTGTGCGCACGACCCTATCGCGGGTGTCCTTCGGGGCGTACAGCGCTCGGGCGTAGCCCGCTCGGGGCGTACAGCGCTCGCGCGTAGCCCGCTCGAGGCGTATCGCGCTCAGGACTCCTGCGCGAGCATCTCCTCGGTGAGGCTCGACTCGGTGTCAGGAATGCCCAGGTCGTCGGCCTTCTTGTCCGCCATCGCGAGCAGCCGACGGATCCTGCCGGCGATGGCGTCCTTGGTCAGGACGGGCTCGTGCAGCTGTCCGAGCTCCTCGAGGCTGGCCTGCTTGTGGTCGACCCGGAGCCGCCCGGCCATCTTGAGGTGGTCCGGGACCTCGTCTCCGAGGATGTCGAGTGCCCGGTCCACCCTCGCTCCTGCCGCTACGGCGGCCCGCGCGGAGCGCCGTAGGTTGGCGTCGTCGAAGTTCGCCAACCGGTTGGCGGTAGCGCGGACCTCGCGCCGCATCCGGCGCTCCTCCCAAGCCAGGAGTGACTCGTGGGCGCCCAACCGCGTGAGCAGCGCGCCGATCGCCTCCCCGTCGCGGATCACGACCCGGTCGATCCCGCGTACCTCGCGGGCCTTGACCGCGATGCCGAGGCGGCGGGCACACCCGCAGAGTGCGAGCGCGGCCTCGGGTCCGGGGCAGGTGACCTCCAACGACGACGACCTTCCCGGCTCGGTGAGCGAGCCGTGGGCGAGGAACGCGCCGCGCCACGCTGCGACAGCGTCGCAGGAGGAGCCGGAGACGACTTGTCGTGGCAGGCCTCGTACGGGGCGGCCGCGCTGGTCGATCAAGCCGGTCTGGCGGGCGAGGGCCTCGCCGTCCTTGACCACCCGCACGATGTACTGGGTGCCTTTGCGTATCCCGCTGCCCTGGACGAGTCCGACCTCACTGTCGTGGCCGTAGACCTCGGAGATGTCCTTGCGCAGGCGGCGCGCAGCGGCTCCGGTGTCGAGCTCGGCCTCGATGACGATGCGCCCGGCGGCGATGTGCAGTCCACCGGCGAACCGGAGCATCGAGGAGACCTCAGCCTTACGACAACAAGCCTTCGTGACGGTGGTGTTCGCCAGCTCCGCCTTGACCTGCGCCGTCATTGCCATTCGTTCGATCCCACTCCGTTGCGCCGTGTCGCGTGCTGGGGAAGATCATTGTCCCTCAGCAAGTCGTCACTCTATGCCCTGTTTCATGATTTGTTCGAAGGCCGATGCAAGCCTGAGGGGGTCGTGCCGGGCGGAGCCGTCGGTGACACCCACCTGGTGTACCACGAGGCGCGCCTGGAGCCGCTGGGCTGCCGCCGTCAGTGCCTCGTGGTCGTCCACTGCCCGCGGGTCGGCGAGCACGACCTCGACGCGCAGGTCGGGGGTATGGGCGGCCAGGAGGTCCAGGTGCGTCGCCGCCGAGAGGCCCTCGGTCTCCCCCGGCTGGCCCGCGAGGTTGAGCACGACGACGCGCCGCGCCAGCGTGTCGTGCAACGCACTGGCAAGCTCCGGGACGAGGAGGTGCGGAATCACGCTGGTGAACCAGGATCCGGGACCGAGGACCAACCAGTCGGCGTCACGGATCGCCGCCACGGCCTCGGGTCGCGCTGGCGGGGCATCGGGTTCGAGCCGCACGCTGAGCACCTCGGCGTCCATCGCGGCAACCTCCACCTGGCCACGCACGCTTCGCGTGGCTGAGTCCGGCGCCCCTTGATCTCGCACGATGGCGGTGATGTCGAGCGGCACAGCACTCATCGGCAGCACCCGGCCGCGTGAGCCGAGAAGCTCGCCCACGAGGTCGAGGCCGTCGACGTGGTCGTCGAGGAGCTCCCACAGCGCGACGATGAGGAGGTTGCCGACGGAGTGGTCGTGCAGCGCACCGGCGCTCGTGAACCGGTGCTGCAGGACCCGGGCCCAGGTGCGGCCCCACTTGTCGTCGCTGCACAGTGCCGCCAGCGCTTGGCGAAGGTCGCCGGGCGGAAGCACGCCGAGCTCGTCGCGAAGGCGTCCGGACGATCCACCGTTGTCGGCGACGGTGACGACGGCGGTGATGTCGGTGTCCAGGTGACGAAGCGCCGACAAGGACGCCGCCAGCCCATGGCCGCCGCCCAGCGCGACGACCCGGAGGGTACGGCGGCGCTGCCCGAACAGCGGACCGGACAGCGAAGGCGCGTTCACTCGCGGCCCAGGTCGCGGTGGACCACGACACTGGGGATCCCGTGTGCGCGTAGGCGTTCGCCGAGCGACTCCGATATGGCGACGCTGCGGTGCTTGCCGCCGGTGCAGCCGATCGCGATGCTCAAGAACCTCTTGTTCTCGCGCACGTAGGCGTCGGTGAGGGTCAGCAGCAGCTTCTCGTACTGGTCGAGGAAGTCCTCTGCTGCGGGCTGACTGCGGACGAAGTCGCGCACCGGCTCGTCGAGCCCCGTCAGCGGGCGAAGGTCGTCCACCCAGTGGGGATTGGGGAGGAACCGCATGTCGGCGACCATATCGGCGTCGACGGGGATGCCGTACTTGAAGCCGAACGAGACAACGGTCGCGCGCAGGCCGGCGTTGGTGACGTCGGCGAAGGTGGTCGAGACCTTCGCAGCCAGCTGGTGGACGTTGAGGTTGGTCGTGTCGATCACCATGTCGGCGGCTCCGCGGAGCACCCGCAGGAGCTCGCGCTCGCGCTGGAACCCGTCGAGCAACCTGCCGCCGCTGATCAGGGGGTGCGGGCGGCGCGCGGCCTCCTGGCGGCGTACGAGGACCTCATCGGATGCCTCCAGATAGACGATCTGAGGCCGCAGGCCGGCGCTGCGCAGCTCGTCCAGCGCGCCGTTGAGGGCGGGGAAGAACTGGCCGGACCGGGCGTCGACGACGACCGCGAGCCGGGAAGCTCCTTCGGACTGTCCGAGCAGCTCGACCGTGCCACCGAGCATCTGCGGCGGCAGGTTGTCGACCACGAAGAAACCGACGTCTTCGAGCACCTTGGCGGTCGTGCTGCGGCCCGCGCCCGTCATGCCGGTGACGAGCACGAGTTCATCGATGGCCGACATCAGTCCTCCACGATCTCACCGGTCGCCGTGTTGACTATCGGTTCGCTGGCCGGCTGTCTGGAGGCGTCGAGTGCCTCGTAGACCGCCATGGCGGTGCGCTGCCCAAATCCTGGCACGTCCTGGATGTCCTGGACCGTCGCCGCGCGTAGCTTCTTGAGCGAACCGAACCTGTTGAGCAGCGCCTTGCGGCGTACGTCTCCCAGACCGGGCACGTCGTCGAGGACGCTCTCGACCATCGACTTGGAGCGGCGGTTGCGGTGATGGCTGATCGCGAAACGATGCGCCTCGTCGCGGATGCGCTGCAGAAGGTAGAGGCCCTCGCTGGTGCGCGGGAGGATCACGGGGTCGTCCTGCTGCGGGAGCCACACCTCCTCCAGTCGTTTGGCCAAGCCACACAGCGCGATGTCCACGATGCCGAGAGCGGCCAGCGCGTCGGCCGCGGCCGACACCTGCGGCGGGCCGCCGTCGACCACGACCAGGCCCGGCGTGTAGGCGAACTTGCGCGGCCGGCCCGTCTCGGGGTCGACGAGCGTCGGGCCGCTCGCGAGGTCGCCACCCGGGTGGGGCCCGGGTGCGGCGAGCTCGGCGCGTTCGTCCAGGAGGCGGCGAAAGCGGCGAGTGATGGTCTCGTGCATCGAGGCGACGTCGTTCTGGCCGTCGACGCCCCTGATGACGAACCGGCGATACTCGCTCTTGCGTGGCAGCCCGTCCTCGAACACGACCATCGACGCGACGACGTTGGTCCCCTGCAGGTTGGACACGTCGTAGCACTCGATCCGCAGCGGCGCCTCCGGTAGCTCCAAGGCACTCTGGATCTCCTCCAGGGCCCGGCTCCGCGTCGTCAGATCGCTCGCGCGCTTGGTCTTGTGCAGCGCGAGCGACTGCTTGGCGTTGCGCGCGACTGTCTCCATCAGCGCTCGTTTGTCACCGCGTTGCGGCACGCGCAACGACACCGGGCCACCGCGGCGCTGGACCAGCCACGCGCCCAGCGCCTCCGCGTCATCGGGGACGACCGGGACCAGCACCTCGCGGGGCACCGCGTCGCCCTCCTCGCCGTCGTAGAGCTTGACCAGGGCGCGCTCGACGAGGTCACCGGTGTCGACGTCGTCGACCTTGTCGGCCACCCACCCGCGTTGGCCGCGGATGCGACCCCCGCGCACGGAGAAGATCTGGACCGCGACCTCGAGCGGGTCCTCGCTCAACGCCAGCAGGTCCGCGTCGGTCGCGTCGCCGAACACGACGGCATTCTTCTCCAACGCTCGCGTGAGGGCGCCGATATCGTCGCGCAGACGGGCCGCGCGCTCGAACTCCAGGTCGTCCGAAGCCCGCTGCATCTCTGTCTCCAGGCGCCGGACGTAGGTGTTGGTCTGGCCCGCCATGAAGGAGCAGAAGTCGTCGACGACCGCCCGGTGCTCCTCCGCCGAGACCCGGTCGACGCATGGCGCGGAACACTTGCCGATGTAGCCGAGCAGGCACGGCCGGCCGATCTGCGCTGACCGCCTGAAGACGCCGTTGGAGCATGAGCGCATCGGGAAGACGCGAAGCAGCAGGTCGACGGTCTCGCGGATGGCCCAGGCATGGCTGTAGGGCCCGAAGTAGCGCACACCCTTGCGCTTGGGGCCGCGGCCGACCATGACACGCGGGAACTCCTCGTTGAGCGTCACCGCCAGCCACGGGTAGGACTTGTCATCGCGGTACTTGACGTTGAAGCGCGGGTCGAACTGCTTGATCCAGCTGTACTCCAGCTGCAGCGCCTCCACCTCGTTGGCGACGACCGTCCAGTCGACCTTCGCCGCGGTCGTCACCATCTGGCGGGTCCGCTGATGCAGGGCGGAGATGTCCTGGAAGTACGATGACAGCCGCGATCTGAGCGACTTGGCCTTGCCGACGTAGATGACACGGCCGTGCTGGTCGCTGAACCGGTAGACGCCCGGAGTGTCCGGGATGGTGCCGGGTGCTGGGCGATAGGTCGCCGGGTCTGCCACGACCTCAGCCTACGAGGCCGTGCCGACAGCGCGGCGCGGCGACTTCTTGCGCTTCGCCGGGCCCGGCGCCCGGCCGATGAGGACTCGCTGAAGAAACGCTCCGGTGTGGCTGGCAGGGTTGGCCGCGACCTGCTCGGGCGTGCCCTCGGCGATCAGCAGGCCACCGCGACTACCGCCTTCTGGGCCCATGTCGACCACCCAGTCGGCGGTCTTGATCACATCGAGGTTGTGCTCGATCACGATCACCGTGTTGCCCGCGTCGACGAGCCGGCCGAGCACGGCAAGGAGCTTGCGGATGTCCTCGAAGTGCAGTCCGGTGGTCGGCTCGTCGAGCACGTAGACGGTGCTTCCGGTCGAGCGCTTCTGGAGCTCCGATGCCAGCTTGACCCGTTGCGCCTCACCGCCGGACAAGGTCGGTGCGGGTTGGCCGAGGCGTACGTAGCCGAGACCGACCTCGACCAGCGTGCGGAGGTGGCGAGCGATCGGCGGGATTGCCGCGAAGAACTCCACCGCCTCCTCGATGGGCATGTTGAGGACGTCGGCGACGGTCTTGCCCTTGTAGTGGACCTCGAGCGTCTCGCGGTTGTAGCGGGCTCCGTGGCAGACCTCGCACGGCACGTAGACGTCCGGGAGGAAGTTCATCTCGATCTTGATGGTGCCGTCGCCGGAGCACGCCTCACACCGCCCGCCCTTGACATTGAAGGAGAACCGGCCCTGCAAATATCCGCGCATCTTGGCTTCTGGCGTCTGCGCGAACAGCTTGCGGACGTGGTCCCACACCCCGGTGTACGTGGCGGGGTTGGACCGCGGCGTGCGCCCGATCGGCGACTGGTCCACGTGGATCACCTTGTCGATGTGCTCCGCGCCGCTGATGGACCGGTGCCTCCCGGGGATGGCTCGGGCGTTGTAGACCCGGCGGGCGAGCGAGGTGTAGAGGATGTCGTTGACGAGCGTCGACTTGCCGGACCCGGAGACGCCTGTCACGGCGACGAACACGCCGAGCGGGAAGCTGACGTCGATGTTGCCCAGGTTGTGCTCGGTTGCCCCGTGGACAGTGAGCTGCTTGCCCGGCACGGTCGGGCGTCGCTCTGTCGGCAACGGGATCTCGCGGCGGCCGGAAAGGTACTGCCCGGTGAGTGAGTCAGGGTGGTCGTACAGCTTGTCGACGGTGCCCGAGACGATCACCTGTCCCCCGTGCTCGCCGGCGCCCGGCCCGATGTCGACGACCCAGTCGGCGGCACGGATCGTGTCCTCGTCGTGCTCGACGACGATGAGGGTGTTGCCGATATCGCGGAGGCGCTGCAACGTCTTGATCAGGCGGGCGTTGTCGCGTTGGTGGAGGCCGATACTCGGCTCGTCCAGGATGTAGAGGACGCCCATGAGGCTCGACCCGATCTGCGTCGCGAGCCGGATCCGCTGCGCTTCACCGCCGGAGAGCGTGTTGGCTGATCGATCTAGGGTTAGGTAGTCGAGCCCGACATCGACCAGGAAGCCGAGGCGCTCGCGGAGCTCTTTCAAGATCTGGCGGCCGATGATGTGCTCGCGTTCCGAGAAGACGGCATCCGGGGCGGAACCAGGATCATTGGCCAGCGTCGCGAACCAGTCTTGCAATCCCCGGATCGGGGCACGGGTAACGTCGATGATCGACCGCTCGCCGACGAGTACAGCGAGGCTCTCCGGCTTGAGCCTGGCACCCTTGCAGACCGGACAGGGCCGGGCGGCCATGTACCGCTCGATTTCCTCTTTGACGTAGTCCGACGAGGTGCCGGCGTAGCGGCGCTTCAGGTTCGGGATGACCCCTTCGAAGGCCACATCGTAAGATCGGGTGCGCCCTTTCGACGACTGGTACTTTACCGTAACGGCTTCGCCTCCGCTGCCGTGCAGGACGAGATTGACGACTTCGGGCGAGAGGTCACTCACGGGAACCTTCAATGAGAAATCGTATCGCTCACTGATCGCCGCGAGCAACGCCTCGAACCAGGCCACGCTGTCTTTGCCGGTCCGGACCCAGGGGACGATGGCGCCCTGGGCGATCGTGAGGGATCGGTTTGGGATGACGAGATCGGCG
>Ga0136637_1000067_pt1 | contig 15856 bp, 26 predicted proteins | sample AntDrymUQ8572106_2_FD_105497 | JGI IMG/M metagenome (GOLD analysis project Ga0136637, IMG submission 105497) | Polar desert sand microbial communities from Dry Valleys, Antarctica - metaG UQ857 (21.06) | ecosystem: Environmental > Terrestrial > Soil > Desert | place: Antarctica: Dry Valley... | reverse complement strand
GTTCTGGGTCCGTTGTTAGGTATTCTTTTGGGCGTGGGTATTGCATTCGGGGTGGTGGGAGCTGCGATTATTGGTATTATTGGAATTGTTGGCTTTGCTGTTACTGTATTCAATTTGTTGCGGGTAGGCATTGGTTTGGTAATGTTTGCCTTTAGGCTTTTGACGATAGTTATGCTGGCCAACCCATTCGTGGCGATTGCAGCGGCAGTACTGGCATTAGCTATTCTGATTTATTTGAATTGGGATAAGATCAAGGTATACTTGATTGCGGCATGGAACTTCATTAAGAATTCAGCTGTGGCTATTTGGAATGGTCTTGTTACGTTCTTTACTACGCTGCCCGGACGAATTAGTTCAGTGCTGCAAGCCATTCCCGAATTCATCGGGAACATGGTATCCAACATAATTAACTTTTTCGCTGCTCTGCCGGAGCGGGTCGGTTACTTTATTGGATACATGGTCGGTTCTGTGATTAAGTCTGTTATTGAGATGGTTACGGCTGTTATTGGATTCTTTGCAGCGCTCCCGGGCCAGATCATTGCATATCTTATCGCTCTTGTCACTGGTGCGATTAATTTGTTTATGGACCTAACTGCAAGGGCTATTGCCGCTACGGTCGCTTTGTTCTTTGGTGTGGTCAATTGGTTCCAGCAGTTGCCAGGCCGAGTGGTTAGTTTCGTCGCTGACATGTTTGCTAGAACTGTCGCATTCTTTGTACAGCTTCCGGGAACATTGGCGAGGTATGCTGCCGAGGCAGTCCTTGGTGTAATCGGCTTCATTCAGAAATTGCCAGGGCGTGTGGCCGGGTTTGCTGGGGATCTGTTGTCTGCGGGTGTTGACCTCGTTATGGGTCTTATCCGAGGCATTCTCTCTATGGCCGCCCGGGTTGCGCAAGCTGCCGTTGACCTCGTGAAGGGTGCAATTCGAGGTGCCAGGGCTGCGATGAGTAGTGGGTCGCCTTCCCGGGTGTTCGCTGATATTGGTAGCAAGGAACTCGGCCAGGGTTTCATTAATGGTATCCTGTCCAAGCGCAATGAAGTTGTAGATGCGATGCGCAGTATCGTTGTGGCGATGCAAGACGCGATCGACCGGATGCCTGATCCTGAGATTGACATCAGTGCTACGTTGGACAAGGCTCGTGCCATCTTGGCGAAGATTCGGGGCGAGGTTGGGAAGCTAACTCCAGGTCCGGCAGTGAATACAGCGGCGACGGCGGTGGACCGGAAGTCTCGGAATGCCGGTAAGCCGGGCTACGTTCAAGCCGAGGATGGATCTTGGGTGCACCGAGACAGTTTCTACCATGGCGCAGCCCCGCCACCTGCTAGCGGTAGGGGTGATGATAATCGGGTACAGGCAAGAGCGGCGGCCGAACGAGCCATCACCGTGACATTTGGAGACATTATCAATCCGGTACCGGAGCCGGCCAGCGACACTGCGGCTCGGAAGCTACGGACCTTGGCCATGATGGGTAGGTTCTGATGCTTACCACCACAGAGCTGTTACGGGTGAATAGCGTTCCGCTCAACACTTTGGCTTACAACGTTGAGACCTGGACTGGTCGAGGCCGAGTGCCTGGACGACGTGGCTCCAATATTGCTGTACATGCCAGACATGGCCTCATTCGTACCAAGCGAAAGAAGTTCAATGGTGCTGAAGTTATTCTGGCTATGTGGGTACGCGGGGCGGATGAGGATGGACTTGTCCCTGCCGACCCAGGTAGGCGTGCCCTGCTGAAAGCTAACTCGGACAAGTTGGCGCGGCTGTTCGGTGCTGATACACAGGAATGGGTACAGGTGCAACCAGACGGTTCAGAGCGTAGGATTTTCGGCGAGGTTACTGAACCTATTGATTTTATTGCCGAGCCTGGCGAGCTAGCGCGGTTTCCGGTCGCTATGGGCAGCTGGATGGCATTTTGGGAAGATGCAATCCCTATTACTGCCAGTTTCAATGGCGAGGGCAACTGGTCAGTTACTGAGTTCGCCGCAGCTACCGCACCTTGTGACGAATTGACTGTTACTTTTAATGGGCCATGTACTAATCCCAAGATCCAAAGTGAAGATGTTTGGGTGCAGTACAACGCTGTTATTCCTGCCGGTCATGGAATTGTAATCAACTGTTCCACATGGATTCTGACAGGAACTGGCGGGTTAGTTCCTAACTACGCGGCTCTTGTCCACGGAGGAGACGGCCGATGGTTTTTGCTGAAGGCCGGTACACCTCCAATTGCAGTGGTTAGTGACACTAGCCCGAATCCAGTTAACGTGACTCTGGCCGGGCGACGTAAGTACCTAAAGGCATAGGAGCGCTAAATGTCTTTTGTAGGAGAAATTGAAGATGTCGAGTTCTTTGCGCTGAATTCAAATTTCACGATTCGTTGCCCATTGCCGGACGTGGAGACTTGGGCCATTAGCCCCATCGCCAACGAAGCTGGCGCATTGGCCCTTACCTATCCTGTCGATGGCGTTAATTTTCTTGTGCTGCAAGAGAATGTGGCGCAGGATCGTGACCTGAACATTGCAGTTAAGATCAACGGAGTGTTACAGCCCGACCACCAATCTATTCTCCTGGAGGTTGATGGGGATGATGTTGATACTGAGGCTGTTTGGTCCTTTAGCGGAGTCTCGACTGAGTGGTGGCTAGAGGAAGCCGTAGTCGAGCCAAAAGGCGGGCAACCAGCACAAGGGGAAGATGTTGGCGATCAGGATGCGCATTTCTACTCGTTAACAGCTGGCGCCATTATGCGGACACTGTTGGCTGAGGCTAACGCTCGTGGGGCTTTGAACCATATTAGCTGGACTGGTTTTACAAATGATGTAGACTCCAATGGTGTAACTTGGAGTCGCATTATTACCTTGAAGATTGCCCCCGGCATGACATTGCTCAAAGTGCTCCAGGCACTCGTTGAGTATGGCATGTGTGAGTTCGAGATGTCCGGCACTGTCCTTAAGATGTACAATGAGGAATCTAGGGCGGTAGACCGGACGTTATCAAATCCTCCTGTTGTTTTTAGGCAGGGCAGAGACCTAACTGATTCTCCCCGTAAGCATTCAGTTCGAGATACCGCTACTGCGCTGTTGGCGGCAGGCGGCAGTGGGCAGTATTACACCGCGACAGACGCATCCGCGCTAGCTCGGCGGGGTCGGCGGATCGAAAGTTATGCCTCTCAGGGGAACATCCATGATGTTGGAGTTTTGACGGCTTATGCACAAAATGCCCTGCAGGGTCTTGTCAATGGTACTATGGAGAAGACACACGGCCTCTCCCTCGTAGGAGGGTCACAACCTATCCGAGATTTTAAGGACGGGGACTGGGCTTGGAGCGATATGGGGGCTGGTCTGGAACGGCTCCGAATTAAGTCATTCTCAATGAGCAGTGATGCGGACGGTAAGCTTACTGGGACTGTTTCGCTCAACGATCTGATTGCTGAGCGGGAGGCTGCGCTCGCTCGGCGCATTCGAGGGATCGAGGGCGGCAGCACGGTTACCGGCACGAGCCAGGCTCGGCTCCGGCCGGAAGATGTAGTGGACAACACCACCCCTGCCGTACCGGCTGGATTGAATGTCAGCTCATTAGCTTATGACGCCAATGGAACAATTGAAGCTGCGGCGGCTGCGACTTGGGCTCCGGTTGTACTAAACTCAGATGGTACTTCCATCGATGACTTAGACTACTATGTATTACAGTGGCGTTACGTCAAGCCAGCGTTGGCTAACTTTAACTCTTTGGGTCAGTCAATTTGGAAGCTGGCCGGCATTCCGCGCGACCCCGAATTTTCTTGGTCACCTATGGTTCCAGGAGAATCGATAGAAGTTCGGGTAGGGGCTCGGGACAAGTCTGGAAACTACGCGCCGTTTTCTGCGATAGTTATTCATACTCTCGCCGTAGACAATACTGCACCGCCAGTCCCTTCCATCCCGATCGTATCTCAGTTGTTCGGCTCAACTCGGATAGAGTGGAATGGTCTTGGGTCGGATGGGCAGTTAATGCCCATTGATTTCCGCGAACTACGAGTTTATGCGAGCGCTGTAAATAACTTCACTCCGACAGCTGATAACTTCTACACTGAGATGAGCGGTGCGGGGGTTACTGCCTATAGCAAGGGCGCCTACGACGAGACTATCTACTTCAAGTTCATCGCAGTAGATTGGTCTGGCAACGCATCTTCACCATCAGGGCAGGCTAGCGGCACGGCTCGCAAGGCTGTTACGGTCGACCTGGGGCCGGGAGCGGTCGAGCGAGCCAATATCAAGGTCGCAGCAATTGGTAGCGCCCAGATCGAAGATTTGGCGGTTAACAGTGCTAAAATTGCCGCTGTCTCGGCGGGAAAGATTACTGCTGGCACGATCAACTCTGATGTAATTATTGGCGGTAACTTCGCCACTGCACTAACAGGCGGTAGGGTCGGATTCAACTCGTCATCTTTCTATGCTTATAGCTCGACAGGTGTACAGACAGTACGCATTACCAATACTGGTGCGGCGATGTTGCTGGGGGAGATCAAGACTGCCGAGACTGGGAACAGGTTTGTATTCAACCCGGGTGGGACTGCCCCCACAGAACTGCGGGTTTATCCAAACTCTGGGGCCAGCAACTACACCAGGATGACTGCCGGTACTGTCACTGACGCGCTTGGCGGAGAACATAGTATTTTGAGGATTATCGGTAGCCGGTATGCCAATGATATTGGCGAGCCTTATCTGGAGATGTTCGGTTCGCGGGGTACTCTCGGCTGGGGTGATACTGCTCTGACTGCTCCGAACCATCTGGCTCGTATCGCCGTGGACAGATATGGTCCGACCCTCTCCGGGTCGGTTATCAAGTTTAACTGTGAAGATCGCACTGTGACTACTCCGGATGGATATGCTGAGTTTAACATCCCTGGAGGTAGCATTGAGTTGATGAAGACTCTTGTCCCCGGAGAGAACAATCAGTTAATCCGCGGTAACAACCGTGGCGTGCTTCTCCATGGTTTCGGGATCTCGTCGCGGAACCGCTCGGATACCTCCGATCAGCCGATGTATGCCTCTGCTTTCTACACTACTTCCGCGATAGAACATAAGACTGACCTGATGGAAGTTAATCCAGAGGTATTTTCCAAATTTGACGATTCCAAGGTTATGGCCTGGCGATACAAGGATGATATTACAGAGTCCGGCGATAATGCTGACTGGCATATAGGTCCATTTTCCCGAGACTTTCGGCCGGAGTACGTTCAAGTAGGACCTACCGGGCGAGAGTACATCAATGTGGATACCAAGGTGGGGGTATTGTGGGCTCGGATGCAGCGTCTGATTCGTGATGTGAAGACTGAAAGGGATGCCCTGCGATCCGAACTAGCCCGGATAGAGGGTAGAATAGGTAGACCGACGAGCTAGGGGCGATTAATGATTGAGGTAGACCCGCAACGGGTGATTCAACGATTGGTACAACGAATCGGTGAACTAGAAATGGAAGTGGCTAAATATGCAGCGGCAGTAGACCAGATGGAGGCAGCGGCAGTAGAACGGCAGCAGCAATCGGGAGATGATTTGGAAGGGAGAGAGAGTGCTGCTGAACAAGAGACTGGCTGATGCCATAGTAATTATTGTCACTATAGTTTGGTTTATCAACTTCCTGGCGCCGTTGTTTCCAGGTATTGAGTTCAAGTCTGACCCTACAATTCATGCAGTTTTTATGGCAGTTGTAGGTGGCACTCTGGCTCTGAGAAGAAATGGAAGTGACAAATCGTCAGGAGGAAGTAATGGATCTAAAGACTAATCTGTTCTGGTCTTTGGGCGGTCTGGGCGTAGGATTCGCTTTGGGAATATTCGTTAGGGGTGTACCGGGGCGATGGGCTCTTGTGGAAAAGATACGAAACGGAATCGGCTTCAGTAATATACTTGGGGTTCTGGCAATACTTCTATTTGTTGGGGTCTTGGTTCTGTACACCAACCAGACAGAGTGCCAGCGAAAGATTGCTAAAGACTATATTGCTGGTCTTAAGGCGATCAACGCTGTTGCACTGCTGGAATCTGAAGCTACTGAAGAAGCCATCCGATCCCTCGCCAGCAATGACCCGCAAGCACAACAAAAAGCACTTGCGCTATATTCGATAGCGGCAGACAGAGAACAGGCTGCCCGGGAATTAGTTGAAGCATCAGAGGGGGATGTTTGCTGATGACAATACCTATTACGAGAACGAGAAGCATAAGGCTAAGAAGAATTGGTACAGTTGGCATAGGGGTACTTCTCGTTGTTGCAGGGGCTCTGGCTGCTTGGGCATTAGATAAAGAACAAGAATCCTCGGAGGCTGGAGTGTCAATGGCCCAGAGAGTTCTGCAATTGTGCATATCGGGTGGTCCGGGATCTGATGTATTGTATGATGCTGGGGTTTGTGGAAAAGCCCGAACCATACTGGTGCGAGACCAGGAGGGGCCACCATTGATTGGTCGAAATAGGCCGGTCAGCCCACCTATTCCAGCTCTCCCTGTTAACCCTGCCAATCCAGTGCGTCCAGTTATCCCAGGTAATCCAGTGCTCCCGCCTATTCCAGGTAGTTCAGGTAGTTCAGGTAGCCCAGGGTCGCCAGCTTTGACTCCGGTGCCTGTCCCACCTCCGGCTTCTGGGGCTCCTGGTCCTGGTTCACCTCGACAACCCCCTCCCGCAACCGAGACGGAAACTGAAACTGTTACTGTACCCGCACCACCCCCTCCAAGTAGCGAGGAGCCACCACCTCCAGTCGAAGAGGAACTGCCAGCGCCATCCTCGGCGACGGGGGTAAACCCGACCGAGTAGACTAGAGACTAGGAGGCGATGAGCATGGCCGCACATGTGTATTATCCTGATATCTCAGCGAATCAACGAGGCATCAATATCGCAGCGTTGCCCGGTCCGATTGTTGTGGCGCGAGTGACTTCATTCTTCAATGCACGGTGGGTTGACGGAATTTGGGCGGACACTCAGTGGGCAACCTTCCGAGATGCTGCGCGACGAGCCGGCAAGATTCCAGTAGGATATCACTACATTGGGACTGACCCGAGTCCTCGGGAGCAAGTTGCTCGAACTTTGCGGCATATGGGCGACCATAGTATTCCGATCATGTTGGATTGGGAAAAGGGCGGAGGTGACGTCAACAACTTAGGGGCGGTTGTTCGTGAGTACCACAATAGCGGTGTTTTCCCCAAGCTTTCCTATATCCCTCGGTGGTATTGGATAAAGATGGATCGGCCTTCCCTAGTGGGGTTGCCGCCGCTCATCAACAGTCATTATCATGACAAGAACAACCCTGAGGCTTGGAAGTCATATGGCGGACAAGCGGTTCGCGGGTTGCAGTACACCGACCGTGAGCGACACAGTGGCATGCTAATCGACATGAATCTTTTCCGAGGCACTGTTCCGCAGTTGTTGGATCTATTGGGCTTAGGTCCTTCGAATCATCCGACGCTACGTCGTGGCGACGACAATGCGCATGTCAGTCGCATGAAGGAATTGTACAACATTTACGTTTAGGGAGAATGGAATGGATACTGAGATTGATTGGGCGGCAGAGGCCGAGCGGTTACTTGCTGATATTGAGTTATACCCAGACATCATTCCTGTCCTGCCTCGTGACCTGGTTGGCCCTGACGTAGATTACGGTTGCGCCGGTTACCTTCCTGATTTCCATGTCCCGGAGCTGCATGAACCCAATGTGGCAGATATTCAGGGATTAGCAGGCCCCCACACTGCGGTAAATCAGAGTTGGGGTCGGCTTTGGCCGTCCTGTGACGCCAAGAATCATTTGGTGACAGTACGTGCTCCAGTATCCGGGGCTCGATTCCCGGTGCATGCAGGGATTGCACCGCTGGCAATTGAGGGGTTGCGGCGACAGGAGCTGGGCATTGGGGGACCGGCCTATATCCTGGATCCCAGGCAGTGCGGCGGATTCAACTGCCGACCGATCTCTGGGACGAACTCCCCAAGCAATCATTCTGGTGGTCTGGCCATTGATCAGGATTGGACTTTGAATCCGTTCAAAAAGGGTGCCAGGTACAAGATGCCAGATTGGGTCTGGCGGATGTGGGAGTGGCTGGGCTTCTATTGGGGTGGGAGGTATTCTGATTTCATGCACATAGAATATCTCCAGAGCCCCGCAGTTGCCCGCGCCCGGATCGCAGAACTGAATGGCCCAGTTTCGGCTTATCCGACCCTCCGTCTCGGAGACGTCAATCCCTCTGTGGAGGTGTTAAGGAGAATGTTGCGACTTCCGATCCACAATAGATTTGATCAGGAGGCCGAAAACGCCATTAAGGGTTTTCAGGCTCGCAAGGGATTAGATCCTGATGGTGTCTGTGGACCAATGACCTGGGCGGCCTTACTGGCCGATCCCCCGAGAAGTGGAGATGAGAACGTGACTATTATCCAAATCCCTCCCACGCCTGCTCCGGCCGACATCAATTCAGACCCGGCCACCTGGTCCCGGGTCGAGGTGCCCATTAGCCTTGGTTTTGTGGGCGGATGGAGTGGTAAGTGCATTGTTCGGATTGCTGTTGGTCATCCGGGTGGTTATCTGTTCCGGGCACATTGTGACTTTGCTCGGGGTGACAGAACGGACATCCAGGACTTCGTGGTTCCAGAGGCAGGACAAAGTCACCGGCTGGATCCTGTCTATAAGCAAAAGAAGGAGTATGCTTTTGCTATCAATGATGGCCCAGCAGCTTTGTTGATTGATTTGGCTTGCCCGGGTGGGGCATCTGTTTCTGCCGAGTTCGAGAAGTAAGGAGAAATACATGAAGGTGCGAACCGAGGGCGATAACAGGCCCGAGACCAAGGTGAATGTCGGCGGGACTGTTATGACAATACTTGCAACGGCTGTGCTCGCCCTTGTGGAGAGGATCAATCCCCAGGATGTGATATCCTATCTCCCTCCCCCATTCGACGTGATCCTTGGTGGGGCAGTTGTGGGCGGCCTCAGCTATCTGGCGATGTTCTTTGCGCCTCATACCAAGATGGCGCAGCGTCCGCAGATGCACATCGAGGATCGTCCCGATCGTCCAGTTTCCCGATAGATCCAACACAACACAAAGGAGAAGAGTCAATGCCGAATGCGAAGTGGTCACAGGCGCTTGACGAGATCGAGCAGGCGCGCGGTGCGATCCGGGAGGCAGTTGATGAGACTGTCGGTGACGTCAGTGAGCATGTGAAGCGGCGGATCCTCACCGAGGCCACCCGAATTGAGGGATGGGTGAAGGCAGCGATGGATGCGCTGAAGAATGACCCGGCAGACATCGAGGTTCCGGCCCCTCCGGCCTCTTCGGCCCGATAGTCTCAGCGGAAAACCGTTGAGGGCAGCCCCCGACTTATGGGCATGGTCGGGGGCTGTCTCGCGCCTTAAGGGAGACTATCCTCCCTAAGACTCCCTCCAATCAAGCAGCTACTAAGGTAGCTGCCGCGCGCGTCGTCCGCTCGCGGATTCCTTATCCCGGGCGGGCGGGCGGAATTATCGCCCGGGTGCGCAGGCGATATCGCGCGCGGGAAACGCGTGTCGCGCCGGAGCGTCCTGCGCGCCCGAGAATAACCCGCGCGTGCGTTCCCCCACCCCCACCCCCTTTTAGTTCCCCCTCCCCCTCCCCCTTTCGCGCACGCCTAGGCGCGGTAGAGGCTCGCGTGCGCGGTTCCGTACTTTACCCGTCGCGACGCCTACGCGGTTAAATCGCGCGCGCGGTTCTATACCGGGGGAGCGAAAACTCGCACTTGCGCTCCGGGCGGGGTAGGGGTACGGTTCGTACTAGCTCGAAGGGAAGCGCAAGCGGACCCCGGAGCGGAAGGACCGGAAGCGGCGCGACTTGCGCTCCCGGGATCGGAAGGGTACGGTTCGTTCTATCGGTTCCGGGAGGTTCGCCTTCCGATCCGGGAGCGTAGCGGAAGGCGTTAGGCGCACCGCGAGTTTTCGGAGCCGTGCGAAGGACGAGAGGATCGGCCCGGGTTGCGCAAGCGGACCGGGGTAGGGTAAGGTTCGACCTAGCGGGATTTCCGCGAGGGAACGGAAGTACGGAAGTACCTGCGTCGGTAGGCGGCGTAGAGGACGGAGCCTAGCTCCGGGCGACTAAGGCGGAACTATGCCCTATACACCTACGGCTCCGGGCGACTTTATCCCGGACTCGCGACGAAAAATCGCGGCGAGCGTTCGCGAGACGGCCTCCTTTTCGAGGGGTAACCGCTATTCGATTCCGACTGCGCCCGGGGTAGACCTCCGGCCGACGCATGGGGATATCTCCCCGGGCGGGCACTACGGGATGCGCAAGAGCGACGCTGCGCCGTATACCGGTCCGCGTCGGAAGGCGCAACGGAAGGGCGCGGGCTACGGACCGACGTGCCCGGCGTGCGGACTCTCTCGAACCGCTCGCACGAACCTGTGCGGCTGTAACGGCGGGTAGTGTACGTCCCGGCCGGGGTACCCTCGCGGGTACCCCGCGCCGTGATGGGTCTAGTGCCCTCCGAAGGGAGAACGCACACGTACGCACGCGTATCGGACTCTCCTACGGAGAGGGCCATCTGGCTACGCCAGATACGCGCACACACACGAACGGAGGAGATTTCTGTGTTCAAGAAGGACTACACTGCCGTCGCGAGCGTAATGGCACGGGCAAGCTCGGATGCGTCCGATAGCGGGCAGCGACTGCTCGTCCGCAACACTGTCATTGCGTTGGCTCGACAATTCTCCGAGGACAACCCGCGGTTCGATCCCGCTGCCTTCTACAAGGCATGCCGCGTAACCGATGGGCAGGGGAGCGTCGTCCTGGCTTCCGACGAATTGATCCGCTAGTACTGATCGAACGGAAGGATCGTGATGAGTATCCGGATAGACGGTGAGGACCTGACCGTGCTGGAAGACAAAGATCCCGAGTCTGAGGACGCGACCGACAATCCAGACCAGGATCGATACTTGAGATCCCTGGATCGCGACTACGCTGAGGAAGCGTATTGGGAGGACTACTGCGGGGGATGCGACCGATCCCCATGTCCCGAGGGTGGACGTTGCACGGATTGGCCTGATCAAAACTCGGACTTGCGCTTCCTGCGCGGAGGTTTGAAATGACTTTCGAGAATGTCAAGGCTACGCTGGAGGCTGCTGTTTCTGACGGAAGTCCCGAAATTGCGGAGTACATCAAGGGATTGGATTGGGACCCTACCCCCGTCGTACTCACGCGCGGCGAGCGCCGAGTAGAGTTGTTCTGCCAATCGGAGCCGCCTTGCTATCCTGGATTCACCGGATATCACGGATTCGTCCAGGACGATTCTGGGAAGGAGAAGTGGATCTCTGGCGAATGGGAGGAAGTTAGTCGGGATGTCCTGGAATACCTGGACACCGGTACTCTGCCGGAGCCGTCTACGCACTGGCTAGAGCCGCGCGAAAGGTGAGCTAACATGCTCAACACGAAGCCTGACAGGAAATACAACTACGCATGGGTGCTGCAAGGAAACTACGGCACCCGATGGGAGGACCTCACTGCCGAGGAATCGGAGTCTGAAATATATACCCGGCGCCGCGAGTATCGAGAGAACGAGGGCGGAAGCTACCGCATGGTCCTCCGCCGTGAGCTGCGAAAGTAAGGCAAACTTGTGGCGCCTAGCTCGACGGGTGCCGGGTCGGGCTGATGGCCTTGGAAGCTTCTGTTGTGCCTACCGCAACACTAGTACTCCCGCCTCCCCGCCCCGGTGCCCCTCCAGCTAGGCGATACTCGAACAAAGCGAGAGGGACATCATGAACGCGACAGACATTGTGGGATACGTTTATCAGGCCAATCTGATTTGTCCGCCCTGTATTCTGGTGTTGATACAGAAGGACCGGGCTGAGCATTTCGATGCGGAACAAGGCCTGGACGAAATCGCAAAATCCCTCGGGATCAATCGGGAGAACGAAAGCTCTTTTGATTCGGACATCTTCCCCAAGGTCATTTTTGGGGGTCAGGTGCATGACACGTGCACTGGATACAAACCGGGGCAGTGCGGCAACCGATGTGGGCGATGTGGCGAGCATCTCGGCTTCGAATGCCCCAACAAAGAAGGTGCGTGATGGAATACACAATCACAATAAAGCTGTCCTCTGACAATTTCATGACAGTAGCTGATCTGGCCAGGCTCATTGGCGAGATAGCGCCATACATGGTGGATAACGTTTCCGTCCACACAAAGGAGGAGAAGTGACTTGCACTGAGGTGGACGTAGGTGCGACTACCCGCGAGGGTCGGGAGTACATCCGCGCATGGATCAAGGATTGTGCCGACGACCGAAAGTATGATCCGTGGGGCAGCGGCATGATTGCTCTGGGCGTGCTGGTGGACGTGTTGTGGACGTGCGGCGAAGGTGTACCGTCCCGGATTGCGACTCCTGCGCGGGCCAATGATGGCGTTATCTTGGACCCCGACGTGGACGCGGACGGACCGAACGCACCGGACGATGAGTTTACTGAGGCGCGGTGGTTGTATCAGCAGATTGGAAAGGGTGATTTGACTACCGATGACGTGCGTTATGGAATGTTCGTCGTTGACCGATATCTGAGCCTGGCCCATCGGGCAGGAAGGGACTACTGATGTGCAGGAAGTTCAAGCGGGAAGAGCTGAAGGCTCTTACGGTAGGGATGCCGTGCGAGTGGCGGAATGGTCGATGGTGGAAAGAGGGCAAGGTAATCGGCGAGCCGCAGATCGACTCACTGGGATTGCAATACATTCCCGTCCGCAACGGAGCCAGCAAGACCAACACTGTCGATCCGGGCGAGCTGATCCATGCCTACCCCACCTCCATCAGGGTGAGAGTTTAGGAGTGGAAATGAAGATCATCGAGACCGGCTCGGCCAACGAGCGCAAGTACCGCAAGCTGCGGTTGATCACTCGCCTGGCACGCGAGATCAATACTGGGCGTCGCAGCTCCAACAATCCAATGAAGGCAGCGCGGGCTGCCGGGTATACTACCGCTCGTTTCAAGCAGAAAGGGTTGATAGAGATGGTGGTGCTGATACAGTCTGAGTGCCCCGCTTTCCGTCCGTCCAGACCAGTCCGGGAGGCGATGCGGTTATGAATTATCTGATTACGATTCACACTTCTGATGGCCGACACCATAAAGGCAAAACAACGAGCTACGATGAGGTGGTGCATCTAATGGCGGCTATTTCAGTCTCAGACCCTGAGTTCAATTTCATCCGCCTGTTGGACTACACCAAGCCGACCATCGCCCAACGTGTCAGGATCTCAGCCATTGTGTCAATCGTAGTGGAGGAGACGGCATGATCAGTAACGAGACGGTGGGCGCGACGATGCATGCTACTTTTATCGTCGCGCCGAATGCGAAGGTGCAGGAAACCATCGGACAGATGGTACAGAGAAATAAACTGGCGGGGGAGACTAACGAGGTGATCGTGCTGGCCCTAGCCGATGTCATCTCAGATGGTCTCCGTCACGGCAATTGGCCAAAGAGGGATGAGGACTGATGAGCCAGATCCATACTCGGCCCGATATCCATATCCCAGACATGACCAAGAACCAACTTGTGAAACATCTGCAATACCATCACCGGCACACCCTCGAACTGGTTGGCACGATCAACAGTTTCCTCGGTGTCGAGAGGAATAAGCAGCAGCTGACAAACTTTCACGAGAGGATTCACAATGGATGACTACGTGTTTCTCAAAGGATCAACTGGTGACGAGGTGATTGTTATCTCGGAGGAGGGGCATTTTCAGGATCACCTCCAGCTGGACGAGGCAATGGCGAAGTACGGGCATGACATTCCCCTCGCTGAGCTAGACGTGAAGGTAGAAGGATATCGCGTAGGATCATCGGAATACGCAGCCTTCAAGATCGGCCTGGATCACGGCAGGGATTTGGGCGCGTCGGCATTGAGCGATACCACCCCAGAAGCAGACTGGGAGCGGAGCCGAGATTACCTGCTAGACCATCTGGAGAATGACCTATACCCGGGCAATCCGTTGTCGGGTAAGTGGGCGGATTCCTACACGCAAGGCGAGCTGTGCCGGGATGTGGAGCATTACTGGTGTGTAGGGGGCGAGTGGTGTTCCGAGCTGGCTGACGCATATGAGGATGGCCATTTCCACGGCTGGCACGAGAAGGTAGCAAACGCAGTGTCCGAACACTTCCGGGGGAAGTTCCCCAGCAATGAGGAAATTGAGAGGGCAGCGCAATGACTGAGCACACCACTACGGAAGAGTATCAGGAAGCTTGCGCGGCAGAGTTGAATCTTTCCGAGCCAATCCGGGCATTGCGACTTAAGGTAGGTGAGGCGGTAGTCGTTCTGTTGGAGGACGGAAAGAGTGTCCCTGGCGAGGCCATATACGATCCCGTAGCCGAAGAGCTACAGGTGAGGGTAATTCCTACGAGATATTTGGAGGATCCTGATGGGTAGGGTGCGCTGGTTCGTGCCGCTCCCTGGTCCGTTCTACTGGCAGCCCGGCAGGCGTCGAGCGCGGCCACCTCGCGCTTCGCTGAAGACTCCGCTCGACGGAGTTGCATTGATCGGGTTGGTTCTGTACTGCATTCTGCGAAAGAGAAGGGGTGTTCGCTAGGCGAGACAGACCTCAAGAGAATTCATTTTCGAGACGGAGGAGTGAGGATGGACGACTCAATTGAAGCAACTTACGTCAGAGCGGGCGCGGAGTTGCTGGACGCTATGAACCCTAACTGGTTCACCAAAGTCTCACTGCAGGATCTGCAGATGAGTAATCCGTGCAAGTGCGTGGTCGGCCAGCTCTACAAGACCTATAACCTAGGTCTCGATGTTCTCGGAGTTGATAGGTATTTCGAACGAGAGATCGAGTATGGTTTCGACTCTTATGACAATCTGATTGATCTCACTCCCTGCTGGCATAGGGAGATTGAGGCCAGGCTGGCCGCTGCCGCTCCCCCGGTTTTCAGTTCTGAGCCGCATTCTGATGGGAGATGGGAGCGGTACGTGCCAGGCAAAGGCTGGACTGAGCCGAGACGGACGGAGTAGACGATGGCGCAAGAGAGAGTATTGGGCAAGGTCCAAAGACTGCTAGACCTGGCGAATGACGTAGGCACTACGGAAGAGGAGCGCGACCTTGCGCTGACGCGGGCGAATGAGATGATGGTGAAACATGCCATCGAACAGAGCGTGTTGGATGCGCACCGTACTGCTCGTGGCGAGAAGCTGGATCGCAATCCAGAGACAATTGTTGTTCCATTCATTCCCGTCGGACAGGAGTTTGATCTGATCTTGTACGATTGTGTGTCGTATCTTGGGCTGCTGGCCCGAGTAATCCCGGTGCGGTTGTTGGCTCGCGATGACGAGTCGACACTGTCGTTGTCGGGATTCCCGGATGACATCGAGTACTTCCAGATGCTGTGGTTGTCTACTTACCTCCAATTCTCCAATAAGCTGTTCCCGAAGTGGGACACAGCAAAGGGCTTGGACGAGAACGTCAAGTTCCTCAAGGACGCCGGATACAAATGGAAGGAGATATGGCTTATTGGCAACAATGCCCTCCATCCTGGGTCGCAGCTACTCTCTCCAAAGGGCAAGCCGATTGGTCGCCCACCAAACGACAATCATGAGTTGATCAGGGCCTATCGTCGGCAGTGTGCGTTGGAGGGTGTACAGCCGGAGAACCATACCCAGAGGCATGCCGCTTACCGGGAGAGCTACGCAATAGGTTTCAAGGTCCGACTTTCACAACGAATCGCAGAAATGCGTCTTGCCGCTTCCCAAGAGGCAGGAAAGACTACTGGAGCTGAGGTAGCCCTGGTGGACTCTTCCCGGCGAGTAGTGGACCTGGTGGACAGCCTGTACCCGAATATGAGACAGGCGAAAGACTACAAGCCTCGTTACGGCACGGAAGAGAGGGGATCTCTGGCCGGCCACGCAG
>Ga0136637_1000065_pt1 | contig 16021 bp, 19 predicted proteins | sample AntDrymUQ8572106_2_FD_105497 | JGI IMG/M metagenome (GOLD analysis project Ga0136637, IMG submission 105497) | Polar desert sand microbial communities from Dry Valleys, Antarctica - metaG UQ857 (21.06) | ecosystem: Environmental > Terrestrial > Soil > Desert | place: Antarctica: Dry Valley... | reverse complement strand
GCCTTCGAGGCGGCCGGGTTCCGGTCCGAGCACTCGACAGCCGGCCTCTACCTCTGGGTCACCCGCGCCGAGCCGGGCTGGACCTCGACGCAGTGGTTGGCCGAGCGCGGGATCCTCGTCGCCCCCGGCGACTTCTACGGCCCGCGCGGCGGACAGCACGTCCGGGTCGCGCTCACGGCCACGGACGAGCGCGTCGCCGCCGCCGTCACCCGGCTCACCCCACCGTCCCCACCTTCCCGATGATCAAGGAAATTCTGCCGCTCTGATGGTGCGAAGCCAGGTTCCCGGCACGGCGTCACGGGCAGAAATTCCTTGATCATCGGGAGGAGGATCAGGCCCCGGCGACGACGTCGACGTGGACGTGGTCGAGGTGGCGCAGGGTCGGGTTGTCGGTCGGCCCGTCCGGTGGCACGTACGGGCGCCAGCCGTCGCCGGAGCGAGCGGCCGTCCAGATCTGGTCTCGGTAGATCACGGTGGCGACCTCGAGGCGGTCTGCGTTCGCGACGACCCAGTGCGCGAGGGACCAGCCGCGCAGCACGGCCGCGGGGTCGTCCGAGGCGAAGAACACGTCGACCGCGCGGCCGTCGTAGTGCGCAGACCTGGCCATGTGGCCGGAGGTGACGCCAGCGGCATCGAAGCCGCCGACGCTCTGCTGGCCGAACGCGGCCTGCGCGTCGTCGAGCACGCGCTGCGCACGCGGAGTCAGCCCGCTCGCGAGCGGCACCTCGCCCTCGAGGTCGTCGACCGCGAGCTCGCAGGAGAACGCTGCCGGCGAGTTGCCCGACAGCGCGGACGCGAGTACCCGGGCGTCGGCCTCGTGGTCGGCGTACGCGCCGGGAAAGGCGCTGCGCTGGACCGCTTGGGCGGCCTCGGTCACCGGCAGCTCGCGGTAGTCGGTGATCTGGACCAGGGCGTCGTAGAAGGCGTTGGTGGCGTACGTCGGGTCCTGCACCTCGGCGGCAGTGCCCCAGCCCTGCGACGGGCGCTGCTGGAAGAGCCCCAGGGAGTCCCGGTCGCCGTAGTCGACGTTGCGCAGGTCGGACTCCTGGTAGGCGGTGGCGAGCGCGATCGTGATCGCCCGAGCCGGCAGCCCACGGGCGGTGGCCACCGCCCCGATCAACGCGGCGTGCCGGCTCTGCTCGAGGTCAAGGCTGACCGTCACTCCGTCGACCTCGGCGACGCAGCGCTCAGAGGGGCCGATGACACCGACCGAGCGGAGCCCGATGACGGCCGCGACGACGAGCGCAGCGGCCAGCACCGTGACGATCGCCACCCCGGCCAACCTGCGCACGTGCGTCACCCCCGACTCGCTCGTCCTGCTTCCCGTCCCAACGAGCCGCACCTCCGTACGGTTTCGCGCCTGGCCCCGAGCCGTTGATCAACGAGAGGTCAGGCTGGCTACTGGTTGGCGTGAAGGGTTGTGTTCAGGCCGCCCCACGTGCCCGAGCGCGGGAGCGCCTCCACGGCTCCCGTCTCGCTGTTGCGGCGGTACAGCAGGCCGTCGCGCCCGGACAGCTCACGGGCTCGGACGACCGCACCGTCGGGCAGCGCCACCCGGGTGCCGGCCGTGACGTAGAGGCCGGCCTCGACGACGCAGTCGTCGCCGAGGGAGATCCCGACGCCGGCGTTGGCGCCGAGGAGGCAGTGCTCGCCGATCCGGACGACCTCTTTGCCGCCGCCGGAGAGCGTGCCCATGATCGACGAGCCGCCACCGATGTCCGAACCGTCACCGACCACGACGCCGGCGGTGATCCGGCCTTCGACCATGGAGACCCCGAGGGTGCCGGCGTTGAAGTTCACGAAGCCCTCGTGCATGACGGTCGTCCCAGGCGCGAGGTGGGCGCCGAGGCGGACCCGGTCGCCGTCAGCCACCCGGACCCCGCTCGGGACGACGTAGTCCACCATGCGCGGGAACTTGTCGACGCCGTAGACGGTCACCCGCACACCGGCCGCGCGCAGCCGCAGCCGGGTGGACTCGAAATCCTCGGCGGTGCACGGTCCCGCGGACGTCCACACCACGTTGTTGAGCACCGCGAACATGCCCTCGACGTTCAGGCCGTGCGGCTCGACGAGCCGGTGGGAGAGCAGGTGCAGGCGCAGGTACGCGTCCGGTACGTCGGCGGGTGGGGCAGCGAGCGACGAGAGGACGGTCCGGACCGCCGCGAGCCGGACCTGGCGCACGTCGTCCGTGCCGACCAGCGCCTCGAGGTCCTCGGCCGGCACCGCCGGGTCAGGCGGCTGACCGAGTGCGGGCCTCGGGTACCAGACGTCGAGCACCTGGTCGGCGGAGCCGATCGTGGCGATCCCGTCCGCCCAGGCGCCGTCGTCGGGGGAGCCGTCACCCGCCCCGTGATCTGTCCCGTGATCTGTCCCATCGGGACGGCTCGCCGGCGATTCGGTCACGGCCGTTACGGTACCCGCGTGGCAGAACTGGATCTCTCCCAAGACGGCGCTCGACTCACCGCGGCCCTGGTCGACATCGCGTCCGTGAGCGGTGAAGAGCGGGAGATCGCCGACGCTGTCGAGGCCGCCCTGCGACCGATCGCCCATCTCGACGTCGTCCGGATCGGTGATTCCGTGGTCGCCCGTACGCGGCTCGGGCGGGCCGAGCGGGTGGTCGTGGCCGGTCACCTCGACACCGTCCCGATCGCGGACAACTACCCGTCCCGGCTCGAGAACGGCGTCCTCCACGGCATCGGCACCGCAGACATGAAGGGTGGGGTCGCGGTCGGGCTGCGCCTGGCAGCGACCGTGCCGGCACCCGTACGGGACGTGACCTACGTCTTCTACGAGTGCGAGGAGGTCGAGGCCGAGCGCAACGGCCTCAAGCGCATCACCGACGAGCGACCTGAGCTCCTCGCCGCTGACTTCGCGGTGCTCATGGAGCCGACCAGCGCGACCGTCGAGGGCGGCTGCCAGGGCACGATGCGCGTGGACGTCGCCACGACGGGAGTGCGGGCTCACGCCGCGCGCGGGTGGATGGGGGCCAACGCCATCCATGCCGCGGCACCTGTCCTGGCCCGGCTTGTCGCGTACGAGCCGCGAGAGCCGGACGTCGAGGGTCTGCGCTACCGCGAGAGCGTGAACGCGATCGGCATCGCCGGTGGGGTCGCCGGCAACGTGATCCCCGACCGTTGCGTGGTGACGGTGAACCACCGGTTCGCACCGGACCACGACGAGGCGGCGGCGTTTCGATTCCTGGAGGACTTCTTCGCCGGCTTCGAGCTCACGCTCATGGACAGCGCACCGGGTGCTCGACCGGGTCTCGACCTGCCCGCCGCCGCGTCGTTCGTCGCGGCGATCGGCGGGCAGCCCGGTCCGAAGTTCGGGTGGACCGACGTCGCGCGGTTCGCCCAGCTCGGCATCGCCGCGGTGAACTACGGGCCGGGCAACCCGAACGTCGCCCATGCCCGCCACGAGCACGTCGCGGTCGCCGAGATCGGGGAGTGCGAGACCAAGATGCGTGCCTGGCTCACCGCGGCGCCCGGCCCGGAGTGATCGTTCTCGGTCAGCTGGTGGCGAGCTGGATGCCGCCGCCGGCCCGGCGGGCAGCGAGGAGCGCCTCGTCGGCGGCCGCCACGAGACCGGCGACCGATGGTGGTCGCCGGGCCGACGCCACGCCTACCCGCGGTCGAGGGACACCGTCCGCACGGCGTCCGCCGACCACGTCGTCGACCACGTCAGCGAGCTGGCGGGCGGTCTGGCGGGGAAGCACGACGACGAACTCCGAGCCTCCGTACCGAGCGACGAACCCGTCTGGACCGGCCCCTGTCCGCAGCTGGGCCCCGATCGACACCATGTCCTCGGTCGTGGTGTCCGCGTCGAGATCGACGAACGCGAGCGCCACCGCTTCGTCGTGCGTCCTGGCCCGGCTCACCATCTCGGGGAGCCGCAGCTCCAGGTGACGGCGGTTCGCCGCACCGGTGAGGCTGTCGGTGAGGTACTCGGCGGACATCCTCCGCGCCGCGCGCCGCCCGATCTCGGACTGCAGCCGTTCCCGGGTCTCGGCGCTCAACCGCACCCGGTCGTCCCAGCGCTCGCGCTCGAGCCGGCTCGCGTACTCGCTGACGACGGAGGTGGCCGCCGTCGGCGCATCCGGTCGAGCGAGGCGTTGCCGCTCCCAGGCGATGCTGAGGCCGAGCGGGTGGTCGTCCCCGGCGGCGCGTTCAGCCTGGTCGGCCTCGGCGAGCGCACGCGGGACGTCGCCGAGCCGGCCGTACGCCCGGGCCAGTCCGATGCGCGCCAGCACCTCCTCGTCGAGCTCTTGCACGGCCAACGCATCGGCGTCTGACTCGAGACCTTCCACAGCGCGCCCGATTGCATCGGTCATCGCGTGGCAGAACCCGACGAGCGCCCGCAGCCGTAACGCCCAGGTCTGCGTGCCCAGGGTGGGCAGCGGGGTCGCGTCGCCGGCGATCGCCAGCGCAGCCCGGAAGTGCGAGCCGGCCTCGTCGGACTCGTCGAGCCGGTCGAGCTCGAGACCCCAGCAGATCTCGACCAGCATCTGGTGGAAGCGGTGAAACATCCGCGGGAGGGTGAGACCCGGTCGGGCGACCAGCACGGCAGCTTGCTGGTATGCGTCCATCGACAGCTCGTAGAGGCGAAGACCGAGGTAGCCGAGCCCGATGCCGTCCACCGCGTACGCGTAGGGCTGTCCGGTCGGGCGGGCGTCGTCCAGGAGGACGGCTGCGTCGACGAGGTCGTCCACGGCCGAGAGATGATCACCGCGCTCTGACCGGGCGATCCCGCGGAGCGCGTACGCGCTGGAGGTCCAGGCCGGATCACCCGGTTCACCGCCCTGCTCGATGATCTGGTTGCAGGCATCGACCGCGCGATCAAGATCGCCGAGGTTGAGATTCGCCAGCGCGACCACGTACCAGGAGCGGTTGAGCACCTCGACGACACCGGCGGCCCGGGCCTCGGCGAGGAAACCATCGATCTCGACGAGTACGCGTCCGGCTTCGCCGGTCTGGCACCTTGCGGCGAGCTCGTCGACGGACTCGTAGAGGCGCGCCCAGTCGCGCAGGGTGTGCGAGCGGTCCCGTTGGGACGACCCGCGACCCGCCCCCGCCTTCTCGGGCATCGCCCTCCCTCGTGCCGGCCTGCCTGGCCCATTGTTGCCCGTCGTCACTCGCGTCGTCCGCGAGCCGGTACGGGTGCCCGCTCCGGGAGCAGCGACCGCCAGGCTCTAGCCTCGACGCCATGCCAGCGAAACGCCCGGAGCCGGCGGACGGCGCCCTGCCAGCGCCGACCGAGCCGCCTCGGGAGAAGCAGCGTGGCCCGGTGACGCTGCGTCGTACCCAGTTCGAGGAGAGCACAACCGACCAACGCCTGCTCGATACCCGCGGCGCAGCCGACTGGGTGCACACGGACACCTGGCGGGTGCTCCGCATCCAGGGCGAGTTCGTCGAGGGTTTCGGGATGCTCGCCGAGCTCGGACCGGCGGTGAGTGTCTTCGGCAGCGCCCGGATCCACCGCGACGACCCCGTGTACGCGCTCGGGCAGCGCCTCGGTGAGTCGCTGGTGAAGGCCGGCTACGCAGTCATCACCGGCGGCGGCCCGGGCGCGATGGAGGCGGCGAACCGAGGTGCGAGCCAAGCCGGTGGGGTGTCCGTGGGGCTCGGGATCGAGCTGCCGTTCGAGCAGGGTCTCAACTCGTGGGTCGACATCGGGATCACGTTCCGGTACTTCTTCGCGCGAAAGACGATGTTCGTGAAGTACGCGCAGGGATTCGTCTTCCTGCCCGGCGGCTTCGGCACGCTCGACGAGCTGTTCGAGGCGCTGACGCTGGTCCAGACCCAGCGCGTGACCAGGTTCCCGGTGGTCCTCGTCGGGTCGGCGTACTGGAGCGGCCTGCTCGACTGGGTTCGCGCGACGCTTCTCGCGCGGGGAACCGTCTCGGAGGCCGACATCGACCTGATCACCGTGGTGGACGAGGTCGACGACGCCGTGGCGATGATCGTGGACGCCGACCGCCGGCGGCGCGCGGCGGAGGTGGCGGCGGTGACCGAGCTCGAGCGGGCCGAGCGCGAGGCCGACGGTCGCTGACCCGGGGGCTCAGGCCAGACCGCGACGGGCCACCGCAGGTGGACGATCACCCCGAATCGAGGAAATCATGTCGAGCACCTGCCGGGTCTCGAGCACCTGGTGCGCCCGGAACACCCGAGCTCCGTGCCAGGCGCTGATGGTGGTGGCTGCGAGCGTCCCGGGCAGTCTGGCGTCGACCGGGAGGTCGAGCGTCTCGCCGACGAAGTCCTTGCTCGACAGCGCCACGAGCACCGGGTAGCCGAGCGCGACCAGCTCGTCGAGCCGGCGGGTCAGCTCGAGCGAGTGCCACGTGTTCTTGCCGAAGTCGTGGGTCGGGTCGACGATGATCGCGTCAGGTCGTACGCCTGCGGCGGCGGCTCGTCGAGCCAGCTCGCCGACGCCTCGTGCCACCTCCGCGAGGACGTCGTCGTACCGGAACACGGTGCGGGTCGGTGCGTGGCAAGAGGCCACCCGTGTGCGAGCACACGATGCCGGCGTCGTGCTGGGCCACGGCGTCGCGAAGCTCGTCGTCGGCCCCGGCCCACGTGTCGTTGATCAGATCGGCACCTGCCTGGAGCACCTCGTCGGCGATCTCGCTGCGCCAGGTGTCCACGCTGATCACCAGGGCCGGGTGGCGATCCCGGACGGCAAGCACGAGGTCGACGACCCGGCGGCGTTCCTCGTCGACGGACACCTCCGATCCGTACCCGGCCTTCACCCCACCGATGTCGACGATCCCCGCGCCGTCCTCGACGGCTCGGTCGACGGTGCCCAGGGCGTCGCGCCACGCGAACGACGCGCCCCGGTCGTAGAACGAGTCCGGCGTGCGGTTGACGATCGCCATCACCACGAGCTCGGTGTCGGCGAACACGCGTGTGCCCAGGCGAAGCGGCACGGCACTCCTCACGGTCGCGTGGCACGATCAGCCCGACACCGTAGTCCCGGCACCCGGGTAGGGCAGGGCGAGCGCGGAGGGAGGACGACGTCGATGTTCTGGCTGCAGGTGCTCGTCGCGCTCGGGGTCGTGCTTGGCACGGTGCTCGTCGCCGGTGGCCGGGGCGACGGTCTGGGCCGGCTGACCCCCGACCGCCCGCCGGCGCGGCTTCCCGCCGACCGCTCGGTGCAGCCGGAGGACGTCCACGCGCTCCGGCTGGGCGTCGGGCTGCGGGGCTACCGGATGGTCGAGGTCGACGACGCGCTCGACCTCCTGGCCGGCGAGCTGGCCCGCCGCGACGAGGAGATCGCCCGGCTCCGACGGCCGTTCGAGGCGCACGACCCGACCGGCGCGGCAGAACCGACCGATGGGTGAGCTGCAGGCGCAGATCAGCACGGACGCGACGCCGGACCGGCTCTGGGCGGTTGCGACCGATTGGGCCAACCAGGGCCAGTGGATCCCGTTCACCCGAGCGCGTCGCGTCGATGGCGGGCCGACGATCGCCGGATCGCGGGTCGAGGCCTGGACCGGTGTCGGCCCGGTCGGTTTCGTGGACGTGATGGTGGTGGAGGTCTGGGACCCGCCGCGCCGGCTCGACCTGCGACACATCGGCAACGTCGTCCGCGGCTCAGCCGGCTTCGTCATCGAGCCGCTCGGCTCGCGGGGATCACGGATCGTGTGGTGGGAGCGGATCGAGCTGCCCCTCGGTGCCCTCGGTGAGCGCGCGTGGCCCGTCGTCGGGCGGTTGGCGGGCTGGGTGCTGCAGCGGAGCCTCCGCAAGCTCGCGGCCGTCGCGTCCGCGCCGAGCGCCGCATCCGGTCGATGACGGCAGCTGCCCAGACGTTGCCCGGACCGGACGGCCGTCCACGGTGCCCCTGGGGAATCAGTACGCCGGACTACGTCGCCTATCACGACGACGAGTGGGGGCGACCGGTCCGCGACGACCGCGGCATGTACGAGCGGTTGAGCCTCGAGGCGTTCCAGTCCGGCCTCTCGTGGATCACGATCCTGCGAAAGCGCGCTGCGTTCCGTGCGGCCTTCGCCGGCTTCGACCCGACCGTGGTGGCAGGTTTCGGCGAGGACGACGTCGAGCGGCTCCTGTCCGACACCGGGATCGTGCGCAACCGCGCCAAGATTCTCGCCACGATCGGCAACGCCCGCGCAGCGCTGGCCCTCCCGGCTGGCCTGGCTGCGCTCACGTGGTCGTACGCGCCGTCTGTCCAGGCGGTCGCTCCGCGCTCAGCTGCGGACGTGCCGGCCACGACGCCGGACTCCGTCGCGCTGGCACGTGGGTTGCGCTCGCACGGCTTCCGGTTCGTCGGACCCACAACCGCGTACGCGCTGATGCAGGCCGTTGGAATGGTGGACGACCATCTGGTGGGCTGCGTCGCGCGCCGGGGCGTCAGCGACCGGTGAACACCGGCGGCGCCTTGGCCAGGAAGCTGGCCACCGCGTTTCGGTGATCATCGGTCGCGCCGGTCCGGGCCATCAGCTCGCCCTCGAAGGCCAGCGACTCACCCATCCCGTGCGTGCTCGCGAACGTGACCGCCTCCTTCACCGCCGCGTACGCGAGGGTTGGACCGTCCGCGAGGCGTCGGGCCAGTGCTGCGGCAGCGGCGCCCAGCTCGGCGGCGGGGACCACGTCGGTCGCCAGGCCGAGGGTGCGCGCCTCATCGGCGCGGATCGAGCGCGGCATGATCAGGAGCTCCAGCGCCCTGGCGCGGCCGACCAGCCGGGGCAAGGTCCACGAGGCGCCGGTGTCGGCCGACAGCCCGATGCCGGTGAACGCGAGGTTGAACGCGGCTGACTCGGCGACGATCCGGAAGTCGCAGGCGAAGGCGATCGAGGCACCCGCACCCGCGGCGATGCCGTTCACCGCGGCGATCACCGGTTTGGGCATGGTCGCGAGCGTCGTGGCGATGGGCGTGAAGTGCTCGGCCACGGTCGCCCACACCGACTCGAGCGGCCGGGTCTCGAGGTTCGCGGCGTGCTCGCGGAGGTCCTGCCCGACGCTGAACGCCCGGCCGCTGCCCGTGAGCACCACGGCCCGCACGCCGGGGTCCGCCGCGACCGTCGCCAGCGCGTCGCGCAGCGCGTTCTTCATGGCGACGTCCAGCGCGTTGAGCGCGTCTGGGCGGTCCATGGTCAAGGTCGCCACACCGTCGACGACGTATGAGCGCACCGGGCTCGTCATGGGATCTCCTCGTGGTGGCCGGGTGGTCGGGCCAGGGTGTCGTCGACGAACTTCGTGGCGAGCGGCAGGAGCCGGTCGGCCTCGGCGTCGAAGTACGCGGCGGCAGCGGTGCCGGGCCAAGCCTCAGGGAGCAGAGCCCGCGGGAGCGCCGGATCGGTGAACAGGAACTTCCGCCACTCGTGCACCAGCTCGCTGCGGACGGCGAATGCACGCTCGGGCTCCTCGGTCCCGCGCGATCCGTCGATCAAGGAGCGGGCACGATCCAGCCAAGTCTCGTACGACGCGGCCAGTGCATCGAGGTCCCAGGCTTGGCGCACGAGCGACGCCGGCTGGCCGTCGTGCCGGGCATGGAACCGCTCGGCGCGGACGCCGTCGGAGGCGAGGAGGGCGTCGAGCTCGTCGGAGCTGCGCGGGCTGATCCACGTGTCGGTGTCGATCTGCGCGTACCCGAGGAACCCGAGCCCGGTGCGCAGCCGGTGACGTACGGATCGTGCACCGATGTCGCGCGTGACGAGGACGTGCCAGGTGCCGTCCCACGCGACGTCACGGGTGCGGTAGATGCGGTCGGCTGCGGCGTCGAGACGTCGAGACGCCCTCGAGGTCAGGGCGTACCCGGCCGCGGACCCCAGCCGGACCGGGACCAGCCAGTCCTGGCGGACCATCCGGGACACGGCCGTGCGGACCGCCGGCGCGGCGATGCCGAGCGGGTCGAGCAGGACCACGAGCGCCGACACCGGCGCCTCGCCGCCCCGGGTACGCAGGTGGTCGCCGTAGAGGTCGAACAACGCAGAGCGGGCATGCACGGCAGCAGTCTGCCAACGGAGGGGCCCCGCTGCAGGCACCGCTGGCGGTCGACGAGCGGCCCGAAACGGTACGGCTGGTCGAACGCCGTCTCGCGTACGGGATAATGGATCTCGACCAGCACCCCTCTGCGGCCACCGTGCCGCAGGTCGGGCGCGTCGGACAGGAAGGGGAACGAGCATGGCGGCCATGAAGCCGCGTACGGGCGATGGCCCGCTCGAGGTGACGAAGGAGGGTCGCGGGATCATCCTCCGCGTCCCGCTCGAGGGAGGCGGCCGGCTCGTCGTCGAGATGTCGCCGGACGAGGCGACTGCACTGAGCGATGCGTTGACCAACGCTGTCGGTTAACCAATTCCCTGTCGCGTGCGCCCGCGCACGCGTGATCTTCTGGCCCCGGTTCGGCGGCGTGAGCTGCCGGACCGGGGCCGTTTCGCTGCGCGGGGATCGCTCGCCCGCGACCGCGGCCCGGAGGGGGGACCGCCGGGCACCTCGAGAGGCAGGACAGATGGCCGCCAGCACGCCGATCTACCGGACCGCTGGACGCATCGCGGTCCTCGACCCTGACGACCGGGTCCTCCTGTCCAACGACGCTTGGGGTGGTCGAAGCTGGTGGTGCACGCCGGGTGGCGGCGTCGAGGCGGACGAGAGCGTCGAGGTTGCCGCCGTCCGGGAGGTCTACGAGGAGACGGGGTTGGCCGACGTCGTCCTTGGCGCGCTGGTGGTCAGGCACCACTGGCGGTCGGTCTTCCTCGACGTCCTCATCGACCAGCACGAGTGGATCTTCGTCGGGCGCACAGCGGGCGGGCTTGCCGTCCCGGTGAAGCTCGACCCGCTCGAGAGCACGTTCATGCAGGGGTTCCGATGGTGGACCGTCCCGGACCTGGTGGCGACCGACGAGACGATCTACCCCGAGGGGCTCGGTCGCGTGCTCGAGGCGGTCCTCCGAGACGGTCCGCCGAGCGAGCCTTGGATCGTCGACGTCGACGCCCCGGGCCGCTGATCAACGGGAGATCGAGCGGTAGACCTCCACCGTGTGCTCCGCGATCGCCGGCCAGGCGAACGCGGTGACTGCTCGTTCGCGACCAGCACGGCCCATCGCCGCCGCGTGCACCGGGTCGGCCACCACGTCGTTGAGCGCGGCAGCCAGAGCCCGCTCGAAGTCCCGCGGCGCGTTCGCGTCGTACGGGACGAGGAGCCCGGTCTCGCCGTCCACGACGACCTCTGGGATGCCGCCCACAGCGCTCGCCACGACGGCCGTCTCGCAGGCCATCGCCTCCAGGTTCACGATGCCCTGCGGCTCGTAGATCGACGGGCACGCGAAGACCGTGGCGTGCGTGAGGAACTGCAGGATCTCCTCGCGTGGCCGCATGTCGGCGATCCAGACGACGCCGTCACGCTCCTTGCGCAGCAGCGCGATCGCCCGCTCGACCTCGGTGCCGAGCTCGGGGGTGTCCGGGGCGCCGGCGAGCAGGACGAGCTGGGTGCCGGCGTCCAGGGAGCGGGCCGCGGCAAGGAGGTGCTGGACGCCCTTCTGCCGGGTGATCCGGCCGACGAACACCACCGAAGGCAGGTCTGGGTCGACGCCGTACCGCGCCAGGACGTCGTACTCCGGCACCGGGTGGTAGAGCGCGGTGTCGATGCCATTGTGGATCACATGCACCCGGTCCGGGTCCACCTGTGGGTAGCACTCGAGGACATCGCGGCGCATGTCGGCACTGACCGCGATGATCGCGTCGGCCGACTCGTACGCCGTGCGCTCCACCCACGACGAGAGCGCGTAACCGCCGCCGAGCTGCTCGGCCTTCCACGGCCGGAGTGGTTCGAGCGAGTGCGCGGTGATCACGTGCGGGATGCCGTACAGCAGCTTCGCCAGGTGCCCGCCGAGGTTCGCGTACCAGGTGTGCGAGTGGACCAGGTCGACGCCGTCGACGGCTGCGGTCATCGCCAGGTCGGCGGCAAGCACATGAAGAACCGAGCTCGCGTCGCCGAGGCGGTCGTCCGTGAGCGCGTGCGCAGTGGCGTCGGCACGCGGCGCGCCCATGCAGTGGACGTCGAGGTCGACGAGCTCGGCCAGCGCCCGCGACAGGAACTCCACGTGCACCCCGGCGCCGCCGTACACCTCCGGCGGGAACTCCCTGGTCAGCAGTCCGACGCGCACGAGCACCTCCGGTCCCGATCGCGACTGGCGTCGCCCGAGCTGGACGCCAGCCTGCCAGGGTGCTGCAACCAGCCTCTAGGGTGGCGAGCATGGCCGGACGAGTGCTTGCAATGGTGCTCGCCGGCGGTGAGGGCAAGCGGCTCATGCCGCTCACCGCCGACCGGGCCAAGCCGGCGGTTCCGTTCGGCGGCACGTACCGGTTGATCGACTTCGTGCTCTCCAACCTCGTGAACGCCGGCTACCTGCGGATCGCGGTGCTCACGCAGTACAAGTCGCACTCCCTCGATCGGCACATCGCGCTGACCTGGGACCTCTCGACGCTGCTCGGCAACTACGTCACCGGCGTCCCGGCGCAGCAACGGCTCGGACCGCGCTGGTACGCCGGGTCTGCGGACGCGATCTTCCAGAATCTGAACCTGCTCTACGACGAGCGGCCTGAGCACGTGGTGGTGTTCGGCGCCGATCACGTCTACCGGATGGACGCGTCCCAGATGGTGGCGCAGCACCGGGCGTCCAACACGGGCGTCACGGTCGCCGGCATACGGGTACCGCGGGCCGACGCAGCGCAGTTCGGCGTGATCGACACGAGCGCAGGCAGCCGCGTGATCGACGCGTTCCTGGAGAAGCCGACCGACCCGGACGGGCTGCCGGACTCTCCGGACGAGGTCTTCGCCTCGATGGGCAACTACGTCTTCACGACCGAGACGCTGCTCGAGGCGATCACCGCCGATGCCGCCGATGACTCGAGCCAGCACGACATGGGCGGTGACATCATCCCGAGGCTCGTGCGCGACGGCGCCGCAGAGGTGTACGACTTCGCCGACAACGCCGTGCCGGGCGCGACCGAGCGCGACCGCGGCTACTGGCGCGACGTCGGGACGATCGCGTCGTTCTTCGACGCGCACATGGACCTCGTGTCGGTCCACCCGATCTTCAACCTCTACAACGACGACTGGCCGATCGCCACCTGGCACCCGCAGCAGCCGGGACCGAAGTTCGTCCAGGACGGGCAGGCCCGCGACACCCTGATCGGGCTGGGCAGCATCGTGTCCGGCTCGATCGAGCGCTCCGTGATCGGGCACGGCGCCCGGATCCACCGCGGCGCACGCGTGGAGGAGAGCGTGCTGCACAGCGGCGTGACGATCGGCGAGGGCGCGACCGTGCGCCGGGCGATCCTGGACAAGCACGTGTTCGTCCCACCCGGCGCACAGATCGGCGTCGACCACGACGCCGATCGCCAGCGCGGCTACACCGTCAGCGACGAGGGCATCGTGGTGCTCGGCAAGGCCCAGCCCGTCATCCCCTGACCCACCAGCGGTGGGTCAGCGCTTGACGGCCAGGAGCAGGCCGTCACCCATCGGCAGCAGCACCGGGACCAGGCTCTCGTCCTCCTGCACGCGCCGGCCGACCTCACGGATCGCAACGGTGTCCGGATCGCGCTGCGCCGGGTCGGCGACCCGGTCGTGCCACAGCGCGTTGTCCACGGCCACGACCCCGCCGGGGCGGAGCAACCGCAGCGCCTCGGTGAGGTACTCGCCGTACTCGCTCTTGTCCCCGTCGCAGAGCACGAGGTCGTACGAGGCGTCCGCGAGCCTGGGCAGGACCTCGAGCGCACGTCCACAGATGAGCCGCATACGCTGGCTCGGGATGCCCTCCTCGGTGAACGCCGTGCGGGCGAGTCGCTGGTGCTCGGCCTCGACGTCCACGCTGGTCAGCACGCCTTCGGGCCGCATGCCACGGAAGAGCCAGAGGCCGGAGACGCCGGTGCCCGTGCCGATCTCGACGACGTTCCTCGCGTCGAGGCTGGCGGCGACGAACTGCAGTGCCGTGCCTCCGCCGGCCGAGATCGGGCTGACGCCGACCTCGCGCGCGCGGTCGCGCGCGGTCGCGAGCACGACGTCCTCGACGACGAATCCCTCGGCATGGGCCCAGCTGGCCGGTGAGATCGGGCTGGCGATGGCTCCTCCTCGAGAGAGACGGACCGCCCGCTTGCCCGGCGGCGATCGGGCGCCGGTCCCACGGGTGACCGGTCAGACGACCGTGGCGGCAGCGTAGTCCGCCGGCACCTCGGCGCTTGGCTGCCACACGGTTGCGGCCGCGGAGGGCCGCCGCCGCCCGTGCGGACCGCCGCCCAGCCCCGCTCCCAGGAAACCTCCAGGTTGGCCTGGGAACATGCGCCCGGGCGTATCCGTTCGTGCGGTACGAGGTGAGCGCGGCGGTGGACTGGACCCGGGCCCGGGTCCAGCGATACCAACGCCCAGGGAAGGCTCGGCGATGAGCGACGGTGCGGTGGTCTGGCAGCCGCCGAGCTGGGACGAGGTGGTCCGGACGCACTCCGGCCGCGTCTACCGGCTTGCCTATCGCCTGACCGGCAACCAGCACGACGCCGAGGACCTCACCCAGGACGTCTTCGTCCGCGTGTTCCGCTCCTTGTCCTCGTACACACCAGGGACGTTCGAGGGCTGGCTGCACCGCATCACCACGAACCTGTTCCTCGACCGGGTGCGCCGTCAGCAGCGGATCCGCTTCGACGCCCTTGCCGACGACGCGCCCGAGCGGCTGGCGGGGCGCGAGCCGACCCCAGCGCAGGCTTACGACGACACCCACCTCGATGACGACGTCCAGCGGGCGCTGGACTCGCTGTCGCCGGAGTTCCGCGCGGCGGTGGTCCTGTGTGACATCGAGGGCCTCTCGTACGAGGAGATCGCGGCCACGCTCGGGGTGAAGCTCGGCACCGTCCGGAGCCGGATCCACCGCGGCCGCGCGCAGCTGCGCGCCGCGCTGGCGCACCGCTCGCCCGCGCTCCGCGGACCGGCTCGCGCAGACGAGCGCGCGGCCGACGACGCGCCAGTGACCTCGATCGAGAGGACGCCGGCGCCGGTGGTGGAGTCGTGAGCCATCTCCGCGACCTCATCGCCGCACTCGTCGACGGGGAGCTGAGCCACAGCGACCGGGAGCGCGCGCTCGCCCATCTCGCGAGCTGCGGCACCTGCCGCGCCGACGTGGCCGGCCACCGAGCCATGAAGGAGCGGCTCGCCGGCTTGGCCGCACCGCCGGCTCCGGCTGGTCTGCTCGCCGAGCTGCACCGGATGGCCGAGCCGGGCGAGCCGCTGCCGCTCACCCGTCGCGGCACCGGCGAGACCACCCGCCCCCCGACTGTCCCGGTCGGGCGCCGCCCGTCCGACCGTGGCACCGCCCGGCCAGCCGGCCGCAGTCGCGGCCGGCGGGTCCGCAGCGCGCTGGCCACCGGCACGATCGCCGTCGCCGCGACCCTCGTCACCGCCTTCGCCGTCGGTGGTGAGCCCGGCTCGCCCGACCAGCCGGTCGCGCCGGACGTCGACAGCTATGTGGTCGAGCACGCGCGGACCAGCCGCGTGGTCCCGTTCGCCGACGTCCCAGCCGACGCGGTCGGCGTGTCGTTCCAGCGGGGTGACCGGTGAGGATCGGCACGTCCGCGACCGCTCCGCGTCGCTCACCTGGCTCCCTCGGGCTGGCCATGCTCGTCTCCGGGCTCGTCGCCGGCTCGGTCACCGTGCTCGCGCCCTCGACCGCCGCCGACATCGGCACTGAGCTGAGCGGTCCCGGTGTCGATCCCGATCCCAGACCAACCTCGTCTGCCCGGGCCCTCGACCTGCTGGACAAGGTGGCATCCGCGGACGACCTGGTGCGTTACGCCGGGGTCCAGTTCGTCTCGGCCTGGGGCCCGGAGAGCACCGACAGCACGCTTGTCGAGATCAAGAACGTCCCCGGGCAGGGCACTGCGCTCCGCGTCCGAGGCAGCGGCGACGGACCGGCGTCGGCCTTGTTCACCACCGCGCCTGGCGACATCGGGTTCCAGCTCGGCGGTGGACCGGTCGGGCTGCTGGCCCGCAACTTCAGCATCTCGACGGCAGGCAAGGACAAGGTG
>Ga0136637_1000061_pt1 | contig 16182 bp, 18 predicted proteins | sample AntDrymUQ8572106_2_FD_105497 | JGI IMG/M metagenome (GOLD analysis project Ga0136637, IMG submission 105497) | Polar desert sand microbial communities from Dry Valleys, Antarctica - metaG UQ857 (21.06) | ecosystem: Environmental > Terrestrial > Soil > Desert | place: Antarctica: Dry Valley... | reverse complement strand
TCGCTCCGCTCCTCGGGCCGTGGACGGCCCTGCGATGCTCACTCGCTGTCGGCTCCTTACTTAGCCGAAAAACACCTCGGCCTCGGCGTAGCGCTCCGGCGGAACCGTCTTGAGCTCGGCAGTGGCCTCGGCAAGCGGAACACGAACGATGTCGGTCCCCCGCAGAGCGACCATCACACCCCAAGCCTGGCTGTGCACGGCATCGATCGCGCTCAGTCCGAACCTCGTGGCCAGAACCCGGTCGAAGGCGGTCGGCGTACCACCGCGCTGAACATGGCCCAGGACTACCGCCCGGCTCTCCTTACCAGTGCGCTGCTCGATCACCTCGGCCAGGGCCGCTCCGACCCCGCCGAGCCGGACATGGCCGAAATCGTCGACCACACCGGACCCGAGGATCAAGCCTCCGTCTTTGGGCAGGGCGCCCTCGCTGACCACCAGAACGGGTGAATAGCCCGAGGCGAACCGGTGTTCCACGTGGGCGACCACGGCGTCGACGTCGAAGGGGTTCTCCGGGATGAGGATGACGTTGGCTCCGCCCGCCAAGCCGGCGTGCAGGGCGATCCAGCCGGCGTGGCGTCCCATGACCTCGACGACAAGCGCGCGGTGATGGGAATCGCCGGTCGTGTGCAAACGGTCGATGGCCTCCATCGCCACACCGACCGCCGTGTCGAAGCCAAACGTGTAATCCGTGGACCCGAGATCGTTGTCGATGGTCTTGGGTACGCCGACAACGTGCACCCCAGAGGCGGCCAGCTTGGTAGCAACGCCCAGCGTGTCCTCGCCGCCGATGGCCACCAGTGCGTCGATGTCCAGCCGTTCGAAGGTGGCCAGCACCTTGCCCTCGCCGTCCTCGGTCTTGTACGGATTGGTCCGTGACGTGCCCAGAATGGTCCCACCACGGGGCAGGATGCCCCGTACGGCGTGCACGTCGAGGGCCATCGTGTCGCCCTCGACCGGCCCGCGCCATCCATCCCTGAAGCCGACGAAGTCGTGTCCGTAGAACTCGACGCCCTTGCGCACGACAGCCCGAATGACGGCGTTGAGCCCCGGACAGTCGCCTCCCCCAGTGAGTACTCCGATTCGCATGAGCCGAGAGCCTAGGGCCCGGCCGAGATCGCCTGCATGGCCCGCCACCGGGCGAGGTTGTGCCGGGCGTCGGCCAGGGCATCGTGGGCATCCGAACCGGCTGCCGGAAGCTCCGGTTTGCCGAGATCGGCCCAGCGTTGGCGCAGCTCGAGGGTGAACCGCGGGATCGCCCGTGGCAGGTCGGTCATCGGGCCCCACAGCTGAGCCAGGGCTACATGGTCGTACGAGGCGAACCACGCCCATAGCTCGATGCCCTCACCGGGACCGGTGAGGAAGGACAGCAGTTCGTCGCGGATCTCGGTACGCGAGCGCCAGGCCTCGTCGGCCGGCGACGGCAGCTGGCCAAGCACGTTGCGCCGCACCCATGGGATCGCCTTGTCTGCGTCGAATTCGGTTGATACGGCATAGAACTCGCGGCCGTTCTCATCAACCACGCCGATCGAGATCAGGTCGATGGTGTGACCGTCCTCGATGAACTCGGTGTCGTAGAAGTATCGCCGCATGAGGTGAGCGGCTCAGCCGGCCAGAGTGGCCGGAACCCGCTCGGCTACCTCGAGCGGACTCGGTTTGAGCATCCGGACGACCTCGTCGGCGCTCGCACCGGTGTCGTCCATCGCGACCTTCACCTTCGCCGCGTAGAGATCGACGTACTGCTGACCGGAAAGCAACATCAGCTCGTACATCACCTCGTCGGTCATGGACCGCTCGACGAATCGATCCCCGGACATTCCGTCGTACCGGGAGAAATCCAGCGGCACCCCGATCCGGATCCGGACCTTGTAGATGCGCGGTATCTTCTTGCCGATTGGCTGGATCTTCTCGGTGTCGATCATGACCAACGGGACCACCACAGCACCGGACTCCAATGACATGCGGGCCAGGCCGGTCTTGCCGCGATACAGGCGACCATCGGGCGAGCGGGTGCCTTCGGGATAGATCCCCAGGAGCTTGCCCTCGCGCAGGATCCGGGTGCCCGTGTCCAGGGCATCCTGGGCGGCCGTCCCACTGGCCCGGTCGATCGGGACCTGGCCGGCGCCCCGGAAGAACCACCGGCTCAGCAATCCCTTGAAACCCTTGCCGGTGAAGTACTCAGACTTGGCCAGAAAGGTCACCCGCCGCGACACCATCAGCGCGAGGAAGACGGAGTCGGAGAACGAGAGATGGTTGCTGGCCAGTATTGCCGGGCCCCTGCTCGGAATGTTCTCCAGGCCCTGCACGTCCGGGCGAAAGAACATCCGCAGGATCGGTCCCACCAGGACGAACTTCAGCACCCAGTAGAACACTGACACCACCTGACCCTTCGAGTGTCAGACTAGGGACGATTCGGCCATTGTCACAACGCAGCCACAACGCAGTCACGACGCAGCCACTCAGGAGGAAGACCTATGCCGGTGCTGGCTGGTGGGCAACCCTTCACCTTCGACGGCGGTCCGGTCGGGATCCTGCTGGTCCACGGGTTCACCGGCACCCCACAGAGCTTGCGTCCTTGGGGTGAGCATCTGGCCGCCCAAGGACACTCGATCAGCTGTCCACGGCTGCCCGGGCACGGCACCGTACTCGCCGACATGAACACCACCCGGTGGCCGGACTGGTACGGCGCAGTCGAGCGGGCACTGGAGGAGTTGCGAAGCCGCTCATCGGAGGTGTTCGTGGCGGGGCTGTCCATGGGCGGGACGCTGGCGATCCGGCTGGCCGAGCAGCACGGTGAAAACCTGTCCGGACTGGTGTTGGTCAACCCCTCACTGGGTACCGAGCGCAAGGACCTGGCGCTGCTCAAGATCCTGGCCAAGGCGCTGCCCTCCTGGAAGGGCGTGTCCAACGACATCAAGAAGCCAGGGGCTCGGGAAGTCGCCTATCCCAGGATTCCGCTCAAGGCCGCGGTGTCCTTGCAGGAGCTATGGGCGGTGACCGCTGCCGACCTCGCCAAGGTGGACGCGCCGATCCTGACGTTCCGCAGCACGCAGGACCATGTCGTCGAGCCGCTGTCGGGGCGGTTGCTGCTCGAAGGGGTGCGCTCGACCGACGTCACCGAGCGACTGCTGCACAACAGTTACCACGTGGCCACCCTCGACAACGATGCCGAGCAGATCTTCACCGAGAGTGCGGCATGGATCAGCAACCATGCTGGCGGGCAAGGGACGTCGTGACTTCGCCTCGTCGACGCGGGCGGCGCGACAACGGCTTGGATGCATCCGCCTTCCGGGCGTTGCGCGATGTCGATCCTCGCGTCGGTGAGCACCTGCTCGACGTCCTGCGCGATGGGGGGGTCGCTGCCTATCTCGATCCCACCTCCGACGTGGATGCGTTCACCCGGAGCATCGCCCTACCCAGTCCGCCCAGTGACCGGCTCTACGTGGACCGGAGCATGACCGCGGAGGCGAGCGCCCTCATTCAGGACTACGACCTCGACTGCGGCGAGTCCGACAGTCAGCATCCCCACGGACCGTCCGCCCCGGGAGTAGGCGCGGTTGCCTCGTCGGGCGTCGCCGGAGGCACCCCCCAGTCCAGTACCCCCTCCAACGCCGACGAGACGCAGTGGCGGGAGTTGATTGCTACCTACGAGGCAGACCACGGTCGGCTGGGCGACACGCTGACTGACGACTTCGACCAAGCGGCTCAGCTTCGTGCAGCCGAACGTGATGCGGCCGGCCGGGCGGCGATCGCGGCCGAGGACGCCGCCGAAGAGGAGCACTACGAACCTCCACCGCCGCCACCGTTACCGATCCTGTCCAGGTCCGCGGCCTATGCCCTGGTGCTGCTCGTAGGAGGTGTGCTGCTGCTGATCGCTCCCGGTGTCGTGGGGCTGAGCGGAGATCTCGGCTTCGTGTTCGGTGTCCTCGGCATCGCCAGCGGCGTCGCGATGTTGGTGTGGGGAATGCGCGAGGGGCCTCAGTTCGAAAATCCCGATGACGGCGCGATCGTGTAGGCGGTCCTATCCCAGCCAGAAAGTGCCCCGGCTACGCCTGGCCGCTCGTCCCCCCTTACCCCAGCCACGGAGGCGCCGGCTACGCCCGGCCGTTCCACCCCCACTAATCTGCCGGGCATGCCGCACTCCGAGATCGTCGCCGTCACCGGACATTTGATGGACACCGGTGCGTTGGCCCGGATCCTGGACGACGTCCTCGAGTACGGCGGCGACTATCGCATCGACTCCCTGGACCTCGGACGGCAGCACAAGGACACCTCGACTGCCCACATCGCGGTCAGCAGTGATGACGAGGAACTGCTGGCTCGCATTCTCATGCGGCTGCAGGTGCATGGTGCCAACCAGCTGGATCCGGGTCTGGCCAAGCTGTGCCCGGCCCCGGCCGACGGGGTGTTTCCCGACGACTTCTATTCGACCACCAACTTGAACACCCAGGTTCGGCTGGCCGATCGTTGGGTCGACGTCGAGCAGCCGGAGATGGACTGCGGGCTGGTCGTCACCGACGGCCGGGTCCGCACGGTCCCGGTCTCCGACGTGGTAATCGGCGAGCAGGTCGTGTGTGGTGCCTCGGGGGTGCGGGTGATCATGCCGCCGACCAAGGCCAAGAGCGCTGACGATTTCGGCTTCATGTCCTCTGCGGTCTCCAGTGAGAAACCGCAGGCCCTGCTGGTGCGCCAGATCGCCGAACAGATGCGTGAGGTCAAGGCGGCGGGCAAGCTGATCCTCTGGGTCGGCGGTCCGGCAATCGTGCATACCGGCGCGGCTCCGGCGATGGTGAACTTGGTCGAGGCGGGCTTCGTGGATGTGCTCTTTGCCGGAAACGCCTTGGCCACCCACGACATCGAGTCGGCGATCTTCGGTACCTCCCTGGGCGTGGACCTCAGCAAGGGCTCCGGCGTACCGCATGGACACGAGCACCATATCCGGGCGATCAACACGATCCGCCGGGCCGGTTCGATCGCCGCGGCGGTAGAGCAAGGGATCCTGACCGGCGGTGTGATGCACGCAATGGTCAAGGCGGACAACGCATTTGTGCTTGTTGGTTCGGTCCGTGACGACGGTCCGCTACCGGATGTCTACACAGATGTGATCGAAGGTCAGCGGGCAATGCGGGCTCAGCTGCCCAATGTCGGCTTCGCCATCATGGTGGCGACGATGCTGCACTCGATCGCGACCGGGAACCTGCTTCCTGCTTCGATCCCCTTGGTCAGCGTCGACATCAATCCGGCCACAGTCACCAAGCTGGCCGACCGTGGCAGCGCCCAAGCGTTGGGCATCGTGACCGACACCGGTCTGTTCCTCGAACAACTCAGCCGCGAACTCGTGGGCAGACCGAGCCGTCGAGACTAGGCGGCGCCGCCCGATAGAACTGAATCAGACAGCGTTGATCGTCTTGCGCATCTGCGCCTCGGTCTGGTCGCCCAACTTCTCGAGTGCGCCCTTCAGGAACGGCTCGGCCAGTCGCGCCAGGCCATGGAAGTCGAAATGCGCGTGGTAGCTGATCTCGGTCTTACCGTCCGCCGCACGGAAATGCAGGTCGTCGGTAGACGTGGCCGTCTTGTTCTTCCCGACAAAGGTCAGTCGATCGGGCTCGGAGCGAACCAGTTCGTAGTCCAGCTCGGTTGTCCGACCTCGGAACTTCGACACGTTCTTCCAGTGGGTGCCAACCCCGACCGGGGCGGTGCCGATCCGGGTACAGGTCACGGTCCCTGGGTCCCACTGTTCGGCATTGGCGAAGTCCTCGAGGTAACTCACCACTTTGTCCATGGGCTGGCTTACGGTGAAGGTGCGTCGCACATCGGTCATTCGTGAAGTCTCCCTGAACGGCCATGACCGTGAGCGCCTGGGGCTCAGCCCAGCTTGTTGCGGGCAAGATCAGCCGCGCCGATCATTCCGGCATCAGCCCCGAGGCTGGCCTCGACGATGTCCGGCGCAGGTCGGTATCCGCGCCCAGGTAGGGCGACGGCGAACCGCTCGCGGGCCGGTCCGAGCAGCAATTCGCCGAGGGCGCCCACCCCGCCCCCGACGACGATCACGCTGGGATCCACGATCATCGCGATCGTCACAATGCCCTCGCCGAGCCAGGCTCCGACCTCACGCACCAGCTCGATGGCCGCGAGGTCTCCGGCCAGCGCGGCTGCAGCAACGTCGGCCCCGGTCAGCTGCGAACCGTCTCCGTTCACTGCGGCCAAGAGCGCGCTCGCTGCGGCTGGGGCGACCTCGATCAGCTCCTGGCCGGCCCGGGCCAGGGCCCGTCCACTTGCGTACTGCTCCCAGCACCCACGATTTCCGCACACGCAGCGGCGGCCATCCGGAACGACGCGGGTGTGCCCCCACTCTCCGGCCACGCCGAAAGCGCCGCGCTGCAACCGACCGCCTGAGATCACGCCACCGCCGATTCCGGTGCCGAGCGTGACGCAGGCTACCGTGTCATGTCCGCGCGCAGCTCCGAAGCGGTACTCCGCCCAAGCGGCCGCGTTCGCGTCGTTGTCCACCCAAACCGGCAGGGACATCCGTTCAGTGAGGTCGGCTCGTAGCGGGGTGTCGCGCCAGGCCAGGTGCGGACTGAACAGCACGGTCGAGCGATCGGTGCTCACCCATCCGGCGGCGCCGATGCCAACCCCGACGACGTTCCCATGCGCTCCGGTGTTGGCCCGGTCGCAAAGCTCGTCGACCACGGAGACGATGGCGTTCTCGACGGCTTCGATCGCGTGGCCGGGGGTCTCACGACGCACGCAGTCCAAGACCCCCCCTGAGTCGTCGACGAGTCCACCGGCGATCTTGGTGCCGCCGATGTCGATCCCGAGCGTCAGTGTCCGGTCACTCACCGGACATCGATGTTCTGCACTGGCCGGACGGGAGGGTCCGAATCGGCTCCAGGTTCCGCGGTATCTCCGGGCACGGGGTGGGACGGGGCTGGTGGGTGGGATGGGGCTGGTGGGTGGGATGGAGCGGGTGGGTGGGACTGATCAGTCAGCACGCCGAGGAACGCCGTCCACGCGTCGCCGAGCCGACCCAGCGCGTCCGAACGGTCTCCGCGCAGAGCCGAGATGATCTGGCACACCGGGCAGACCCGACACGCGGCCGAGCCGGTGGCCAGATGCTCCTCGGACGTACCGAGCCGCGTGGACGCCCAGTCGCCGAGCGCCTCGACCAGCCGACGGGCCTCCTCGGCCGGGCCACCTACCGGTTCGCCCGCAGCGGCGCTCATGCGTCTGTCCCGGACGGCTGTGCGCATCGAATCGCTGCGCCGGTCGCCCCGGTGGTGTTGGCGCGGAACAGATCCTCGGGCCACCGGTCGGGATCAGGCTCGAACCGTACGGTCAGGATGCCATCGGTCAGTGCCGCACCAACGACCCGGCACCGGGACAGCAGGCCAGGCAGGGTCACGAGTCGGCGGTGGCCCTCGACACTGACTGCGAGTTCGTCGCCCACTCGGTTCAGTGTTAGGTCAGCCGATCGCGCATGGGGAATCGACAGCCTGAGCAGGTAGTTCCTGCCGTCGGCAACGACCTGCATCAGCGCAGCCGGTTCTGGACCGGCCAGCGGATCGACATCCTCGGGACTGCTGCCGTAGAGTTGATCGGCGACCTCTTCCAGAAGGCTGGCACCCACCGGCTCGTCACCACGGTGGTCCACGAAGCGGATTGGCAGTTCGGGGAAACTGGCAACCACATCGCTGAGTACCCGTCGTTGCGAGGTTGCCCAGGCAACCAGCCACGTCGGAACACCAGGGATGTCCAGCTCACGATCGTCGACCATCCGGTTCACGATGATCCCGTCGACGGCGTACCCGAACAGCGCCAGCGCAGTCGCCGCGCGGCGAGCTTCGGCCAGGGCCATCGCCTCCGGAGTCAGCACCAGCCGGATCCGGGTGATCGCCGGATCGGTCAGGACCTGCCGAACTGCTACCAGGCTCTCGTGCAGTCGGTGGACCGCCAACGCCAACGACTCCCGCCCGCGAGCCTTGGTTCCAGACTTGATTCCAGACGAGGCGGACGGCCGGTCTCGACCGAGCAGACCCAGCGAGCGCAACATCCGTTGGTGGGTCGGGTAGAGCCGTTCCAGGTAGCGGTCGAGAACCTCGGGCAGGGCCAGCAGCCGCAGAGTCTGGCCGGAGGGTGCGCAGTCGACGACGACAGCGTCGTACAGGCCGGCCGCCACCTCCTCTCCCAGCGCCATCAGGATCATCAACTCATCGAGTCCCGGCAGCACGGCGAGTTCCTCGGCCACGATCGGGTCGAGCCCGCCGGTCGACATCGCCGAACTCAGCTGGTCGGTGATGATCGGCCAGACACCGCCACCGGACCAGTGCCGCTGGATCCGGGCGAGCCCGTCGACCTGGCAGGCCATCAGCCCCGGCGCGGCCTCGGTCGGTCGGTCAGTGACGACGCGGCCGCCGAGAGCGTCGGCCAGCGAATGTGCCGGATCTACGGACATGACGAGCGTCTTGTGGCCGCGTCCGGCCAGTCGCAGTGCCGTCGCCGCGGCGGCCGTCGTCTTGCCGACACCACCCTTGCCGGTGAACAGGAGGATTCGCACGCTGCTGATCAGCTCTCTACGCGCTTCTTGAGCTCCTTGAGGGCGGTGTCCATGATGACCTTCTCGGCCTTTCGTTTGAACAGCCCCAGCATGGGGATCGCGAGATCCACGGTCAGCGAGTACGTGACGTGCGTCTGATCACCGGATTCGCGCAGCTCGTACGAGCCGACCTGTGACTTCTGCATCTGACCCTTCACCAAATGCCAGTGGACCGCAGTGTCGTCGGTCCACTCGTAGGCCAGAACGTAGTCGTCCTTCACGACACCCGCGTCGAGGATGAAATGGACCTGCTTGGCCCACCCGTCCTCGTCCTGCTCGATCACCTCGGCGCTCTTCACCGCGCCGGTCCACTCGGGGTAGGCCGCGAAGTCACCGATCACCGCCATGATGTCCGCGGCGGGCGCGGCGATGTCGATGGATTGCTGCGACTGCTCGGCCATGCCGGAATCGTAGGTGATGCCTCTCATCTGCTCCGCCGCACGGCTTTACAGGTCGAGTACGTACGGCGTTTTGGTACGGGCGAAGTGCCCGACGTTGATGCACTCGGTACGTCCGATCCGGGACCGTGCCACCAGTGGCTGATGGACGTGCCCGAAGAACATCAGAGCCGGCTGGTGCTCGAGGATCGCGTCGCGCAGGGCGACGCTACCGCGTTCGAGCCGCCGAGCCAGGACGTCGTAGGTCAGTTCCGGAACGGCCGGGGGGATGTGGGCGCACAACACGTCCACCGCTCCGAGGGCTGCCACCTTGGCTGCGTAGTCGGACTCAGGGAGCTCGTACGGCGTCCGCATCGGCGTCTGCAACCCGCCGCCGACGAAGCCAAACCGCAGGCCACCGATCTCGGCGACCGCACCGTCGAGGATCGCAACCCCAGCATGGGCGTGCCTGGGCCAGCGATCCGGGATGTCGACATTGCCGTAGGTCGCGTACGTCGGCGTGGGCATGGCGGCGAACAGTTCGGCGTACTGCCCATCGATCGCCTCGTCCATGGCCGTCCGAGCGTCCGGCAGCCCGCCCCACAGCGAGCGGGACCAGTCGCGGGCCTCGTCGAAGCGGCGAGCGGTCCGCAGTTCGACCAATCGGGCCACCGCGTCCGGACCGAACAGAGATCCGAAGACGCCGCCGTCGTAATCGAAGTAGTCGATGAAGCAGAGAAGATCGCCGAGACAGATCAGCGCGTCGGCCCCATCACCGGCCCGGCGCAGCGGCTCCGCGGCGCCGTGTACATCGCTGACCAGGTGCAGCCTCATCGCCCCGTGACCTCCCTTCGTCCGGAGAAAGTGCGTCTGCAGCTCATCGGAGGCCCGCCTCGAGTTCGTCCTTGAGAGCCCAGAGGTTGCGCTTGCTTGCCTTGGCCCAGCGTGCGGATTCGGCCACCGCTGGCCGCCCTGCCAGCGGCGCGGGCTCGGTCGCTGACCCGGGCGCCGTCGGATGGGCACGCAGATAGAAATGCAACAGCACCCCACCCAACGGTTGCTCGTAGGACTCGAGCCACATTTCCATGCTGCCCACCAAGGCACCTGTGATGTTCCAGCGGATGCCGGCGCTGCCGCGGTCCATGAACACCGCCGGACGGAGTTGTGGCCACCACAGCGACCATCGAGCTTTGTCATGGACCACCGCAGCGACCACCTCGATCGGGGCGCGAAGGTAGCTCTCGTCGACCAGATCGACCGTCGGCACACCCGCAGCCTGCCATTCCCGTTCGGTTCGGAGTCAGCGGCTAGGATTCGCCGACGTGCGCGAACTTGCGATACCGACCTTGGTGGCGGTTTCCGACGCGGACACGCTGACCGACTCGGTCTTCACACACGCCGCGGACGCTCCCGACAATGTCCTGTTCACCGTACGACGTCGAGCGGCCGGGCGAAGCCGCCCGGCGGATTGGCAGGGGTCAGCCAGCTTCGCGTGGGAGGACGTGACCGCCACCCAGTTCGTCGGGGAGGTCGTGGCTGTGGCGAAGGGACTGCTCGCCAGCGGCGTGGCCCAAGGCGATCGCGTTGCGTTGATGAGTAAGACACGGTACGAGTGGACGCTGATCGACTACGCCATCTGGGCGGCCGGAGCTGTCACCGTTCCGATCTACGAGACCTCCAGCGCCGAACAGGTGCAGTGGATCCTGGCCGATTCGGGCGCGAGCGCGATCTTGGTGGAATCCGAGCGGCACGAGCAACTCGTGCAATCCGTACGCGGTGACCTCGACGAGCTCTCGCATGTCTGGCAGATCGACAACGGCGCGGTCGAGTGGCTCTCCGGCACGGGATCGGCCCTGACTGACTCGCAGTTGGACACCCGCCGCCATGGGGTCACCGCCGACAGCCTGGCCACGATCGTCTACACCAGCGGAACGACTGGTCGCCCCAAGGGCTGCCGGCTCACCCATCGCAATCTGCTCTTCGAGGTCCGCAACACCCAGCCAGGGCTGGCCGGGCTGTTCAACTCCGAGGGCTCGACGATACTTTTTCTGCCGTTGGCCCACATCTTCGCCCGGATCATCCAGATCGGATCCGTTGAAACGCAGTCCAAGCTCGGGCATACGGCCGAGGTGACGAGCCTGCTGGCCGACTTCGCCGAGTTCCGCCCGACCTTCGTGCTGTCCGTACCGCGGGTGTTTGAAAAGATCTACAACTCGGCGAAGCAGAGCGCTCACGCCGACGGCAAAGGCAAGATCTTCGACATTGCCGAGGACACCGCGATCAGCTACTCACGCGCCCTCGACCGGGGGCAGGTCGGATTCCTGCTCAGGATGCGGCACGAAGTCTTTGACCGCCTCGTGTACGCGAAGCTGCGCGGTGCGTTGGGTGGCCGGTGCCGGGCGGCCCTTTCCGGCGGCGCCCCGCTGGGCCCTCGGCTGGGACATTTCTTCCGTGGCATCGGGCTGACCATCTACGAGGGGTACGGGCTCACCGAGACATCGGGCGCTTCCACGCTCAATCTCGAGCAGGCAGTCAAGATCGGGTCGGTGGGCCGGCCCTTTCCAGGCGTCGCGGTCCGGATCGGCGAGGACGGTGAGGTGCTCCTCAAGGGCGGACATGTCTTCGACGGCTACTGGAACAACGAAGAGGCCACAGATGAGGTAATGACCGCGGACGGCTGGTTCCATACCGGTGATGTCGGAGCGTTGGACGGCAAGGGCTTTCTGACCATCACCGGTCGTAGGAAGGAAATTGTTGTGACCGCCGGCGGCAAGAACGTGGCGCCGACCGTGCTGGAGGATCGGTTGCGAGCCCATCCGTTGATCAGTCAGTGCATCGTGGTCGGGGACCGGCGCCCGTTCATCGGGGCTCTGATCACTCTTGATGCCGACGCTCTACCGGCGTGGGCGCAGCGCAACAATAAGCCCGCCGGCGGTGATGCCGGATCCCTCAAGGACGACCGGGAGCTGCGCGCCGAGATCCAGACGGCGGTGGATGAGGCGAACCGAGCAATCTCCGACGGCGAGGCCATCAAAGTGTTTCGCATCCTGGGCCGTGACTTCACCGAGGCAGCCGGCGAACTGACTCCGAAGAACAGCATCAGGCGGGCTGTGGTTCTCAAGACCTGCGCCGGCGAAGTGGACGCCATCTACGCCCGCTGAGGTGCCACTATGGCACCGATGCGGTATCTGACCTGGCCGATCGAGCAGGCCCGCCTGACCGCACCTCCACGGGTGCGCCGATCCCTGCTGCCCGGCCTGTCGAACCCAGCGGAGTTGATCTCGCCGCGAATCGCGTGGGCGCTGCTGCAGGCAACTGTGGTGATCGCCATGTTCCTGCTCGTCAGCGGGGCGGGATCCCCGGTCGTGACTCTCCCTGGCCGCGGAGACCCTCGGACCGCTCACGCCGTCGAGGTGCTTATCGGCCGCGAAGCCACCGGACCGGATCGGCGGGCTGAACTGATCGCCTCCATCCCCGGCGACTTCGTGTTGGTGATGGGCTACCGCCCGGAGGTGATCGACATCAACGGCACCCTGTCCCTGGCCGAGCCGATCGGCGCCTGCTCCTCGCCGGTGCATCTGGCCTTCGACATGGAACCGACCTGCAAGGGACACGACTACGGCTATGACCTGTTGCGTTACGCCGCCGAGATCGGCGTCCCACTTGGTGAGTGGGCTCGCCCGATGGTCGACGATTGGTGGTACGCCGAGATGCACCAGCGCTGCGACCTGGTGCAGATCGGTGCCAGCGGCCTGGCCTGCCATGGGCAGGTCCTGACCACCGAGGTGATCATCAACGTGAACAGTTGGCGGGAGGGAAACGGACCACCGATCGAGAAGAACCCGTGGCGTTACCTCGGTGCTCTGGCCTTGCTCACCCTGACCGTCTTGGGCGCTGGCCGATTCCAGCGCAGGGACTACCCGGATCCGATGGCCCGGTTCCAGAGCGCCCCGACAGTGTCTGCCCTCGGCGCGTGAGAATCTACGCGCTAGGCGAGCAGGCTTCGCCAACGCGCGGCTAGAGAGTCCCAGGTCCATTGCGCTTCGACCCAGGCCCGCCCGGCCAGACCCATGGCGCTGGCTCGGTCCCGATCATCGAGCAGCTCGAGGATGCTGGCAGCCACCGATGGCGGCGATCGGGGGTCGTCGACGACCAGGCCGGTCTCGCCCTCGCGTACCGCCTCCGGCGCACCACCCGAGGTGCCGGCGATCACCGGTCGGGCGCAGGCAGCGGCTTCCAGGTAAACCATCCCGAGCCCCTCGACGTCCAGCCCGGCGCGCCGCGTCCGGCACGGCATGACGAACACATCGCATGCGGCGTAGTACGACGGCAGATCTGGCCAACTCACCCCCCCGACGAAGTGCACGCCCTGGGCACCGACCCGTTCCACCAGAGTCTGCAATCGGTTGGCGTCCGGGCCGCTACCGACGATCAGCAGGGCCGCATCCGGAAACCGGGAACGCACCTGCGGCCAGGCCCGGATCAAGACGTCCTGCCCCTTTCGGCGGACCAGCCGTGACACGCACGCCACCACCGGCGTCGCCGCGTCCAAGCCCAGCCGGCGGCGTACGGGCGCACCGGTGACAGCGGGATGGAATGTTGAGACGTCGACGCCTGGCGGTAGGTGGGCCAGCTTGGTGACATCGGCCAAGGCGGGCTCCAGGACGCCGCGGGTGAATTCGGTGATGTAGGTGACTACGTCGACCTCGGCGGCCAGGCGGTGCAGCAACTGTCGAGCGCCGGGTAACCGCACCCAACCCGTCTCGTGCCCGTGGGTCGAGGCGATCATCCGTTCGATCCCGTTGTCCCGCAAGACCGGTGCCAACAACGCTAGAGGCGCGGCCGCTCCGAACCACGCCCGGTTGCAGTCGTGTTCGCGGGCCAGGGCGCCGACTCGTCGCCGAATCTCCGAGGTGGGCAGGATCAGGCTCGTCCGGTGCCGGACGATCGGGAAGGCTTGTGCGCTGTCGTAGGCGGCTGCCCCGTCCCACGCCGGTGCGAACACGACGACAGAATCAGCCGGCTGGCGGCGCACCAGTGCACTGACGTAGGTCTGGATGCCGCCCTGACGGGGTGGGAAGTCGTTGGTGACGACCAGCGTCCGGGTCGTCGAGGGCGAACCGTCGGTCACGGTGGGCTCGCACGGTTGACCTGCGCCCAGTCACGCGCCGTGGCGATCCGTTCGACGGTCGAGGGATGGGAGGCAAAGACCCAGTAGTAGAGCTGATTGGGTTCAAGGGCAGCGATGTTGCGAATGCCAAGGCGCCGCTGCATCTCGATGAACGCTGCCGGGTCACGGGTCAGGTCGAGAGCGTGCACGTCGGCGCTGGCCTCGATCTGTCGGGAGATCAGGCTCTGCGCAGGCGCCAGTATCAGGCCGACCGCGGCCAGGACGAAGAGCACCAGAGCCATGCTTCGGGGGTCGGCAAGCGACGACGCACCCGCACGGCGCAACAGAGGTGCCCAACCAACCAGCAGGTAGCCCGCAATGACCGCCGCCGCAGCGCCCAGCGCCCCGATCGCCGTACCGAGCACGACGTCGTTGCTCTTGGCGTGTCCCAATTCGTGAGCGACGATGGTCTCGATCACCGCCGGCGACTCGCTGTCCAAGAGCGTGTCGTAGACGACGATCCGGCGGGTGGATCCGAAGCCGGAGACGTAGGCATTGAGGGCGGTCGTGCGGCGGGAGGCGTCGGCGACGAGGACGTCGTCGACGGCGACGCCATCCCGCTCGGCGACGGCGAGGAGATCTCCCCGCAGTTGGGACTGCGGCATCGACCTGAACTGGTTGAAGGCAGGCTCGACGAGCACCGGGTAGAGGAAGGACCCCACTACCACCAGGGCGGCCACGGCCGTAGCCGCAATCGTCCACCACAACCGAGGGGCCAGCCGCATCGACCCGTAAAAGACCATCAGGACCAGCGCGGTCAAGGCGACGCCGATCGCAAAGGATTTCGCGACGTCGGCAGCCCACAGCCCCCAGCCGCGGGTAGACAACCCGTACCTTCTCAACACTGTCTCGGCGTATGCGGAGAGGGGCAGGGTGGCCAGCCGACCGATCAGACCGAGCGCCAGGCTACCGAGGATCACTTGCCACACCCATCCCCCGCCCATGGGTCTGGCTGCCAGGGTGATGATCCGGGCGCCGAGGGAGGTGAGGCCGAGCAAGGCTGAGATGACCAGGCTTACTGCCAGGCTGAGCAGCGCAGTGGGCTGGATGCGGGCCGCCAGCGCCGCCGCGCGAGACAGCTCCGCGGGCGTGAAGTCACGCGTGGCATCGGGAACGGTCCCGCCAACGGGTATCGGCGCTACCCGCCATGGCACCAGGATCACGACGAGGGCGAGGACGGCGATCAGGATGACGGCCAGGGTGATCCATGCAGCGCGCCGCGACCCGATCAATCTGGTCGACCCGAAAAAGTCGTCGGGGATCTGCGGCGCATCCTCGACGGCGTACTCGACCAGGCCGAGCTCGTCCTGCCACCGCTCGTCGATGTCGGTGACCACCTCGAGGACGAGCCGGTCGAACTTCTCGCGACCGGTGCGCCGCTCCGGCGCTCCCGGGCGGCGGGGCAGAATCGCGGGGCCGCGCATGCCACGGCCCCGCCGGTCACGGGTACGACGCCTCTGCTCCACGGCCGCGAGCCTAATCGGGTGCGGCGGATCCGGGAGGTAGCGTCGGCCGCGTGAGTCTGACCCGGCGCTGTTCGCGCACCCCGTGCGGCCGCTCCGCGGTACAGACCCTGACCTACGTCTACGCCGACCAGACCGCGGTGCTCGGTCCGCTGGCCACCTTCGCCGAGCCGCACGCCTACGACCTGTGCGAGGCCCACAGCGAGCGCCTCTCGGCGCCCCGAGGGTGGGAGGTGCTCCGGCTGGCGCCCGACCCGGCGGCGTACGGCCCGTCCGGAGACGACCTGCTCGCCCTGGCCGACGCCGTGCGTGAAGCCGCCCGGCCCGTGCCGGTCGCGCGCGTCGCACCCGCCGACGAGACGGGCCGCGAGTCCACCCGCCGCGGGCATCTGCGCGTGCTCACCAACGACTGACGCCGCCCAGCACGCTACCCGGCCGCCCGCCGGTGGTCATGACCACTAGTGTCTGGCGCATGGCCGACACCCTCGACCCGGACAACATCCGCGCGATCTTCAAGGCCTACGACGTCCGGGGCACGGTGCCGGACCAGCTCGACGAGGACCTCGCCCGCGCCACGGG
>Ga0136637_1000060_pt1 | contig 16297 bp, 13 predicted proteins | sample AntDrymUQ8572106_2_FD_105497 | JGI IMG/M metagenome (GOLD analysis project Ga0136637, IMG submission 105497) | Polar desert sand microbial communities from Dry Valleys, Antarctica - metaG UQ857 (21.06) | ecosystem: Environmental > Terrestrial > Soil > Desert | place: Antarctica: Dry Valley... | reverse complement strand
CAAGCCCAATGCGCGCGAGGTGGAGCGCGCGCACCAGCTGTCCCGCCTGCTGCGGTCCGTGGGCATCCAGCCCGGGCACCCGGCCTACGCCTCCGCATACAGCTTGTACGCGTGGGTCAAGCCACGGAAGCGGTTGTTCCGTGCTCTCACTGCCGTCGGGATGATGGGCTTTGCGTTGTCTCGGCCACGGTCCGTACCCCGGGTCGCTAACGCAGTCGTCGGCCACGTCACCGAGCGTGAGCCACGGCTTGAACCGATCCGCGGTGTCCTCCGGAGCGCTCCATCGACGAGCGGAGGTGCTACCGACCCGGGCAGGTCGCTGTCGCTGGCGTCGGTGTTCCGGGAGCGCCGGGAGCGATCGGTCGCGCTCGTCAACGCAGAGGTCGACGCAGTGCTGGCGACGTCGCACCGGTCGCGCCGGGTGCTGGCCAAGTACGACATCGCCGAGGAGAAGCTGAAGGTCGCCTACATCGGGACCAAGGCAGCCGAGGACTTCTCTCGCGCCGACCGGCGCAAGGACTTACTCGTCAGTGGTCAGCTCAGCCTCGCCTACCTCGGCTACATGCGCCGGGACAAAGGGTTCTTCTTCCTGCTCGACGCGCTCGAGGCGTGCCCGCCTGAGCTCCGCTCCCATCTGCGGCTCGTGGTTGCCGCCCGGGGTTTCGACCCGCAGGCGATGGAGCGGCTCTCTGCGCTCGCCGACACGATGGTCGATGTCGTGCACTACGACGGCTACACCCACGCCGAGCTGCCGCGCATCCTGCGGACCGTCGACGTCGGGGTGATCCCGGTCCAGTGGGAGGACAACCTCCCGCAGGTTGCCATCGAGATGACCTCGAACGGCGTTCCGCTCATCACGTCCCACCGCGGGGGGGCCCGCGAGCTCGGCGGTGACAACCCGCAATTCGTCTTCACCGGCTCCAGCGCCCCCGGTCTCATCGAGATCTGGCGGCGTGTCCTGGAGGGCGAGCTCGAGCCGGGCGACTACTGGTCGAGTGCGATGACTCCGGTGACGATGGAGGAGCACAGCGCGCAGCTGCTCGAGCTGTACGCCGACCTCCTCGCCACCCGCACCACACGGCGGGCCGCTGCGCTCGCACGTCATTCAGTCGATGTCACTCGGCGCCAACCTGCGGAGGCCGGCGGCGCGGGCCGGGCGACTGGCGTCTCCCTCCGGGGGGCGTGAGCCCGGTCCAAGGCACGGCCGGGCGCGCTCCTCCGCCCCTTCGCGGTACCCGCTCGACCTGCGCGGAGACCCGGCCCAAGATGTCGACGATGTCGGCAATCGCCTTCGGCTCCGCGTCGAGGAGCTGAAGATCGCGGAAGGGCATCGTCGGCACAGGCTCGGTCCAGGCCGAGCCCCATACCGCTCGAGCGAACGCGTCGTTGCTCGCGGCGTACCGCTCGGCCGCCGCCTCCGCAAGGGCCGGCGTCCAGCCCCAGTACGTCGCGTCGCCGTCCCAGTCCCGTTGCTCTGCGCGCCGGCGCACCCGCGCCACAGCGGCGGCGAGCGTCCGTGGGTCGAGGTCCGCGTGGCCGCCGCGGGCGGTCAGCCGCTTGACGAGGAGTCGCGACGCAGCCACGTGCACCGGGCCGGGCAGCCGTTCTTGACCCGGGATCTGGGACTCCGCCGAGTCGACGTCGGGCGGGACGGTGAGCGAGACATCGATTCCGGCGGCGTCCAGCACCGCCTGAGCGCCGCCGTCGTTGTCGAGCTGCGACCACGGCACGGCCACGACCTCCAGACCGGCCGTCGCGAGGGCGGGTCCGAGCAGCGCGCTGTAGTCGACGCTGTCGCGAATGCGCGCTTGGCCGACGAACGCGCTGAACGGGGCTGCAGTCTCCAGGGCGAGGACCCGCTCGCAATAGATCTGGTTGAGCGCCCCGATCTGCTCGCGCACGACCACGACGACGACGATTCGGTCGAACCCGAGTTTCCCCGCCACGCGAGCCAGCCGGTCGGTCCAGGACGAGCTCGACAACGCCGACAGGAAGAGCGGCGAGCTCAGGAGGAGGGTGTCCCGCCCGGCCGCGTTGGTCTCGTTCATGAGTCGTTTGAGCGTTGGTTCGGGATCGTCGCCCGTGGTCTGCATCGCGCGGGCCGAACGATGCCACGCCGCGACGACGTCATCCGGCTCCATCTGCACACCTACGGCGGCGAGGTCCGTACGGGCTGCCACGAGCCGCCGCTGAACGGCCGACCATCCGGTGGCCCGGGCGCCGGCGTGGACGACGAGGCAAGTCACTCGCGTTCCCCCCGCTCGCGGAGTCGCTCGAAGCGGGCCGACATTGCGAAGACGAAGTCGTAGACGTCCTCGAGTGTTGCGGAGTCGAGGTCGTCGAGGACCTCAGCACACCGAGGTGTGTCAACCGGCATCGGCAGATCCCAGTCCTTGGCCCATACCGCCTGCGCGAACGCGTCGTTGGCCGGCTTGAGCCGCGCCGCCGCTTCTTCGGCGAGCTCCGGGGTCCAGCCCCAGAACTTGTCCTGGCACCAGCCGGCGTCGCGAGCATGGCCTGCCGCAACGCGGTACAGCTTGCGCGCGGCGAACTCACGCCGGGAGAAGTTGCTGTGCTTGCCTCGGAGATAGCGACCGAGCAGCCGCGCCGCTTCCATCCCGACCGGCCCGAGCGAGGTGTTCAGCTCGCCGTCGATCGTGGTGAGCCGGTCGACCGGGACCTCGACGTCGGCGGCGGCCAGCAGCGCCACCAGCGGGTCGGTCTCCCGGAACTCCGAGAACGGCACGACCACGAACCGCAGGCCGGAGACGTGGTACCAGGAACTGAACGCCGCGTCGAAGTCGAACCACTTCCGATCGATCGCGCGGGCGGCGTAGTCCTCGAACCGCCCGACCGAGCTGAACATCTTCACGGCCTGCGCGTACGAGCTGTTGATCAGCGCCAGCTGCTCACGGACGACGAGGACCACCACCACGTCGTCGCTGACCGAATTGAGCTCACGGAGCAGGTCACCGATCTTGTCGTGCTTGTACACCATCGAGCCCAGACCCTCCGAGCTGATCAGCACGGTCTCCGGGTCGACGCCGGCGACCTCCTCGCGGAGGGCGTCCCAGCCGCCGACCTTTGGACGGAACCGCTCCGGGTCGGTGTACTGCCAGGCGAGGTGATGGTGGCACACCGACCGCGGCGCGAGCTCAAGGCGGCCGGATGTCGGCAGGTAGACACCGTGCTCGGCGAGCAGGTCGGTGTTCTGGAACAGCGCGTGCTGGATGTAGGTCGTCGCGGTCTTCTGGGCGCCGATGTGCGCGATCAGTCGCACCGGGTCACGCGTCCGGCAGTTGGGTCGGTTCGCGCATCAGTCGTCCTCGTCCACGAGATCCAGATCCGGCATCGAGCTTTGCCCTCCGTCGGCACGGCGCCGCCGGATCTGCGGGCTCGGACGAGGACCGGCTGGGACCGGGGGCGGGATCGCACTGGCAGGTCCGGCTTCCTCACGAGCGCCCACATCGGGCCCCTCTGGACCGAGCGCAAGCTCAGCCTTCACCAGGCGTTGGACGAGCGCCACGATGACCGTCACGGCGGCGTCGGGAGACTCCTCGAGCGGACCTGGCTCGGTGGTGTCGGTCGGGTCTCCTGTCGGTGGCTCTGCCAGGAGATCCTCGAGGTCACCGACGACCTTGACGCCGCTGGCCGCCACTGCGGCCACCATACGCGCGCCGCGCTGTACCGCCCACGCGTGCATCACGGGAGACAACCGCGCCCGGTCGCTGGCCGCTCGCTCGTGCGAGTCGTCCCGAAGGACGGTGTTGGCCACGAAACCGTTGACCACCCGGCGGTGGTCGACCGGGCTGATCGAGTCGCCGAGCCGCTCGTTCACCCGGCGCAGGAGCTCGGCGGCGGTGTAGCTCAGGGTGAAGTTCGCCGTCTGGTCGGCCGTCGCGTCATACATTGCCGGGTCGACCCCGATGACGGAGGCGAACCGCTCCCAGAGCAGGACCGGCGGCGCGCCGCTCGGGGGGACGGTGACCACCGTGATGTGGTCGGTCCCTACCACGTTCCCCCAGATCCCGATCAGCCTGGCGAGGTCGTGGTGCTTCCAGAAACCACGGGCCAACTTCGGCATCGGATCGGCTGACTCGTCCTGCACGACACGGACGAACTCGCCGAGGGAGACAATCTTGGCCTGTTTGACCGACGTCTGCCAGTGCGACGGGATGACCCGAACCAGGTCACGCGCGGTGATGATCACCGAGACCCTTCGCGGCTCGAACGAGGCAACGATCCGCCGCGCAGCGGCCTCGTCGGCGGCGCTCATGAACTCCTGGGAGAGGATGACGGGCCCGCCGTGCCAGCGCTCGATCTCGCGCCGCACGATGTCCCACGTGCCGCGATGGTCCCTCGACGCCTTTTTCGCTTTACGGTTAAGGACGTCTGCGACCGCAGGCACGAGCCGTTGCCTGGGCACCAGGAGACCGGCCGCTTCGAGGGCGGTTCGATTGCGACGCAGGACGTGCTGGATGTACGAGGTGCCTGACTTCATCGTGCCGATGTGGAGGAAGACGTGCGGGAGTCCGCCGGTCACCCGCCCAGCTGTTTGGGCCGATGCATCCACCATCGTGGCGCCTCCTCTCAGTGGTGCGCGACGACGCCGACGACCTCAGGGCGGATCGTCGCCGCGGGACGTCGAGGCTCAGCGCTTGACGGCGGCGTCATCGTACGCGGTCGGTCACGGTGGCTGCGAGCTGCTCGAGCGCAGCCTTCGCCTCGTCATGAGCGATGGCCTGCAGTGCGTCGCGACCGCGTTGCCGGAGCTCTCCGATCATCGCCTCGACCCGGTCGACGGCGCCGGTCGCCACCATGACCTCCCGCGCTGCGGCGAGGTCGTCGGCGTCCAGCGCTCGGTTGCCAGCGGCCCGGTCGAGCACCGCGCTCTGCCCGGGGGTGGCGGACCCGTACGCCAGCGTGAGGAGCACGGTGCGCTTGCCCTCGCGCAGGTCGTCGCCGGCCGGCTTGCCGGTGGTCACGGAGTCACCGAACATCCCTAACAGGTCATCGCGGAGCTGGAACGCCTCGCCCACCGGGCGTCCGTACGCCGCGAGCGCTGCCGCCACCCCATCGTCACCGCCGGCGAGCGCCGCGCCGAGCTGCAGCGGCCTCTGGATGGTGTACGACGCGCTCTTGAGCCGGACTACTGTCCGGGCGGCCTCGACGGAGCGGGTCGTCGAGGCCTGCGCGACGATGTCGAGATACTGCCCGAACATGACCTCCGACCGCATCAGGTCGAACACATCGAACCCGCGGGCGACCACATCTGCCGGCAGCCCGCTGCCGCGGAGTGCCTCGTCGGACCAGGCGAGGCACAGATCGCCAAGCAGGATCGCAGCGGCTGTCCCAAAGGCAGTCGGTTCGCCGGCCCATCGGCGGCGCTCGTGCTCGGCGGCGAACGAGCGGTGCACGGACGGACGACCCCTCCGGGTGTCGCTCGAGTCGAGCACGTCGTCATGGACGAGGGCGCCGGCGTGCAGCAGCTCCAAGGCGACCGATGCCCGGACGAGAGCGGGTGCCTCGGCCGCGCCGCCGGCGGCCCGCCAACCCCAGTAGCAGAAAACCGGCCGAACGAGTTTGCCTCCCGTGCTCGCGTCGGCGAGCGTGTCGATCAGCGCCGCGACCTCGGGGCCGAGAGTCCTGTACGCCGCCCTCCGCTCGACCACGAAGGTCCTGAGCGCCGCCGCGATCTCCGCCCGTAGTCCGTCGTCGCGCTCGGTCATCGGACCGGATGAGGTCGCGATGGCGTGCGGCGCTCCAGCCGCCTTCGAGCCGCGCGTCGCATGAGGTCGACGCTGGCCTGGCTCGGCTCAGGAGCCGGAGTCGGGGGGATGAGCAGGTCATGCGCCCCCCCGAGCCGCCTGAGGTGCTCGAAGAGCGCGAGCTGTGACGGCGTCGCGTCCGGGTGGTCGAAGCGATCGACGAGGTCGGCTTGGTGATGGCGCTCGGTGGCGACGAGCCCGACATCGGTCGTCCGCGGGTCGTTCGGCAGAGTGACCCCCCAGGTCGCCAGCGCCTCGGCGAGGGCGACGATGGATTCACGCGGTTCGTTGACCGTCTGGCTGTACTCGACGACGAAGGTCGGAAGGCCCGCCGCGTGCCGGAGTGCCTCGGCGTTGTAGCGCTCCCAAACTGCGAACGACAGGCTCGCGCCCATCCGGTTGCGCACCTGCAGGGATGCGGCCACCTCGACGGGGTGCCGGTGAATGATGACCGCGACCGGCCGATCGCCGAGATGCGGCAGCCAGCGCGGCAGGGTGAGGCAGGTGCGCGGGTCCTTCCAGACCACGACGTCCGCGTCCTCGAACGCCGCCCGCATCGCTTCCGCGGCGCGGGCATCGAAGCGCTCCAGGTGCGGGTCATCGAGCCAGTGCGCGCCAGGCGGTGGCCCGTCCCAGGTCCCGCCGGCGCGGCTGATGAGCTGTCGGTTCACCGTCCGCAGCCCGCGGTGCTCGACGAGGTGGCCGAGCTGGTCCGGCGCTCCGGTCTCGGCACCGAGGCGCCCCAGCGCGCGCGCGATGGCCGAGGTACCACTGCGGTGCATCCCGAGCACGATGATGGTCCTCACGTCGCACCCATGACGGCGAGGTTATCTGCGGGCGGTCGGCGCTGCCGGGCGCGCTCCCGAGACGACTCGCGGTCGCTAACCTGGTCGATCGGGGACGACTGGGACCACCTGGTGCGAGAGGAGAGCCGCCCGGATGGCCGATCTGGCACCGTCCATCGGTGATCTTCTGCGCCGCGGCGAGCCCGCCTTCTCCTTCGAGTTCATGCCGCCACGGTCCGCGGCCGGCGAGGTCGCGCTCTGGCGGGCGATTCGCGAGCTGGAGGCGCTCAGACCCACATTCGTATCGGTCACCTACGGTGCCGGTGGTGCCACCCGCGATCGCACCGTTCGGACGACCGCTCGCATCGCCTCCGACACGACGCTGACGCCGGTGGGGCACCTCACTGCGGTCTCCCACTCGGTGAGCGAGCTCCGCCACGTGATCGGGCAGTACGCAGACGCGGGGGTCCGGACCGTGCTCGCGCTCCGGGGGGATCCTCCCGGGGACCCCGCCGGCGACTGGGTCCGCCATCCGCACGGTCTCGGATACGCGGCCGAGCTCGTCGCCCTGGTCCGGGCCAGCGGGTCGTTCAGCGTCGGCGTCGCGGCGTTCCCGGAGAAGCATCCCCGATCGCCGGACCGGGCCACGGACGTGGCGCACCTCGTCTCGAAGGTTCGGGCCGGTGCCGACTTCGCCGTGACCCAGATGTTCTTCCGGGTCGAGGACTACCTGCGACTGCGCGACGACGTGGTAGCTGCCGGTTGCGACGTACCGATCATCCCCGGGCTCATGCCGGTCACGAACCTCGCGCAGATCGAGCGGTTCGCCGTCCTCTCCGGTGCCAGCCTGCCGGCTGACCTCGCCGCCCGGCTCGCCGCGGTGGCCGACGACCCCCAGGCGGTCCGTTCGGTGGGCGCCGCGCACGCCGCCGACATGGCCCAGCGGCTGCTGGCCGAGGGCGCACCGGGGCTGCACTTCTACACGCTCAACAACTCGACCGCGACGAGGGAGATCTATGCCGAGCTCGGGCTCGACCGGTCTCGGCACCTCGCCGGCTAGCCCGCCGGCCAGGATCCAGTCGAGATCCAGTCGAGCTCAGTCGAGTCCGGCGGCCGCCATCGCCTCGCGGACGCGGTCGAGGTCGGCTTCCCACTCCCCCGTGCGACCCACGATGGCGTGGTCGACGGCATACACGTGCACCGCGTCAAGACCGCTGAGGTCGTCGATGATGAGCTGGTTCAGCACGGTGCGTGAGTCGATCGCCAGCAGCGTCGTACCCGGTCGGGCGAACGCACCGAGGTGCAGGGCAGAGCCGTCGCAGCCGGCGATCGCGTCTGCTCGCCGGATCATCCGGATCTGCGTCTGCACCGGGTGCTCCTGCGGGTGGATCACCGCGAAGCCGGCCAGGCGCATGAGGTCCTCGATGCCCGCCTCGTTGTGTGCGCGGCGCTGCGGCGGCCGCAGCCTGGCCCGACTGAGGTAGATGCGCCGCGAGTCCGTCGGCAGCCGATCGTGGTCGGGCCGGTCGTCCAGCGCGTCACCGATGCGCCGGAACGGCTCGGCGCACACCGGGTTGCCGCCGCGCCTGAGCCAGAACGCCGGGGTCGCCACCACGAGCTCCTCGAACTGGAGGGCCTGCGTGCTGACCAGGAGGGACCGGTCCGGTCGGACCCCGAGCGCGTGCAGCAGGTCGACTGCGTACCGCGGGAGGTTGGGCGCAGTCCTGGTCAGGCCGGCGCGGGTGGGATAGAGCACGAACTGGTCGAACGTGTCGTAGTCCAGGTCCGGCCAGAACCGCGGCAAGGTCTCCACCAGGACGTGGCCGAAGCCTGGACGGAAGTGCCCGGCATAGAACGTCCGTCCCGGCACCCGCACCGGGGAGCTCGAACCGGTCCCGCGCAGCCGGCTCGGGTTGGGCCGCCAGGACCGGTTGCGTTTCGGCCGCTCGCTGTCGGGCACGAGCCGGCCGTCTCGCTCGTACACCGCGCCGAAGATGCGGGGCTTACCCGGCCTGGTCGTGAGCGGGAAGGCGATGGCGTCGTCGTACGTGCTGAGCGCGACCGGTAGGTCCATGTAGAGCGGGGCGATCACTTCGTCCGGCGGGACGTGCAGGAGCCGACTCTGTCCCGTTGCGCCGTCGCGAACGGGACGGGACGACGCCGGGCTAGTTCCCATCGTCGTCATCGCCGGTGACTTTCTCCGCGTCGGCGAGCGGACCCTGGAACACGACCCGCCCCTGGTCCAGCACCACGGCGTTCGAGCACAGCCGACGCAGCAGGTCGACCTCGTGAGCGACGATGATCAACGTCATACCCTTCACGCGCTGGGCGAGCAGGGCGCGCCTGCACTTGCGCTTGAACTGCCCGTCGCCGACCGCGAGGACCTCGTCGACCAGGAAGATGTCGGGCTCGGTGTGGATCGCCACCGAGAATCCGAGCCGGCTGAACATGCCGGAGGACAGGAACCGCGCCTGGGTGTCGAGGAAGCGTTCGAGGCCGGCAAAGCTGACGATCGCGTCGAAGTTGGTCGCCGTCTGGGCACGGGTCATGCCGAGGATCGCGGAGTTGAGGTAGATGTTCTCGCGGCAGGTCAGCTCGGGATGCAGGCCCGCACCGACGTCGATCAGGCCGGCGATCGTCCCACGAACGTGCACCGTGCCTGAGTCTGGCTGCATAACGCCTGAGATCAACTTGAGCAGAGTGCTCTTACCAGAACCGTTCTGGCCCATGAGGGCCAGTCCCTCACCTTGGTCCACGTGAAAGCTCACGTCCTCGAGCGCTTGCACGATGTTGCTGGGATCCTGGCGCTTGCGGCGATTGGCCAAGGCATCGCGAATCGTGAAGTCGTGCCTGAGCTGGAAGCTCTTGCTGGCCTCGCGCACGATCACCGCCGATGACACGGTTCAGAGCTCCTCGGCGAATCGAACCTGCAGGCGCTTGAACAACCACTGGGAGCCGGCCAGGACGACGACGCCGAGTCCGAAGAACACGTACGCGCGCGTCCACAGGTACGGCGAGAGCTCGAGGTAGAAGTCCACGGTCGGTGACCAGAAGGCGAGGTGGAACAACTCCACGGCCGTGGTGAGCGGGTTCCAGAGGTAGGCGGTCAAGAGCATGACACCAACCAGCCCCAAGTCCGGGACCAGACGGCCCGCCACGAGGGTCCACGGCTTGATCATCGGCGTCAACCAGTGCGTGAGGAAGCCGGTGAGCTCCAGGAAGTTCTGGACCTCCCGCAGGTACACGTTCACTGCGGACAGCAGGAGGCCCAGCGCGAGACCCCAGACGACGACGACCCCCACCCCGGCGACGGCCGCGGCCAGCCCGGTCCAGGTGAAGTACCAGCCGGTCGCGGTCGCGCCGATCATGAGGATCAAGAACTGCGGCACGAAGCGGCTGGCGGCGACGATGACACCGGCGATCGGGAACACCTGCCGAGGCAGCCAGATCTTCTTCACGATCGCGCGATTCTTGACGATCGAGCGAGTGGCGTTGCCGATCGTCTCGTTGAAGAAGAACAGCAGGCACAGACCGGAGAACACGTAGACGGCGAAGTTCTCGACCCGCCGCTCGAGCCCCAGGACGACACCGATGATGAAGTAGTAGGCCAGGAACTGGACCGTCGGCTTGACGTACGCCCACGCGAACCCCAGCGAGGAGTACCGGTAGCGCATCCGGACGTCTCTGCGGGCGAGCATGGAGAGCACCGTGCGGTGGCGGACGACCTCGATCAGGCCACCCCGGCCGCCGGGCTCGTGCAACCGGTGCTTGCCGCCGGTCGCCAGGTCGTCGGACTCGATCTCAGTCCGGGTGTCGAGCGTGGTCACCCGCGGATGTCCAACCGACGAGAATGCCTCATCAGGCCTCCTTCTCCGGAGTGACGGCAGTCACTCGACTGGCGTCGGCCTCGGCGAACGTGGTCGCCCAACGCTCGATCGACGCGAGCTCGGGCACCGCACTGCGGTAGGTGACCGACAACCGCTCCCACTCCACCGCCAGCCGGCCGTGCAGCGCTGTGCTGCGTCGCAGGAGCGACCGGAAGCGGGCCGGGTCGCGCCGGTACCAGGCTGCACCTCGGCCGTCCGCCGACGACACGAGGACGCTGTCGTACTGCGCCAACCGCCACCACTGCTGGTCCGCGTGCGGCAGCGCGACCTGCGGGTGATTCCGCGCGAAGTCGTTCAAGGGACGGAGGTGGCGGGGCAGCAGCTTGAACGCGAGGGCGGTGGCGGCCGCCTTCGACGTCGGCGCCTCCGGCAGCGCACCGCGTCGCGGCGGCTTGCGGATCTTGACCCGCGGGTACGTGTTGAGGTCGTCGGCAAACCGTGAGTCGTCGAACTGTGACCGGAGCGCACGCAGCTCGTCGATCTTGGAACCGATGTCGCGGTGCAGGTGCTCCGGACCGTCGAGCAGGTCCTCGATCGCCATGAGGATCATCTCGGCCGGGGAGTACTGCATCGCCAGTGCGTGCTTCAGCACCACCTCGAAGCTTTCGCGTGGGAGCTTGCCACCCCGCTGGTAGGGGGAGTGCAGGAGCGCCGAGAGCAGGCGGTTCCTCTCATGGAAGTAGGCCTGCCAGTCGACGGTGTCGTCCTTCTCGTGCCACGGGACGTGCCAGACGGCGACACCGGGCAGCGACACGGTAGGAAAGCCATGTTCCTCGGCGCGCAGACCGAAGTCGGCGTCGTCCCACTTGATGAACATCGGCAGCGCGAGACCGATCTTCTGCAGCGCAGCGGTCGGGATCAGGCACATCCACCATCCATTGTAGTCCACATCGACCCTCCGGTGCAGCCAAGCGGCATCCCGGAGCGGCGTTGCGGCAAAGTCGTGGCTGTGGTGCGTGTGCGGTGCTGGACCCCACATCCACCGGTACTTGTCGATCGCCTCACCCCAGGCGTGGAGCACGGACCGGGCGAAGATGCTGAACATGTGCCCGCCGACAAGCACGGGCTGGCGCGCGAGGTCGGCGAACGTGACTGCCCGGAGCACGCCCTCGGGCTCGGTGATCACGTCGTCGTCCAGCAGGAGCATGTAGTCGCTGGTGCCGGCCCGGAGGGTCTCCGACATCGCCCGGGCGAAGCCGCCGGACCCTCCGAGGTTGCCCTGCCCCAGCACGTGCAGCTTGTCCCCGAGTCCTGCGGCCGCCTCGGCGAAGTCCGGGTGGTCCTCCACCCGGTCGGTGCCCTGGTCGATGACGTAGACCGCATCAAGCAGGTCGACGAGCTGCTCGTACCCCCCGAGGTTGCGGATCTGGTCCACGCAGTAGGCCGGTCGGTTGTAGGTCGTGATGCCGACGCTGAGCCGACCGCGGGCCTGGTCGTCGGTCGCGGTGGACCAGTCGCCGGCTTCGATGATCACGTCGGCTCCGCTGAACGCGGTGATGTCGAACCAGTACCAGCCGCCGTCGATGAACGGTGCGAGCGGGAGGTCGACACTGACCTCGTGGGGTCCGTCGCCCTCGACCACCACGCTGCACTCCGGCCAGCTCATGCCCTTCGAGGTCGACCGGATCACCGAGACCTTGCCAGCGCCGGTGAGTCGCAGGTGCAGGCGGACCTCGTCGATGTCGGTCCATCGCCGCCAGTACGCGGCGGGGAACGCGTTGAAGTACGTGCCGAACGAAGTCGTCGTGTGCTGGGGGACGAGCATCTGGTGCCGGTCGAGGTCGACGGCCAGGCCGTGGACGTAGAGTGACCGGGCGTCGCTGCGGTGAGTGTCCAGCGGTGCGATCACCCGCTGAAGGACCCGCCGCCCTGGCTCGTCGGGCCGCTCGGGCTCGACGTCCAAGGTTGACCCGTCGGTCATTCGTCGATCCCCCCGCTGGTCAGTGGCTCGCCCGTCAAGAAGTGGGGACGTAGCTTGTTCTCGAACATCGTCAGAGCGGACCCGATCGCCATGTGCATGTCGAGGTACTTGTAGGTGCCGAGCCGACCGCCGAACAGCACCTGTGGCTCGCGCATGGCCATCTTTCGGTACTTTCCGACCATCGTACGGTCCTCGGTCGTGTTGATCGGGTAGTACGGCTCGTCCAGCCGGGTGGCCGCCCGGGAGAACTCCCGCATGATGATCGTCTTGTCGGTTGGGTAGTCGCGCTCCGGGTGGAAGTGCCGAAACTCGTGGATGCGGGTGTAGGCGACGTCCTCGTCGGCGTAGTTCATCACGGCGGTGCCTTGGAAGTCGCCAACGTCGACAATCTCGCGCTGGAAGTCCAGCGTTCGCCAGGACAACTCACCCTCGGCGAAGTCGAAGTACGCGTCGAGTGGGCCAGTGTAAACGATCGGCACCTCGCCCACCAGGCTATGTTCTCGAGGTGAGAAATCGGTCTCCAAACGCACTTCGATATTCGGGTGATTGGCCATCCGCTGGAGCCAGGCGGTGTAACCGTCGACCGGCAAGCCTTCGTACGTGTCATTGAAATAGCGATTGTCGAAAGTATATCGTACGGGCAGCCGAGTGATGATCTCGGCCGGCAGATCGCACGGGTCTGTCTGCCACTGCTTGGCGGTGTAGCCGCGGATGAACGCCTCGTAGAGTGGTCGACCGATGAGCGATACCGCCTTCTCCTCGAGATTGCGAGCCGTCCCGGGAGCGACCTCGGCGGCCTGCTCCGCGACAAGCGCCCGCGCGGCGCTCGGAGAAAGGGCTTGACCGAAGTACTCGCAGATCGTGCCGAGGTTGATCGGCATCTGGTACACGCGGCCGCCGAACGTCGTGAACACACGGTGCTGATACCCGGTGAATGTCGTGAACCGGTTGACGTAGTCCCAGACGCGCTTGTTCGAGGTGTGGAAGAGGTGCGCACCGTAGTTGTGGACCTCGATCCCGGTCTCCGGGTCGTCTGAGCTGTACGCGTTACCGCCGATGTGGTGCCGTCGCTCGAGCACCAGCACCTTGAGCCCCAGCTCCTCGGCGGACCGCTCGGCGATGGTCAGGCCGAAGAAGCCCGAACCGACCACGACAAGGTCAACATCCACGCAAAGTCCTTGGGTGGGTTCGGCCAACGAAGGGCGGTCCGCGACGCTGGTGCTGCTGGTGCCTCCCGAGCAGAGCATAGAAGCCCCGGCCAACGACCTCCGATGCTCCCGCCGTAGGCACGCTCGGACGGGGGTTCGCCGCTCGGTCTAGCGCCGTACCGTTGCAAGGACTTCCTCGGTGGGGCGCGGACCGGACACCAGGCCAGCCCGCAATCCGCGGAGGAGCTGGCGCACCAGTGTGGCACGGTTGGCCGAGCGGGCGATCGTCCGCACCACCCGCCGGGATGTGACGATCGCGAAGAACGCGCGCTCCGACGGGGAGAGGGCTGCGCTGCGCCCGAGCATCCACACCATGTTGCGGACGTCGTAGAAGAAGCGCGGTCCGGGGTTGCTGCCGCTGTTGTAGTGGTCCGCCGTCTTGTGCACGACAACGCTTGCCGGGGCGAGCAGCCCGGTCCGCCGTCGCAGCAGTCGGGCGGTGTACTCGAAATCGTCGTTCCAGAGGAAGTAGTCGGCGATCGGGGCAGCCTCCTGCCGTGCAGCGTCACCATCGAGCAGGATCGAGCAGAACGAGGCCGAGCGGATCGGCTCGCAGCCGACGGCGCGCGCTCGCAGCGCCTGGTTCGCTGACCCCCCTCGTCGGCGCCGCGGGATGTTCATCCGGTGCTCCGTGCCGTCGACCCAGACGACTCGGCTCGCCACGGCCGCCGGCGGTGCCCCGTCGTACGAGGTCCAGGCCCGGACCAGCGCGCCGAGCGCGTCAGGCTTCGGGACGGCATCATCGTCGAGCAGCCAGACCGCGTCAGCACCTTCGTCGAGCGAGCGCGAGAGCCCGAGTGCGAACCCGCCCGCGCCTCCGACGTTCCGCCCGAGCTGGATCACCTCGACCTGCGGAAAGGCCGACCGGACCGCACGCGCGCTGCCGTCGCCCGACGCGTTGTCCACCACGACGACGTGGTCCGGTGGTCGGGTCTGCGCGGCGATGGCGCCGAGCACCTCGAGAACGAGATCGCGACGGTTGAACGAGACGACCACCGCGATCACCTTCAACGCGCCCGGCGGACGTGCGCCGGGACACCGCGTCATGCGTCCGGCCCGGCCGGCCGAGCCCTCCGCTGACGTGGACCAGCCGAATCTTGCGGAGCCGACGACTCGGCCTCGGCGAGCCGAGTCACGAGCGTGGTCACCAAGCGCACCACCCAGGCCGGAAGCTCCCCGTTCGTGTCGGTAGCCGCGGTGGCCCGCTCCTCATCCGTGAGGAGGATCGGTACCAGATCGTCAATGTCCCCCTGAACCCGCACGCCGAGCGCGACCACCTCGTCGGCGAGCTCGCGACTGCGCACGACCGCCCAGTCGTAGACAGCTGGGGGGAGAACCGCGCGGTCCGGCACGGCGCCGGACGACGGGTCCGGGCGGAGCACCTCGTTCGCAAGGTATTTGAGCACGTACTGCCGGTGGGTCTCGCTGTCGAACGTCGTCTCGAGCTCGCGGTTGACGCTCCGCAGCAGCTCGGTCTCGGGGTACCCGAGCGAGAAGTTGCTCCGCTGGTCCTGGTTCGTCTCGTACGCGTCGACGTTGAGCCCGATGACCTCGGCGAACCGTCGCCAGAGCAAGCGGGGCTCCGAACCGTCCGGCGGGACCGGGATGACGACCACATCCGCAGCGCTGGCGGCGCGCACCCAGCGACCGACGATCTGCCCGAGGTCATGGTGATGCCAGAAGCTGCGCCCGGAACCACGGGGGTCCGCGTCAGCGGCCATCACCGCCTCGAGATACGTGTGCAGCGACCAGCTGCGCCCGTGCTTGATCTTGTTCTGCCACGCCGAGGGGAGCAACCGGGCCAGGTCGCGGGCGGTCACGAGCACGGTGACCCGAGCCGGCCGGAGAGACTCCACCACGCGTTCGGCGGTCGCGTCGTCGGCGAAGCTCAGCAGCTCGCTGGAGATCACGACCGCTCGGCCCGGCCAGGCATGGGTCCGCCCGACCATCCGCTCCCACGCACCGGCGACGTTGCGTTGTCGGTTCGACAGGCTCAGCACGTCCCGCACCGCCCCGGCGGCGTCGCGGCCCCGGTTGACGTAGAGCACGCCCTCCTCCGCGAGCTGTTCGGGATGACTCTCGAGCACCTGCTGGAGATAGGAGGTCCCGGTCTTCATGGTGCCGATGTGCAGGTAGACGTCTGCGACGCCGGGGAGATCGACGCTCACCGCGACCGCTCTCCTGGCCGTCGCGGACGGTCCTCGTCGATCGCCTCCTGGTCGTAGAAGTCGTCTTCATCGTCGTCATGGTCATCAGATGCACCGCCGCCGGCCCGCCTGGTGCCGCCGGGTCTGTTACGGCGTCGGAGTGGTGCTGTCGCGACCTGGCCCGTCGATCGGGCCGACCTGTCGCTCTCGATCTCGACCAGCTTCCGGATCATGGACGCGAGGACGTACGCTGCGCGGTCCGGGTAGACGATCTTCGGGCCGGCCGTTGCCCTGTCGCTCGACGGCGGCTGGGGGAGCAGCTCCTCGAGGTCACCCACGACGTGGAGGTCGAGCACTCGCAGTGCCTCGATCAAGAGCTCGCTCCGTCGGACCGCCCAGTCCCTGGTTGCATCGTCGACCTCCGGTCGGTCGTCGGCGATGTCCTCGCTCGACGCGGCCCGCAGGACGCGGTTGGCGAGGAACCGGGTCGCCCATCGCTTGTGGTCCCGTTTGGGCATCGTCGCGAGTTCGACGTTCACCTGTCGCAGCAACTCGGTGTCGCTGTAGCTGAGGGAGAAGTT
>Ga0136637_1000059_pt1 | contig 16312 bp, 17 predicted proteins | sample AntDrymUQ8572106_2_FD_105497 | JGI IMG/M metagenome (GOLD analysis project Ga0136637, IMG submission 105497) | Polar desert sand microbial communities from Dry Valleys, Antarctica - metaG UQ857 (21.06) | ecosystem: Environmental > Terrestrial > Soil > Desert | place: Antarctica: Dry Valley... | reverse complement strand
GGCCATGGTCTGCGATCAGGACACGCCGAGCCCGCTGCGCACCGCCAGCGCCGAGCTCGCGGCGGTGCTGGACTCCGCCGCGAGGCTTCAGGAACTCGTTCCCGACGCGGTGCTCGTGGGCGGTTCAGCCGCGGCCCTGTATGCCGGCCACCGCGACTCGTTTGATCACGATCACGTGCTGGTCGATCTGCGCGACCGCTTCGACGTCGTGTTGGAGGCGCTGGAGTCCGAGGGCGATTGGGTGACCAACCGCGTTCGGCCAGGAAAGCTGATCCTCGGTCGGCTTGGCGACATCGAAGCCGGTGTGCGCCAGCTGATTCGCGCCCGTCCACTGGAGACGGTCGAGATTTCGCTGCCGTCGGGACGGACGCTTCGGGCGCCTACCGCCGCAGAGGCGCTACGGGTCAAGGCGTTTCTGATCGTTGTACGCAACCAGGTCCGCGACTTCTTGGACGTGGCCGCGCTGGGCGATCGCTTCGGGGTGGCGCAGGCGGCGGCGGTCCTGTCGGCTATCGACGAGTACTACGCCGACCAGCGCGGCGACGGACCGGCCGTCGCGACGCAGGTGGCGCGCCAGCTGGCCGATCCGCGGCCTGCTGATGGGTCAGTCACGCGTGAGCTCGACGCCTACCGAAACCTCGACGCGCGATGGCACGACTGGGCTCGCGTCCGCGCGGCGTGTCGCGAGCTCGCGCTTGTGATGGCGGAGGGCTGAGCGGGTGGCGCTGGCGTTTCGCAACCTCACGCTCACGCCTGACGCTCCGGTTGCCCAATGGCCCGGCGAAGCGGTACGAGCCGCTCTCGAGCGCGGCGATCTGCGTGACTGGCGGCGCATCGGCGCCGAGCTTCGACGAGACCCCTGGGGGCGCACGGCGCGGCAGGTCGAGGAAGTGCTTTCTCACAGCCGCCCCTACGGAGCCTCCGAGCTGATGGAGGGGCTGCTGAAGCAAGCGCGCGACCGCGCTGCGGCGGACGAGCGCGAGGCGGTCGCCGCGGAGGTGCGTGACGCCGTCGCCGGCAGTGGCCTGAGCAAGGCGCAGTTCGCCGCGCGGATCGGCACGTCGCCGTCGCGCCTGTCGACCTACCTCAACGGCAAGGTCACGCCGTCGGCGGCGCTGATGGTTCGCATGCGCCGGCTCGACGGCCGGCCCGATGTCTAGCCGCGCCGCCGCGCGTGAGTAGCGGTGGGATGAGCAGGGGCGCTGTCGCGGCGACGACCACGACGGTGGCGCATCGACCTCGAGACGTTCCGGCCGCAGCCCGATGCCGAGCGCGGCGACGACATGCTGCTCGCGCTCGGGCGCATGAACCCGCTGAAGAACCACCGCTGACGGCCCACGCCTGGAAGGAGCTACCGCGTGGGTCCGAGCTGTGCCCGGTCGGCATCGAGCCCGGGCTCGGCGAGAAGTACGGCGTGCGCTACGTCGAGCGCCCAAGCAAGCGACGAGGGCGTCAACGCGCTCTTCAACGAGGCCGCCGTCTTCGCGCAGACCTCGACGCACGAGGGCTTCTGCCTGCCCCCGCTGGGGGCGATCGCGACCGGCGGCGCCGTCGTCTGCACCGACTCGCACGGCAACCGCGACTTCTGTGTCGACGGCGAGAACTGCCTCATGCCGGCGGCGGGAGTGGAGGCGGTGAGCGCGGCGGTGGCGCGGCTGCTCGGCGACGCAGGGCTGCGCGAGCGCCTGGGCGCCGCCGGCAGCGTGACCGCGCAGGAGTACGCGGGGAGCGGCGGATCGACGCGGTGGAGGGGTTCCTGGCGGGGCTGGGGCGGCACGCAACGGACGGGCTGCTCGCTGACCGCGCGGCGCGACTGCTAGGAGTTCGATAGCCGTAGCCGTCGAGCTTGCCTAGGCGTCTGTGGCCGGCGTGCCGACGGCGCCGCCCTGGAGGCAGAGCTGCGTACCAGGGTGCAGCACCAGATCGACGGCCGCTGCCGCCTCGGCTTCGAGCGGGACGTAAAGGCGTGAACGATCGGGGGGATCGGGAGCGTCTGCACTCGTTCATCCGGGTAGTCGCGCCGCGCCCGATGCCGGCCTGAGCCGGGAACGCGACGGCGCCGTCCGTGTCCGAACTCACCCGAAGGGCCAGGTAGGGCCGGCCAGGCCCGCGGTCGGTCCAGCGCTACGGAGAGCGTACGCGCGGCGATCGTTGGCGCCGCGCAGACGTCGGCCTGCGAAGGATCTCGCGCCGTGAGCGACGCCCCTTCCAGGGTTGCCGAGCGGAGATCCAGGGCACCTTCCGGGTCGATCCGCGCGGATCGTATGCGACCGGACGGCGTGACGAACAGGGTACGGCGCGCGGCGCCCGCGAACCGCAACTGGGGTTTGAGGAGCCGTAGCAGCACCGAATGTCGCTGATAGGGCTGGAACGCCGACGCCAGCACGCCTTCGGGGACGTCACCGTCAAACAGGATCGTGTCGGCGCGGTCGATGCCGAGACGCGACGTGTCGGTGGCGAAGGACTGCGAAAAGCGGACGTTCTCCCCGCTGGACCACCGGGCCTCCACCTTCGACTAGGAGATCGCGAAGAGGCAGATCACGGCGCACAGACGAGGGCCACGACGGGGCGACCGCCGTCGCGCCGCCTCTGGATCGCAGGACCGTCACGTCCGCCGGCGTCGAGCGAGGTCCGAGCCTCAAGGGAAGCACTGCCAGGCCGATTCCGAGGATCGCCACCGGCAGGATGTCGATGAGGTACTTCAAGTCGCGTCCTACCCCGGCCGAACAGTCCGGCACGGGTCCAAGCGATGGCGCCGGCGTTCAAGAGGAAGGCGACGAGCACGAGCGAGAACCCTCGCCACGCAAAGCGTCGGTAGGTGATCGTGACCCCCACGAGGACGACGACGAGGATCTGGTCGATGACGACAAGCCAGAGCGGCGGGTCGGGTGCACCGAGCGAGCCGATCCACCTGAACTCGAGCGGACCGCCGAGCAGCGAAGGAACGAAGCCGTTGAGCCATCCGTCGCCAAGCGCCCGCTCGACGGTCTGGAGGTCGGGTCGCGGCGTCTCCACGAAGAAGTCGCCCAACAGGTAGGCGCCGGCGTAGAGCCCGACGACGACGCCGAGCGCAAGCCAGGCACCCCACGCCCGCTGAAGAGCGCGCCACCATCCAGCAGGGCTGTCCGAGGACGAGAAGAACAGGACGGCGATGATGGGCAGCAGCACCGATAGCTGGAGCGGCTTCTCGTAGAAGAGCAGCGCGCTGGCGAGCGAACCCGCGGTGAGCAGCGCGTACCGCGGTCCGCCGAAGACCTGGTGGCGCACGAAGGCATCGATGGCGATCACGGTGAACAGGATTCCGGGCAGAACCTGAAAAGCAGAGACCCACCACAGATAGCCTGACAGCCACAACGTGGAGCACCCGAACGCCACCAGGAGCCCCAGCACCGCGCGCCGGTTCCCGAACAGGAGCAGGAGGAGCCGGTACATCGCGACGAGGATGGCTACGTGCAGGACGGCCGACACCGCGACCACGACGGTGTGGTTCAGGCCGAAGATGCGATCCAGACCCATGAAAGCAGCTCGAAAGCCGGGGAAGAAGTGCCCGAAGGCCCCTCCGAGAGGTACGCGAACTCCGCGGGCGCGTCCCGCGCCATCGAGGCGAACAGGAAGTCATCCTGGTAGAAGAAACCTCCCCGCGCCACCATGGCGAGCGCCGCAGCCTGCACGATGATCAGCACCGCGGCCGGCGCGTGCGCGCGAATGTTGGCGCTACGGAGCATGCGCTAGGGCGTGAATATCCGCGAGCGCACGAGCCCGCGCCGGTGCGCGAAGAAGCGGGCCATCGTGGCGAGGGTCTTCAGCCCGTAGACGAGGCTCTGGCGCAGTGAGGCCGAGGAGGCCTCCGGGAAGTACTTGGTCGCGACAGCGACCTCGTGGACCGCGAAGTCGAAGTGCACGGCCTGGGCGATGATCTCCGAGTCGAAGACGAAGTCGTTCGAGTTACGCAGGAACGGCACGGACTCCAGGAACGTGCGGCTGTACGCCCTATAGCCCGTGTGCAGCTCTGCGAACCGTCGCCCGAGGACGCGGTTCTCGGTCTCCGTCAGGAACCGGTTGGAAACGTACTTGTACAGCGGCATGCCTCCCCGCCGGGCGCCGCCGGGCGTCAAGAAGCGCGAGCCGAGCACCAGGTCTGCCTCTCCGGAGAGGACCGGGCGCACGAGGTCGGGCACAAGCGACGGGTCGTACTGGCCGTCGGGGTGCAGCATGACGACGACGTCGGCTCCGAGCCGCAGCGCTTCCATGTAGCAGGTCTTCTGGTTCCCGCCGTATCCCACGTTGTGCGGATGACGGATCGTGTCGATCTCCAACGACCGAGCGACCTCGATCGTCGCGTCGGAGGAGAAATCGTCCACGAGGATCACGCGGTCGACCCATCCGGTGGGGATGTCGTCGAGGGTGAGCTGCAGCGTCAGCGCCGCGTTGTACGCCGGCATGACGACCACGATGACCCTGTCTTGCAGCAGCGCGACATCGCGCGGGTCGAGATCGTCGCGGTCTTCGGCAGTGGCAGACTCGGGACTGACACCGGTCTTGTCGAGCATTGGATCTCCTAGCGTACGGTCGCGTGCGCGGGTTGCGACGCGGCCCGGCGGGCGAACCACACCGCGGCGGTCATGAGCAGAACGTACTGCGCGAACTGGGCGACGCCGGCCACGGCGATGAGTATCCGCTGAGGCTCCTCGACACCGATCACCCGCTCGCGCACCCATCCGGGCAGCGAGCCGTAAGGCTGCCAGAAGAGCATTGCGAGCGCGTACCCGGCGCTCAGCAGCAGCCATGAGCTGATGCCGGCCCCGCGGCGGACGAAGTCTACGAAGAGCACCAGAAGCAGGGGCGCCAGCAGGATCTGATAATGGCTCCAGGCGATTGGACTGACCATCGGCGACAACACGCACGCCAGGGCGAAGGGCTCCCACGCGCGACCCGGCAACCCGCGCAGCAGGTCGATGAACAGGACGGCCATGAGCGCCACCCCGCCGAGAACGACCGCACGGACGACGTTCCAGTCATCGCCGCCCGACAGCCGGCAGACCGTCGACCCGGGCGCGAAGTTCTCGAACTGACAGGCCCAGATGTTGGCTGGCTGCGACTTCATCGAGAAGTTGGAGAGCGCGGGGAGCGGGTTGAGCGCCGCCAGCTCACCGGCCCAGATGGCGAGGACGCCCTGACTGGCGATCAGGATCGCGCCGACCGCTACGACCACGTACAGCCCGGCTCGTCTTGAGTCGCGGCTCAGCAGCAGGACGAGCGGCAGGAGCAGCACGATCGGCTTGATGCAGATCGAGACCGCGATCGCGGCAGCGGCCCATCCGGGGCGTTTGCGGCGGATGAGCCAGAATCCCAGGACAGCGAGCGCCAGAGCGATGATGTTGAACTGCTTCCACCACAGCGATGACACCATCGGGGCGAAGCACACGGCCGCCGCAAGGCTCACCCACCATGCCCAGAGGGGCAGCCGGGGTCTGAGCGCGAGCCACACTCCGGCGAGCAGAGCGAGCACGGTGACGAGGTTGAGCACGGTGAGCAGGGTCGCGGCCGTCTCGACGCTGACGAGGAGCGAGACGAGCCCCATGACGACCGCGAGGAGCGGCAGGGAGATCCACGTGGCGAGCGCCTCGGGACGGCCCGTGGCGCGCGCCGCCTGGCCCCCCTCGTAGGCGAGCCCGGTGTCGAGGGGGGCAGGGTCGTTGAACGCCACGTATGCCCAGATGCCGAGGATGATCGCCAGCGCCAGGCCAAGCGCTGCCTCCCCTCGCCGCAACGCGATCGAGCGCGCGAACGCCCGGCCCGATGAGACGGTGGCCCTCACGTACTCGACCGCTCGCGCCGCAGGGCACCGATGCCGCCGTAGCGCACCACGAGGAGGACGAGGCCGAGCACGGTGATCGGAACGAACGCCACGAAGCGAGCCAGGATGGCAACGCCGACCGCCACGCCGTCCGTCACCTCCAAGGCGGCAAGGCCGAACAAGACGGCCGCATCGTACGTTCCCACGTACCCGGGCGCTGCGGGCACGAGCGCGAAGAAGTTCGCGATGACGACCAGGAACACCCCTTCGAGGATGGACAGATCGAGTCCCACCGCTTGTGCCACCAGGGCGAACACGGCACCCTCGAGCAGCCAGACCGCGCCGCTCAGCGCGGCGAGCACGGCCCCACCCGCGTCAACAGGGTCTTGCTCGCCGCTACGAAGGGCCTGATCCGGGCGGCGAACCCCTCCATCAGTCCCCGCCGGCGCAGCCGCAGGTACACCAGCAGGCCGGTGGCACCTGCGGCGAGGGCCGCCACGCCGCCGATGGCGGGCCCGATGCCGGCGGGGGAGCCTGCGACCCCGGCGAACGTCACGACCGCGAGCAGGATCACCAGCGAGATCACGTCGAGCGCACGCTCGGCAACGATCGTGCCGAGGATCTCGCGTCGGCGGCCACTCGAGCGCTGGTGCATGAGGACGATCCGCAGAACCTCCCCGCCGCGGGCCGGCAGCACGACGTTGCCCATGTATCCGACCGCGACCAGCCCGTAGGCGTCGACGGCCCGATGGCGTATTCCGGCCTCACTCAGGATCGTGTGCCAGCGCCAGCCGCGTAGCACCATCGTCGACGAGTGCACCAGCACGGCGAGCCCGAGCACGGCGATTGCCCCTCGGGACGTGGGAAGCGCCGGAGAACCCTGCCTCGTGATCCACCACACGACGGCGGCAAGCGATACGAGGGAGATCGCGTAGCCGAGGAACTGCTGCGATCGGCGGTGCCGACGCGCTGCGTCCCGCGGGGCGGCGGCATGTACCTCGGCGGCCGGGGAGTCGATCGTCGACACGTTCCTCACAGCTCCTCCGCGATGCGGGGCGCCTCGCGATTGAAGACCCACAGGCCCCGCAGGAACGTCGCGTCGACGGCAGCCCCGGGGACGAGCAGCCATAGCGTGCGTTGAAGTTCTCGCACGTCCCCGCCAGTGGCCACCAACCGTACCATTTCGCTACTGATCGATCTGGGCGCGCACGGCCTCGATCAGAGCCTCGTCCACTTGACGCTCGTGGGCCGCGTAGTTGGCGATGAGCTTTCCCAGCGCATGGCGCCAGGTGTTCCCGGGATTGCCGAGTCGCGACGGCGAAAAGGTGTCCGGACCGCGAGCGAGTAGCTGCTCGGCTCGAGCGAGCGCGGCCTGCGCGCGGGCCTGTGCGTCAGGCGACGATCCGTTGCCGGCGGGCGGTCGAATCGCTGACATCGGCCGCCGCAGGTACTCACCGTGATGCTCGCCGTCCCGCACGCGCTCGAGCACGACGATGTCCTGGAAGTTCAGCGCACCCTGGGGCAGGTAGGCCTTGATGCGAAACCAGCGGCTCCAGTGAGAGAAAACGTAGCTGGTGGCGTGGTAAGCGCCGCCGTACCACTCGGGGAACCCCTTGTCCTGCCAACCCTTGTCAGGCATGAACAGAAAGCCCAGTCCCGAGTAGATCTCGCGCTCGTCGATCGCGTCTCCGCTGTTGTTGATCATGGCGTTCTCGTACTGGGCGAACGCGTGTTCACCGTGGACGGTGAGCACGAGGTGCCCGCCGACCCGGGTGATGCGCCGCAGCTCGAGCAACCAAGCGTCCTGACGCTCCTCGTCGAGATGCGTGAAGACGCTGTGGTTGTAGACCAGATCGAACTGGCCGTCCTCGTAGGACGTCGGGGGCAACGGATCGTTGACGTTCGAGGTGGCGAACGTCAGGTTCTCGCGCATCCAGGTGATCGCGTCGGCGTCCGTGTCCGTCCCGTGCAAGCTGACGCCGCGCTCCGCGAGCGGCTCGAGCCACGTCAGCATCCTGCCGCAGCCGCAGCCGAAGTCCAGGATGTGCTCGTAGTCTTGGAAGCTGCGTCCGACGCCCGCAAGCGCGTCGATGACGCACTGTACTGAGGCCAACCCATAGCGGAAGAAGCTCTCGGCGTGCGGGTCGCCGGCGACCCGCACGGACAGCTCCGACCCGGGGAAAGGTCGCGTCCCCGGGGCCGCAAGGATGTCATTGCTGGTCATGGTCTCCCGTGGGTTTGGTTCAAGGTTAGGCAAGCTGCCCGGACTCGGCGCTCACAGCTCTTCGGCGATTCGCGGGGCCTCGCGGTTGAAGACCCAGAGTCCGAGCAGGAAAGCCCCTATCGCCACGCCCAACGGCACGATCAACCGTATACCACCACCGATCGCATCGGCCGCGCTGGCGTAGCCGGGATCGACGACTAGATGTCGTGCCTCCTGCAGCACGGCGGCGAGCGGGTTGGCGACGAGCCCACTGGCGAGCACCTCATGCTTGTCGCGGATGGTTTCGTAGGGCACGAGGATCAGTGAGCCGTAGAACGTGATCTGAAGGACGACGTCCCAGATCGGCTGCACGTCGCGGTAGCGCACGTACAGCGCCGACAGAAGCATCGACATCCCGGTGGCGAACAGCGCGAGGAGGATCAGCAGCGGTGGCAGGCCGAGCCAGCCCAGGCTTGGATCGACGCCGTTGGCGAGCGCGAAGATGACGACGACGACGAGGTTCAGCAGGAGGTTGAAGCTCGCCGTGAGCACGACCGCCAGCGGAATCACGACGCGTGGGAAGTGGATCTTGCGCACTAGGTTCTCGCGGTCGACGACGCAGGAGACCGCCCCCGAGGTCGCCTCGGCGAAGAACGTGAAGAGGACGATTCCCAGCAGCAGCGCGACGGGGAAGTTCTCGAGCTCTCCCCCGAGTGGCACGATTTGCGTGAACACGACGTAGAGCACGCTGAACAGCATCAGCGGGCGCATGAGCTGCCAGACGTATCCGAGCGCGGAACCGAAGAACCGCAGCTTGAAGTCGTTGCGCGCGATCGCGACCGTCAGCTGCAGCGTTCGCCGCCAGCCTCCCGAGAGGGCGGAGGGCCCCTTGATCGCTTCGCCGAGGTCGAGCGGCCCGGCCACCGGGCTAGCGCTAGCCAACCTGGCCCGCCGGCTGATCGGCCCTGACACGCTCGATCGTCCACTCGCCGGGAACGTCCACGAGACCGCCGGCGGTGTGGGCCGAGCGGACCACGAACGACATCTGCCCGGCCCAGCGATCCATCAGCTCGTGACCGGCCCCGCGGTGCGCGAGGTTCGCTACCGGCTCGTAGCGTCCGGGACCCAGGATGTTGTCGAAGCTCACCGCGAACCGCGCCCGCTCCCCGCGCTGGAAGCCTCCGGTCAGGTCGTCGCTGATGATCGTCGTGAGGATCATCACGTTGTCGCCCCGCTCGTTGCGCAGGGCGATCGTCAGCGACGGGTGGTTGATCATCTCGTTGAACTGCACGACGGCGCAGAACGTGCAGCGCGATCCCTGCAGCACCTGGTCGACCTGCTCTCCGGCCTCGTTCTCCAGCCAGCCGTCGACGACGCGCGCGAAGCCGTCGCCGGCACGTTCGCCGTCCTGCGGCTGCTCCGCGGCGGTGAAGTTCAGTTCCAGGTAGCGATTGCCGACCTCCTCGGGTTCGCCGATCGCGACCATCTCTCCGTGGTCGAGCAGCATGACGCGGTGACAGAGGCGCTGGACGGTGCCCATGTCGTGGGTCACGAACAGGATCGTCTTGCCCTCGTCGCGCATGCGATTGAACACGTCGAAGCACTTCTGCTGGAAGGCGGCGTCGCCGACCGCGAGAACCTCGTCGATCAGCAGGATGTCGGCATCGACCTGAACCGCGACGGAGAAGGCCAGGCGCACGTGCATTCCCGACGAGTAGTTCTTCAGCTTGAGCTCCTGGAACTCCTCGAGCTCGGCGAACTCGATGATCTGGCGGTAGCGCGCCTTCGCCTCGGCGGGGGTGAGGCCCATCATGATCCCGTTGAGCACGACGTTGTCGTACGCGGCCAGGTCGGGATTGAACCCGACCCCGAGCTCGATGAACGTCGACATCCGCCCGCGGCGGCGCATGCTTCCGGTGTCGACGCTGTAGATCCCCGCCAGGCACTTCAGCAGCGTGCTCTTGCCGCTGCCGTTGCGACCTACGATCCCGAAGAACTCGCCTTCCTGCACGGCGAAGCTGATGTCGCGCAGCGCTTGGAACTCGCGCTGCCCGCGCCCGCGCAGCGGATGCAGCACCCGTTCCTTGAGCGTATGGGTCGCTTCCTCGGGCGTGCGAAAGCGCTTGGAGACGTGCTCGACGGTCACCGCGGGCGGGCGATTCTGCGCGCTGCTCATGAGGCGAGAGCGTACCGGCCACTCCGCGCGGCGCCCCCCGCTCCATAGACTCGGGCGTCGGCGTCCGTCGATACTGACCGTGGGGCGCCGGGCAATCGCCCGTTCGGACATGCCCTCGCCGCCGCTTGACATCGCACCGCAGCGTCGCGTGCTCATCACGGGCGGCGCGGGGTTCGTCGGTGCCTGCCTCGCGATCGCCCTGCGCCGCCGCCATCCTGCCTGGGAGATCGTCGCGCTCGACAACCTCAAGCGCCGCGGATCGGAGCTCAATCTCGCGCGCCTGCGCGAGGAGGGCATCGCCTTCGTCCACGGCGACATTCGCGACGGCGCTGACCTCGACGCGGCAGGCGCGGTCGACGTGCTCGTCGAGTGCTCTGCCGAGCCGTCGGTGCTCGCCGGGACCGATGGCTTGCCGGAATACGTCGTGCGGACGAACCTGCTCGGCGCCTACCACTGCCTGGAGCATGCGCGGCGCCACGGCGCGGCGTTCGTGTTCCTGTCGACGAGCCGCGTCTATCCCGTTGCGGCGCTGGAGTCGCTGGCATTCGAGGAGGCGCCGCTGCGCTATGAGCTCAGCGACGCGCAGACCGTGCCGGGAGCCTCGTCGGCCGGCATCGCCGAAGCACTGCCGATGAGCGGGCCGCGCTCGCTGTACGGGGCGACGAAGCTCAGCGCGGAGCTGCTGATCGAGGAGTACCGCGAGACCTACGGGATCCGTGCCGTCGTCAATCGCTGCGGCGTGATCGCGGGCCCGTGGCAGTTCGGCAAAGCCGACCAGGGGGTGTTCACGTACTGGATGCTCGCCCACGTCTTCGACCGGCCGCTGCGATACATCGGCTACGGCGGATCGGGCAAGCAGGTGCGCGATCTCCTGCACATCGACGATCTCGTCGCGCTCATCGACGAGCAGGTCGTCAACCTCGAACGCTGGGACGGCATGACGGTGAACGTCGGCGGTGGGCGGGCCGGCAGCCTGTCGCTGCTGGAGACGACCGCCCTCTGCCGCGAACTGACGGGCAGGCACATCGAGGTAGAGTCATCCACCGAGCAACGACCGGGCGATGTGCGCATCTACCTGTCGGACTGCGCGTTGCTGCATGGGCACACCAGCTGGCGCCCCGAGCGTTCTCCTCGCGACGTGCTCGCCGACATCTTCAACTGGATCAACGAGAACCAAGGCGCCGTGCGAGCGGCGCTCTGATCTCAAGAGGACGCGAATGCCGACAGCGATCGTGACAGGCTCAGGTGGACTCGTCGGCTCGGAGTCGGTGCGTCGGCTCGTACTCGAAGGCTACGACGTGATCGGCCTGGAGAACGACATGCGCGCGCGCTTCTTCGGCGTCGAGGCCTCGACCCTGCAGACGACGAAACGCCTGACCGCCGAGCACGACGCGTTTCACTCGATCGAGTTGGACATCCGCGATGCCGAGGGTGTCGCGGGCATGTTCGCCCAGCACGCCTCCGAGCTCGCGCTCGTCGTGCACGCGGCGGCGCAGCCCTCACACGACTGGGCGGCCTCGGACGCGCAGACCGACTTCACCGTGAACGCCAACGGCACGATGAACCTGCTCGAGGCCGCTCGGCATCACGCAGCAGATGCGACATTCATCTTCTGCTCGACCAACAAGGTCTACGGTGACCTGCCCAACGCGCTGCCGTTGATCGAGGGGGAGCGGCGACTGGAACTCGCCGCTGATCATCGCTATCACCGGGGCATCGACACCTCGATGTCGATCGACGGCTCGACGCATTCCCTCTTCGGCGTGTCGAAGGCCGCCGCGGATCTGATGGTCCAAGAGTACGGTCGCTACTTCGGCATGCCGACGGTCTGCTTCCGCGGCGGCTGTCTCACCGGGCCCAACCATGCTGGCGCGAAGCTGCACGGCTTCCTGTCCTACCTCATGCGCTGTACGGTCACGGGCGATCGGTACACGGTCTTCGGCTACGGCGGCAAACAGGTGCGAGACAACATCCACTCGGCCGACCTCGTCGCGGCGTTCCTGGAGTTTCACGCCGCACCGCGGCCGGCGGCCGTCTACAACATCGGTGGGGGACGTGACTCCAACTGCTCGATGCTCGAGGCGATCGACCTCTGCGAGCGCATCGCCGGGCGCTCGCTGGATCACACGCTCGTCGACGACAACCGCGTCGGCGACCATCGCTGGTGGGTATCGGACCTCGCGCCCTTCCGCGGCGACTACCCCGGCTGGGATCTGCGCTATGACGTCGAGGGCATCCTGCGCGAGATCCACGACCACAACGTCGAGCGCTGGTCGATGGCGCCATGAAGTTCTCGGTCGTCATCCCGGCGCACAACGAGGAGGCATCGATCGGGCCGACCGTGACGTCGGTGGCCGAGGAGCTCGCGGCGGCGCAGATCGACTACGAGATTGTCGTCGTGGACGACGCCAGCCGAGATCGCACCGGAGAGCGGGTGGCGGAGCTCGCGGCCGCAGATCCTCGCGTGCGCTGCGTGCGCTCGCACCTGCCCGGCGGCTTCGGGTTCGCCGTCCGCGCAGGACTGGACGTCTACACGGGCGACGCGGTCGCCATCGTCATGGCCGATCTATCCGACAGTCCACGCGACCTCGTGGCCTACTACCGCGCGCTGCAGGACGGCTATGACTGCGCCTTCGGCTCGCGCTTTGTGCCCGGCTCGCAGGTGGTCGACTATCCGCGCTTCAAGCTCGCGATCAACCGCTTCGTGAACCTCGCGATCCGCAGCGTCTTTCGCCACGGCTTCAACGACACGACGAACGCCTTCAAGGCCTACCGCCGAGAGGTCATCGACGCTGTGCAGCCGTTGATGTCCAATCACTTCAACCTCACGGTAGAACTGCCCCTGAAGGCGATCGTGCGCGGATACTCCTATGCGATCCTGCCGATCACCTGGCGCAACCGCGCGCTCGGCGAGTCGAAGCTACGCCTCAAGGAGATGGGCGGCCGCTACCTCTTCGTGGTGCTCTACGTCTGGCTTGAGCACCATCTCAGCCGCGGCGACTACCGCCGGCCGGGCTTTGACCCCCCGCGTTTCGGTCGACGCTTCCGCGCGGGCCCGGAGGGCCTGGAGGAGGCTGACGAATCTCAGACCGCAGGTGGCGTCGGCAGTGGCAACGGCTGAGGCGGGGCTCGAGGGTCGGCTCGGCCGGGGCGTGCGCCGGATCGGACCCGACCGGATCGCGCTTGCGCTGTTGGGGTGCCTGGTCCTCGCCAGCGTCGTGTGGCTGATGCGCGAGGGCCGCGGCCTGATCTTCTTCTTTGACGAGTGGAACTTCCTGCTGGAGCGCCGCGACGGGCTCGACGGGCTCTTCGCCCCCCACAACGGCCACCTCTCGCTCGTTTCGGTCGCGATCTACAAGCTGCTGTTCGCAACGGTCGGCGTGGAGCCCTACTGGGCCTACCGGCTGCTCACGGTCCTCCTGCACGCGCTCTGCGCCGGGCTGCTCTTCGTGCTTGCGCGCCGCGCGGCGGGCAACGCCGTCGCACTGGCCGCAGCGGCCGTGCTACTGCTGCTCGGCGCGGCATGGCAGGTCGTACTGTGGCCGTTTGAGATCTCCTACCTCGCATCGATCGCCGGCGGCCTGTGCGCGCTGCTCGCCCTCGATCGCCGCACGCGCCGCGGGGACGCCGTCGCCGCAGCCGCGGTGCTCGTCTCGCTCGCGAGCTCGGGCCTGGGCATCGCCGTGGCCGCCGGCGTGCTGGTCGAGTTGCTTGCGGACCCCGAGCGCCGCGCTCGGCTGTGGGCGGCGCTTGCGCCCTGCGCGCTGTACGGCATCTGGTATCTCGTGGCGCTGCCCGAGGGGGAGGCCAGGCTCAGCAACGTCGACGCGACGCCCGCCTACGTCGCCGACGCCGCTGCGGGAGCCGTCGGGGCAGTGGTCGGCCTCGGTCTGGACTGGGGCCGGGTGCTGCTCGCCGCCGGCGTGCTGCTGGCGGTCGTGCGCTGGCCGCCCCGCCGGCGTGTGTCGCCGCGCCTGGCCGGGCTGGTTGCCACGGCGCTGGCCTACTGGAGCCTCGTCGGGCTCGCGCGCGCGCATCTCGCCGAGCCGCTGGCCAGCCGCTACCTGTACCTCGGTGCCGTGCTCGTGCTGCTCGTCGCCGCGGAGGTGGTCCGCGGCAGGCCGCCCCTGGGCCGGCCGGCGGTGGCGCTGCTCGGCGTCGTGGTACTCGCGTCGTTGGTCTCCAACCTCGGCCAGCTGCGCACGGGCGCAAACGGCCTGCGTGGATCCACCAACGACGTGCGCGCGGCGCTCGCCGCCTCCGAGCTGACCCCGAAGGCGGTGCCGGGAGCGCAGGTGCTCGCGCCCACGGCGGCGCCGCAGGTGACGGCCGGCGCCTACCGCGAGCTCGTCGCGGATCTCGGCTCGCCAGTCGGCGGTCCCGCGGAGGTGCTCGACGACGGACCGCAGACGCGCATCGCGGTGGACGCCGCCATGATGCGCGAGCTGGGGGTCGGCGTCTCTGCGGCCGGCGATGTGGCCCCGGCGGCGGGTGCCCCACCGCCGAGGATCGCGGCCGCGATCGGCGGACGGGCGCGTGCGAGCGGATCGTGCGTGCTCTACACGCCCGCGGGCCCCGGTGCGGCGCTGGACCTGACGCTCCCTGCTGGCGGCAGCGTGGTGCTGCATGCGGTCGAGGCGCCCGCCGAACTGCGCCTGCGGCGCGTCGCGACCGGCTTCTCGGCAGTGGCGATCGGCAGCGCCGCGCCCGGCGCTCCGGCCCTGATCAGCGTGCCGGTCGACGAGCTGTCGCAACCGTGGGTGCTGCGCGTGTCGCCGGCGGCGACGGTCCGCGCGTGCGCGGGGCCGGCGTGATGCGTCGCCTCGGGCTGCGCGACATCGCCGGCTTCGTCGTCTCGATCCTCACGATTGCAGCGGTCGCGTGGTGGGCCTCCCATCAGGAGGCACCGACGATCCCGACTGCTCCGCGCAGCCTCGCGCTGATCGGCGCGGCGCTGGGTGTCTACATCGCCGCGACGCTTGCGCGCGGATGGCGCTGGCACAAGGTGCTCGCGCACGCACGGATCGACCACGACGTGCGCGACGCCCACGCGCTGGTCACGGTCGGATACATGGGCAATACGGTGCTGCCCGCACGCGGCGGCGAGGCGCTGCGGATCCTGCTGCTCGCCGAGCGCTCGACTGCCCGGCGGCGCGAGGTGCTCGGCTCGATCATCGCAGAGCGGGTGTTCGACGTGGTGGCGCTCGTCCTGCTGTTTGCGGTGATGACCTTCGTGGGGATCGCGGGGACCCCGGCCGGCGAGTCGCCCGCCCTGATCGCGATCGTGGTGGTGGTGGCCGGCGCCCTGCTGCTCGTGACCTACCTGCGCCTGCGCCGCCGCGGGCGCTTCGAGCGCTTCGCGCAGGCGCTGCGCCCGATCGCCGGCGCGTCGCGCATCCTGGCGCGCCGCATCGGACCGCTGCTCGTCCTGGTGACGCTGCTGGTCTGGCTCTCGGAGGGTCTGATCTTCACGCTCGTCGCCGAGTCCCTGCAGATCGAGCTGTCGCTGCTGGAGGGCACCTTCCTTGTCGTGCTCGCGAGCTTCTTCGCGCTCGTGCCGGCCGCCCCGGGCTACGTCGGGACCTACGACGCGGCGATGCTCTTCGGCCTCGGCGCGCTGGACATCCGCGGGGGCGCCGCCGTGAGCTTCGTGATCCTCGCGCGCCTCGTCCTGTTCGGCCCGATCACCGTCGCCGGGCTGATCCTGCTATTGACGCGCTATGGCGGCATCAGCCGCGTCTGGCGCGCTCTGCGCGAGCGTACCTCCGAGCCGGCGCAGTCGCCGGCATGACACATCACCCTCAGAACTCCGGCGATGCCACCCGCCGGTCGATCGGGAGGTTCTGCTCGGTGAGGTGCGCGCGGTTGAGCCACTCCCAGTGCAGCTGCAGCTGGTAGCCGTCTCCGTCGGGCGCAGACTGCTCGGAGGCCGGCGGTCGGAGGTATCGGCAGAATCAGGCGCGGGCTGCGCGAGCGAAAGGCCGAGCCCGCGGAATCCCCTGTTTGATATCGAGCTTGCAGAGCGCGCCCGGCTTCTACGGCAGCTCTGGTGCAAGCACCCGCGGGTCGGTGGGGGCGAGTTGCTCGCGCATGTGCTGGCGGTTCAGCCACTCCCAGTGCAGGCGCAGCTGATTGG
>Ga0136637_1000058_pt1 | contig 16335 bp, 12 predicted proteins | sample AntDrymUQ8572106_2_FD_105497 | JGI IMG/M metagenome (GOLD analysis project Ga0136637, IMG submission 105497) | Polar desert sand microbial communities from Dry Valleys, Antarctica - metaG UQ857 (21.06) | ecosystem: Environmental > Terrestrial > Soil > Desert | place: Antarctica: Dry Valley... | reverse complement strand
CGACGATCAGGTCAAGCAGCGCCAACGTCCCAGCGCGATCGCCCGGCGCGGTTTGTGTGACCACAATCACCTCGCGCCGAAGCCACCGCTGTATACAGTGGGCCATGGGCGTCGGAGAGCGATAGATGTTCTGGCGCCGAGCGCAGCCAACGGAGCACCACGTCGACTTCTCGGGGCACTTCGAGCGCACCGCGTTCGCCGTTGGGGACTATGCGGTCGCCAACACGTACAACGGAACGGTGATCCAGCACTTCGCTGCAGGCACGGCGCCGCGACCGACACGCCGCCCGTCGCCGCAGAGCAGGCCGCCTCGCGACCCTGTTGAGCTCTTGGGCCGCGAGGCAGAGCTCGAGCTCGTCGATGCGATGCTGCGCTCGGCGTCGGCCGTCGTCTTGCACGGAGCGTCCGGCGTGGGCAAGACGGTTCTCCTCAAACACGTTGCCGCGAATATCCGAGACAGCTGGCCGGACGGCGTGCTGTACGCGAACGTCGGTGCTCAACAGCTGGAGGACGTCCTGCAGTGGCTGTTTACCGTCTTCTGGGACACCGGCGAAGTCGTGTACGCCCCTGGATCGCTAGGGGTCGGCGAGTACCTCGCCGATGTGCAGGCGCTCGTGGTGCTCGACGACATCGATCTTGACAGCGCCGATGTCGAGCGACTTCTCGGTGGCGCCCGCGGCTCCGGCTTCGTGCTGGGCGCGGCTCAGCCGCGATCGGCGGGCACCCAGTGTCGGCTCGGCGGCTTGGATACCGCTGCGGCGGCCCGTCTGTTTGCCCGCGTGCTCGGACGGGCGGTCAGCGAGGTCCAACGGCCGGATGTCGACGCGTTCGTCGCGCGCGTCGAGGGGCTGCCTGGCTTCGTCGTGACCGGCGCGCAGCTCGTTCGCGACGGTGTCTGCACCCCTCGCGACCTGCGCGATGAGGCCGGTGTCGTGCTGGCCCGCCGGCGACTGCTCGCGCTGCCCGCCGAGCAGCAGGAGCTGCTCGGTCTGCTGGCCGAGTTGGCGCCCGCACCGATTACCGGCGACCGGCTGGCCGCCGACGCCGAGGGGCGCTTTGAGGGCCTGCGCGCGGCGGGCTTGGTCGAGCGTCACAGCCCGCGCTACACACTAACGGGGGCAATCGATGCGACGGCTGCGCGCGCGCTGCCGCACATGGGCTCGCCGGAGTTCTTGCGCCACCTGGCCGCCGAGGCCGAACGCGTCGGCGCCCACGACGCGCCGACCGTCGTGGCGGCGCTCGCCTGGGGCCAGAGAGACGGCCAGGACCAAGAGGTTCTCCGCGCCGCCCGGGCACTGGCGCCGTCCATGATGAAGGCGGGCTGCACAGGCGCATGGCAAACGGTCGCCGAGTTTGGTCTCGCCGCGGCACGGCGGCTGGAGCGCCTCACCGACGAGGCACTGTTCTTACACGAGCAGGGCACACGGCTGGGATGCCTCGGCGAGCACGATGACGCGCGTACGGCGCTAACGCGGGCGCGCGACATACGCCGACGACTGGGTGACGACGACGCGGCAGCCGTGTCGGATCACAACCTGCGCCAGCTCTTCGGTGACCCGGGCGGCAACGACACCGACGGTTCCAACCGAGGAGGCGGCGGGGACGGCGGCCGGCGCCCACCCGGCCTCCCCGTTGTAGCCGTCCTAGCCCTCGTCGGCGTCGCACTGCTGGTCGTTGTGGTTCTCGCGACGCGCGGTGGCTCCGAGAGGATCGTGACCATCCCGGCACCGATAGCGTCCACTGCGCCCAAGATCGTGATCACGAGCCCGGCGGACGGGGCCATCTACCAGTTGGGGACCCGGATCCGCGCGCGCTATAGCTGCACGAACGCCCGTCAGTGCCGGGGCGACGTCAACACCGGGGTCCCGGTCAACGGCCGCCCGGGGACGCACCCGTTCACCGTGCGCGCGACCGGTGCCGATGGTGCGCAGGTCGCCAGCACCGCCACGTACACCGTCAAGCCAGGGGTGGCGTCAAAGAGTGTGACGATCGTCATCACGAGCCCCGCGGACGGAGCCACGTACCAGTCGGGAACGCGGATCCGCGCACGGTATAGCTGCACGAACGCGCGTCAGTGCCGGGGCGACGTCAGGGTCGGGGTCCCGGTAAACGGCCGCCCGGGGACGCACGTGTTCACCGTCCGTGCGTCCAGTGTCGATGGAGCGCGCGTCGCCGGCACCGCGACGTACACCGTCAAGCCGGGCGTGCCATCCGAGGGCCCGAAAATCGTCATCACGAGCCCGGCGCACGGGGCCACGTATGACTCGGGGACCGCCATCCTCGCGGACTACCAGTGCACGAACGCACGCAGCTGTGCGGGCAACGTCAAGGCCGGCGAAGCGATCAACAGCGATCCGGGGTCCCACAGCTTCACCGTGCGGGCGACAGGCAGCGATGGCCCGCCCGTAGACCGTACAGTGACGTACACCGTCACGTCCGCGCCATCCGATCCGCTGGAGGTCGAGGCGAGCGCGATCGTGTCGAAGGCCGGCTTCGTCTCGCTCGCCTACGGCTGCTCAGGGGGAACGGCGCCGCTGCGTTGCACGGCCACGCTGGACGGCGAGCCGGCCGAACCCGGCGCGACAGTCGGATGCGGCCGCCACGCCGTCGTTGTTCGCGTCACCGATGCTGTCGGCGCGGAGCAGAAGCGCCAATTCAACCTCAACGGAGGGGATTGCCGGCGATGAGCGACCAACCGAAATACAACACCGACTTCAGCGGCACGTTCCACAGCGCCCAGTTCGGCGTCGGTGATCATGTGCAACTGACAATGAACGCCGGCGCCGCGGCAGCGTCAAACCTCAGCGCGGAGCAGCTCGCGCAGCTGCGAACGGCGATTGCGAGGCTCGCCGACGATGTCAGCGCTCGCGCCCCGAAGGACTGCCGCGAGGCGGCGCTTGAGCAGGTCCAGCACCTCGCGGACGCGACGGTCGCTGCCGACGTCGTGGACGTCCCCCGCCTCAAGCGCGTCACGCGCTGGTTCGCACAGAACGCCCCTGAGCTCGCCGAGGCGGTCACCGGACTGCTCTTCGGGCCCGCGGTTGCAGCGCTCGTCGGCCGAGCGGGAGGGCTCGCCACGGCGCTGCTCGCCGCCGACGAGGATGAGGATGCGCGATAATGGCTTGCCGATCCAGCATCATCGTTTTGCGCGATGTGTGGTATTTGCATACGCACGGCATCGAGGCGGATCCGCTCCCGGGCGAACCGGGCGGCACGACCGCGGCGAGCGACAATCGACCTCGTCGAGCTGGCCGGCCAGTGCACCGCCATGCGCCGCAGCGCCAATGATCGGATGGTGGGCAGCTGTTCGCTGCACGACCAGCGCACGCCGTCGTTCACGATCACGCCCAACAAGCAGCTGTTCAAGTGCTTCGGCTGCGATGCCGGCGGCGACGCGCTGAGTTTGGTCCAGCTCAAGGAGGGCCTCGATTTCCCGGAGGCACTGGATTTCCTCGCGCCGCGCCGGCGTGATAGCGCCGCCGCGGCCTGCACGGTGACCTCGTAGTTTGCGGGCTGGGGCGCGGACCCAAGCAGAGGGCCTGGTCAACGAACTCGTCGAGCGACAGGCCGATGCGTGCCCGCACTTCGGCGTCCAGGAGCGCGCGGTACTCGTCCTCGCTCATGCGGCGTCCAGCGTGGCCATGTCGACGCCGAGTCCGGCGCCGCTGCGGGCGGCCTGGGCGACGGCCGCCGAGAGCTTGGCGGCGTCGTGCTGGGGCGCACGTGGTGGACCTGTGCTGGAAGCGGTCCCTCTACACGATCAGCGAATCAGCCGATGTGATTTCGCGCAGGACGCCCGTGGATTCCATCCGCCCAAGCGGATCGAAGTCCACCAACTCACCGAACGACAGGTCCGTGAGCCCTTCGATCTGTTTCACGGAAACTTGAAAGGTCTTGTAGGCGCCGTAGCTGAACGGCTCCGCGGACTCCAAGTTCTCGATGAGCTTCGCTTGGCTGAGCACGTAGGCGGTGGCCGAGAGCGTGCCGTCGCCCTTGACCATCGCGGCGACCTTCAAGAACTGACGCGGAAGCTTCACACCGCGGTAGACGTCGTCGTCGTCGGCGAACACCGGGCCGGTGAAGACGCTGGCTTTGAATCGGCCCGCTCCGGCATGGTTGAGGATGTAGTCCTCAAGGCCCGCCCATGTCGTCTTGTTCTGGTTGAAGTCCTCGTGCTGGGGCGTGCAGTTCGTGAAGTGAAACGTGTCGTCGTTGGCCTTCTTGGCGGTCTCGAGATCCAGACCCCATGCGGGGTCCAGCCGGCGCACGAGGTGGCCGCGGTCAAGCGCGTTCTTGGAGTACAGGTCCTCGCCCACCTGGTCGGATCGGGGAATGCGCGGATCGAAGAACCACCTGTCCTTCGTGCGCGCCAGATCCTTGCGCCAGGAGTGCAGCGCGCCATCGATGTTCACGCCGACCCAGAACGCGAGGCCGCGTTCCTTGTTCATGACAACGCTGAAGTGGTGGTAGCGCAGGACGTGCCGTGGCTCGCGTGTGGCGGTGACGCCATTTGACGCGAGCGCCTGCAACGCGGGCGAGAGCGTGGGCAGCGCAACCTCGTGCCCTTGACCGAGGAACGTCGTGTCAAAGCCCTCGCGGCCGGCAAAGTTCGGATCGATGACGATCGCCTCGAGATCCGACGGCACGACAGCAGCCGAGGCGCTCACCTGCGCGGGCGCACTCGCCGTCGTGAGCTGCACGTCGGCCATCGCCGGAGACCCGAGTCGCATCCGAAACTCGATCGGCACGGTGAAAGCAACCCAACCGTCAGCCGCGGGCGCGTGCGGCGCCGCAGGGTTTGAGGGGACGGTCGGAGACGGAGTGTCTTCGAGTATCCCGAGCCTCCCTGACGGTTTCGGGGGTACGTCCGACGTGCGGACCACGAGCCCTGCGACGAGCTCCGCTTCGGCGTCGGTCATCGAGCGGGAGGCGATCGTCTGCATGATCCGGCTGATCCGCACCCCCTCGTTGACGAAGTCCTTCGCCGCGCCGCTCGACGTGGGCGCGCGCACGCTCGCGTGATGCAGGGCGACTATCTCCCACTGGTCGTTGAAGACGGGGGATCCCGACGACCCGGGCTCGGTGTCGGCCATGTAGTGCAGAAAGTCGTCGGGCACGTCGACGATCTGCTGGTCGCGCAGGACCAGCTGCTTCTTCTCACCGTTCGGATGCTGGATGATCGTCACGTACTCCCCCACGATCGCCTTGCCCTCGGCGGCGATGAGCGGGTTGAAGCCAAACTCGGCGAGCTCCTCGGCGCTCGCCTTGATCGCGACCAGCGCGAAGTCGCGCTGCTCGTCGGCGACGAAGAAGGTGTCGGGATCGAAGTCGAGCTGGGTGGGACTCAGCGGCTTGCCATCGATGTCGTCTTGATAGTTGAACTGGACGACGCTGCGCTTGGCCGCCGCCGCGTCGGGCAGGACGTGGTGGTTCGTGAGCAGGAGCCGAGGTGAGACGAGCGATCCGGTGCCATAGCCCATGTCACGCCCGCGCTCGTCGCGGATCGCGATCCGGCCGACTGTCCGCGCCGCGCGCAAGCCTTCGTCGAGGTAGCGGATCTCGAGGAAGTCGTTGTTGTTGATGATCCTCTCGAGCACGATGTCGGGGTGCTCGGACGTCGCGAGGGTGATGCTCGGGACCAGCGGTGACTCCGCGACCCGCCGTGCGGCGGCATTCAGCAGCGTAGCGGGCTGCTCGGTGGAGATGTCGCCGGGCGTCATCGGCAGAGCGTCGTGGCAGTGGTAGCGCGCTAGGCGGTCCATGCGCTTGGCAATCCGTGCGGAATCGTCGGCCCTGGCGATCCCGCCCGACTCGCCGAGAATCTGGATCTTCTCGTCGCGCTCAGGCGTTCGATCGAGCACGCGCTGGGTCGCGGCGGCGGTCTGGTCGGAAACATCGATGTTCGGGGTCACGTCGGCCGCACCTCTCGCTCAAACTGGATGGCGTCAAGCGCGAGCATAGGCGCACGGCGTGAGCGCGTCGAGTCCGTCTGACGTGCACGATCATCCTCGCCGATCACCTCGTCAACGGCCGGTGAAGAAAACCCGCGCGGGCCAGCGCTCGCTGTATGGTCGGGCCAGACAGAACCGGGCAGCCGGAACTCACCACGGCTGCAGTCGCTTGAATGAGAGGTGGCTTCGTGTCGATCGTGTTCGGAGTACTGCAGTCAATGACTCTGTGGAGCGCCGATTCGAGCGTGTCCGGGTCCGGAGGCCCGCCTTACGGCGACCGGCCGCCGAAGCCGGGTCCCCAACCGGAGCCACAGCCCGAGCCAGAACCGGAACCCGAGCCGGAACCGGGGGAGCCCGAACCCGGACCCGAGCCAGAACCGGCGCCCGAGCCGGAACCGGCGCCCGAGCCGGAACCGGAGCCCGAACCGGAGCCCGAACCGGAGCCCGAACCGGAGCCCGAACCGGAGCCCGAGGCCGACCTCTTTGTGCGCCGCGAGATCTGGGGTCTCGAAGGGGATGATCCCTTCGACCCGATCACGCTCGCGTATGCCGAGGCGATCAAGGTCATGCAGGCGCGCCCGGCGTCAGACCCCACGAGCTGGCGCTTCCAAGCAGCGATCCACGGCTCATACGCATCCCCGCCGCCCGGGGCCGAGTGGAACCAGTGCCAGCATCAGGGCTGGTTCTTCCTGCCGTGGCACCGCATGTACCTGTACTTCTTCGAGCGCATCGTGCGCGCGGCAGTCAAGTCGGCCGGCGGACCGGCCGACTTCGCGATCCCCTACTGGGACTACGAAAAGCCGTTCCCCGGTAACACGATCCCGCCGGCGTTTCGCTCCGCACAGTTGCCCGACGGCAGCGCCAACCCGCTGTCGCTGCCTTCACCGCGACGCCGGGCGGCGCTGATGAGCGGCGGTCAGCTCGCCGCCAACGTCACGACATCCGCCAACGCGATGGCCCAGACCGCGTTCACCTCGCAGACGATGGGCTTCGGCGGCGGCAAGGTCGGGCCGCAGCATTTCGGCGACTTCGCCAACACCGGGGCACTCGAGGCGACGCCACACAACTCGATCCATGTGGCGCTTGTCGGTGCGAACCCGGTCGGTGAGTGTGAGGGCGGCTTCATGATCGATCCGAACTGCGCCGCGCTGGATCCGATCTTCTGGTTGCACCACGCGAACATCGATCGTCTGTGGAATGACTGGATCGCGTCTGGTCGCGGTCGCGCCAATCCGCCGGATGCCGCGTGGCAAGACGCGCCGTTCACGTTCTACGACGAGAACGGCACCGAGGTCACGATGACCGCCGAGCAGGTCCTCGACAGCGCCGCCCAGCTCGGCTACGTCTACGACAATGACGTAACCTCGGATGAGATGGCGCCGTTGCCGCCAGAGCAAGCACCGCAGCCCAGCGGTCCGCCGGAGCTCGTCGGCGCGACCGAGCAGGCCATCACCCTGGCGGGCGGGTCGTCGGCGGTGACGATCGCCGCTTCGCAGGACACGCACGAGCTGGTGAGGTCCGCCGCCGCTCCGGGCCCCGGGCGCGTGCTCGTGAGCGTCGACGACATCAAGGCCGCGGTGAACCCCGGCGTCGTCTACGGCGTCTACCTGAACATCGCAGACGACGACGGCGACGCCCTCAAGTACCACATCGGCAACCTGGCGCTGTTCGGCATCGAGAAGATGAACGACCCCGATACGCGCCACGACGGCGCGCCGGGCTTCCGGCACGTCTTCGACGCGACGGCGGTCGCGGAGAAACTGACGTCCGAGGGACGGTGGGATCCGTCGGCGGTGACCGTGACGTTCGAGCCCGACACGGTGCTGCCGCCGCCAGGCGAGGAGGACACGTGGGATTCCGGCGAGACGCAGGAGTCCTCGATCCCGCCGATCGAGATCGGTCGCGTCAGCCTCTTCGTCGCCTGACGCTCGGCTGTGGATGGCCTGTACGCACGCAGGCGGCAACTTATGCTCACGCTGCGGTGGCGACCCGAATGGCGGGTTGCCATCGTCGCGGTCGCGGCGTGGATCGCACTTCTTGCGGGCCTCGGGGTGCACGGCGTCCTGCTGGGACCGCATCACGACCCGTTCGCGGGGCTCGCCGTGTGGACGCTGATGGTCGTGGCGATGATGGTCCCCGTGACGCTGCCCGCCGTGCGCTACGTCGCCCTGAACAGCATGCGCCGCCGCCAGCAGCGGGCGATGGCGCTGTACACCGCCGTCTACGTCGGCGTCTGGGTGCTGTTCGGCCTCCCCGCGCTCGGCCTCGACCACCTGCTCGTGACGCACCTCGGGATCAGCGAGCAGGTGCTGCTCGCGATCGTGCTCGCGCTGGCGGGCGGCTGGCAGCTGACCCGCACCAAGCGACGCGCGCTGTACGCCTGTGGGCGCACCGTCCCGCTGCCCCCGCTCGGACGACGGGCTGACGCCGGCTGCGCTCGCTTCGCGGTCGTGCACGGCTGGCGCTGCGTCCAATCGTGCTGGGCGATCATGCTCGTGATGGTGGTCATCGGTCATTCGAGCCTCGTCTGGATGGTCGCCCTGACAGCGCTCGTCGTCGCCGAAGAGCTGACGGTCAGAGGCCGCCGCCTGACCGAGCCCGCCGCGGCCGTGCTCGCCCTGGCGGCGACGGCGGTCGCACTCGGCGTCTGACGCGAGCGGGGCGCGGAGCTCACCCGTTCCGCCCGCGATCGAGCATCCAGCAGCGCAGCTCAGGGCGGTGCCGACCACCCCCCGTCCCGGCACCATGGCCGGCTCCCGTCTGGCACCCACCGAACGCAAGCTCTGGACGGTCGCGCTGACGCGCGCCGGAGCACTCGCGATCCTGTCCCTCGCCAATGACCCCAGCGACCTGGTCAGCGCAGTTTGAGACTCTGAGCTTGGGAAGTACGGTCTGATCTCTTGATCTTCTTCATCTCTTGATTTCTTCTTGATTTGATTCTTGGAAACCTACAAACCCAGTCTCCGCGAAACAGCCCGCCTCACCGCTTCCAGCTCGCCTGACCTGACCGCCCGACCAGATGCCAATCCGCTGTTTGGGAATCCGAGCTAACGGAGCGGCATGAGCGGTCCTTGGCGTGACGGCGGAGATGGCTCGCCCTCGTCATAGCGCGTGGGTGTTGTCTCAGATCCAGCCTGCGTGCCCGCCGGAGACGCTGTATGGGTAGTCGTCTTGGGCGGCCAGACCGAGCCATGACCCAGCGGTGATCTGCAAGAATGCATGAGGCGGTGTCAACCTACGTAGGCTATGTGCTCATTGGTTTGCGAGGTGCCTTAGCCCGGTCATGCTGGGCAGGAAGCAGTAGGCGGCTCCTCGGGTCGTGACGAACTGCGACAGTCCGGTCAGGTGCAGGGCGGGGCTGCCGGGTGCTGTGAACTCGCCTTCGGGATCGTTGTTGCCGGTCAGGGGGTCCTTGGTACGTGCGAGGCCGCGCGCGAAGATCCCGTCGTTGAGCCATTCGCCCATCGCGAACTCGAACTGTTCGCGCAGGCTTGCGCAGATGAACATGCCGACGAGTCCGCGTGCCTGGCCGTCGTCTGCTTGCGCGGGATCGTAGGGGGGACCGTAGGGCAGGCCGCGACGGACGAGGCGGCGCTTGTCTCCGCCGCCTCCCATGACGCGCGCGCGACGCGGATTGGCGCGGCGGATGTGCGATCCGAGCGGGCACAGCGTCCCATAGGGGTCGGGGTGGACGCCGGCGTAGTCGAACATGTTCAGCTCGGCCGATGGGATCGGTGTGTCGGAGTGCGGTGACATGACGAGCGGGACGCCGTTTCGCCAGCGCCCGCAGAGGCGTGCTGCGAGCAGCTCGCGGCCGGCCGGCGTGCCGTCTGACTTGGCGCTGAGGAAGTCGTCGAACGCGGTCACGTCCTGCTCGGCGATCCGAAACGCGGCGAAGCTGCCGTTATGGCCGAGCGCCGTCGGCGTTGGCACGGGGTAGATGTGGTGGGGTCGTTGGGTGGGGTGCCCGAGCACGAACTCGCCGGGTGGGACGGGTTCGAGCGGATCGGGGATGCCTGCCATCTGGGCGCCGTCGATCGTCGGCTGCGAGAGCCCGTCTCGGTATCCGAAGTGGACGTATCCGGCGCGGTCGTGGTCGTCGTACAGCGCGCCGGCATCCCACTGCAGCAACTCCCGTGTCGCCCCGTTCTGGACGGTTCGTGAGCGCAGTTCGCGCGTCAGGTCGTCGAGCGCCTGATCGGCCCGGGCGAAGAGCGACAGCACGACGTGGACGGCGGTGTGGTTGTCGGGGTTGAGCGGCTCGATCCAGTGCTGCGGCGCATTGGCGTTCGTGTCGCCGACCTCGCCGGCGCGCGTGACGGCTCCCTCGCGAAACTCGTCGGGGAAGGACTGAAGCGATGAGTCGGGCAGTTCCAGCGCCTGCAGCCCGCTGTACGTGAAGGCGATGTTGACGCAATGATCGGGCGTCACGCCCGCGGGCGGCTTGTCCGTCCAGTCGGCGGCGACCGTCACGAACGGGCCGCTGGCGCGATCCTCAGTGGCGAGATCTCGCAGCGCCGCCTTGAAGGTCTCGCGATCGTTGATCTGCAGCAGCAGGTGACGGGCGCGGCGCATCGGGCGGTAGCCGCGCAGGATGAGACCCTGGATGTCGTCGAGGTCAAGCTCGGCCATCGTCACCAGCTCGGCAGGTCGCGGGCCACGTGGCTCATCCGGCGGCGGTCTCCTGGAGCGCAACGATGTCGACGACAGGGGTCTGTGGATAGGCGCTGTAGAACGATCCGACGCAGCGCAGGTCGTGGGCTTCGACGTAGTCGACGAACTCGTCGCGGTGCGCTTGCACGGGATGCTCCGCGGGCCAGTCGTCGACGAAGGAGAGCAGCATGTCGAAGACCTCTCCGAGGTGATCGATGAAGTCCATGACGTACTTGCGAAAGTCCCCGTCGTACGTCGTGATGACCGCCAGCCGCGTGTTGTCCTCAAGCAGGACGAACCGCGCGAAGTGCACGCTGCAGAGCTCGTCGAGCTTGGCTTCGACTGGGTTGACCGGTGCGCTGGCGAGGCCCTCGATCGTCGCCAGCAGACGTGGCGCGCTGCCGTCCTTGATCGGCATGACGAGGGTGAGTGGGCTCTGGACGGCGGTGCTCAGGTTGCGTGATGGTGCTGACGGGTCTGACATCGCGTGTTCTCCGATCTTCTGTGTGGTTGTGGGTACGCGGCTACGCAACAGCGAGCGCGCCGTCGTCATCACGTGCTCTGGCGGTGGGTCCTGGCGGCGGATGAGCGCGCGCAGTTGCTCCAGCAGCCGCTGATCGCGTCGCAAGCGCTGTGCCGGTGCGCATGGGGACCTGGCAGCGCTACGCCGTGCGTAGGTCACCGTGGCGCTCCTCGAGCTCACGCGTGAGCAGTGGCGCGTTCATCGCCTGGGTCCGTGCGAGCGCGCGGCGGGCATGGTCGCGGCGGCCCTCGTCGTCGCCGTAGGTGGCGGCGAGCAGGGCGAGATAGCGCTCCACCGGCCCCCAGCAGGACGCGTACGAGACGACGACGTTACGCTCGGCGTACGGTGCCAGCGCCGCGTACAGCGTGCGGGCGCCTGCGGGGTCATGCAGGCGGACGCACAGCTCGCTGAGCATCGCGGCGTTCGTCAGCCAGAACGCGGGCAGCGCGTCGGGGTAGGCCGGCAGCTGCGTGCGATAGATGTCGCGGGCGGCGTCCTCGTCGCCCACTTCGGCAAGGATCAGGCCGAGCGCGCTGTGCCAGCCGGTCTTTCTCATGTCCGCGCCGCTGACGAGGCGCTGGACGACGTCGGCAAGCTCGTGCAGGCGGCCCTGGCGGTGGCGCAGCATCAACAGCTTCGCAGCCCACGTGCTCAGGGCATCCTTCATCTGCGCGCGCTGGCCGCACTGCAGGCACTCCTCGGCGCAGCGTTCGGCCGCTTCGACGTCGCCGGCGAGCTCGGCCCAGATCCCGCGCCAGCCGGCTGTGATGCTCTGCCACTGCGGTTGGCGCAGACCGCTGGTGAGCATCTCCAGCTGCGGCTGCTCGGCGCGGGCGGCGTCGACGTTCGCGCTTTCGAGCAGGTCGTACAGTCGCCAGTGGTGGCGCTCGGCCAGCAGCTCGCGGTGGCCGATGCGAAGCCCCATGAACTCCTCGCTCAGCTTGAGTCGCTCGTCGAGATGTCGCACGGAAAGCAGCGTCGCGTGACGCGCCATCAGCGCGGCGAGCAGGACGTTCTCGTCACCGAGACGCCGTGCCATCGCAAGCGCTTCGTCGAGCAGGGCAGACGCCCACTCATGCTGCTCGGCCGCGAACGCGACGTTCTCCGCGAGCCGGCTGAGCACGAGGACGCGGCGCATGCTGTCGCCTTCGCCGAGCGCTGCAAGGGCCTCCTCGAGCAGCTCGCGATCACGCGCGCCCGCATAGCCGGCCTCGTGGTAGCGGGCGCTGTGGCCGAGCGCCGCGCGAGCGAGCTGGTCGGCGTCGTGGCGACGGGCCGCGCTGTCGGCCGCGGTTCGAAACGTGTGTCGGGCCGCGTCGGTGCCGGCGCGCCACTGCGTGCGTCCAAGTGCGAGCAGCACCTCGCAGCGGGCTGCCTCGTCGTCGTCCTCGAAAAGGGTGACTGCCTGCTCGTAGTGCACGACGGCCTCGTCGTAGGCAAGCAGCTGCGTCGCCCGGTCGCCGGCCGCAACCGCGTACCTGCGGGCCGGGCCGGGACCGGTGAAGTGACGAGCGAGCATGAAGTGATGCGCGAGCTCGGCGGGGTTGACGCCGTCCGCGACGGCCTCCAGCGCGGTCGCGAGGTAGTGATGCAGGCGTATGCGCCTGCTCGCACTCAGGCCGCCGTAGAGGACCTCGCGCACGAGCGCGTGCGAGAACGCGAACACGTCGATTTGATCCGGTGACTCGAGCACGAGCCCGGCGGCCATGCTCTCCTCCAGCGCGCCCATCACATGGTTGGCCGACTCATCGGCGATCTGCGCGACGATGCCAAGGCGAAAGTCGCGCCCGACGACGGACGCCACGGTCAGCACCTCGGCCGCGAGCGGGGAGACATGGCCGACGCGCCACCTGACGATCTCCGACACGCCCTCTGGCACGCCGAGCTGCTCGAGGGCGGCGTCTGTGATTGCCTCGTCCGCGGGCAGCCCGCTGTCGATCAGGGCGCGAATCGTCTCCTCGATGAAGAACGCGTTGCCGTCGGTCTGCTCACGCAGGCGGTGGACGAACTCCGGGCTTGCGTCGCGTCCGAGCCGGTCGGCGACGAGCAGTGCTGTTGCGGCGTGATCGAGGCCGCCGAGCGTGAGGCGGTCATAGCGTCGCTCGCGGCGCAGGTCCGACAGCAGACCGACGAGCGGATGATCGCGGCCGCCCTCCACGTGGCGGAAGGTCCCGACGATGAGGAGGTCCGTCAGCCGCGGCTGGCGCAGCAGGTGGCGCAGCAGCAGCAGCGTCGACTTGTCGGCCCAGTGCAGGTCGTCGAGGATCAGCAGCAGCGGCGACTCGCGGCCGGCCGTGCAACAGTGCTGTCACCGCCTCGAACAGGCGGTAGCGCAGGGTGTGGTCCTCGCCGTGCGCGGCGCCGTCGAAGACGTGGCCCGGTGGCGCGAGGTCGGGCAGCAGGCGCCAGAGGATCTCGCGGTCCTGCTGCGCCGCAGCCGCCACCGCGGCGTCCGCCCCCGTGACGAGCTGGCGCAGCGCCTCGACGAACGGCTGGTGCGGAAGCAGGGCCTCCTCGTCCGCGCGGCCGTAGAGCACCATACCGCCGCTGGCTTGCACCTCCTCGGCGAACTCGGCGGCGAGGCGCGTCTTGCCGACGCCCGCCTCGCCGACGAGCAGCACCAGTCGCATCTGCCCCGCTTGGCTCTGCTGCCAACGCACGCGCAGACGCTGCAAGGACTCGTCGCGCCCGACGAAGGTCCCCTCGATCATCTGCGAGGTGACCGTCGGCAGCACGCGACGGTCCTGCGCGGCGGCCGCGTGGGTTGCCGGGAGCGAAGCCGCAAGATCCCCGCGAACGAGCACTTCATGGAGTGCCACCAGCGACGCTGACGGGCAGGCTCCCAGTTCGTCGCTCAGGAACATCCGCAGCCGCTCGAAGGTGCGCAGGGCCTGCGCGACGTTGCCCTGCCGCGCCTGAGCGTGCATCAGCAGGGCATATGCGCCCTCCCTGAACGGCTCGCGGGCGACAAGCGCACCCGCGGCGCGCTCGGCGGCGGGAAGATGGCGCGCGCCGAGCGCCAGGCCCGCTTGAGCGGCCATCTCCAATGCCCGCTGGATCAGGCCGTCAAATCGCTGTCGCCAGGTGTCGATCCATTCGCCCTCGACATCAGGTAGCAGCGGTAGCGCGAGCATCTCCAATGCGGCCTGCGCTGCATCGAGCGCGGTGGCGGGATCACGATCGGCCAGCGCGTGCTCGGCCCGCTCGACCAGCGGACCGACCACCCGCACGTCGATCTCGGCCGCGGCCGTTAGCTGCAGCACGAGCGTCTGGCGACCGGTGATCACGCCGGGGCCGAAGACGCGCCGGACCTTGGCCAGCACGCTGTTCAGCGCAGCGTCCGGGGCTGCCGGCGACGTCGCGGGCCAGAGGACGTCGAGCAGCTCGTCGCGGCTGACGGGACGATCCTGGTTCAGGACGAGGTAGGCGACGAGCGCGCGGCCCTGTCGACCCGGTAACCGCGCGACGAGATCGCAGCCATCCTGCTGGATCTGCAGCCCGCCGAGCAGCGCGACCGTGAGCGACGGACGGCGTGCGCCTGCGGGCGTGGGCGCGCCGGCAGGAACGGCCACTAGCTCCAGCGATCGGTTCTTGCGCGTGTCATATGGCGCGCCTGATCCTATGCGCACGGCACGGCGCCCGCCAGCGCATCTCGCTGATGACGTCATGGATCCTAGAGCGGCGGCGATCGTGCCTGATACGTCGCCCCGCGGCGCTCCCAACCTTTCGCAAGCATTTCGACAGGGCCTCGCCAACGTGGCGGCGCCAGGTTGGCGCTCATGAGCCCTGCCACACAGCTGACGAGCACCACAGCGTCGGGACCGAACGCCGCAGTCGCGGACGGTTCACGACGTGACGACGATCACCTGACGCGCCGGCTCGTCCGCCGTGCGATCGACGGTGACCAGCGCGCATGGGATGAGCTGGTCGCGAGATTCGGCGGACTCGTGTGGTCCGTGGCACGCGCGCACCGCCTCAGCCCTGCCGACGCCGCCGAGGTCAGCCAAATCACCTGGCTGCGCCTCGTCGAGAACCTCGACCGACTGCACGACCCCGCAAGGGTCGGTGCCTGGCTGGCAACGACCGCGCGCCGACAGTGCATCCGTCAGCTCAGCGCGAGATCGCGAACAGTTCCACAGGGCGACGATCTGCCCGAACAGGACAGCCAGTCGCCCCCGCCCGACGCCGGACTGCTGGCCAGCGAGCGCGATCACGCGTTGTGGTCCGGCTTGGCGCGCCTGCCCGACCGCGACAGGCGGCTGCTGCGACTGCTGCTGTCCGATCCCGCGCCCGCGTACACGGAGATCAGCGCCGCGCTGGCGATGCCGATCGGCAGCATCGGCCCGACCCGCGCACGTGCCCTCGAGCGACTTCGACGCGAACTCGGGCGCAGCGGCCTGAGCGAGCCTCGGCTAGGGTGAACACCGACGATGGCACGGACCGAACCCTGCGGCCGATCGTGGGTACCTTCGGTATCAGCGCGACGCCAGCGCGCTCATGTGGGTGATGCACCAACGTCGTTGCCACCACCGTCAAGAGGAGTTGCCACTCAGATGAAGCTGATCATCGCGCACCTGCCCAACGATGCTTTCGAGCAGGCGCGAACCGAACTCAATGACCTCGGCGTGCTCAGGATCACGATCGCGGAGGTCCACAGCGCATGCACGCAGTCACCGATCGCGCTGCGCTACCGCGGCGTATCGATGCACACCCACCTGCGTTCAGAGCTCCGGCTGGAATGCGTTGCCAGCGACGGACAAAGCCCGCCGGTCGTCCACGCGCTGCGCGCACTCGCCGGCGTCAACGGGCAGGTCGCCGTCCTGGACCTCGAGCAGCTGCATCAGGACTGCGCAGACGAACACGTCTACCAGGCGGACCCTCGCCTGGGCGTGGCGGTCTGATGCGACGCGCCCCGCAGAGGGTGCAACATCGGCCGTCTCGGCCAGCGGGCGCCACGCTCCGCATCGTTGCCCGATCGCACTGATGAAGCGCTTGGTGGTGTGCTGTGACGGGACGTGGAACACGCGCGATCAACCCTCTCCGACGAACGTCACGAAGGTGGACCGCGGGATCGCGAGCCATGACAGCGGCGGCGTCCGTCAGCTCGTGCACTACCACCCGGGCGTGGGGACCGGGCGTTTCGAGCGCCTCCGCGGCGGGGCGTTCGGGTTCGGCCTGTCGCGCAACGTGCGTGAGTGCTACCGCTTT
>Ga0136637_1000057_pt1 | contig 16390 bp, 9 predicted proteins | sample AntDrymUQ8572106_2_FD_105497 | JGI IMG/M metagenome (GOLD analysis project Ga0136637, IMG submission 105497) | Polar desert sand microbial communities from Dry Valleys, Antarctica - metaG UQ857 (21.06) | ecosystem: Environmental > Terrestrial > Soil > Desert | place: Antarctica: Dry Valley... | reverse complement strand
GCGCACGAAGGCACCACTTACACCCGGTCCGGCGGGTTCCTCCACGACGCCGACCTGTTCGACGCCGGCTTCTTCGGGATGTCGCCGCGCGAGGCGCTGGCGACCGACCCGCAACAGCGGCTCCTGCTGGAGACGGCGTGGGAGGCGCTGGAACACGCCGGGGTCGACCCCGGCTCGGTACGGGGTAGCCGGACCGGGGTGTTCACCGGGCTGATGTACCACGACTACGGCAGCGGCGGCGGCGCGTTGCCGCCGGGGCTAGAGGGCTACCTGGCGGGCGGCACGGCGGGCAGCGTCGCGTCCGGCCGGGTCGCCTACACGCTCGGACTGCACGGCCCGGCGATCACCGTGGACACGGCGTGCTCGTCGTCGCTTGTGGCGCTGCACCTGGCGGCGAACGCGCTGCGCAGCGGGGAATGCGACCTCGCGCTGGCGGGCGGCGTGGCGGTGATGGCGACCCCGGCGGCGTTCATCGAGTTCTCCCGCCAGCGCGCCCTCGCCCCGGACGGGCGGTGCAAACCGTTCTCCGCGGCAGCCGACGGCACCGGTTGGGCCGAGGGCGTCGGCGTGCTGCTGGTGGAACGGCTGTCCGACGCCCACCGCCACGGCCACCGCGTGCTCGCGGTGGTGCGCGGGTCGGCCGTGAACTCCGACGGCGCCTCCAACGGGCTCACCGCCCCCAACGGCCCGGCCCAGCAACGGGTGCTGCGCTCGGCGCTGGCCGCCGCCGACCTCCGTCCCTCCGACGTGGACGTGGTGGAGGCGCACGGCACCGGCACGACGCTGGGCGACCCGATCGAGGCGGATGCCCTGTTCGCGGTGTACGGCGGCGACCGGCCCCGGCCGCTCGCGCTCGGGTCCCTCAAGTCCAACATCGGCCACACCCAGGCGGCCGCGGGTGTCGGCGGCATCATCAAGATGGTGCAGGCGATGCGGCACGGAGTGTTGCCGCGGACGTTGCACGTCGACGAGCCGTCTCCGCACGTGGACTGGTCCTCCGGCGCGGTGGAGCTGCTCGTCGAGTCGCGGGCGTGGCCCTCCACCGGGCGGCCTCGCCGCGCGGCGGTGTCATCGTTCGGGATCAGCGGGACCAACGCGCACGTGGTGCTGGAGCAGGCCCCCACGTCCAGCCCGGCCCCGGAGCAGCCGGCTCCGCCGGGACCGGTACCGGTGGTCGTGTCGGCCCACACCCCGGCGGCGCTGGCCGAGCAGTTGGAGCGGATCGCCGCGTGCGACGTTCCCGTGGCCGACCTCGCCCGGACGCTCGGCACCGGGCGGTCGCGCCAGGAGCACCGCGCGGTCGCCGTCGCCGAGAGCCCGGCCGAGGTCCGTTCCGCGACCGTGCTGCCGCGTGCCGAGGACGGTCGGCTGGCGTTCGTCTTCACCGGCCAGGGATCGCAACGACCGGGAATGGGCCACGGGCTGGCCGCGGCGTTCCCCGTGTTCGCCGCCGCGCTGGATGAGGTGTGCACGCACGTCGCCGACGCGGGCGGCCCGGCCCTGCGCGAGGTCGTCGCGTCCGGCACCGGGCTGGACGACACCGCCACCGCGCAGCCCGCGCTGTTCGCCGTGGAGGTGGCGGCGTTCCGGCTGTTGGAGTCGTGGGGGGTGCGGCCCGACGTGCTGGCCGGGCACTCGGTCGGCGAGCTGGCGGCGGCGCACGCTGCCGGGGTGCTGTCCCTGCCGGACGCGGCGCGGCTGGTCGTGGCGCGCGGGGCGCTGATGCAGGCGCTGCCTGCGGGCGGGGTCATGGTGGCGGTCGAGGCCGCCGAGGACGAGCTTGACCTTCCGGCCGGGGTGGCCGTCGCCGCGGTGAACGGGCCGCGGTCGGTGGTGCTGTCCGGCGCGGAGCGGCCGGTCCTCGGGTACGCGGCCACGCTGGGCCGCCCGACCCGGAGACTGACGGTGAGCCACGCGTTCCACTCCCCGCTGATGGACCCGATGCTGGAGCGGTTCCGCGCCGTCGCGCGCACGGTGACCTACCGCGAACCTCAGCGACCCGGCGTCTCGGCCGTGACCGGTGCGCCCGCCGACTGGACCGGACCGGAGTACTGGGTCCGCCACGTCCGCGACACCGTCCGGTTCGCCGACGTCGCCCGGGCGCTGGTCGACGACGACGTGACGACGTTCGTGGAGCTGGGCCCGGACGCCGTGCTGTCCGGACTGCTCGCGGCCGTACTGCCCGACGGCTCAACGGCGCTTCCCGTGCTACGGCGCGGCCGCTGCGAGCACCGCACCGCGCTGGAGCTGTTCGGGCACCTGCACGCGCGGGGCGTGCCGGTCGACTGGTCGGTCCTGCCCGGACAGACCGCCGTGCTGCCAACCTACCCGTTCCAGCGGGAGCGGTACTGGCTGCTCCCGGGCCGATCCGAGGCCGTCCCGGCCGTGCGCCCGCCGGACGGCGCCCCCGCCGCCCCGGAACCGCTGGCCGCCCGGCTGGTGGGGATCGCGGGCCCCGACCGGCGCCGCGTCGTCGAGGACGCCGTGCGCGCGCAGGTCGCGGCCGTGCTTGGGCACGGCGACCCGCGCCGGGTGGACCTCGCCCGCCCGCTGCGCGATCTCGGCTTCGACTCGATGACCGCGGTGGACCTGCGCAACCGGCTGTCCGTGGCCGGCGGCGTCGCGCTGGAGGCCACCGTCGTGTTCGACCACCCCACACCCGCGGCGCTCGCCGCGCTGCTGCTGGACCGGCTCGCCCCCGCGGCCCTCGCCCTGCCCGTGCTGGCGGAACTGGACCGATTGGAGGAGGCGATGGACCCCGACGTCACCGGGGATGTAAGCGGGGGCCACCGCGCCACCGTCACCCGGCGGCTGCGCACGATCCTGTCCCGCTGGGACACACCGGTCCCCGGGACCGGCGACACCGGTCCGGCGGTCGACGCGCTGCTGTCGTCCTCGGTCCCGGAACTGTTCGACTTCATCGACAACCAGCTCGGCCGCGCCTCGCGCTGAGCCGTCCACGACGACCGAGGAGGAACCCGTGTCCGACGAGAAACAGCTGGTCGAGTACCTGAAGTGGGTCACGACCGACCTCCGGGAGGCCAGGGCGAGAATCATCGAGCTGGAAGCGGCGGAATCGGCCGCGCCACCGGAGCCGATCGCGATCGTGGCGATGGCCTGCCGCTACCCCGGCGGGGTCGCCTCACCCGAGGACCTCTGGCGGCTCGTCGCCGACGGCACGGACGCCGTCACGCCGTGGCCCGCCGACCGTGGCTGGGACGTCGAGGGGCTCTACGACCCCGACCCGTCCGTCCCGGGCCGAACGACGACCACCCGGGGCGGTTTCGTCGACCACGCCACGGAGTTCGACGCCGCGTTCTTCGGGCTCTCACCCAGGGAGGCGACGGCGATGGACCCGCAGCAGCGGATCCTGCTGGAGACGGCGTGGGAGCTGTTCGAGCGGGCCGGGATCGACACCGCCACGCTGCGCGGCAGCCGCACCGGCGTGTTCGCCGGGATGGGGGAGCAGAGCTACCTGGGGCTGTCCGGGCCCGCCGAGCTCGAAGGCTTCCTGATGACCGGCAAGCTGGGCAGCGTCGCGTCCGGGCGGCTGTCCTACGTCTTCGGGATGCAGGGGCCGTCGATGACGGTGGACACGGCGTGCTCGTCGTCGCTGGTGGCCATGCACCTGGCCGTGCGGTCGCTGCGGACGGGCGAGTCGTCGCTCGCCGTCGCGGGCGGGGTCACGGTGCACGGCGACCCCGGCGGGTTCGTCGAGTTCTCCCGGCAGCGCGGCCTGGCCCCCGACGGCCGGTGCAAGTCCTTCGCCGCTGCGGCCGACGGCACCGGCTGGTCGGAGGGGGCCGGTCTGCTCCTGCTGGAACGGCTGTCCGACGCCCGGCGCCACGGCCACCCGGTGCTCGCGCTGGTGCGCGGCAGCGCCGTCAACTCCGACGGGGCCTCGCACGGCCTGACCGCGCCGCACGGGCCGTCGCAGGAGCGGGTGATCCGGGCGGCCCTCGACGACGCCGGGCTGACCCCGTCCGACGTGGACGTGGTCGAGGCGCACGGCACCGGGACCCGGCTGGGCGACCCGATCGAGGCGCAGGCCCTGCTCGCCACCTACGGCCGTGACCGTGCGCATCCACTGCTGCTGGGCTCGCTGAAGTCCAACATCGGCCACAGCGTCGCCGCAGCCGGTGTCGGCGGTGTGATCAAGATGGTGCAGGCGATGCGGCACGGCGTCGCTCCCGGGACGTTGCACGTGGACGAGCCGACGACGGTCGTCGACTGGTCCTCGGGCGGGGTGGAGCTGCTCACCGACGCCCTGCCGTGGCCGGGCGCGGGCCGGGCGCGGCGGGCGGCGGTGTCGTCGTTCGGCGTCAGCGGCACCAACGCGCACATCGTGCTGGAACACGTCGGGAACGACCCGGAACCGCCCGCGCCGGACGGCGACTCCGGCGGCGAGCTGCCCTTCCTGCTCTCCGCCCGCGGCCCCGAGGCGCTGCACGCCCAGGCGGGGCGACTGCACCGGCTGGTGTCCGCCGACCCCGCACTGCGCCCGCTCGACGTGGCGTACTCGCTGGCGACCACCCGGACCGCGCTGGAGCACCGTGCCACCGTCGTCGCCCGCGACCGGGAGTCGCTGCTGGCCGGGCTGGCGCAGCCGCCGTCCGGGACCGGCTCCGGTGACGGCGGTGGCCGCACCGCGTTCCTGTTCACCGGCCAGGGCGCGCAGCGGACCGGGATGGGCCGCGACCTGCACGCCCGTCACCCCGTCTTCGCGGCGGCGTTCGACGAGGCGTGTGCGCTGATGGACCCGCTGCTGCCGCGGCCGCTGCGCGACGTCGTGTTCGGCGGCTCCGAGCTGATCCACCGCACCCGCTACACCCAGCCCGCGCTGTTCGCGTTCGAGGTGGCGCTGTTCCGGCTGTTGGGGTCGTGGGGGGTGCGGCCCGACCACGTCGCCGGGCACTCGCTGGGGGAGCTGACCGCTGCCCACGTCGCGGGCGTGTTCTCGCTGCCCGACGCCGCCGCGCTGGTCGTCGCCCGCGCCCGGCTCATCAACGAGCTGCCCGCGGGCGGCGCGATGGCGGCGGTCGCCGCGCCCGCGGACGAGGTCGAGCCGCTGCTCACCGACCGGGTCACCATCGCGGCCTACAACGGACCGGCCGCCGTGGTGGTGTCCGGCGACGAGGACGCGGTGCTCGCGCTGGTCGCGGAGCTGCGGTCGCGCGGACGCCGGGCCACCCGGCTGGCCGTGAGCCACGCGTTTCACTCCGCCCACACCGATCCCGTCCTCGACGAGTTCCGCCGGATCGCGGACGAGATCACGTTCCGGACGCCCACGATCCCCATGGTGTCCGGCGTGACCGGCGAGCTCGCGGGCGCCGAGTTGCTGCGTAGCGCCGACTACTGGGTCCGGCACGTGCGGGAGCCGGTGCGGTTCGCCGACTGCGTGCGCGCGCTGGCCAAGGAGGGGGTGACGGTGTTCGCCGAGCTGGGCCCGGACGCTGCCCTCACCTCCATGGTGCACGCCACCCTCGGCGGCGTGACCGCCGTCGCGCTGCGGCGTGACGGCACCGGCCCGGCCGCTGCGCTCGGGACGCTGCATGCGCACGGTGTGCCGGTGGACTGGCCCGCTTTCTTCGCCGGGACCGGCGCGCGGCGCGTCGACCTGCCGACCTACCCCTTCCAGCGCAGCCGCTACTGGGCGGAGCGCACCGGGAACGTGGACGCGGCCCGTTGGGGCCTGACCGCGGCCGAGCACCCACTGCTGGGCGCGGCCGTGCCGGTGGCGGACGGGGGCGAGGTGCTGCTCACCGGCAGGCTCTCGCTGCGGGACCAGCCGTGGCTGGAGCACTACCGCAGGCACAGGGCCATCGTGCTCCCCTCGTCCGCGCTGGTCGAGCTCGCGATTCGCGCGGGGGACGAGGTCGGGGCGTCGCGGCTGGAGGAGCTGCGGCAGACCGGGCCGGTGGTGGTGCCCGACCGCGGCGCAATCCAGCTCCAGGTCCGGGTGCGGGCGGGTGAGGTGACCGTGCACACCCGGGCCGACGGCACCTGGATCCGGCACGCCCACGGACGCATCGTGCCTACCGCCGCTGGGCCTCCGGCCGCTCCGGGGCCCGCGACGGTGGTCCTACCCGACCCGGTCGCCATGCCCGACGGCGTGCCCCCGGCCGGCTTCCGGCTGCACCCGGCGCTGCTCGACGCGGCCGTCCGGGCGGCGGGCCACGACACGGTGACGTGCTGGCGGGGGGTGGAGCTGCATGCGACGGGAGCGGCCGAGGCGACCGTGCGCACCGGGCCGGGCGGCGCGCTGCGGCTCGACGACCCCGCGGGCGCGCCGGTGGCCACCATCGAGGGCGTCGTCGCGGGCCCCCTCACCCGGGCCGACGTCACCGCGGGGTTGCTGCGCCCCACCGACGCCCTGCTGCGCGAGTGCTGGGAAGCCGTCACCATCCGCGCCGCCGGCCTCGTCACGACACCCACGGTGGTGACGTGGGCACCGGGCGCGCCGCTGCACGAGCGGGCGGCGGCCGCACTGGCCGACCTGCAGGGCCCGGCGGACCGCCTGGTCGTCGTGACCCGGCACGCGGCGCACGACGTCACCGACGTCGACGGCGCGGCGCTACTCGGGCTGGCCCGGTCGGCCCAGTCGGAGCAGCCGGGCCGGATCGTGCTGGTCGACGTCGACGGCGATCCCGGGTCGGACGCCGTGATCCCGGCCGTGCTGGCGTCGGGGGAGCCGCGCGCTGTCGTGCGCGGCGGCGTCGTGCACGTGCCGCGGCTGCGCCGGATCGCGGCCGGGGCGCCGGGGGGCACCCGGTGGAGCCCGTCCGGCACGGTGCTCGTGACCGGCGGTACCGGGGCGCTCGGAGCGCTGGTGGCCCGGCATCTCGTCCGCGCGCACGGTGTGCGGCGACTCGTGCTGAGCAGCCGTCGAGGCGTGGTCGCGCCCGGGGCGGCCACGTTGGTGGCCGACCTGATCGAGGCAGGCGCCCACGTCACGGTGGCCGCGTGCGACGTCGCCGACCGGGAGTCGCTACGGGCCGTGCTCTCCGCGATTCCCGCGCAGCACCCACTGACCGCCGTCGTGCACACCGCGGGGATCGCGGACGACGGCCTGATCGGCGATCTGACCTCGGAGCGGCTCTCCGCCGTGTTGCGCCCGAAGGCCGATGCGGCCCGGCATCTACACGACCTCACCCGGTCGGCCGAGCTGACCGCGTTCGTGCTGTTCTCCTCGGTCGCGGCGGTGATCGGCGGAGCGGGGCAGGGCAGCTACGCCGCCGCCAACGCCTACCTCGACGGTCTCGCCGTGCACCGCGATGCGCTCGGCCTGCCCTCGACGTCGGTCGCGTGGGGCTTGTGGTCGGAGGCCGGCCCGGTGGCCAGCTCCATCACCGGTGGGCTGGGCGACGCCGACCGCGCCCGCATCGCCAGGGCCGGTTTTCGCCCGGTCGGGCCGGAGCTGGGCCTGGCCATGCTCGATGCCGCACTGGACGCCGGGATCCCCGCGCTGGTGGGCACCCCGCTCGACCTCGACGCGATGCGGGCCCGGCCGGACCTCACGCCGCCGCTGCTGCGGTCACTGGCCGGTCCGCCGCACCGTCCGGCGGCGCGGGTCGGCGCGCCCCCGCCGGACCTCGCCGAGCTGTCCGGCCCGGACCGTCTTCGCGCGCTCGACGAGCTGGTCCGGGCCGAGGCGGCGGCGGTGCTGGGCATCGGGTCGGTCGGCGACCGGCCGTTCACCGACCTCGGGTTCGACTCGCTGCTGTCGGTGGAGTTGCGCAACCGGCTCGTCGCGGCGACGGGCCTGCCCGTGCCCGCGACGGCGGTGTTCGACCACCCCACGTCGGCCGGGCTGGCGGCGTTCCTCGCGGGCACGGGCGGGAACGCGGAGATCGACTTCGACGGCGAGATCACGCTGCCCGCCGACATCCGGCCCGACGGGGACGTAGTCACCGACGTCGTCGATCCCCGGCACATCCTGCTGACCGGCGCGACGGGGTTCCTGGGCGCGTTTCTGCTGGCGGAGCTGCTGCGCACCACCACAGCCACCGTGCACTGCCTCGTGCGGGGCGCCGACCGGGCGGACGCCCGGCGGCGGCTGGAGGCGAACCTGATGTGGTACCGGCTTCGGGGCGACGTCGACATGGACCGGCTGGAGATCGTCGTCGGCGACCTCGGCCAGGCGCGGCTGGGGCTGAGCGAGGATCATTTCAACGCGCTCGCCCGCGAGGTCGACGTCGTCCACCACGCCGGGGCGACGGTGAACTGGCTGCGCCCCTACGCCGACCTCCGAGCGGCGAACGTCGGCGGCACCCGGGAGGTGCTGCGACTGGCTGCGCGCCACCGCACGGTGCCCGTGCACTACGTGTCGACCACCGGTGTCTTCGCCGGCGCCCGCGAGCCGGGGGTGCCGCTGACGGTGACCGACCCGACCGGGCCCGCTGCCGCCCTGCCTAGCGGGTACCTGCGCAGCAAGTGGGTGGCCGAGCAGGTGCTGGGCCTGGCGAGGGAGCGGGGGATGCCGGTGTCGGTGTACCGGGTGGACCTGGTGTCGGGCGACCGGCGTAACGGGGCGTGCCAGACCCGCGACTTCGTCTGGCTGAGCACGAAGGGCCTGCTGCAGGCGGGCGCGGTACCGGCCGGGCTGCGGGGGACGATCCCGATGGTGCCGGTCGACTACGCGGCCGCCGCGATCGTCGCGCTGTCGGCCCGGTCCGGCGAGGTGTACCACGTGTACAACCCCGGCCAGGTCTCGTGGGACGACATCGTGTCCCGGCTGCGCGCCCGTGGTCACGACCTGCGGGAGCGCGAGCACGCCGACTGGCGTCGCGCCGTCACGGCCGACGGCGACAATGCACTCCTCCCGCTGCTCGACGCGTTCGAGCTGATGAGCGCCGACAGCGCTGCCTTCTACCCGGCGGTCGACGTCACGAAGACCGACGCGGCCCTGGCGGGCACCGGGATCTCCTGCCCCCCGATCACCGCCGACCTGATCGACCGCTACCTCGATTTCTTCACCGAGACCGGTTTCTACCCGACCCCACCCGGCCCGGCCGTGGCGGGGCAGAGCCTGGAGCGTCCACGATGACCGTCACGACCCCACCCGCGATCGATGCTGCACACTGGCTGCGCCGCTTCCGCCCACCCGTCCATGACACCCCCTTCCATCTGGTCTGCCTCCCCCACGCCGGCGGGTCGGCCAGCTACTTCTTCCCGATGGCGGGGGCCCTCGACATCGAGATCGATGTGCTGGCCGCGCAGTACCCTGGACGGCAGGACCGGCACCGCGAGCCCGCGATGGACGACATTGAGGCGCTCGCAGACCGGTTGACGGCGGCCGTGCACGCCCTGACGGACCGCGACGTGGTGCTGTTGGGCCACAGCATGGGCGCCCTGGTGGCGTTCGAGATGGCCCGGCGCCTCGAACGGGACGGCCGACCGCCACGGCACCTCGTCGTGTCCGGCCGCCGCCCGCCGTCGCCGGTGCCGCGCGGCGAGGTCCACACCTGGAGCGACCGGGCCGTGATCGCGGAGCTGCGAGCCCTGGGTGGGGACGAGATGCCGCTGCCCGGTGACGAGGTCCTGCAACTGGCTCTGCCCGCGATCCGCGCCGACTACCGCGCGCTCGAAACCTACGCCGATCGTCTCGGAGCGCCGCTGAACTGCCCGGTCACCGCAATGTGCGGGGATCGGGACGGTCATGCGGACGCCCACGACATGAACGGCTGGAACAGCCACACCACGGGTGCCTTCGCGGGCCGGTCGTTCGCCGGTGGTCACTTCTACCTGGGGCAGCACTGGGACGCCGCAGCCGAGCTCATCCGGGTTCTGTAGCCCGATCGTCGAGCCGTCTGTGTGAAACCTCGTTCACAAGGCGCGCCCGAGGTGGTGCGCGGTGCGGCGATCATGGGCAGGTCACCTGTCCGGGTCGCTCTGCGGTCGATCGAGAGGTCCCGGGGTGTAGGTCGGGACGTCGTCGCAGATCCGGTCGAAGTTGTTGTCAGCGCAGTTCACCGTCCGGTCGGGTCGGCGAGCGCGCGGTAGTTGTCAAGTCAACTGAGATAGTTGATCTTACTGGGTTGGCTGCAGGCCTCGATCCCTCCGGTGTGCGCCTGATCCGGCACTACAGCAACGCGGTCATCGCCGTCCCGGCCGAGGACGCGGTCGCCCGGGTCGCCACCGGCCCCCACGATCAGGAACAGGTGCGGCGCTCGGTGCGGATTACCTGCTGGCTGGCCGACCACGGCTATCCAACCGTCGTCCCGGGTCGAGCCGGTATCCCTCGACACGGAGACGACGGTGAGCTTCTGGCAGTACCTGGCGCAGCCGGAGCCGCCGCCCAAGTTCGACTCGGCTGACCTCGCGCTGCTGATCGCGCGACTTCACGAGCTGCCCCTACCGCCTGTCGACCTGACCCCGTGGCAACCCCTCACTTCGCTGGAGGAGGCCCTGCGGCGGGACAGCACTGCGGCCGTCCTGTCTCCGGCCGAGCACCGCTGGCTCCTCGAACGCCTCGAGAAGGTCCGGGCCGATCTCAGAGATCGGGAGTGGCCCCTGGGCGAAGGACTGGTCCACGGCGACGCCTGGCTCGGCAACCTCATGACGGGCCCCAAGGGGCCCGTCATCGGCGACTGGGGACCGTGTCACCCGCGGCCCGCGCGAGATCGATCTCGTGTCGACCTGGCACGCGACCCGCCGCTACGGCCGGGACCGTGGGTGGACCGACCGGTTCACCGCGGTCTACGGCCACGACCTCGCGCGGAGCCCGGTCTACGAGGACCTCATGATCATGCGGGACCTCGCCCAGCTCCCGGGACCGCTTCGGCGCGCCCCGCACTCGCCCGCTCACGGGCGAGCGCTCCGCCAGCGTCTGGGCGATCTGATGGCGGCGGACACCCGCTCCAGCTGGGTGGCGCTGTAGTGGAGTTCGTGGAGGTGACGTGCGGGGTTGCGAAGGACCGGCTCGGCTGCTGGGCGGTCACGTGGGTCCGCGGTCTAGCGTCGCGGCCGTGGGTATCGACGACGTGATCACCGCCGGTCGGCTCGATGGGTCGGCTGCCGCCGCGCAGAGCGAGAGCCGGGTTCCGTCGGTGGTGCTGGGCGCGGCCCGCGCGGGCATGGTCATCGGCCTCGGAGCTGCGGGCAGGGCGGACGTCGAGCGGGGCCTCGCCGCCTCCGGGCAGGTGCCCTATCGGGTCGGGTCGATCACCAAGACCTTCACCGCTGCGGTCGTGCTCGGTCTGGTGCACGAAGGCGCGCTCGCGCTGGACGCCCCGGTAGGTGGGTATCTCGTGGGAACGCCGTTCGACGAGGTGCCGCTCAGAGCGCTGCTGGCGCACCGGGGCGGTGTCCAGCGGGAGGCGCCGGGGGACATGTGGGAGTCGATGCGGGGTCCGGATGCTGGGACCCTGCGGCGGGCGCTGCCGCGCGCGGAGCTGGTGGACCGCCCTGGTGTGCGGTGATACTACTCGAATCTCGGGTACGCGCTGCTCGGCCTGGTCGTCGAGGAGGCCACCGGCGAGTCCTGCCCGGCACTGATCGACCAGCGGCTTCTGGCGCCGCTCGGGCTGGCGGCGACGGTGTGGCAGCGGCCCGAGGACGCGGCGAGCGGGTACCGCGTCGATCCCTACGGCCTCCGCGATCGAGGCGTACAGCCGCACCCGCTCGTCTCGCCCGACACCGGGCAGGACCAGCTTCGCGGCGTGGGCGTGGGAGACGAGCGTCCCCGGATCGGCCCGGTCGTTCATCGCGTGGTCGCCGTTACGGACGGTGTCGATCACCTGGCGCAGCCGGGCCCGCGCGTCGTCGGGTGACAGGACCGGCTTGGCGTCTGCCGCCGACCTGAAACCGCCGCTGCGGTCGTCCTCGCTCACGACGCCGCGCCCGAGGCGCTCGATGGCACCCTCGGCTTCCAACGCCCGGTCGAGCCGCGTGACAAGGTCGGGCTGTGGCCGCCGGTCCGCCTTCTCGATCTTGCCGATGAGGTCACCGCTGACATGGACCAGCCTGCCCACCGCGGCCAGCGACAACGCACGCCGCTGCCGCAGGGCGCGCAGCTCCGCCCCGAACAGCGCCGCCGGGGACGCCTGCGGGTCGAGTGCCCGCGGCCGGTTCGCCACCGCAGCCCACCTCCAGCAGCCCGCCACGTTCCATACCGGCGACGACACCGTACGCGACGGATCACGAGGTGATGGTGCGATCGCCGCAATCCGGCATCGCGAGGGATGTGCGGGCCCGGGGCCCTGGTCAGGTGCCCGTGTTCGCGGCCCAGGTCGTTCCCAGGGGCCATCGCGGACCCGTTTCGGGGTCGCGGTGCCAGACGTGGGTGCCCGACGCGGTGGCGGTCACGCCGAAGTCGGCCCACTCCGGGTGGCCGAGGTCGTCGAACACAGCCGCGGCCTGGTCGAGCGCATGCACGAGCCGCGTCTGGCCCGCCTCCCGCGTGTCGTGACGGCCGCCCCGGTCAGGTGCGTGCGTGATCTCTGCCCACGAGCCGTCGCGCGCCTGCAGGTAGGTGGCGGTGGCCGTTCCTGTGGAGCGCGCCGCGCGGGTCGTTCCGGGCGGGAGGTGCAGTTGCGCGAGCAGGACCAGCGGGCTGTCGTCGTCGGCCAGGCCGGACGGCGCGCCTGCTCGCCGCGACCCGTCGTGCCGGGAGTGGCCGGTCCACCCGAGGAAGCGACCCACCAGTCGTGGTGGTTCCGCGGACGCCGCCCGTGGGTCGGTGGTCGGGCGCTCGAGCAGGACGTGGCCGCCCCCGCCCAGCCCGCCGGCGAGGCGGGCCAGCAGCCGCCCGCCCGGCCGGACGTGGCGCACCCACGCGGCGGGCACCTCGTCGGACTCGTAGCCGACGAGAACCCGGTCGAACGCCGCCCCGTCGCCGAGCAGGGTGACCGGCATGCCGCCATCGCCCGCCACCACCGTCGCGCGCACGTCCCGCGCCCGAAGCCGCTGGACGGCGGCGCGGAGCAGGTCCGGGTCGATCTCGACGCCGACAACCTGGTCACCGCTGAGCCGGTGCGCGGCGAGCGCGGTTGTGTGACCGCTGCCGACGCCCAGGTGCAATAGCCGATCACCGTCCTGTACGCCGAGGGCCTGCAGACCGCGCACGGTCAGCTCCGGCGGCGGGGAGGCCGCGACCGGGCGCCGGTCGCCCCACATGTCCAGTTCGGACAGCGCGATGGTCAGCGCCGCGTCCGAGTACGCCTGGCGCAACCAGCCGGGCGCGTCCGGCTCCGCTCCCGGGTCGTGGCGTCGCCAGGGTCCGCCCCGCCCCGAGCGGGTGTAGTGCGCGGGCACGAAGTGGTGGCGCGGCACTGCGAGCAGCGCGTCCCCCCACCGGTGATCGTGCAGGGCCCCGCGACGGACCAGACCGTCGACGAGGCGCTCGGCGTAGCGTCGCCACCCGGTTCCTGTGTGATCGTTCATGTCGTGCCCTCGACCGGCGACGGCAGGTGGATCTCGCTGTGGTCGCCGGCGCCGGTCCGCACCGTCACCGCGACCAGCCGCGCGTGCCCGGCCGGTCGCGCCGATCGCCGGTGCCACGTCGCGAGGTGCTCGGCGATGGCCTCACGTCGGTGGGCGGTCGAACAGCCGGTCCAGGTCGCGGTAGGCGAGCCGGCCCGCGACGTGGTCGTGGATCTCCGCACGCATGTCGTCGTCGACGACGACGCCCGGGTAGACCAGCGTCGTGCTCTCGAACACGAGTTCCGCGGTGAAGTCGTGACCGTGCGGGCGGCCGGCGGGGTTGCCGGGCTCCAGCCCGCGCAACGAGAGTGCCGCCGGGAACGACACGCGCACGCTTCCCCGGAAGCTGGATACGGCATCGGCGGCCGGGCCCTCGTCGCGGCCGGGAACGGAGCCGCCTATCAGCCTCACGCCGCCCGCCTCTCCTGCACGGGTCGCGCCGTCGCACGGGCGCCGGGGTCCGGCCCGACGGCCGCGTGGCAGTCGGGCCGGTGCGGTCGACCATCGTGTAGATGGGGGTGGTCCGGCCCGGCTCCCACCGTACCGCGAAGATCCAGGTCACCAGGCCGTCGGCCAGGAACGTCGCGGTCACCTCCTTCGCGGCGGCGAGCGAGTCCCGTCCCGCGCGCCGCGCCTCGTCCCTCAGGATCACCCCCTCGCACCTCTCGACGATCCGGCCCTGGATCTCGTAGCGTTGCGTCACTGCGCTCTCCCATCACCCGACCGGTACGCGTGTGCCGGTTCGATGCCAGTGAGCCCGGCGGCACGGTGAAGATCCAGAGAGCGGTCCCGGACAGCGACGATGTCCGAATGCGGCCTGGGTCGGTCGTGCACCGGAATGCCTGCCAGCGGGTTGTGGAGGCCCGACATCCGCGTGGGCGAGTGCTCTACGGAGCGTGGACGAGGGCGAACTCGGTCGCGTGTGCAAGTGCGGCGTCGTGGTCGGTGCTGGCCAGGACCCGGTGGGCGATGTGGAGGTCGGCCAGGACGCGCGCGATGTGCTGGTCGGCGAGGTGCCGGTAGCGCGTGTCGGCATGCCCGTTCGAGGTTGTGTCCGCCCGCCCGCCGGGGCCGATCTCGGTGCGGAGGATCAGGTCGTAGTGGGCGGCGTGCTGGGCCGCGATCGTGCGCAGGTGGCCGAGCAGCGTGGGGTGCGGCAGCTCGCCGCGGTGCTCCATTGTCGCAAGGTAGTAGCCCAGCGCGTCGGGGACCGGGCGGTCCACGAGCAGGACGTCGACGTGGGGCCACGTCTCGATCTCGGCGCTGATACCCCTGGTCATGATCCACAAGGTGGAGGCGTAGGTGTGGGAGTGCCGGTTCGGCATGCCGAGACGCAGCGCCTGCTCGCCGAGGTCGGCGACCGTGGCGACCTCGAGGTCGCGTCCCCTCATCTCGTGGGCCATCCGGGCCAGGAGCGTGGACTTGCCGGTCGAGTGCGTTCCCGTGATCGCAATGGTCAGCGGTCTCTCGACGGGCAGGGTCCTGGTCGGAAGTGGGCCTGGATGCGCGTTCGTGGCGGGGGTCATGTCGGTTCCTCCTTCTTCTTGATCTTGTCGGGCCGGCCGATCGGGCCCGCGGCTCCGGCGGGAGTCGGTCAGCACCCACGTTCTCGGGCCGTGCGCCTGCGGGAACGATCGGTGCCATGCGATCAGCCGGTTGACCGTCCGCGTAAGGGGGCAACAGCAGGGCAACAGCGATGTGCGCCCGATTTGCCCCCCTCGGTCAGCCGGTCACGAGGGCGACCATGGCACCGACGAGCAGGAACGAGCCCGTGGGAATGGCGCCGGGGCGTCGTCCGAGGCAGTGGAGGACGAGGAGGACGGCGGCCGCTCCCGTCCACGCGACGACGGTGCCGGTGATGACCGCGGACCAGCCCTGCCAGCCCGTCGCCATGCCGAGCAGGCCGCCGAACCGGACGTCCCCCGACCCGAGACCGCCGCTCGACGCGAGGGCGACGAGGAGGTAGGCCAGCGCCACCACGAAGGCGGCCACGAGCGCGGTGAGAAGGTTCCCCCACCGTCCGGTGCCAGCGGCCTCGAGGACGAGCAGGCCGGCCAGCACGCCGAAGCTCGGGACGATGAGACGCCCGGGCAGCCGCCGCTCGACGAGGTCGATCGCGGCCAGGACGACACCGACACAGGAGAGGAAGCCGAACGCCACGAGTTCGATCCCGTCGAAGCGCACGGAAAGTACCCCGACCGCGATCCCGGTCGCCGCCGCACAACCGCTCACCAACCGCCGGCGAGCAACTGCTTCAGGGTGCGCGAGCAGGCGCGGGATCGTCACCGCGGCGAGCAGGCCGCCGAGGAGCGCGCCGACGAGCGTCCAACCCGCCGTGCCCCACGGTGCGAAGGGTGCCGCGCCTGCGGCGGCGACGATCGAGTCGGTGCCCACCTGGTCATGGTCCTAACGGGTGAACATTGGCGCGAAAGCCTTCCAGACCGCGAAGTCCGTGTCTACGCACTTCGTCGTCCGTGCGGGATGCGGGTGTACATGTGATCAGTATCGCTCGATGATCGGGTGTCCGAGGTCGCTGGCGGGGAGGTGCTCGGTGGTCGGCAAATCCAGGTCCGGCCTGGTCGTGGTCCTCGTGCTGGTGGCCGGGTGCTCGGTGGGCGCGCCGCCGGACGACACGGCCCCGCCTTCGAGCGCGGCCGCGCCTTCGCCGCAACAGGCGTCGCCCACGCCCACGCCCTCGGCCGAGGACCTCGCAGGTCAGGTGGCGCTCGCGGCGTACCGCGGGATGTGGGCGGACTTCGTCACCGCCGGAACGACCTCGGACTGGCGGTCCCCCGACCTGGGGCGGCACGCCACGGGCGTCGCGTTGACGAACCTCTCGCGCGGTCGGTAGGCGACCTCGTAGTCATGCGGGAACTCCTGCGGGTAGGTCGACTGGACGAGCACCTGCTCGAAGTATTCTTCAACCGCATCTGGAACTCTGGCATGGACGTCGACGGCCAGCTTGTCG